>Ga0105240_10009477_pt1 | contig 13785 bp, 12 predicted proteins | sample KBSC54metaG_FD_80426 | JGI IMG/M metagenome (GOLD analysis project Ga0105240, IMG submission 80426) | Corn rhizosphere microbial communities from Kellogg Biological Station, Michigan, USA - KBS C5-4 metaG | ecosystem: Host-associated > Plants > Roots > Rhizosphere > Soil | place: Michigan, USA... | reverse complement strand
GCACGATCGGTCAGAAGTTCCCGCAACCGCGCGGCGAACGAGGCCTCGTCTCCCGGCGCCGCCAGCAGTCCGGTGCGCCCGTCGAGCACGACATCGGGAACCCCGCGCAGATTGCTGGACACGACGGCAAGACCAGCCGCCTGTGCTTCGAGCATGGCCATCCCGTACGCTTCGTTGACCGCCGGCCAGGCGAACAGGTCGGACGCGGCGTTGAGCGAAGCCAGATCGGCCAGAGTCATCTCACCCAGGAATCGGGTGCGACCCGGAACCGCGTCTGCGAACGCACTCTCGACCTCCGCGCGCGCCGCCCCGTCTCCGGCGACGATCAGCTGCCACTCGAGATCCGTCACGCGGGCCAGCGCATTTGCAAGCGCCCGGTACGATGCGAGCTTGTCTCCGGGCCGCATCATCGCGACTGTCAAGATCCATGGCGAGCGCAGATCCAGATCGTGCTCCGCCGCGAGCCGGGTCCGATGCGCCTCACGTGCGCCGCGTGCCGCATGAAAAGAAGCGGGATCGAGGAACGGCGGCAGATGAAGAATCCGCTCCGGCGAGCCGGCCTGCGCACGGACGCCCGCAATGTCGTCGCGCGACGGGCATATGACCAGATCGGCGCTGCGGATGGCATTCCCGCAGGCCTCGTGGCCGATCGCCCAGGGACCGCCCGCGCGCTTGCTCGCGTACGAAGCTTCGGCCAGCACATACGGAATGCCCAGCGCCGCGCTGACGAACGGCCCGAGCCAGTCCGGCGCCTTGTAGAAGACGTGATACGTGAACCAGAGGTCGGGCCGTGCGCCGGATGTGCCGTCCCGCCATTGCGCAGCGAGGCGCTGCGCAAGCTCGGTGCCCTGCTCGCGCAGCGCGGCCTGGCGACCGGGATCGCCACTCTTGTCATAGCCGGAAAAACTCGAAACCAGATTGACGCGGTGGCCGGCTCGCTCCAGCGCGTCGATCAGCAGGCGGGCCACGCGCCGGTCGCCCGAAGGCGTGCCGTGTGTCGGTGACTTGAGCGGGGCATAGTAGGCGATTTCCATCACGCAAGAGCCTGATGCAGGGGATCCGCAATCGTGCGGCGTTTGCCGGGATCAGTAAACCAGGGTGTGCACGAGCCCTGGTCCGTTCATGCCACTTTTGCCACGGGTGACTCGGTTGCGCAACCGATGCCCAGCGTCTGCTCGAGGCCGGCTATGCACAGCATCCGCTCCAGCAGACTGCAGCCGAGGTAGTTGTCGCGGCTGCGGGCGCGCTCGAGCAGGCGATCGACGTCGACCAGTTCCCGGAGAACGCTCGAGCTCGCGATGATCTCGAGCACCTGCTTCCGGTTGTGGCGAAGGAATCGGCTGTATACCCAGCGGAATCCCTGCTTGTCGCGGCGCCATTGCGTCGGGAGCGCGACGAACGAGGGGAACAGCGCCCTCAGCTCATGCTTGTTCCAGGCGCCGGCGAATTTCTTGCGATAGCCCGTGTGCATGAACGGCGCAAGACGGTAATCCAGGAATGGACTTCGATTCTCGATCCCCGACATCATCGCGTTGCGATCGTTCTGCCACAGCCATTCGTGCAACCTGCCATCGGCGGCGTCGGTGACGAGCGCCCCGGCCAGCGCTCCCCGGTAACTCTCGAGCGAATCGCCGGAGCGGGCTTCGCGCACCGATGCGCGCACGAACGAATCGAGATCCGCCGGATCCGCGCTCGCGCCCACGATGCCCGCGTTCGACGCAATGGATCGCGAGCCGAGGCTTGCGTCGTACGTCGCCTGGTCCGCGATCGCGCGAATTTCGGCATCGTCGGCGTTGGCTGCGAGCGAATCCGCGAGCCACTCGTCATCGCCGGCTGCAATCGCCTCGGCGATCGCGAATCGATAATATCGATACCAGTATCCGGCGAAGATTTCGTCGCCGCCGGTGCCATCGAGCACCACCGGCACGTCGTGCTCGGCGATCCTCTCGTAGAGTTGCGGCATCGCCAGCGCATTGCCGATGAAGGGGAACGGCTTCTCCTGATGGCGGCACACCTGCAGGAATCGCTCGATGCTGGTGGACCCGTAGTCCAGCGCAACGTTGATATGGCTGATGCCCAGCTGCTCGATGCACCGCCTGGCGAACATTGCATCGTCGCTCTTGCCGGCGTCCCCGGTGAAACAGCTGACCTCGCTCGCACGGCCCTCCGCGCAAAGCACCGACAGGATCAGCGAACTGTCGATTCCGCCCGACAGCAGCAACCCGACCTTGCGATCGGCAGTGAGGCGCGCAAGCACCGCATCCCTGACGATGGCAGCGAGCTCTTCACCGTCGCGCGCACCGTCCCGGGAAAATTCCGCGAGGTCGAAATAGCGCCGCTGCTCCAGCGTCCACGTGGCGAGATCGAAATTCACCACGCCGCCGGGGATCACTTGCCTGACGTCCCGAATGTGCGTATCGCCGCCGCTGTGCGGGAACAGCCAGCCATGGCGCAGAAAAGTGTCCAGGTCGGCCGCAACGAATTCGGGGCGCCGGCCCAGGTAGGCGAAGATCGGCGCGATCGCCGAGGCCATGCAGAACGTGGTCGCATCGGCATAGTAGAAAAGCGGCTTCTTGCCGTAACGATCGCGCGCCGCGGTGAGCATACCCGCCGCTTCGTCCAGCATGGCGAACGCCCACATGCCGTTGGCTTCGCGCAACACATCGCTGCCGCCGCCGGCGAGCAGCTCGAACAGCACTTCGGTGTCGCCGTCGGTCCCGAAAGCGATCCCTTTTCGTTTCAGCCCGTCGCGCAACGCGCGAAAGTTGTAGAGCTCGCCGTTGTGGACGAGCGTCCGGCCGCGACGGCGAAAGGGCTGACTCGACGCATCGCTGACATCGAGGATCGACAGGCGCGTGTGACCGACGAAGCAACCGACAGCCACCGGGCCACGCGCGCCTGAATATGTCCTGGTGAACGAACAATGTCCGGCGCCGTCGGGACCGCGATGACGCAATCCGCCTGTCGCGCGCAGCGCACGCGTTTCATCGACCGGCCTGCCGCGCTCGAAAACCAGGAATATTCCGCACATGGTCGTTACGCGGCGGCAGCCCGTTCAGCCATTGCGCTCCGGTCCGCGAGGCCGAACTTCGCCGCGAGCCGGTCGAGGTTGTCGTGCATGTCGAATTCGGCGACGACGCGCGCCCTTCCCGCTTCGCCCAACGCTGCGCGGCGCGCTGGATCCGTAATGCAGGATTCGAGCGCGCGCGCCAACGCATCCGGCGATTCGGAGGGGACAAGCAGCCCGGTCGCCCCGTCGCGGATCAATTCGGGAATCGCCGAGACCATCGTGGAAACGCATGGCAGCGACTGGCTTTGTGCCTCGACCAGCACATTGGGAAGCCCGTCGCGGTCGCCGTCGCTCGCTATGCGACAGGCCAGGGCGAAAATATCCGCCGCGCGATATTCGGGCAGCAGCTCATCCTGCGACAGCGCGCCGCGCCATGCGATGCGCGCGCCGATTCCCAGCGCTTGTGCCCTGCGCTCGAGCTCGCCCAGCAGCGGACCGCCGCCGGCATGGACGAATCGCCAATGCAATGAGCTAGGAAGCCGGGCCAGCGCCTCCAGCAGGACATCGGTGCCTTTTTTTTCCACCAGCCGCCCGACCGACAGGATGATGACGGGGTCGGACGGATCGCTGCCATCGCGCAGCGAGCGCCGCGGCGGCGGCGGCGGAAAACGTCTGAAGTCCAGTCCATGGTAGACGAGCTCGACCTTGCCGGCCGGCGCCAGGGCTGCGAGGTGATCGCGGTTTGCCGCGGTACAGGTCACGAGCCACTCGCACGCGGCCAGTTTCTCGCGCTTTTCCCATTCGGGAGTGGTCCAGATATCCTTGGCGTGGGCCGAGGCGCTCCATGGCAACCCGCGCAGGATCGCGGCATAGCGAGTCACCGATGCCGGCGTATGCAGGAAGTGAACATGCAGCCGGCCGATGTCTGGCGGCAGCTCATCGGCGAGCACCAGCGCCTGGCCGAAGCGCCGGATCCGGTTCGGGGTTGGATCACGCACGAGGTCGCGCAACCACAGCGCGCGCGCTTGCCGATAATTCCGCGACCTGCGCACGCGCTTCCAGGCGTCGAATACGCGCCTCGCCTCGACCAGCAGATACTCGGGCAGATACAGCCGGGGAGCACGGATCTCCGCATGCACTGCGTGCGTGCGCCGCTCGGTCGGGTGCCGCAGCGACACGATCAGCATCTCGAGGCCCCGCTGCTCCAGCGCGGCGATTTCCTGCGCGATGAAGGTCTCGGAAAGCCGCGGGTATCCTTTCAGCACGACCGCAACGCGGCCTGATTTCAACGACGACACTATCTCTCGAGCGCCTGCAGCGCGGGCGAGTCCTGTTCGGCGTCCTTGATCCATGGCGCAACCAGCCGTGCAACGTTGGGCAGGCCTTCGAGCAGCCCCGGTATCACCACTTCCGAGGGCAGTTTCTGGCGCGGCAACGCGCGTATTGCGGCCGCCATGACCGCCGGATCGAGATGCTCGTCTTCGGCCAGCATGCTGATGAGCCCCAGCTTCGCGGCACGCGAGGCGCGAACGAGTTGCTCGAGCCGGGGTTCGGTGCGTGGAACGATCAGCGTGCGCTTGTCGAGCGACAGCACTTCGCAGAATGTGTTGTAGCCGCCCATCGATACTACCGCCGCGGCCCCGGCGGTCAGCGCCTCCATGTTGCTGTCGAACGTAACGGCGTCCACGCGGTTGAGCTTCGCGGCCCGCGCCATGAACGCGGCTTGTCGCGCCGGCGACATGAACGGTCCGAGCACGAGCAGCGCGGGATAAGGCAGCAGGCGATCATGCTCATAGGCCCGCAGCACCCATTCGATCAGGTTCTCGCCGTCGCCACCGCCGCCGGTCGTCACCAGGAGGTACGGACGGTCGGTGACCGCACTCGCATGCGGCTGCCGCGCATTTTCGGGGAGCGGCAATTCACGATGCAGATAGCCGGTATAGGTCACCTTCTGGCGAACACTCGACGGCAGAGCGATACCCTCCAGCGGATCGCAGATCTGCGGCAAGCCGTAGATCCAGATGTCGTCGTACAAATCCTTCAGTGCCGGCATGACATTCTTGCGTCTCCACTCCGAGGCGAGCAGCTTCGGATCGTCCATCACGTCGCGCAAGCCCAACACCAGCCGCGTGCCGCGCGGTTTCAGCATCTTCAGCGTCTCCAGCACTTCGCCACGCAGCCCGATCGGTTCCTTGTCGACGATGAAGACATCTGGCCGGAAAATTTCTGCCGTGTGCCGGATCATCGACGCGCGCATCGACAGCATTTCGGTGATGTCGATGTGCAGGTTCAGCGCCGTGTATTCGCCGTTGCGCAGCTTGATGACGCCCGGAACGCGCACGAAATCCACGCGGGCGCGGAAATCGAAGCTGCCGATGATCGGAGATCCGGAGATGATCAGCACCGACAGCTTCTTGAAACGGCCGACCAGGAAGTGCGCGATCGCCCGGCAGCGGCGCAAGTGGCCGAGTCCGAACGAATCGTGGCTGTAAATCAGGACCCTGCCGCTCGGGCTCACGGATGGCGTCATGTTGTTCCTTTCCCGACTTTGCGCTGCGGTTACCATTCGAACGGCTTCGGATGCGGCTTGATTGTGTAACGGGTCACGACAACGCGCAAGTTGAATAAGTCACAGCCGCCGCCTCAGAAAATAACGCTCCGGCTCGATACCGGCCGGTAATGGCATCACTTCCAGCGCGGGATTGGTGATTGCCTGGTCGCTGACGACAATGGCGCCCGGCTTCAAAAGGCGCAGCACCAGCGGCATCATGGCGCTCGCGAGCGCCCGGCTTGCTGCCACGTCCCCGCTGCCGACGTCGAGGTGGGCGAGGACGCTGTCCATTCCCAGCTGCGTCGCGGCGCGCGGCAGGGTCTCGCGGAAATCGCCGACGAACAGGCGATCCGCCGGCGGCACGCAATCCGGGTGGGCTGCGACGTGGCGGTCGAATACATAGATATCGCGGCCCTCGAGACGGTTCCGCAGATGATCGTAGGTGCGTCCATTGCCGAGGCCGAACTCCAGCACATTGCCGGGCAGGCCGGCAATCAGTTGCGCCGCATGATCCAGGCAGGCGCGCTGCGCCTCGAGCCGGCGGATGAAGGAATCGAGGCGGCTCATCGGTTGCCGGACATTGTCATCGACCGAGGCGGTCCATAAGCGGCATCCGGAAAGCAAAAATGGAGCGAAGCCCGGTTCTGCTGATATCCTGTCTGCTGCGAAAGACGACTTGCCGGGGAATCTGCATGTTTGACTTCAAGCACTTTTCGGCGGGGCATTGGTCTCACCTTCGAATCGGCAGCCGAATCGTTGCTGCGGGCTGCCCTGCATTCATCACAACAACTCCAGCTTGACATGATCCCCCAGATTCTGCCTGTAAAGGCATCGATCGAAACGAGCACTACTTGCAATCATGCGTGCGAGTACTGCCCGGTTTCCGAATTTACCGTCGCCCATCAGGTGATGGACCTGAAACTGTTCAAGCATGTGATGGACGAGCTCGCCGGGCTTGGGCGAAAGATGAAGCGCATCTCGTTCAACCATTACAACGAACCCCTGGTGGATCCACTGCTGGTCGACCGGGTCCGGCTTTCGCTCGGTTACGACTTCTTCCAGAAGATACTGCTCAACACCAACCTGAGCATTTTGCCGAAAAAACTCCCGGCAGACCTGGAATTCGCCATCGACCGGCTCGAATTCAACATCAACCTGCCGACCGCGGACCCCGTGAGATACCGCGAACTACATGGCAAGGACCACTATCGTCGGGTCGAAGCGAACCTGGCGAGGCTCAGGGAGGCAGGATTCGCCGTAAGGATCAACATCCAGGACAACAGCCTCGTCAATCGTGCGGATAGAGAGAGCGTGATCGCCCGCTTCGGCCATTCGATTCCCGTCGACACGATCGAATCGACCAGCCGTGGCGGTCTCGTCGAGGCGGTGATCCGCCACTACGTAAAGAAAGAAGACGCGGTGCTTGCAGGTTGCGTGCAGGACCGTCCGACTTCTTATGTGCACATCGGCGTGGCGGGCGAGGTGTTCTTTTGCTGCCAGGATTTCTTCAAGAAGGACCGGTTGGGCGACCTGACCGAGCAACCGTTGAGCGAGATTCTCGATTCACCGTCCGCCAGGAAATACCTCGAGTACGTTTACGGCGGGCGAGAGTCGCCGGCCGATTTCATCTGCAAGCGATGCGAGCTTGCGATTTATCGAAACGGTGACGAGGCCGCGTTGGAGCCGCCGATGGCGCAGGATCGTATGCAACAGGCGAAGGGTCGGCCGGCGCAACCATAAGAAGAGGCCCGCGAAAACATGCCTGATGAGCCAGTCTACCGCATCACGCTGGTCCGGCATGGCGAGTCGGTGGGCAACGCCGAAGACCGCTTGCAGGGCCATGCGGACTTCCCATTATCGGAGCGCGGGCGCGCGCAGGCCCTCGCACTGGCTGAGCGCTGGAAAGCCGAAGCGGTCGCCTTCGATCATGTCATTGCCAGTCCGCTTCGTCGCGCGCATGAAACCGGCCGGATCATCGCCGCTGCGCTGGGTAATTCGAGCCCCGAGACCGACCCGCGCTGGATGGAACGGGATACCGGCAAGCGCTCCGGGATGAGATGGGATGAAATACGGCAACAGGATGCCGAGACGGATTTCGCCAAGCGATGCGATTCGTCCGCTGTCTCGGGAGAAAACGACGAAGCTTTGTATTTGCGCGGCAGCCAGGCATTGCACTCGATATTGGAGCGAGGCCCGGCTCGCTATCTGGTGGTCTCGCACGAGGCCATCCTGAACATGGTCCTGCATGCGATTCTGGGGATCGAGCCGAAGCCGGATGCAAAGCCTGCGACTCGGTTTCGGATAAAGAACGGCTCCTTTTCGCGCTTTCGTTATTTTCCGCAGGACCACCGCTGGCTGGTGGACGTGGTCGGCGACCGGTCGCACTGGAAGGACGATGGTTGACATTGCCAGCGTGAAACAGCCGATCAACATGAAGCCAGCCAGGTCTCAGTGCAACCTCGACGTTCCTGGCGCACCGGGCCGCGCTTGCCGAACTTGCAATGAGGGCCCGGCCAAGTTCGAGCTGGTGATCAACCTCAAGACCGCCAAGGCGATCGGCGTTACCATTCCGCAGTCGATCCTGCTGCGCGCAGACGAGGTGATTCAATGATCGGTCGTCCGGATATCCGGAACGCGGCGGCTCCTGGTCTGAATGTCATTGCGCCAAGACGAATCGAAGTCGTCCGTCGTTTCTTCCTGGAGCGGCCATGACACCCGAAACACGCTATGCAAAAAGCGGCGACGTCAACATCGCCTACCAGGTCGTGGGCGACGGCCCCCGCGATCTGATTCTCGTCCCCGGCTGGCTGTCGAACATCGAAGTGCTGTGGGAGGAGCCCGCCGTAGCCCGGTTCCTGCGCCGGCTCGCGTCGTTTTCGCGGCTGATCCTCTTCGACAAGCGCGGCACCGGACTCTCGGACCGGATGGGGGATCTGCCCAGCCTGGAGACGCGGATGGATGACGTGCGCGCCGTGATGGATGCCGTCGGCTCGGAGCGGGCCGCGCTCTGCGGATATTCGGAGGGCGGCGTGATGTGCGCACTCTTTGCCGCGACATATCCCTCGCGAACCACGGGTCTGGTGATGATCGGCAGCTATTCCCGCCTGCAAATGGCGCCCGACTATCCCTGGGGACGATCCGAGGAAGCACAGGAGCACTGGCTCGAAGCGATTCAGCGCGATTGGGGTGGCCCCGTGGGCCTCGACGCCCGGGCGCCGAGCTTCGCGAATGACGAACGTGCGCGGCAATGGTGGTCACGGTTCCTGCGCATGAGTGCCAGTCCCGGTGCTGCGTCGGCGCTGACCCGCATGAATTACGAGATCGATATCCGGAACGTGTTGCCGGTCATTCGCGTTCCCACGTTGATCCTCCACGCTGTCGCAGACTTGGCGGTAAGCGTCAGTGCGAGCCGTTACATGGCCGAGCGCATACCAGGAGCCAGGCTGGTCGAGCTTCCCGGCACCGACCACCTGCCGTGGGGCGCCGATGCCGACGCGATCCTCGACGAGATCGAGGAGTTCCTGACCGGCGAGCGGCACAGCGCTGAGCCGGATCGCATACTGGCGACGATTCTGTTCACCGACATCGTCGGCTCGACCGACCGCGCTGCGGCATTGGGCGATCAACGCTGGAGGGATCTGCTGGAAAGCTTTTATGTGCAGGCGCGCCGCGAACTGCGGCAGCATCGCGGCGTCGAGATCGGGACGGCCGGCGATGCCGTGCTGGCCACCTTCGACGGACCGGCGCGCGGCATCCGCTGCGCGCGCAACATCGCCGACTCGGTGCACGCATTGGGCATCGACGTGCGCACAGGTCTGCACACCGGGGAATGCGAGCTCATGGGCGACAACATCGGCGGCATTGCGGTGCACACCGCCGCGCGTATCGCGGCCCTGGCGCAACCGGCAGAGGTCCTGGTCTCGCATACGGTGAAGGATCTGGTGGCCGGGTCGGGCATTCGCTTCGATGTCCGCGGCACGCATACGCTCAAGGGAGTTCCAGGAGAGTGGCCGTTGTTTGCAGCGAACCGGCAGGGAGCGACTTGATATCGGTGGAGGAGTTTCCATGAAAGCATTGCTGACAGTTCTCATTTCCCTCGCACTTCTCGGCCAGGCCGAGGCGCAGGAGAAGATCGCCCGCGTGGGGTACCTGACCTGGAAGGACTCCGGCCCTTATCACGAGGTGACGACTCAGGGTTTCATCGCCGGATTGCGCGATGAAGGCTACGTCGAAGGGAAGAACCTGGTGATCGAGCGCGGTTCCGCGGACTACGACCCGGATCGCTTCAAGGTCCTCGCGCGCGACATGGCAGCCGCCAAGGTGGACGTGTTCTTCGCTCCGGCGACGCCGATGGCCACCGCGGCCTGGCGTGCCAATCGCAACACGCCGATCGTGATCGCCACGATCCTGGATCCGGTCGCGCTGGATTTCGTGAAGTCGCTCGCGCGGCCCGGCACGCGGGTCACCGGCGTCACGACGATGAACAACGAGCTCACCGCGAAGCGGTTCCAGCTGCTCAAGGAGACAGTGCCCGGCTTGAAGAAGGTTGGAGTCGTGGTCGACGAAGCGATGCGCGATTCCTGCACGCAGGAAGTCGACACGTTCAATACAGCCGCGAAAACGCTCGGGTTGAGTCTTGTCTATGTCCACGTCGATAAGCAGGAGTCGGTCGACGCGGCCTTTCGCAGGCTGTCGACCTCCGGCGCGCAGGCGGTGGTCACCACGCTTGTCAGCACGCGCAACGGCCTGGAGAAGGAATACGCCGCGGCTGCATTGAAGTACGGCCTGCCCTCGATGCACGAAATGGACTACGGTGCGAGCTTCGGCGGGTTGATCAGCTATGGCCCGGATATCGCCGACGTGTTCCGGCACGCAGGGCGTTATGTCGGCCGCATCCTGAAGGGCGGAAAGCCGGCGGAGATGCCGATGGAAGAGCCGCGCGAGTTTCGCCTTACCGTGAACCTGAAGACCGCAAAGGCGCTGGGAATGACGATCCCGCAATCGGTGCTGCTGCGCGCGGACGACGTGATCCGGTGAGGGATTGGCGGGAGCGGGCTGCGGTTCAAATCGTGCGTCGGCCGTCCCCGCGACAAATCATCGAATCACCTCGTCCGCCTGCACGAGCAGTGTCTGCGGGATGTCGAGCCCCAGTGCCTGCGTTCTCTTCATGTTGATCACAAGCTCGAAACGGGTCGGTTGCTGGACCGGCAGGCTGCCTGGGTGCGCACCCTTCTTGATCTTGTCCATGTAAACGGCTGCAGCGCGATAGCTGCCGCTCAGGCTCTCGCCGTAGCTCATCAACCCCCCCAACGCGACGAATTCCCTCGCCCAGTAGAAGTCGGCCATTCGATGCCTTTGAGCGAGTTCGACGATCTGCGGACGAAGGTTCATCATCATCGGATCGTCGGGCATGACGAACAACGCCCCGGCTCGCGCACGCGCCGCGGAGCCGATCGCCTCGGCGAGATCGTCGGGCGACTTCAGCTCCACTTTCAGCAGGACCAGATTCATCTCCTGCGCCGCTCGCGAGAGCGTTTCCCAGCCAAGCGCATGGACCGGATTTCTCGCATTGGCGAGCACCGCGACGATCGTTGATTTGGGCACGATTCTGGCTACCAGCTCCACTCGCTTTGCCAGCAGATCCTCGGCCTGGCTCGACGTTCCGGTTACGTTCTGGCCGGGCCGCGCGAGACTGGCGATGATGCCCTGACGCACCGGATCGGACACGGCGGCCATGACAATCGGCGTTGAGGAGGTAGCTTCCTTCATGATCCGGGTCGATGGCGTGCAGGTGGTCAGGACGGCATCCAGCTTCATGCCCGCAAGCTCGATCGCATTGTCCCTGACTTTGCTCGAACTGTAGCGGCGCTCGATGGTCAGGTTCCTGCCTTCGATGTAGCCCTGGTCCCTCAAACCCTGAACCAACGCCTCGTCGAGCGAGTCGCGAAGCTCGTAGCTTCCCGAGGAAAGAATACCGATATGGAGCGTTTTCTCGGCGATCTGCGCAAAACCGACTTGCGCCACTGCCCCGAACAATATCGACACGAGCGCGATGAGGACCCCGCGTGCATGCGCGCGGCGGCTGACTGTGCCTCTGCGTGGCCGGGAAGACGGAGATGTCGTTGCTTCGGACAGGTTCATTGACGAAACTCCCTCGGTCACTCATCCAATCGATGCCCGGGGACAATTCTAAGGCAATTGCCCTCCCGGGTTCGCCTTCAGCCGCACGATGTTGCACACATCGGTGGACCGGCTGAGCCCCTTCAGCATCATGCTGCCGAGGCTTTCCGATTCGACGAGGTCCTTGACCGCCGTCGCGACGCGCGCGGTCACCAGCGTCTGGCCGTTCTTCGCCTCCGCCGAAAGCCGCGCCGCGACATTGGCGACGGTCCCGATCGCGGTATAGACGACGCAGGACTCGAAGCCGACCTGCCCCAGCGTCGCGAACCCCTGGGCAATGCCGACGCCGAAGCCGATGTGGCGATCTCGCTTGCGCCAGTTCTCGGCCAGCGCCCCCACCGCCTCCTGCATGTCGAGCGCCAGTTGCACCGCTCGCTGCGCCGGATCGGGACAGGGCAGCGGATCGTTGAACAAAACCATCAAGCCATCGCCCTGGAAATGACCCAGCGTGCCCTCGTAACGGTGGACGAGCGGCTCCAGAGCATCGTGATACTCGCGCAACAAGCCCATCACCTCTTCCGGCTCCGCGGTCTCCGCAAAGGCGGTGAAGCCGCGCACGTCGCAGAACAGGACGGCAATGTCGCGGCGGTGATTCTGCAAAACTGCTTCATCGCGCGACGACACGATCATTTCCGCAACCTGCGGCGCGAGGAAGCGCTTCAGGCGCGAGACGCGCTGGAGCTCTCCAACCTGTTCGGCCACGCGCGCCTCGAGCGTGGCATTCAACGAGGCGAGCTCCTGTGTCTTCTTCTGCACCTCGTCGTGCAGTTCCTTGATGCGCAGCATCGCGCGCACACGCGCCAGCATCGGACCGTGGTCGACCGGCTTGGTGAGGTAATCGTCGGCGCCCGCGTCGAGGCCTACAACGACATCCTTCGAATCGGCCTTCGCGGTGAGCAGCACGATCGGAATGAACGGCAGCGAAGCGTCTGCCTTGAGGCGCCTGGTCACGGCGATGCCGTCGAGCTTTGGCATCATGATGTCCAGCAGAATGAGGTCGGGGGCCAGCACCTTCACCTTGTCCAGCGCATCTTCGCCGTCGACGGCGGTTGCGATGTCGTAGCCCTGCGCCTGCAGGCGCATCGTCATGATCTCGAGGTTCTCGGGCGTGTCGTCGACGACGAGAATGCGCGGCGGCGTGTGCAAGGACGCTCTCCTCTGGTCAGGCGAGGAACCCGCGCACTTTTTCGAGCAGGTTGCGCGGGCTGTACGGCTTGGCGATATAGCCGTCGCAACCGGCTTCGCGCGTTTTCGCCTCGTCGCCTGCCAGCGCATAGGACGTGACTGCCACAACGGGGATGTGTCGCGTCGCCGGATCGGCCTTGATGCGACGGGTCGCCTCATAGCCGTCGATGACCGGAAGCTGGATGTCCATCAGGATGAGGTCGGGTTGCTGGTCTGTCGCCATCGCCACGCCGGTCGCGCCGTCTTCCGCCTCGATGATGTCGTATCCGGCGGCGGTGAGCAGATCGCGAAGGATCTGGCGGTTGTCCTTGGTGTCTTCGACGACGAGAATGCGCTTTTTCATGCTGCTTCCCTTTGCTGTTCGACACGTACCGGAACGACGACGCGGAACGTCGAGCCGACGCCGATCTCCGAGGCGACCGAGATCGTGCCGCCATGCATTTCAATGATGCGCTTGGCGATTGCCAGGCCGAGGCCGGTTCCACCCTTGGTGCGGGTGCTCGAATCGTCGACCTGCTGGAATTCATCGAAGATCCGCGCCTGGTCGGCTTCGGCAATGCCGGGCCCGGTGTCGCGCACTTCGACGTTGAACTTGCCGTCGGCGGCGCTGGCGACCAGCTCGATTTTGCCGTGGTCGGTGAACTTGATGGCGTTCCCCACGATATTGAGCAGGACTTGCGTCAAGCGCCGCTCGTCGCCCCTGCCAACCGGGAGCTCGCCGTCGACCGTTGCCTCGAGGGCGAGACCTTTTGCCCGCGCCAACGATTCGGTGCTAGCCACCGCTGATTTCACCAGGCCCGACATCGAATAGCTGTCCAGTGCCAGCGTGAGCTGGCCGGCGTCGATCTTGGACAAGTCG
>Ga0105240_10009476_pt1 | contig 13786 bp, 12 predicted proteins | sample KBSC54metaG_FD_80426 | JGI IMG/M metagenome (GOLD analysis project Ga0105240, IMG submission 80426) | Corn rhizosphere microbial communities from Kellogg Biological Station, Michigan, USA - KBS C5-4 metaG | ecosystem: Host-associated > Plants > Roots > Rhizosphere > Soil | place: Michigan, USA... | reverse complement strand
CGCTCGCGGCGATTCCTTTACAGCCGTTTGAGAAAAAACAACAGAAATTTTACGCTCGCATAGGCGGCCAGCAGCCAGAGCAGGACCGCATTGCGCGATCCGAAGCGGCGCAAGCTGTACCACAGCGGCTCGTTCCAGGCTTCGACGGCCAGCCCCTCCTGGAAGCGGTCGATGTCGGCCAGCAGCGCCGCTGCATCGGCATACCGCGCCGCAGAATCGGGCTGCATGGCCTTCGCCGCAATCGCCCGCAGCGCCGGAGATGCGCCGTCGGGCAGCATGAATTGGAGCAGCGCGCCCATGGCATAGATGTCCGACCGGATATCCAGCGATCCCTCGGGTGCGCGGAATGCCGGAGTCCCGGCCACCGCGGGCACGCCCCAATCCATTACGTACACCTCGCCGAACTGCCCCACCATGATGTTCTGCGGTTTCAGGTCGCGATGGATGGCTTCGAGGGTATGGGCGAACGCCACCGCTTCGCCCACCCGCCGGAAGATACGCAGGCGTTCCGCGACTGATGGGGCTGCCGCGAGATACGTGTCGAGCCGCGCGCCCGAGACGAGTTTCATCGCATACCAGGCGCGGCCGTCCGGCAGGATGCCCGTGTCGTAGACCGGTACGATGGCGGGATGCTCGAGGCGCGCGATGAGTTGCGCTTCGCCGTCGATCGGCGCGTCGATCACTTTCAAGGCGACTCGCCGGTCGAGCTTGCGATCGTGGGCCGCATAGACGACTCCCATGCCGCCGCGCCCGATCTCGGATTCCAACTCGAAATGCGTGGCGCTCAAGTCGGGCGACGAAACCGCATGGCGGAGATGCTCGACGATGCCGTCGGTTAGGTCCATAGGCGGCGCATCTCCTCGCGCAATTCCCGCTCGCCCGGAGTGACGCCCCGGAGCCGCTCCGTCACGAAGCCGCGCAACATCCGGCGCGCCCAGGCGAGGTGATTCGTCACGCTCGTCTCGGCGATCCCGTGCCGCGCAGCGAGTGCCGCGTACGTTGGCCGATCGGTCTGGCTGAGGTCGTACTCTTCGAAAATGGCGAAGTGCTGGAGTTTTCCTTCGCGTTCGGCCAAGGCCCGCAGATCGTCCACGGCCAAGCCGAACAACTGGCGTCTCCACTCGCGCTCGAAAACTTCATCCGCGTCCACGCCGGCGATGTCGACCTCGTCCAGCGGAACGAATCGCACGTCGCCGCCGCGCTTCATGGCCTCAGAGGCCGCGTGCTGATTGGCCGCGAACCTCTCCACGGCCATGCGCAGATAGCCGCGGAACGAACCCTTCGCCGGATCGAATTGGCCCAACAGATTCCGCTCCAGCGCGCCGGCGAAAAAGCTCTGCGTCAGATCCTTGGCGTCTTCGTTGTCCTTGCCGAACTTCACGCGCAGAAAACGATATACGGGCTTCCAGTACAGCGCCACGACTCTTTCCAGCGCCTCGCCGACCAAACCCGCCGACACTGCGTCCAGCAGGGACACCTGTGTCGAGGGAAACTGACCCTGGGGGCCGCCGATGGCTGTATCGTCGAAGCTCATTCCGCCCCGCAGCGCGCCACCGTGTACCAGCGAATTCCCAGCGCTCCGGCGCGCAGGCCGATGCACACGGGCGTCCCCGGACTCGCGGCAACATAGAGCGGAAACGGCACGGAAACTCTGCTGCCCGCCGTTTGAGGTCCCCACTCGCCCAACTGCAATCGGTACTCGGTCGACTTCCCGCGGACGACGCGCTTGCCTTCCACGGGCGCCCGGAAGAGCTGCGGCTCCGACCGGTCCAGCAGGATATTCGCTTGCAAGGATGCACCTATCCCGTACATCGCGGCCAGGAAGACGAAGGGCGTGAGAGTCCAGCTAAGACGCGCGAGATGCCGCTCCACGCACAGAGTCGCCGCGAACATCGCCAGCGCGAGCACCAGCGTCGGGATCACGGCCTCCGTCCAGCGCAGGACGTGCGCGGAAAGCAGCGACGCGCCGGTCAGCGCGAACGACGGCATCGCATACACAAGGGCGAGGTTGGGCTTCCGCGATTCGCGTCGGGCACGGTCGATGCGCACCGCACCGGTGGTCAATCGCACCACCCCTAGCGCGGCCCACGGCATCAGGATCAACATCGCGGCCACCGCTGCACTCCGCGTGAATAGTGCGGCGAAAAGCATGAGCAGCGCCGCAACGTTGGCGGCATTCGTCCACCGTGCGTAGTTCACCATTTGGGCAAATGTGCGGCACCACCATTGGCGCGCCGCTTGCAATTGTAGCTTGTGTGGAGGTGGAATCATGAATTCCGACCAGATGGAAGGCCAATGGAAACAGCTCAAGGGGAAGATGAAAGAGAAGTGGGGAAAACTCACTGACTCCGACTGGGATCAAGTCGGAGGCAAGCGGGACCAGTTGATTGGCAAACTCCAGGAGCGGTACGGTTACACCCGCGAACAGGCTGAACGCGACTATGACGATTGGGAACGCACAAGTTCCCGGACCAGAGTCGCCTGATCCTGTTCGAAAAATGTCAAACCGGCGAGGCTACGGCCTCGCCTTTTTTGTTGCCCTTTCGATGAGTACCATCGCTTCCAGAAGCTGAGTGGGGATTTGATCGCGATCAACGAAAAGATTTGCATGCAGCGGCCGCTGGAGCCGGAGAATGAGTGGACACCAGAGGAAAAAAACGGCTGCTGCGGTCCTTGAAGAGGTCACGCGCGAAATAGGCCAGTGGTTGAACGGTGGCGGCGATACGCGCGATCCATTCCACCAATTCCGAGGTGCTCGATAAGATTCGCATCGTTCCGCAAGCAGCACCTATTCGTTCACCTCAGCGGCCGGTTCGAAGACTACTGGGAGCATCGATTGGCTTCCTGGCTTCCACTTCTATGTCGCGCACCCTTAACGTTCCCTTCCGTACCATTTCCTCTGAAATCGTGATCTAATCGAATAAACCAACAGATTGGACGCTGCCGCGGTTCCTGTTCTCGCGCCGCGTAGCGGAAGGAGACATCGATGATTCTCAGACTGTTGCTGGCGGCCGCGCTACTCGTAAGCATGGCGTCGGCACAAGGCAAAAAAGGTGGGTCCAGGGGCGGTGGCGGCGGCGAGGGCGGCATGCCTCCGATGCAGCGCCAAACCCGGCTGGACATGATAGCCGACAAGCTCAAACTGAACAAGGACCAGAAGGACGAAGTTACAAAGATCTTCGACGCCGATCAGGAAAAGGCCAACCCGCTCAATGAACTGATCCGCAATGGCCGCGGCAAGATCACCGAAATGCTGATTGCCGGTAAGAACAGCGGCGCGGATTGGGACAACCTCATGAAGGCGTTCACGGGCGTTCTGGCCCAGCAGCAGGCGCTGGAAACCGACGCGTTTCAGAAGCTGTACGCCTCCCTGGAAGATAAGCAGAAGAAGAACGCTCCCGTGGTGTTCGAAGAACTCATGGCAGGCATGTTCGAAGCCGGCAACTGGCGTCGTCCTCCGATGGGCGCCCGCGGCGGCATGGGCTTCCCTCAGGGACCGGGGGGTCCCGGCGGCATGGGCGATGGCGAGGGCATGGGAACCGGGTCTGGAAGAGGAGGCCGTTAGGAAACCGCGATGTTGAAAAAGATCTTATTGACTGGATTGCTTGCAGCAGCAGTAGCCCTGGCACAACGCGGCGGCGGCGGTGGCGGTAGCGGCGGCGGAATGGGCGGCGAGAGCATGGGCGGTATGGGCGGCGGCGGTTTCGCGCGCGTCGACCGTCTGGACACCATCAGCGGCATGATGAAGCTCACCAAAGACCAGAAGAAAATGGTGAAGAGCACGCTGGACGAAGGCCAGAAGGAAGCTGCCCCCGTCCGCGATCAACTGGCGAAGACTCGTAAAGCGATCGCCGAGGCTGTGGTGGCGGGCGGTCAGGACGGACTCGCCGCGGCCGTGAACTCCCATGCGGCAGCCGAAGCTCAAATGGTCACCCTCGAGCTCAAGGCTTTCGCGAAAATCTATCCCACGCTCGACAAGGAACAACAGCAGGGCGCCCGCGACTTCTATAGCCGCATCCTGCCGGGCATGTTCAAAGGCAAGAGCTGGAACGAATAAAACAGGGTTGGGGATGGGGCGGCTGGCCTAGAACCGGACGGCCCATCCACCACCGACCTTACCCCTCCAACACATCGTGGTTGGCGTTGATCCAGACTTTCTTGGGCTTCGCAGGTAGTTTCACCTTCAGATCCGTAACCGTACTGCTCCCCGTAATCCGAATCTGCCCCAGCCTGCGCGGCGTGCCATCGAAATCCAGAAACACGGGCACCTGCATCACGAAATTCGCGGGCACTTCACTCTGCGTCAGATTGGCATGCAGCATCCACTTGCCGTCGGCTTCGGCCGTGACCGTGTAATCGAATTTGTACTTCGGCAGCGCAGTGCCGTAAACCCACTCGGAGAAGAACCAATCCATCTTGCCGTCGCCAGTCAGGTTCATGGCCGGGACCATGTGTTTTTCCACCACGCGCTGGAAGCTCTCCGTGCTGGCCGAGCCGTTCATGTGCTGCGCCACGAAGTCCTTCATCATCTCGATGAACGGCTTGTCGCCTTCCTTCGAGTCCCACATCAACGAGCGCAGCATGTGCAGCACGTACCCGCCCTTGCGATATACGACGCTGCTGTACGCATTTTCGTTCTTATAGGAATTCAGCCGCAGCCCCATCCACACCGGACCCGCATCGTTGGCGCGCCGCCCGAAGTTATTCTTCTCCGTAATCGTCTTCTGCGCATGCTCCCAGTACTTCAGATACTTTTCCGAACTCTTCTCCGTAAGCTGAAGATACAGCCCCGCCGAGAACTCGGCGAAACCCTCGGATAGCCATTGATCGTGATAACTCGACCAGCCCACCATATGTCCCCACCACTGGTGCGAGACTTCGTGCGAGGTCACTTCGTCGACAAAATCGGTGAGGCGGCTGTTGATTCCGCCCATCAAGCGGTACCGCTGCGTGCTGTCCAAGAATGCGCTGAGCGGCAGATACACCAGCGACGGCCACGATTGGCCATAGTTGAACGCCGGCTGCTGCGTGATGGCGATGCGGCTGAATTCGCTCTTGCCGAACCATGCGGTATAGATGCGCATGGCATTCTGCGCCTCCGCCAGCGTGCCGTCGATCAGCCGTTGCGGTGACATTCCGCCGATCTCCTCGGCTCCGCGCAGATAGTCCGGCAACTCGCTCGTGGCGTAACCCTCGAGCGTGAACTTGAGCTGCGGATCGGTGACTTCCTTCTTCTTGAACAGTCCGTAGTTGAAGCCTGCCACCGCGATGGGCGCATCGCTCACCCACTGCGTGCAGGCATAATCCTGCTCCTTCCACTCCTTCACCAGCTTTCCGACGCTCACCATCGTGTACTGCTTGGGCACCTTGAAAGTAAGGTCGTAATTGGAGTGATCGTGAAACGCGTTCAAGCTGGGATACCAACTCTCCCGCGCGCCGACACTGAAATTGCCGCCGCCCTCTTTGCGGATCACGCGATCGCCTTGATACTCGACCAGCACGTCGCGCACGCTGTCCCGCGCCATCGCCTCCGGCATGATCACGTAGAAGCTGCCGTCCTCCCGCCATTCCTGCTGGATGTAGGCGATCTCTTTTCCGCCGCTGCTCACGCGCGTTACCCGCAGGCGCGGCAGTAGTCCGAGTTTGATCACGCGGTCGCCGTTGGTGACGGCGCGAAGTTTCAACGCAGCGGTTGCGCTCAGGTGATCGTTCTTGCCGATGGCCGTCTCCATTTTGTAGCTCTCGGCCCGCACCACACGATGGTCTTCATCCGACGATGCCTTGCCGGCCTGGATCTCGCTTTTCAGATGCGCCAGGTACCAGATGCCCTCCTGATCGACGTCGGCGTCCACGTTCAGGATCGCCACTTCCTCCGGCGAAAGATCCGGCAGCACGCCGCGAGGACGCACGAAGAACCGCAGATCGCCGTGCTTTTTCCCATGCAGATACGCGTTGAAAAAGCCCGCCTGGCTGGGATTATAAAGGTCGGCCAGCAGATCGGCTTCCAGGTTGTCCATGGAATCCGAATTCACCATGGCTTCGGTCATCGACCGCGGGGTCTCAATGCGATTGCGCAGGCGCTTGCGATAATCGCGCAGAACCTCCGCAGCTTTCGCATCGCTGCCCGGCTTCCTGGCCTGGTCGCGGATCTCCTCGCCGGCGCGGTCGCTGAAAGAGAAGAACGCCCGGTCGAAGGTCTCTTTCACGGTCTCCTGATCGGTCAGGATCCGCAGGTGTTCCTTTTCGATCGGCGTGGCCGGGTCGAACGTGAACTCGCCATCGCCGTTGAAGGCCGCCGACACGTCGCGACCCTGCGCTTTCGCCGCGAACGTCAGCGTGCCGCTCTTCAGCGTAATGGTGCCATTATCGCGGTGCAGCACCACATTCTCCACCTGCAGGCTATCGGCAGCCGGCGACTCGCGCATCCCGCGATACAGAGGATCGGCATTCTGCCGCTTGCCTCCGGCCACGTCGATCGTCTCGTGTACCGTCGCCACCTTCAGCTTGATTTCCAGGACGGCGTCCTTGCCTTCTTCGACGACGATATCTTCCTCGTACTGATCGAAGGACGCATGCGCCACGCGCACCCTGTACTTCGCGGCGGCCAGACCCGACAGCTTAAACGCACCTGCGGCGTCTGTTTTCACGGTCTTGCCGCTTCCCACGGGCGGCACGCTGTGGACCTCGACGGCAACGCCTGCCAGGGCCGCGCCTGAAGGATCTTTAATGGAACCGCTCAGCGTCGCCGAGGCAGCAGCACCGGCGCACAGTAACATCGCCGCTAACCCGGCGACTATGACTCGGAGTTGAGACATTGCTACAGTATAAGTGCTCGCAAATCCCTTGTCGCTCCCCTCGCTTACACATTTTTACAATGTCCTTTCAATACATTTACGAGCTTATGGACCCTTATTGCCCCGGCCCGCATTTATATAGGTGGAGGGAAGTAAAATGGCCCGATTAAAGATGCTGTTGGATCCCAATAAAATGGGGACGGAAGCACAAGCACTGGAGGACAACCTGCGCAAGCGCATTGTCGGTCAGGATGCGGCCATTCGCCAGATCGTCGACCTTTACCAGACTTACCTCGCCGGGATGTCGACGCAAGGCCGGCCGGTCGGCAACTTCCTGTTTCTCGGCCCTACCGGGTCGGGCAAGACACGCACGGTCGAAGCCGTCGCCGAGAGTCTGTGCGGCGATCCGCGCGCGGTCATCAAGATTGACTGCGGCGAGTATCAACACGGACACGAGATCGCCAAGCTGATCGGCTCGCCTCCCGGATATCTGGGACACAAGGAAACGCGCGCGCTGCTGGCGCAGGAGGCGCTCGATCAGCACCATACCGAAACGGTGAAACTCAGCTTCGTGCTTTTCGACGAGATCGAGAAGGCGAGCGATGCGCTGTGGAACCTGCTGCTCGGTATCCTCGATAAGGCCACGCTCACGTTGGGAGACAATCGCCGCGTCGACTTTTCGCGCGCGCTGATCTTCCTCACGAGCAATCTGGGCGCGTCGGAGATGGAATCGATTCTGCGTCCCGGTCTTGGGTTCCACTTCCACGAAGCGGTGGATGTCGCAACGCAGGCCGGCCGTCTCGACAGCGTCGGCGCCGCAGCGGCACGCCGCCGGTTTTCGCCGGAGTTTATGAATCGCATCGACCGGACGGTCGTGTTCAACCCGCTCGACAGCGCATCGCTGCAGCAGATTCTGACGCTGGAACTGGACGGCGTCGCCGATCGCATGCGACTGGCGACGGGGGCTCGCGATCTCGACTGCACGCTCACGGATACGGCCCGCGGCTTCCTGCTGGCCGAGGGGACGGACCCGCGCTACGGCGCCCGGCACCTGAAGCGCGCCTTGGAGCGCCTTTTGGTGCAACCGATGGCGAACCTGATCGCGTCGGGGCAACTGGAGGCCGGCGATGCCCTCACAGTCGACTACGACACCGCAGTGCGGCGGCTGGTGTTTACGAAGGAAGCCCCGCTAGTCGCGGGATCGATCGCGGCGTAGGAGTGCATCGTCGCGTTGGGATGGCCGTTACCGGCCATCCCCCGCACAGACCCGTGCTTGCGGTGCTACCGCACACGGTTCTTACCTTGGATGTGACCCCTTTCGGTGTCTGGCGTCGAAACGAACGTCCGGCGGCTTCGCAGGTACTACGCCCATGTTCGACTCCTCGCCCGCGTGCATGCCCGGATTGCGCTTTTGGCTTCCCGGGCCGATCCTGCGGCTGGTTACGCCACTGGACACCGGCGAGGTCTCTCGGTTCTCGCGCGTGCAGTTTCTCGACGTGCTCATGGCTCTAGGACTACGCCGGGCCTGACAGAAACTCGCGTTATCGTTCCCACCAGTGTGGCCTTCCCGTTAGGAGCACACGGTCGGCGCCCGAAATTCGTTTTTCGAAGCTCAATTCCCGGCCCGTCGATGCCTCTGTCTACGCTTCACCCGCCACCTCCCGGCAGCCAGCGCAAGACTCGAGGTCAAGATGGTTCGCTACTCCTTTCTTGTGGGGCTCTTTCATCCCCGACCGCACGCCGGTTTATCCCGACGATTGCGCTCGCTTACGGTCGCGGCTCCGATGGTTCGGTCCGGAGAATCGGGGAAAAGGCACCGGCGGCAAAGACCGCCGGTTACCGGAGTTGCAAGGCCATGACGGAGGCGATTTGGCCGGGGGCGGTGGCGGGTAGTGTCACCGTGACCCGGTCGCCGGACTGCTTCACTTTCAAGCTCTTGTGCGGTGCGTCGGCCAGGAGATACGCCTTCGACACCTGTCCCTTCACGCCCTTCAGTTCGAAGGCCGTGCCGGGCCACTTGAAGAACGTGACGTACAGTTTGCCGGGCTTGGTAGTGCAGCGCCAATCGGTCGCCATCTTGAATCCGGGACGGCCCTTCTTATCGTGCGTCGATTCGTCGACCTGGCCGAGCTCATCCCCAAACGGTGTCGGACCGGCGCCGTACACCGCTTCCCCGTTCACCTTCAACCAACGACCCACGGCGCGCAAATTGTCTTGGCTCGCCTGCGGAATCACGCCCTCCGATGTCGGCCCGACGTTCAGCAAATAGTTCCCGCCCTTGCTCGCGATGTCCACCAGCTTGAAGGTCAGGTCCTCGGGCGTCTTCCAATCCGTGTCGTCCTTCTTAAATCCCCAGGTGTGATTGAGCGTCGCCGGAACTTCCCAATCGCCCGTCACCACCTGGTTGGGAATGCTGTTGTCGCCCATGGACGCGTAATCGCCGGCCTTGCCCAGCCGCCCGTCGATCAGGGTCGCCGGCTGCATGGTCCGCAGGATGTCCACGAACCGCTGCGCGCGATCGCCGACATTCATCTGCCGCGGCGTGTCGAACCAGATCAGGCAGACCGGACCGTAATTGGACAGCAACTCCTTCACCTGAGGTTCGGCCTTCGCCTGCAGGTACTGGTCGAAATCTTTCTTGTCGTCGGGACCGAAATCCCACGTGTTGCCGATGCCGTTTGGCTCGTGCCAGTCCTGCGCCTGCGAATAGTAGAAGCCGAAGCGGATGTGGTGGCGCGCGCACGCCTCCGCCAGTTCCTTCAGGGGATCGCGATGGAACGGCGTGGCGTCATAGATGTTGTATTTGCTGACCGCCGAGTGGTACATGGCAAAGCCGTCGTGATGCTTGCTCGTGATCACGATGTACTTCATGCCCGCGTCCTCGGCCATCTTGACCCATTCCTCGGCATTGAACTTGACCGGATTGAACTGCTTCGCAAGCGGTTCGTACTCGGCGACCGGGATCTGCGCGCGATTCATGATCCACTCGCCGATGCCCGCGATCGGCTTGCCCTTCCACTCGCCCGCCGGGATGGCGTACAGGCCCCAGTGAATGAACAGGCCGAACTTGGCCTCGCGAAACCAGGCCATCCGCTCGTCCTGGGTCATGGTCTTGGCTTGCGGCGCTGGAGGCGTGGCGGCAGTGGCGGCGAAACAGCCGGCCATGGCCGCGGCAGCAATCTTTAGCGTTAACGTCATCGAGTATATTGGCGCACAAAACTATGGCGAAGTGCAAGCGGGCGGGCGGACCTAGAACAACCGATCCTGCTTCTTCAGTGTCCCGAACGTCCCGACGTTCGCGATCGCAAAGGCCACGGTTAGTCGCGACTCGTCGCGGACGCCGACGTTGTATCTTCTGAACTGGACGCTGAAGCCGCAGCAATCGGTGTTGTAAGTCACCTGCGTAGTCGCGTACTGGAGAACGCCCTTGCGATAGTCGTACACCGCGTCCACGCCGGCGTTCCAGCCGCGATGCTGCGGATCGCCGAAGCCGACGCGGCCGCGATACTGATTGGCCGGCGGCGTCAACAGCGGATCGGTGCGGACTTCGTTATTCCCGGCCGAAACGAAGTACTTCTTGAAGTGGTAGTCCACCGAAAAACTGCTGTCCACGATGCGCCCGTAGAAAGGATCGTAATCGGCCTGCCACGTGAAGCCCAGCCCAGCCACCGGACTGGCCCGCAGGCTCGAGACCAGCGGCGAATACGACCGCGGCCCCAGCACGAAGGCATACGCGGTCAGATCGGCCGTCGCCGTGAAGACGTCGGGCCGCGACGCCACCACCGCGCCACCGAAGGTCGGATCGAAATACCGCTTCTGCGCCACCGTCCAGGTAAGGATCTCCTGCACTGAATCGCCGCGCTTCGCGAACAGGCGGTTCGTCAGCGATAACTCGACCTCGTTCGTATTGGCCAGCAGGTCCGTTTCATCGAAGCGGATATACCGGTTGAAATCGTCACCCACGCCCGTAACATACCGGTAAGTCGCGCGCGGTTCGATTACATGTTTCAACTTATCGCCTAAGATCGTCTTCTTATTGAAGACGCGCGCCAGCGAAGGCAGAATCACATCCAGCGAGAAATCGCGGGCGCTGCGCACTACGTCCCGGCTGGCCACCGTGTACAGATTCTGACCCGCCGCCGAAGGCGTCTGGCTCTGTCCATAGAACGTCTCGTCGATCCCAATACTCGGCATCAGGCTGATGGCGCCCAGATGCAGCGCGCTGGTGAAATGCGGCGCCAAGTGCACGCGCGACGTCAGAAAGTCCGTCTGGAAATTGTCGATCAGTTGAGAGTTGGCGTCGAAGATGGGCTGCGATCGCGACATCATCCCGGCCGTCGATTGGAACGAAAACCAGACCGGCACGTTCTTCCACAACTGCTTCTCGCGACCGGTGAATTGCGCTTCCGGCAGCTTGTAGATGAGCACGGCATTGCGCGTGAAATCGGTCCGCCCCGGCTGCCGGATCTCGCCCGACTGGAAATTCTCCAGCCGCGACGCCACCGCATCGAAGGTGTAATACGAGAAATTCTTTTCCAGATACCCGACCGAGTGGATTTCCGACCCGATGGCCTCGTTGAACGACTCCGACCATTCCTGCCGGAAACGGAATGAACTCACATAATTCGCGAAACCGTTGGCATGCCACCCGTTGCCGAGATCGCTCCGTCCGACGAAGTACAGGTTGAGCCCGCTGAACTTCTCGTTATTGCGGTTGGGATCTCCGCCGCGGTCCTGCACGCCATACAGAATGAAATCGAAATCCGTGCGCGCATTCGGTTTGCCGCGGAAGTCCACGTGATGGCCGAGAGCGTTGGTGTTGTAATCCTGAAAGCGATAAGTGAGGTCGTAACTGCGGTTAATCGCCCAGAAATATCCCACTCCCACCATAAAGCCGCGCTGCGATCGCGGCACCAGGTTCGGAATCAGGAAACCGCTCTGACGCGGCTCTTTCACCAGCGAGTGATAAAAGTAAGGAGCGTAGAACAGCGGGACGCGCCGCAGAATAAACCAGCTCTTGTACGACTTGGCCCGCTCGCCGGGAATAATGTCGAACTTCGGCCCGCGCATTTTCCACCAGGGATTCGGCAGCTTGCAGTTCGTCACCCAGCCGTTATATAGGATGTACCGCTCGCCCAGCCGCTCCGCCCACTGGCCTTCGAAATGGTAAGGACTCGTGCCGCTCAGTATGCCTTTGCGGGCCACCAGCCGAGGCATGGATTCGCCGCGCACGTCGTAGAACTTTCCGCGCTGGTCCTCGGCGTTGTACTCCAGGTGGTCGCACCAGAGCTGCTCGCCCTTTTCGAAGGAATGGAAGTAGACGTTGCCCTTCGCGACGATGTCCTTGGTCTCCTCGTTGTACTCGATTTCGTCGGCACGGACGAGCAGGCTGGCGCTCTGCACCTGGGCATGTCCGTGGAGCTTCTTTACCGGACCGTCCGACTCCTGATCGCCAGCCGTCAAATACCAGTCTCCCGGAACGATGGTTTTTGCGTCTTTAATTGAGGGCCAAGCCGGGGTGATGGTCTTCGTCGCATTTTCCTGCGGAGGTCCAGTTACAGATTGCTGCTGCGCCACGGCCACGGAGGCTAAAATCAGCCATCCCAACAGGGTAGGAACGAAAATATACCTATTACTCGAAGAATTTTCGTGACAAGCCTCAGGAATCATGTTAAGAAATGTGAGAGAGGTTTTCAGGTGAGGCCTCAAACGGTGAAGTTAGCATATTTCCCGTGTCGGATTCGCCTGTGAATTTACGCAACTCTGTATTCCAAAATGACCTGTAGCTATTGTGGTTCCAGAAACGGCGAAGGGGAGCACCGCTGCCGGCGTTGTGGCCGGACACCTTCAGACTCCCTGAATAGCGGCTACCGAACGGATGGTGCGCTCGCCGCGAAGCTGCAGCCGGTGGCCCACGTTGCCATGCCGGAGCGGACCAGGTCGAGCAATCCGCCCAATCTCGCCGGCGCCGTACAGCGCCCGCTGTTTCAGGATCGTCCCGCTTCCAACGTCATCCCGTTCGAGTCGTTCAACCCGCCGGCTCCGGGAAAGACGCGCAAGCCCGCCGCCAGACCGGCGCAGCGCCGTGTATCGAAAGTAATCGAGGGACAAGGCAGTCTGGATTTCCTTCCGTCCGCGCCAGCCAAGCCGCGTACTCTGGGCACCACTGTCGATTCCGTCATCTATTGCGAGGCGCCTGTCGCCACCACCCTGCATCGCGCCGTGGCCGCCGCTCTGGATTGGAGCATGGTGTTGATCGCATACGGCCTGTTCCTGGCAACTTACCGCCTTTGCGGCGGCGAGTTCGCGCTCGACAAAACCAATGGCATCGTATTCGGCAGCGCTCTGCTGTTGATCGCACTCACTTACGGCTTGTTCTGGACCATCGCGAATTCGGAAACGCCCGGTATGCACTGGACGCATCTGAAGCTCACGACCTTCGACGGATTCCAGCCCGACATGCGACAGCGCGTCGCGCGTTTCGCCGGATCGTGCCTGAGTTTCTGCACGGTGGTCGGACTGCTGTGGTCGCTGGTGGATGAGGAATCGCTCACGTGGCAGGATCACATCTCCAGCACCTTCCCGACACCGCGCGCCCTCGACGTGCAACTGTTCGTCCGGCGCTAGGCCGAGAAGAAGGAAAGCCGACCTCAGCGCGGAGGCACGGAGCCGCGGAGGGAAACGCGGAGAAAACCAAAAGGCACCGGCGACAAAGATCGCCGGCGTTATTCGCGGCAATCCGAGGAATCACTCACCTGGCAGGATCACATCTCCAGCACCTTCCCGACACCGCGCGCCCTCGACGTGCAACTGTTCGTCAGACGCCAGGCCGAGAAGAAGGAAAGCCGAACTCAGCGCGGAGGCACGGAGCCGCGGAGGAAAACGCGGAGAAACCAAAAGGCACCGGCGACAAAGATCGCCGGCGTTACTCGCGCTAACCTAGGTTCATGACCATTCAATTCGACGAGAAGAATCTGCTCGCGGATGTCGTT
>Ga0105240_10009473_pt1 | contig 13789 bp, 8 predicted proteins | sample KBSC54metaG_FD_80426 | JGI IMG/M metagenome (GOLD analysis project Ga0105240, IMG submission 80426) | Corn rhizosphere microbial communities from Kellogg Biological Station, Michigan, USA - KBS C5-4 metaG | ecosystem: Host-associated > Plants > Roots > Rhizosphere > Soil | place: Michigan, USA... | reverse complement strand
AGGCGCCATCGAGGTCTTTATGTTTGGAACTCTCTACCTGTATCCTTGTCAGATAGTCCGACAACCGGGCAGTGGCGTTCACATAACGCTTGTTACCCGTAGCCCTGGCGGCTTCGTTCAGGCTGAAAAGAGCGAAATTGTTTGTATACAGCTGACAGGAGATCTTCTCTCCATTCCGGAAGATCAATGATCCTTCGTCGGCGCCATAGTCGGTGTTCTTCTTCAATTCCTTGAACATGCCCTTGCCCTTCCCTATCTCCTCCCGTATGGCACCACAGCTGTCCTGGTAGCTAAGCATGTCGGTGGCGATGCGATCCAGCCAGCGGCGATGTTCTTCCGTGTCCTCTATCCGGATGAGCCAGGCCAAGGGTAATATCATTCGGGCGCGCTGCGTCTGCAGACTGCTGCCCCAAAGCCATTTGTCCGGGTAGGACTCCATGGTGATCCGGATGGCTTCTTTTGTACGGGTCAGGAGGGGTCTATATCCCGTCCGGCCATACAACCAGAGATAACAGGCCCACATCCACGATTCGAAATGCGGTGAAGGATGCCGCAGATCGCGGTTGTAATAAAAAGACCAGCCGTTCTTTATGATATCGCCCTCTTCCAGCCTCTCGCCTCGGAAACCCTGTCGCCCCGTCGTCCTGAAATTCCCCATGATGGCCTCGGCCACCTGTTTATCCCACTTGTCGGTGTGGAGATAGGACGACGCGGCAATGGCGCCCAGGATGGCCCTGGAATTGTCATCGCCATAAAAGGTACCGGCATTGGTAGTAGCCCAGCCGATGAGCCCATAGGCGGGGCTCGCTGGATCGTTCTTGGCCCCGGCGCGCATATTGGACGTCTGGAATAAATAGTTCAGGATATTGGCAGATTTCTGTTTGTACTTTTCATTGTGCAGCAATCTCCCAGCGGCCGCCAGAGTCATGCTGGCCTCGCCCTGCACATCGGCCCGCATCCAATACCGGTACAACTGCGTACCATCAAACAATACGGTAGAAGTGTGTCCTTCCAGTATACCGAGGCTCCCATCTCCGCTGGGCTTGCTTTGACTCACGGGCGGCCCTACGGGTTTTAATCCGTTGCTACCATATTTTTCCCAATCCGCCCGCCAGCTGGGATCGATAAGGAACCGGCCATTATCAAACCATTGCACTCCTTTTCTGATGCTGGTCAACCGGGCGGTGGCGGGCAACACAGCCGCCCTGCCATACATAGGCCGGACATCCTCACGCCAATGATGCAGCGCCAATGTCTTATTGCCTGTGGCCCAGCGAAGGATATAGGTCCACAAAGTCCTGACAGATGCATCGGGTCCATATCGACCCGTCTCGAAATTGCTTAGCCCGGTGGTGCTTATCAAAGCATCCCCCTTGCGAAACAACAAAGGCCAGGTCTTTGTATCCGCCAGTCCGTATTCGGCCCTGTCCACTCCGACGACTTTGGCCAGCACGATCAAAGGACTGTCCACCCCGACGGGTAATATATGCGCGTTGTGGATGCCTAACAACGCCATGAAAGGCAGTCGCGTACCAAAGACGTCACTGGAGACCACACCCCGCTCCAATTGCGTCTCTACAACGGAGTCGGAGATGTTCAGTCCGGGGTACCGCGCAGGATATTCGACATAGAGCCTTAACCTTTTTTTTCCTGCGGCATCCAGCAACGACTGCGTAATATTATTCTGTGGATCTTGTTTCGGATAAGCACGGGCCATGAGAAAAACGCCTGATCCGGCCGTGGCCGCGCTGACAGCGGCCTGTGGTGTCTCAAATAGCTTCACCGTGAGACCTTCCCTCCGTAACAACCGAATGAGGTCATTCTGCTCACTTCCATAAGTATATACTGTCTGCGCCTTTACAACACCGGCCATCAGCATCAGGGCCAGCCATATGCAAGATCTTATCATATCAGTTCCTCCAACAATTTTATAGCGGCGGCATAGATTATTTCATCCGCGCCTTTTTCCAAAAAAGACCATTTCCCCGGACCGACCTCATACCCTCCCTGTTCAAAAGCCGCCTCGGTTGGGATATAGCCGATATTATTTTCTCCAAACCCCGCGATCACGGTATGCTCAAAAGGGGACGACCTTTCGATGGCGAGGGCTGTCTCTACAAAAGGCTCGCCCGGCAGGAATAAGATGGCCAGCGACCCTATACGAATAGCGCTAAGCCGGGCCAGGGCATCCCCCTGATTAGCAACGTCTGCTTCCTTTCTTGCATGAAGCTGGACCTCCTTGTGCGCGAACCTGAAAATGCGCACATCGGCGGACCTGGCTCCGTCCCGCATCCGCGCCGTCCGCGCCAACGCCTGTCCATGCTGTCGCGCAAAATAAGGTCCCATCGATACGGTGGGAGGATTGGTATCACCCGCCGCGCCATTCAGGAATAGGGGAACGCCATGTTCTCCCGACGCCTCCAGCTCGAGACACATTTCGCCCGGAAATTCGGATGATATATGCGGCAGACACATTTCATGCACGGGGTGACAGATAGCATGCACCAGCGTGGCAATGTCTTCGCCCTCCAGTCCCTGCCATCGGATGGTATGCACTCGTCTGTCCACAGGTCCACGTTTCATCAGCTCTTCGGAAATTGGTTGCACGGCGTCGGACATGATGATCCCTTCTTTTCTGGGTATCCTCCGCTGCAGGGAAAACCCCTGTAGTTCCGCTCTGGCAAATGTTACGGTGCAAGGTTTGAGGGTGCCTGTCGCCTGCGCGATGGCTTCCCTGATGGCGTGCTGTACACGCGAAAGCCAACTCCGGTATTCTGCCGTGCGATACAGGGGCGACAAGGCCACGGATTCCGGTGCGCTGTGTGTATGTGTATAGGTGAGAATGATCTTTTCAGGGTCGATGACATCGGACATGCCCTCCTTGAAGGCCTGCCATCCTCCTACCGAAGTATCGTTCAAAGCAAGCAGATCCAGGCTGACGATAGCCACCATCTCCTGGGCGGATCGCAATACCAGCACACGTGCCTTCAACGGCAGCCGCACGGATTCGAAGGCTCCATATTCTCCCCTGACGGAAGAAGTAAGAAGACCCACTTCCAGCGGCGGCGTAATATCCGCTACGGCAGCTCCGGCCAATAATTGAGATGACTGCATTAGCTTTTCTTTTTGACCCAGTTGAAAGATTGCTGCCAGAAGGCGTCATAAGCTTCCCACAGCTCGAAATTGATACCCCAGTGTGGTGCAGGGTCGGACATATAGGTGAGCAGGCGGCCCTTGCCATATTCACCCGTCACCACCAGCGGATGGCCTGTCTCTTTCACACGCACGAGCACCTCGCCTTCTGTCTTTGTGTTCACTTCATTGTAACCAAATATGGGCGGGAAGCTATGCCACGGCAATCCTTTCACCGCGGGGTGATTGGCCGCCACCACTTCGGCGGTGAATCCCGCGGAGGATTCCACGAGGTCCTCCACTTCCAGACATTGTACAGGCAGTGCCTCCTGCAGCCTGCTCCTGCCCCAGCCGGACTTGCCCTGCACACCGCTGAAAGACAGCCATCCACCCAGCATCATCATGCCGCCGCCGCCCCTGATCCAGTCCTTGATGACCTCCAGCCTGTCGGGGAAAGTGACGATACGCCGCTCGCGACGGGCCCTGTCAAAAAAGCTGGGGTATAGATGAAAACATTTCGCTTCAACATCGCTGATGATCAGGCATGAAGACTGCCCCAGATAAGTTTCCAGCCTGCCGGGCTCCAGACGATAAAGCTCCCAGTTGGACAAAGGCGTCACATCGGCCTGGTGTTCCAAAGCCTCCGTAAGCCGCTCGCCATAAAAATGCAGATCGGCATCTTTTGTTTCCGTGCCGAAAGGTGTTTCGATAAAGGTGGGGCCTACATGGAAGACCCAGTCTCCCAGATAAAGTACATGCTCTTCTTTTGTCCTAACCTGCGTTTTTGCTCTCATAATATTTTATTTTCAATTTGTACGTTGTTCCAGCCAGTCGAGGAAGGACCTCGAGGTCTTTTTAAAAATGACGAATAGTATCACGGAGGACAGCAATTCTATTATCCCTGCGGCATATCGTCCAAACCACATCTCCGTCAGCGCCTGTATCAGCAAGGAGGTGGCCGCAAAGCCGGCGATGGCCACTAACAGCCCGCGTACAATGGGTTTTACATCCGGACGTTTGTCCCTTGCCTTAGCGTATGATCCCCACCAACCCAGCGGACGTACACGCTGGTAGAATGCATCCAGCATCCTGTCGGGATCAGGTTTTGTCAATAGCGCTACCGTTACCCATAGTACGGTAGTCACTCCCATCACCAATAAGGTGGACCAGTACCAGGGCAGGACGAGCTGATCCGCCCAATGCATCCCCAGATAGCTCAATAGCTGCGGTCCCAGCACCACGAGACAGAAGATGGCGGCTCCTCCAAAGGATGCCGCTATACGGGCAGGCCCGTTGAATCGCCACCACCACCATTGCGCCCAATTAGCAGGCAGCTCCGCAGCGCTGAGCTGCAACATGAAAATGGCGACGTTCGTAATGATGCTGACATTGAATACGACGGCCACCGCCAGACTTGTGATAATAGCCATGGCCACCTTTCCCATCAGCATATAATGTTTTTCGCTGGCGCCACGCACGAACCAGCGGCGATAGATATCGCTGACCATCACCTGGCTACCGAAATTAAGATTGTCACCAACCACGGACATGGTGGCGGCCATCATTGCCGCGATGAGCAATCCCATAGCGCCATGCGGCAGCATCTCCTTCATCAGCCGGCCATATACCAGCTCCCTGTCCGCACCCACATTCCGCAGCTCTGGCCAGAGGACGGCGGCGGAGATGCTGGGAAGAGTCACGAGCAGCAGGAGTACGAACATGGTAATGGCTGCCACCACATACATGGTCAATGCCTCCGATGGAGTACGGGTGGAAAGGATCCGCTGTCCTTCCATAGCCCCACCCATGGGTGCGGCATCGCCGCCATAGCCGATGCTTTGCCCAAACAACCAAGCCATGGCCGCAGCCAGGGGGAAGACATCATGCCGGGCAGGAGGCGTCATCTGCAATACTTCTGGATGCGTGCTGTCAAAGGCATGGTGTACGGCAGCGCTCATAGCCGCCGGTCCGCCAAAATGAGCAAGGGTCAGCCCCGCCAGCGTAACGGCGCCGATAAAGAATATGCTCATCTGAATAAGATTGGAGATCACGACTCCCTTATATCCCGAGAAAAAGACAAAGAGAAAGGACACAGGAACCACGAGGTACAGGGTTTGGACCTTTGTCAATCCAAACGCGGGGCCCATGATCTTGTACGCCGCCAGCAGGGTAATCCCCGTCCAGGCCGGCATGGCGATAAAAGAAGTACGCACGGCGATCCAGATACGCATGGCGGAAGCCGCCCGCGTGGGGAATCGGAGGTCATAGAACTCCAACGAAGTGAAAAGGTTCAACCTTCTCCAAAATCCAGAAAAGAGGACCCCGCCGATGAATAAGGCCAGACCAAATCTGCTGAGATACCACCAGGAGATAAAAGCACCCGTTACGACAGCCAGCCCTCCATATCCCGTCGCGGCATCGGGACTTACCAGCGCCGCCGTGTAGGAAATGCCATTGAGCCATCCCGGTATCTTACGACCGCCCAGGAAAAAGTTCTCCAGATTAGCCGACGCAAATCGTTTATGCCACAACGATAGTCCAAGCATCATCAGTAAATAGGTCGCTATGATCCAAATATCCAATTGGTTCCAATTCATACGTTACAGTCCTTTTAGTCTTTTGGCCAAAGGTACAAGGGCCGGGAGATCATTCACGGGTTTGTCGAGATAGAAATAGGCCGTAGCCGAATAATCGTCTACCCTGTAAAAATTCACCCACTCGTCGGCCGGGAATTTATCATCGAAGACATCGGGGAAATCCGGCCTTTCCAGGAGTTTGATCAGCCCTTTGGACGTCATGACGCTGATGGCTTTTGCCTGCCCTCCGGCCTTTATGATACCCCGGATCAGGTCCCTGCCGGCCCCACCCATCTGTTGTATAGTAACCTTGCAGTTCTGCTGAAAATAAATAGGGTCAGGTATATGATACCTGTAAAAGGCATACTGTCTCCTGGTCTTGTCAACTATGGGCGCGCCCGAATACAGCTGGTTAAAGGGGCCCAGGTTCCAGGCGGAGCCGATATAGTCCTCTGTGCCCGACCCCACGAGGGTAGGATATTGCCCGTCATTGTCGAGATATGTCTTGACCTCTCCCTCCCCAAACCAGGTATTGCCATAGATACTGTCGGCCACCACGCTAAGATTGACGCCGAGGAACCGGCCTTTGCCTTCAACGCGCGGCAATATTTCAAAATCCTCGCCGAGCTTCGCCCCATCATTATTGCTCCAATAGGCATGAAAATAACCTATATCCTGCGGGACGGTCTTCAACACGGAATAATTGATATCATAGAATAAAAGCTGATCCTGCTGCGACGCATTGATAAAAACCACCTTTGCTCCTTTCTTATAAGGCATGGGAACAAAACAGTTGAACGACCTGCCTTCGGGGTCAGCAAACAGGGCGCTTTGAAAAGCAGTCATTCTTCCCAATCCGATGCCGAAGAAATCCCCCAGCGGCGCGGAGACAGCGGGTTTTTTGGCTCCATCCCAATAGATCTTCAGGACGATGGACCTCAGGGCCCTTGGATTTCTGTCGATGATGGTCATCCAGATCCTGTTGATGATGCCTGCGCCATGAATATCCGCCAGCACAATGCTATCGCCGGCCCGGATCCATCGACTGGCATCACCCTTGGCGCCTTTGTTCTCCATCCCACCCCTGCCTTTTGCGCCTGTGGGGTTCTCGAAGCTGATCCACCGGCTCTCCGCATCCTTTGGCAGATCGAACAGATGTTGCGCATAGAGGCCCGCCGGCAAGAGACAGAGAAAAAGAATGACTGCTTTGTATCTCATATAGTACGATGCGTTTTCATGATCTTACCATCCATAGTTCTGTACCAGGTTGGGGTTCTTGTCCCGTTCACGCTGCTGTATAGGCCACAGATAATCCTTCTTGTCAAAAATTCTCTTTTCCACCAATACTCTTTGGAAAAAGGCGGGATCGGTAGCATTGTCCCCCGCGAAAATATTCAGGCCAAGAATATTGCCGCCCTCCTCCTGGTCCGCGATCTTCCACCGGTGGGCATCGAAATAACGATGTGTCTCATAGAACAATTCGATACGGCGTTCGTGGTGGATACGTTCCCGCATGTCGTCCTTGGACAGTCCTGCCGGCAGACCGGGGAGTCCACTGCGGGCCCTGATCAGGTTTACATATTTGTACACGTCGCCTACGGGTCCCTGAGCTTCGTTCAATGCTTCGGCATAGTTTAGGTATTGTTCACCCAGGCGGAAAAGGATCCAGGTACGGAGTACGGAATGCAGGGGCACCCAGGTAAAGCTGGGGTCGGAGCATTTTTTTGGCAGGTAACCCGTCTTGGTAAAGTTACCCGCGCCTCCGGCCAGCTTGCCATCGACGCCTTTGTACCAAAATTGAAGTCCATGGCTGTTCTTCCAGGGCTGACCGGAGAAATGGATACTGGCATAAAAACGGGGTTCGCGGTTGACATACATATTGCTGGTGCCGGCTATATAGTTGCCCTTCGGATCGTCCGCGGCGGCAAATCCTGTCTCCGTGTAGGTAGATGCAGGATTGATGATGGGCGTGTAGTCGGAATTGTACCCCAGGATAGGACGGGTGCCATCAGCCATCTCGTAATCGTCGACAATGTTCTGCGTGATACTGTTGAGCGTGAATCCCTGATAGGTGCTACGGGGGTCGCTGTAAACATCGTTGTCATTGAAGAATCCCGGATTATTCGCAAAAAACACTTCCTGGTTGTTGTTGACATAGAATATTTCCTGGTAGTTCTTTACAGGGTCGTTACTGGCGCTATGATACAATCCATAGCCAGCGGATTCCGCCTGATCGATGCAGGCCTTTGCCGCATCGGCCGCAGTCTGCCATCTGCCTGGGTCATTGTCCGGGAACAGTCTTGTCCCGTCGTCATTCTTGATGTCCGCATAGTCGGGGTTGCCATTCCACAACGGGCTGGCCATATAGAGCAGCACCCTTGCCTTCAGCGCCAGACATACTGCTTTTGATGGTCTGCCATATTCCGTTGCATTGGTGATACTGGGAGGAAGCAAGGCAGCCGCCTTATCACATTCGGATGCTACGAAAGCCGCGCATTTGTCGATGGGATCTCTCCGGATGGCTTTAAAGTCCTCGGTAACGGCCACGCTATGGTCGGAGATGGGTACGGCCCCGTATACGCGCATCAGCAGGAAATGGAAATAGGCGCGAAGGAAGAGAGCCTCCCCTTTCAGACGGGTCCGGGCATCTGCGGTAAAGACGTCATCAAGAGGTACTTTGTCGATGTTCTCGATAAAGAGGTTGGCTTTCCGTATGCCTACATAATTCGCTGTCCAGGGGTCGATGGTATAGGTCGTCGGGCCCCAAGAACCGGAATTCAAAGAATTGCTAAATGAGGGCGCATACATCTGTTCCATCTCGTCGGAGGCTCCTACAAAAGGATTGCCATTAGGATCATTGTCCACCATGCGGCGTTCCACCGGCTCCGATGCATAGATATTGCTCAGAAAGCTCTGGGCATAATCCCTATTGGCAAATACCTTGGCCAGGGTCAGGTCGTCATCCGGCGCCTTGTTCAGGTAATCTTTTTTGCATGCGGTGGCCAGGGAGAGAAGCAGTACGCCTGCGAGTGTTTTTATAATAGTGTTCACGTTATAATAATTTAATTTTTTTAGAATGTCACCTGCGCGCCAAAGTTGATGCTGCGTTGTAACGGATAGTTCTCGTTGGGGCCGTTGTCTTCAGGGTTCACGATCTTAATGTGATCCCAGAGACCCAGGTTGGCGCCATTGATAAAGACCCGGAAATTGTTGATCTTCACCCGCTGTGTCAGGCTGCGAGGGAAATTGTAACCAATCTCCGCCGACTTGACCCGCAGATAATTCCCATTCTTCATCCACAGAGTGCTGGGTGCGAAGTTATTGGTGGACTTCACGTTCAGTATACCAGGATATTCGGCTTTTGAGTTGTCGGCTGCGCCATATACCCAGCGATTGTCGAAATATTCATGGGTGACATTGTATACGCCTACACCGTCATTGAAAGCCCAGGTGCTGCGACCGCTCATAAACATATCCGTACGGGCGGCTCCTGCAAAGAATATGCTCAGATCGACGCCTTTGTAGGCTATCGTGCCGCCAAAGCCGAACATGATCTCGGGTGTGCGGGAGTATCCGTAAAAGGTCTGGTCGTCCGCATTGATCTTGCCGTCCCCGTTGAGGTCCTTGTATTTGATGTCGCCCGGACGTATCAATCCCTGGAGATAGGTCTGATCGGGGCTTTTATCTATATCGGCCTGGTCCTTGAAGAGCCCTTCCGCTATGTATCCATAGTTACGGCCAATGGTCTGGCCCCTCGAGTTCTGGTACGCATAGGGCTTCTTGGGGGTATTGTCCTCGACGATCTTGTTCCGCGCAAAAGTGAAATTACCCTGGAAGGAATAATAAAAGCCGCCTCTTGTCTTGTTGCGCACTTCGATATTACCTTCGATGCCCTGGTTGTTCGCAACACCCAGATTGGCATAGGGTATGATGGAAGAGGGGTAGCCGGCGGAGCTGGAGATCTGCTGCAATTGCAACAGGATGCCCGTACGGTGTTCCCGGAAGGCGTCCACGGTCAGTGTCAAACGGCCATTGAAGAATTCCATATCGGCGCCAATATTCGTCTTCTCGGATACTTCCCAGGAGATATTATTATTGCCGATCCTGGCTTCCGCAAAGCCATTCGGGGTGACGGTGGTCTGACTTTGACCGAACAGGTAGTTGGCCGCCGTCTTGTTGACAGTGGTCAGATAAAGGAAGCGCGCAATACCCAGCTGATTGCCTATCTGGTCGTTACCGCTGCGGCCCCATGACGCCCTGAGCTTCAAATAATTCATCGCATTGAAATTCCACCACTTCTCTTTCGAGGGGATCCAGCCCACCGCTACGGAGGGGAAGAAACCGTATCTTTTTCCCGTAGGGAAATTCTCGCTGCCATTGTAGCCCATATCGAACTGCAGGAGATAACGGGTGGCGTAGTCGTAGGTGACCCTGCCGGCAAGGCCTTGTCTTCTGTAGGGGATATTGCCGGTGGAGTTGCCGGGCGTAAGGTCTACATACTCCCTTCTATTGCCCAGCAGCAGCCCGTTGAACGTGTGTTCGCCAAAAGTCCTGTCGTAGTTCACGGAAGCCTCGAGGTAATAAGCCCTGTTGGCGACATTGTATTGGGTATAGCCCAGTGGCGTCTCCGTGAGGATGAGCTTGTACTGATCCACGCCATTGACGTCCTTGCCGAGATACTGATAGGTCTGCGGCTGCTTGGGACGGCCATTGCCCTGTACGTCATAAAAGTCGTAGGCGAAGAGACCTTTCAGATAAAGCCCCTTGGTGACGATGGAAGAAAGGTCCCATTTGGTCCCCAGCGAGCTTTGGATGGTACTCTTTTGCTCCCTCGTATATCCCGACTGTGTCGACTTGGAAAAAGGGCTCATCCCCAGGAAGGTGCCCGACCCAGGGATGGAGCCGTTGGGATTACGCACGGGATATGCGTTATTTGGAGTAAGGTTGATAGATTCCATGATCAGGAAGGCGCTGTTACCAGGATAGTTGCCATTGGAGGTGATACCGCCCAGGTTCAGCGACATGGACAGGCTCTTGCTCAGATTGACATCCACATTGCTCCGGAAATTGTAGCGCTTATAACTGGTGTTGGTAGGATAAGGCACTGTCTTGTCCTCGTTGTAAAGCCCCTGCTGCACGGTGTATCCCACATTGGTGTAGTACTTGAACGTCGCGTTGCCGCCTGTCATGCTGAGGTTGTTGATCGTCTGAAAAGTATGTTTTCTCAGCACGACATCTACCCAATCCACATCAGGGTAGAGATAAGGATCGGAGTGGGTCCTGTATCCCTCCACCTGATCGGGCGTATAGAATGGCTGCGGTGCGCCGCCACGGGCCATGGCCTCATTGGACAGCGTCGCATACTGATAGCTGTTGATAAAATCCGGTAGCCGCAGGGGAGCCAGCGTCGCATTCTCCGTCCGGAAAGTCACTTTTGGGGGACCATCTTTACCACGCTTGGTATTGATCAGTATCACCCCGTTGGCGCCGCGAATACCATATACGGCGGTGGCTGACGCATCCTTGAGGATGGAAAAGCTTTCCACTTCCTGGACGTTCAACTGGTTCATATCCCTCTCTACTCCATCGACCAGGATCAGCGGGCTTTGGCTGCCGGTGAATGTTCCCAAACCCCGGATAAATACGTTGGCGACATCATAGCCGGGTTCGCCCGAGGTTTGTCGCGTAATGACGCCTGGCAGCCTGCCGCCGATGGCATTGGACAGGGAGGGTGTAGCTACCTGCTGCAGATCCCCAACCTTGACGGTGGCTATGGATCCTGTGACCGAATTCTTTTTCTGTGAGCCGAATCCTACAACGACGGTCTCGTTGAGTTTCTGGCCCTCCTGGTCAGGCGTCATCTTAATGATGATGTTTTTCCTGCCGCCCAGGGAGCCCACACGCAACCGCTGGGGCTTGTAGCCTACAAAGGTGACGTCGATGGAGTCGTTGATGTCGTCCACTTCCAGCAGGAATTTACCATAGGTGTCGGCGGTAGCGCCTTGCCCTGAAGTCCCAATAACCCTGATGTTTGCGCCAGGCATGGGTTCGCTTCTCTCGTTGACAATGGTTCCGGAAAGCACGAACGATGTCGTGCTGGCTTTTACTGCCGGGAGGATGCAGCAGCACAGCAGTAGTGTGAAGAAATACCGAAAAAATGCAGCAATTCTCATAAAACTGATAGTTATTGGGTGAATAAATGATTTGCCAATACCAATCAAGGGTGGCATACAATCGTTATGAATACGTATTCAAAAAAAGTCAACGCAAAAAAAATTATTTCCTCGAACTCACCGTATTTCGCACGACCAGATGCCCTTTCATCATCACTATCTGCGAAGCCGTGTTCCCCTCTTCTATCTCCTTCAACAACAGGTCCACGGTGCTGGTAGTCATCTCTTCCAGCGGCTGTTCCCAGGTGGTCAGGGCATAAGAGGGCCATTCGGACATACGGATATTGTCAAAACCTACCACGGATACATCCTCGGGGATCCGCAGGCCGAGCACGCGGACGGCATCCATGACGCCAAGGGCGATGATATCATTGCCGCCAATGATACAGTCGATGTTCTTGTTCTTTGTCAGCAGCTCCTGGGCGGACCGGAATCCGCTCTCGAACGTATAATGACCGGGCTCGATGGTCAGGTCTTTGATCTTTCTTTCATCCAGCACCTCTTTAAAACCTTTCAGCCTGTCGATGGTAGTGGAAGTGTCCAGGGGGCCGGAGATAAAGGCGAACGACTTGTGCCCCAGCTCTACAAGATAGGTTGCTATTTGCTTGGCCGCCATATAGTTGTCGCAGAACACCGCACTGCTTTCCAGGTTCTCAGTGTATCTGTTGAACAGTACTACAGAGATGCCATAGCGTTTGAATTTCTGACTGGCGGAAGAAGACAGCAATGCATCGGTGATAATAACACCGGCCACATTGTACTCCAGCAGCCGGTTGATCTCGCTCTCCTGTATCTCTTCGTTCTCGGAATTGATAAAGATAAGGTGATACCCCTTAGCCGACAACCTGTTGTGAAATATCTCCAGGACGGCGGAATAGAAAGGGTTTCGGATATTGCGCATGACGATGCCGATCATCATGGATTTACGGGTGATAAGGCTACGGGCGTGTGCATTCGGTTTGTAATCCAGCTTGGCCGCCGCAGCCAGTATCTTCTTTTTCTTCTTCTCCGACACATTGGTATTGCCTGCAAAGACCCGGGACACCGTGGACTGTGACACTCCCGCAATGGCCGCCACATCCTCGGATGTGTAGTTCTTCTTCCTTATGTCGGGTTTTGGGTTGCTCATGAATACGTAATCATTTTCAAATATAGGGATTTTCCCAGGTAAAAAAATTATTTTTTGCTACCCCTTTAAATTTACCACCACATTGATGGTCAGCGCCACGATCACGGTATTGAAAATGAAGGAAAGTATTCCATGGATCAGCACCACCCTCCGGATCTTACGGGACGAGATCTGGATATCCGACACCTGGAAGGTCATGCCTATGACAAAGGCAAAGTAAGCAAAGTCCATATAGTCGGGGGCTTCATTGCCGGGTATATCCAGTCCTTTGGCTATCTCGCCTTTCTTTGTGGCATGGTCCCCATAGTAAAGGTGGGCGTAACGGCTGGTAAAAAGGATATGTAGCAGTATCCATGAAAAAGTGACACCCGCGATATAGATAGCCGTCTCCAGCCCTTCGCTCAACAGCCAGGCTGTCTGGTTCTTCAACAGGAGCAGCACCGCGCCCAGACTTCCTACGATGGCCATGATCACGATGGTGAATACCACGGGCCGGCTGGCGTCTTCTCTGCCGGCCAGGACCCGCAACTGTTGGGGGCAAACGGCGGAAAAAATAGCCAGACTGATGGCGATCTCGCAAAGACTAAAAATATCCCAGCCGACCATGGTGCGCGTAAAGGGCTCCATCCGGACGGGAAGCGTCAATATGTAGCTGAGTGTGGCTATAGTGAGACAAATGAGCAGCTTGTAGATGGCTCTGATCCTATAAAACCAATGCGGGGCTTTGATATATTCGGACATACCTGCTAATTTACGGTATATTTAAGTAAATCATTTGT
>Ga0105240_10009472_pt1 | contig 13790 bp, 10 predicted proteins | sample KBSC54metaG_FD_80426 | JGI IMG/M metagenome (GOLD analysis project Ga0105240, IMG submission 80426) | Corn rhizosphere microbial communities from Kellogg Biological Station, Michigan, USA - KBS C5-4 metaG | ecosystem: Host-associated > Plants > Roots > Rhizosphere > Soil | place: Michigan, USA... | reverse complement strand
GCACGGGCCGAGCCCGCTGCACGTGAGAGATCCAATATCGGCGCCGCGAGCCTGTGCAACGACTTGCCGGCAAAGCTGTACGACGTCCGCCCACCACACTGCCTCGGCGTCCATCTCGGCCCACCCAGGACGCGGCAGCGACATGCTGTGCGCCGTTGAGGCGGTTGCCACGATCTCGCCATCCGCGGTGACGAGTACGGCCTTGGTGCTGCTCGTGCCGACGTCGATGCCGAGGTAAACGTCGCTCATCGGTCGTAGGCGTTGATCACGGCGACCTTCTGGGCGGAGGCCGACTCGGGGTCGAAGGTGTAGCCGAGCCACTCGCTCGCCAGGCGACGCGCGAGCTCGAGACCGATCACCCGTTCGCCCATGCAGAGGACCTGAGCGTTGTTGCTGCATACGGAACGCTCGACCGAGTAGCTGTCGTGGGCCGTGACCGCCCGCACGCCAGGAACCTTATTAGCACTGATCGCCACCCCAAGCCCGGTACCGCAGATCAGGATCGCGCGGTCGACACGTCCCTGGGAAACTAACTGCGCCACTCGCGTGGCCACATGCGGATAGTCCTCGTGCTGACCTTCGGTCACCCCGACGTCGACCACTTCGGTTACGCGATCGTCCTTCTCCAGGTCGCGATACAACACCGTCTTGTAGCCGAACCCGGCATCGTCGCTACCGATCGCGACCCGAAATCGCGACTCACTCATGGCCATCTCCCCTGCGCGGGTGGGCCGCCGGCCGCAGCACATCCCCGACTGCTTTCAAACACAGCGCCATCGAGACCGCGCCCGCGTCGGGCGTACCGACGCTCCGCTCGGCAAGCGGGCGCGCGCGGCCAACCTTCGGGCGAAGCTGTGCCGTCGCCGCCGCGCCTTCGGTAGCTGTGTTCGCGGCGCGGGCCCAAGAATCGGCGAGCGGGTCGCCGCGCGAGACAGCCTCGGCGAGCGACTCCCCGAATGGGCCGAGCGCATCAAGCATCGTCTTGTCGCCTCGCCTGGCGCTGCCCAGCCGTGAGATCGCCGCGTATGCCGTTCCAACCGTGGCAACGACATCGGATGACGACGGCTGACCGTGATCGCCGAGATGTGCGCCAGCAGCCCGCAGAGCCGCTCCCCAGAGGGCGCCCGACGTGCCGCCCGCTTCTGCTGCCCAGGCCGCGCCAGCCGCGCTCAGAACTGTGCCGAGCCCAGCACCCGCTTCCGCCGCCTCGCCCGCCGCCGCCAGCGCGGCATTCGTGCCACGCACCATGCCACGGCCGTGATCGCCGTCGCCGGCGACCGCATCGATCTCGCCAAGACGCGCGGCCGCATTCGCAACGGCGCCGGCCATTTGCCGAAGCCCCACGACGGCAACCGCCGCGCATGCCCGGCTGGGCTCGTCGGCCGGCGGCACCGTGGCGGCGGTTGCGCTGCCCAGCCGCGTGGTACCGATCTCGGGCCTTGGCAGAGCAGTACCGTTCGCCTCTCGAACCAGCGCGCCTTTGCGGTATGCAGGCGTGTCGGCCGGTGCACACCACAACCGTTCGAGCTCTTCATCGAGCCACGTAATCGTCAGGGAGCAGCCAGCCATGTCGAGGCTGGTGACGAGCTCACCGACTTCCGGCTCGACCACGGTGAGCCCGGAGTCGCGTAGTAGGCGACTCACGGTGCGCCACGCCACAAACAGCTCTTCATATTTGGTGCGGCCAAGGCCGTTGAGGATGACGGCGACCTTGTCGCCAGCCGACGACGGCACTTCGGCAAGTAAACGCTTCACGAGCAACTCAGCGAGCTCGGCGGCGGTCGGCAGGTCGGCGTCTGCGATCCCCGGCTCCCCGTGAATCCCGAGGCCGACGCCCATCCGGCCTGCCTCGACCGCGAAGAGCGGGCCAGGCGCGCCCGGCATTGTGCAGCCGCCGAAGGCGACGCCCAGCGTGCGGGTGGCATCGTTCGCGGCGGTCGCCGCGCGAACGACGTCGTGGAGCTGGTACCCGGCTTCTGCGGCTGCCGACGCAACCTTGAACACCGTGAAGTCGCCTGCGATGCCACGACGCTTGGCACGCTCGGATTCGGGGGCGCTGGCGACATCGTCGGTGACGACCAGGTAGCGCGCAGGCAGTCCCTCAGCGGAGAGTTCCTCGACGGCCCGCTCAAAGTTCATGACGTCCCCGGCGTAGTTGCCGGTGATGAACAGGACGCCGGCTCCGCCGTTCGCATGGCGGCCAACCGACAGGGCGTCGGCCGTTGACGGTGAGGTGAACACGTTGCCGACCACAGCGCCATCGGCAAATCCGCTACCTACCAGGCCACAGAAAGCCGGATAGTGCCCAGAACCACCGCCTATGACGACAGCCACCTTCCCCGGACGTGTACGTCTAGCGCGGACGACGCCGCCTGGCACGCGCGCAACGTAAGCGGCATTAGCGTCGGCGAAGCCCTCCAGCATGTCCTCGGTGAAGGTTGCCGGATCGTCGAAGAGCGCCGTCATCGGGAGCTGTTGTAGGCGGCGTCGGGAATGAGGCTGACCTTGATGGATTTCGTGCCGTCGGCCACGAGGTCAAGGCCCTCTTGAAACTGCGACAACGGGAACTGCCGGCTGCAGATGCGATCCATCGGCAGTGTGCGCGATTCGAGCAACCGGATGGCGGGAGGCCAGCAGTGTGGGCCGAGGTGCGCGCCTCGCACGTCGAGCTCCTTGTCGTCGCTGATGATGCTCCAGTCGACCGTGACGTCGGAACCGAAGACGCTGTACTCGACATACGTGCCGAGCTTGCGGAGCAAGTTCAGACCTTGCCCCACCGCAGAAGGGTGCCCGGTGCCTTCGATGTAGACGTCCGCGCCATAGCCGCCGGTGAGTTCTTTGACGAACTCCACCGGGTCGCTGTCGCGAATATTGACGGTACGCGTCGCGCCACAGAGCTTGGCCAGCTCGAGCTTGTCGTCGGCCATGTCGAGAGCGACCAGCTCGGCGGGTGACTTCGCGGCCGCGCCGGCCACCATGCCCAGCCCGATCGGGCCGCATCCCGCCACGACAACGACGTCGTTGAACTTGATGTCGGCGCGCTCGACGGCGTGCAGCGCGCATGACAACGGCTCCGCAAAGGCCGCATGTGCCGCCGGCAGGGACTTGTCAATCTTGTGGACCAGCGACTCCTTGGGGAACACCATGTATTCGGCCATCGCACCTGGCGTGCGGCGCTTGAAGCCGAACATTCCGTGCGGAGCGCACATCCAGTACTGTCCGCGCTGGCAATATCGGCACTCCCAGCACGGAACGATCTGCTCCGCCACGACCCGGTCACCGGCGGTTATGCCCCAGCGGGCCGCGGCGTCGGCGTCCAGCTCGATGACTTCGCCGACGAACTCGTGGCCCGGGATGACTTCGGTCTCCGCCCACGCCGGCCGGTTTGCGTCACCCCAGAACTTCGCAGCTCCGTGGTAGCACTTGAGGTCACTCGCGCAGATGCCGACAGCCTCGACACGGACCAACGCCCCACCCGGACCTGGGCGCGGTACCGGGACGGTCTCCAACCGGTAGTCCTCCGGTCCATGAACCACAACTGCTTGCATCGTGTCAGCCACGACGAACTCCTTCTCCTGCAGCGAACCGACTTTGCTCAGTCAGCCGGCTCGTAGTCGGGTACGCTGACGTTGTCGTCAGCGAGATCGAAAACGACTCGATCGATCGAGCCGGTGAACAGATAGGGCGCCGAGTAGGCGGTGCTTGCAGGCGCCATCCGGTCCATGCCGATGTCGAGACCTTCCCAGGCGATGAAATAGCGGTAGGTCGCAGGGATCTCGACTTCGGCGACCAGCGAGGCGTCGATGTAGAGCCGGCCTGTACCACGCAGTGCCCCCGTCTTCGTGAACTCGTACGACAGGACGTGCGAGGCGCGGGCCTCGGGCAGCGGCGCGCGAACGCGAAACATCTCCCCGTAGTAGTTGTAGTCATGTACGACGTGCCCGTCTTGCAGGTAGAGCGAGTAGCCACCGCAAACACCACCGCAGGCGACGATGACGCCCTCGTCAGCCGAGCCCGCTTCGACGTGGGCGTCAATGCGGTACGAGCGGTCGATGACGAAGGGGGACGCGCTGCCGGGGATGTGTTGCTGGCCGCGCCGGAAGACGAAGTGGCTCTTTTCTCGCGGCGCGCCCGGCCGACCCTTCGATTCCGCTCGCCGCTCGGCGAAGCCACGGTCGTCGAGCGGCAGGACGTCGTAGGTCTGCGCCTCCTCCCACCAGAGCTGAATGAGCTTCTGGAGCCGCTCGGGTTCGGAGTCAGCCAGGTTTCGGCACTCCGAGAAGTCCTCCGCGAGGTTGTACAACTCCCACACGTCGTCCTCGTAATCACTGCCACGCACGTGGTACGCGACCGCCTTCCAGCCGTCCGCCCAGATCGCACGATGGCCGAACATCTCGAAGTACTGCGAAGCCTTGCGGGTCGGGCCGTCCGCATCGAACGTGTACGCCATGCTGACGCCGTGTAGCGGCATCTGCTCGATGCCCCGCAACACGTCTGGCGCTTCCACGCCGAGGATCTCCAGAACGGTTGGCGCAATGTCGGTCACGTGATGGAACTGCGTGCGGACTGCTCCGCCGTTCGCGAGTCGACGTGGCCAGCTGATGATCAGCGGGTCGCGGACGCCACCCGCGTGAGTGTTCTGCTTGTACCGCTTGAGCGGCGTGTTGGCAGCCATCGCCCAGCCGAGCGGGTAGTTGTTCTGCACCCGCCCGGTGCCGATGTCGTCGATCCGCGCAAGGTTGTACTCGAGCGGGTCTTCCTGCCGATTCTCGTAGAACGTCGTGTTCAGTGAGCCGTGAGACTGTCCCTCCTGGCTCGCACCGTTGTCGGAGAGCAGGATCAACAACGTGTCGTCGAGCTGGCCTGTCTGATCCAGGAAGTCGACCAGTCGGCCGAGTTCGTAGTCGGTGTGCTCGAGGAAGGCGGCGTAGGCCTCCTGCAAACGGCAGTAGAGCGCACGCTGCTCATCTGACAACTCATCCCACGCGGGCACGCCCGGATTTCGCGGGGCGAGCAGCGTGTCGGGCGGGGCGATGCCGAGTCTCTTTTGCTTCTCCAGTCGTTGCCGCCGGATCACGTCCCAGCCGTCGTCGTACTTGCCTCGGTGGCGACGCAAGAAGTCGTCCGGCGCTTGATGCGGCGAATGGGTGGCACCGAACGCGAGATACATGAAGAACGGCGCGGCTCCAGCGACAGTTACCTGATCCGTGAGGAACGAAATGGCGTGATCGACGAGGTCCTCGTTGAGGGTGTAGCCCTGGTCGGGGGTGCGTGGCGGGTCGACGCGGTGATTGTCGTGCACGAGGTCGGGCGTGAACTGGTCGGTGAGCGCATCGAGAAAACCGTAAAAGCGGTCGAAGCCTCGACCGAGGGGCCACTGGTCGTACGGTCCGGCGGCAGAGGTCTGGTCGGCCGGCGCCAAGTGCCATTTGCCCACGGCGTAGGTGCGATACCCCTGTGCGCTCAGGATTTCGGCAAGTGTGCCCGCCTGCGGGCTAACCGCTCCGCGTTTGCTCGGATAACCACTGTCGGCATTCGAGATGATAGACATTCCGACCGAGTGATGGTTGCGGCCGGTCAAGAGTGACGCGCGAGTCGGTGAGCACAGCGCCGTCGTGTGAAAGTTGTTGTAGCGCAGGCCCTGCTGCGCAAGACGATCCATCGTCGGCGTGTCGATCTCGCTCCCAAAGCAACCCAGGCTTGCGAAGCCAACGTCATCGAGCAGAACCAGCACGACATTGGGATTTCCCTGCTGAGGAACAGGGGTCTTGGGCCACCACGGCGTGGAATCCTTGTAGGTGCGGCCGATCCTTCCCTCGAACGGCGCCCGCCCGGCCCGCTCGTAGGCCGCTTCTGCGTTTTCCGGGGCCTCGCTCGTCACTATTCGCCACTCCTCGGGAAATCCCTAGATCGATCTACTTATACCAACACGAAGCTGCGTGGTGTCAAGGTTTCCGTTATTACGTCGCCGATTGCCGAAGGTAGCTGGCGGTGCACTCGTGCCCACACGAAGCACGCACCACGAGTTCTGGTGTGAGCAGCACTCGCTCCGGTGCACCATTCGGCTCAACGATTCTGCGCGCCAGCGCGCTTGCGGTAAGCCGCCCGACCTCGCGACCGTTGACCGCGAGAGTCGTGAGCGGAGGCTCCCAAAGGCCGGATTCATCGACGTTGTCGAAGCCGATGACGTGAATGTTATCGACGCGTTCAGGTGCAAGGTCACGCAAGGCTCGGTACAAGCCGAAGGCCACAGTGTCGTTGTGACAGACGATACCGTCCGGCAACGAGTTGCGAGCGAGCAAACGGCTGGTTGCTTCATAGCCGAAGCGCCCGGTGGCGGGGCCGGCAATGTCCGCGACGATGCGCCCGCGCCGCGGCGCTTGAGTCAATCCACGGGCCACGCCGTCGACGCGATCCGCACGGGGACCGAGGCCCTCGAAGCCGCCCAGATAGGCGACGCTGCGTGCACCGTGCGCGGCAAGATGCGCGCCCGCCAGTTCACCACCGCGTACGTTATCGGTGCCGACGTATGGAAGCGATGGATCGTCCACCGCACGGATCGAAATGACGACCGGTATCCCCGAGCTTGCAAGTTTCGAGATGAAGGACTCGCTGGAGCCCAGCGCGGGAGTAATGACCAGGCCGTCAACCTGCTGCTCCATCAGCAGGCGCACAACCTTCTCTTGGCGCGCACCCGACTCATACGCGTTCGACAACCACACGACGACGTCGCGTTCCATGAACTCGCTTTCCAGACCGATGACGTACTCAGCGGTGAATGGATTCGAGATCTCCGGTACGACCACGCCGATCGTCTGCGTATGCATCGCACGCAAGGACGCCGCCCCGCGGTGGTACACGTAACCCAGTGCGTCCATCGCCTGTCGAACTCGGTCGCGCGTCGCATCGGTGAGCTGACCGGCGTCGCGCACGACTAGCGATGCCGTCGCCCGGGACACCCCCGCGTGCACTGCGACGTCCTTCAACGTCACTCGCCTGTTCACGTCGCCCCCCGGCTCCTGTTGTATCCAAGATGGGCGGATCTGCGCATCGTGCTACGCGTTTTCGATCCGGAACCGGTCGACGCGCTCGGCAACCTGCTAGCAGGACAATAGTGACCGCGCACGGGACCGTCGAGCAGGTCGGCTCTGACACGCGACATCGCTGGTTCAGTCCTGCGCAAAGCTGGAGGCGAGGTCGATTTCGCTCGCGGCGTCCGACCGGTCTCCGAGGTCTACCGCCACCCGGCGCAACTGACCGGAGAACGCGAACGGCGCTTCGTAGCGGGGCGATACCGCAGATGGCGAGTTGTGTCCACACTGCGTCGACAGGCAGCCAAGACCGCCCGGCATCGGTCCCGGCAGCGACGCGTAGGCGACCTCGTCACCGTTGACCGACAGCCGAGCAGCATAGGAATCGCCTTCTCGCACGATCTCCAGACCCAATTCCGATGCACCGACCGGAACGACGGGCGGTGTTTCGACGATGGTGTGGGCGCCGGCCAGGTTGTAGTCCAGAACCAGACGGGCGTCCTGGACGAAGAAGGAGAAGCCGGCGGCCCGCCGCCCGTGCGCGAGCAGCACGCCGCCATCCGCCGCAGTTCGGTGATCGACCTCGGCCATGACGCGGAAGGTGCGACCCGTGAAGTTCGGTCCGACAATGCTCGTCGGCATGCGCGAGCCGGGGAGCATCTCATAGTGAGAGCGCTCAGTAGCGGGATCCCGCGAATCGACTCGGGTCTGCATGCGATCGTCGAGGGGCAGCACGCCGTAGCGCCGGGCCTCCGTCCACCACTCCTGCTCCAGCTCACGCACAAGCTCGGGCTTGTCGTCTGCGATGTCTCGACACTCGGAGAAATCCTGATCCAGGGCATAGAGCTCCCACTGGTCTTCGTCGAACGGCAGCCCGGGCCGGTGATAGGTGACCGCTTTGAAACCATCGCGATAGATGCCCCGGTGACCGGCCGTCTCGAAGTACTGCTGGCCGTGACGGGTTGTTGCTTCGCCGTCCTCGAACGAGTACGCCATCGACGTTCCGTGGACGTCGAGTTGTGGCACGCCGCGATAGACCGACGGGGCCTGTACGCCCGCGAGTTCGAGGACAGTCGGTACGACGTCGATCACATGGTGGAACTGCCGTCGTACGCCGCCTTGACGCCCGAGCCGTGCGGGCCAATGCACGACCATTGGGGCTCGCACGCCACCGCCGAATGTGTACTTCTTGTAGTGCTTAAGTGGAGTGTTTCCGGCCTGCGCCCAGCCCATCGGGTAGTGGTTGTGGGTGGCTGGCCCTCCGAGTTCGTCGGCAGCGGCCAGCGTGTCTTCGAGCGGGTCGTCAAGGCCAAGGAAGTAGCGGTACTCGTTGGCGCTCCCGTGCTCGCCGCCTTCCCCACTCGCTCCGTTGTCGGACAGCAAGACGATGACGGTGTCGTCGAGCTGGTCGTACGCCTCGAGGAAGCTGAAGAGCCGGCCGATCTGGCTGTCGGTGTGCTCCATGAAACCGGCGAAGACTTCTTGCATCTTCGCGTAGAGCCGTTGCTGTTCCGCCGGAAGCTCACCCCATGCGGCGACGCCGGGGTTCGGCGGCGCGAGCTGCGTGCCGGGCGGCACGATGCCGCGTTCGATCTGCTTGCGCAGCACCCGTTCGCGCTCCTCATCCCAGCCGTGGTCGAAGGCGCCGCGATACTTCTCGATGAACTCGCGTGGCGCTTGGTGCGGCGCATGGCACGCCCCGAATGCCAGGTACAAGAAGAACGGCCGATCTGGTGCGAGGCTGATGTGGTCGCTCAAGAACTCCTGAGACCTGTCAATCAGATCTTCGCTGAGGTGATACCCCTCGCCCCGAGGCGGGTCGACTCGGTGCTGGTCGTACCAGAGCTCTGGCGTCCACTGGTCGTCCTCGCCCCACAAGAAGCCGTAGTACCGGTCGAACCCGCGCTGCGTCGGCCATTGGTGGAACGGGCCGATCGGGCTCATCTGCGACGGCGGCGTCAAGTGCCACTTACCGACCGCATAAGTGCTGTAGCCGGCGTCGCCCAGCATTTCGGCCAGCGTGGCGGCTCGCACGCTAACTGCCCCGCGGTACCCGGGGAAGCCGGTGTCGAAGTCGGCCAGGAAGCCGACGCCGACAGAGTGGTGATTGCGGCCGGTGAGCAGGCACGCCCGGGTCGTGGAGCACAGCGACGTGACGTGGAAGTTGGTATAGCGCAGCCCCTGGGCGGCCAGGCGGTCGATGTTCGGAGTGTTGATCGATGCTCCGTAGGCTCCGAGCTGAGCGAAGCCCACGTCGTCCAGCACGATGACCACCACGTTCGGAGCACCGTCCCGGGGCCGTACCGCCGGTGGCCACCACGGCGTGGAGTCGTCGATCGTCTCGCCGAGTCCGCCACGGAAGGGCTCGGGCTCGAGCCGAGGGTCGGTGGCGGGCGCTGCGTTGTCACTCGTCGTCAATGCGCTGGTGCTTTCTACGTGTGGTTCGCAGGTGCGGTGGGGCGCTGCTGAACGCTGACCCCACCGCACCTCTTGACGAATCGCGATGGGTCAGGAGCTCGTTGTCGCCGACGGGCTGCCCGATCCCGAGCCTGCGCCGCTCGGCATCGGGAGGTTGATGCTCTGCGCCTTTTTCAGGATTGCTAGACCTTGCTGGAGAAGGTTGTCGATCGGGGGCGCCTGGTCATAGACGCCCTTGTCAACGAAGAACTGCGCGCTGGCCTTCAGCGCCTTGGCAGTCGTTCCGCTCTGGATACCGTCCACTGCTTGCTGAAGTGTGTACCACTGGCGGATCTTCACTTCGTACGCTGCAACGTCTCGGCCAGAGGTGATGCCGTTCGCCTTGTAGAGCCCCATCATGTCGTCGACAGCGGCGGTATTGTTGTTGTTGATGAACTCATCCGCGGCGTAGACGGCGGCGGCGTACCTGGCCGCGGCGTCGGGATTGTCCTTCGCGAAGCTCGGTGTGACGACGAACGGGTCGACCACAGCGGTGTTCGCGATCTTGCCCGTGCAGACCGGCTCATAGTTCGGGTCGTTGATGAGCGGGTAGTCCGGCGGTGCCCAGGCGTCGGCCACCTGAACCCGACCTGCCTGAAGGGCTTGCACCACGCCGCCTGGGTCCAGGTTCACGAGCTTCAGCTGGTTCGGGTCTACACCGAAGTGTTGAGCGCACGCGTCCATGACTTGCTCGCCGAGCGAGTTCTGCACGGTTGCAACTGGGTGGCTCTTCAGCACCTGCGCGGGAGTCGAGCCCTGCAGCACCTTCTTCGACATGAACATGATGTGGTTGGAGTCTTCCTGGATCATGAGACCGAGAGGAACGAGCCCGAACTGGTTCATGCCGGTGAGTGCCGGAGGTGCGCCCAGCCAGCCGGCTTGCCACGTGCCCTTGGCGCCGTCAGCCAAAGAGCTCGGCCCCGTGGCGTAGTACTTGATGGTCACATTGAGACCGGCGGCCTTGAAGAAGCCCTCCTTGTCGGCGACGACGAGAGGCAGGCTGGCTCCGTTGGGCTGTGCGACGAGGGTAATGTCCGTCGTACCGCTACCACCACCCGTCGGCGTCGAGCCGCCATTAGAGGCTGCGGGCGCGGACCCGTTGTTCGATGCTTGAGAGGAGGCACCACTCGACGAACTCGACGAACACGCGCCCAATCCGAGCGCGAGGGCGACTGCGGCCGCCCCCGCGGCGATCCCGCGCCCAAATGTAGGCGTGCTTGACTGCAAACGCATTAGCTGCTCCTTGCTGCAGGTTTCCGAGGGCTATTCCGACTTGTTGTGCAAGAGGTTCCAAACTTTTTCACGAACCGCGTTGAACTGCGGCTGACCCATCGCGGCCTCGATCGCCATACCTTTCCAAGGGGCGTCCTCTCCGATTGGCAAGTTCGCGATGATTCTGCCCGGTCGCGCTGACATAACGATGATTCGCGTACCCAGATAGACCGCCTCTTCGACACTGTGTGTTACAAACAGCACGGTGCTCGTCATACGAGTTCGCAACCGAGCCATCTCGTCCTGCATTTGGGTACGCGTTTGTGCATCGAGCGCCCCGAACGGTTCATCCATGAACAGCAGGCTCGGCTGGAGCACCAGCGCCCTGGCGATGGCGACCCGCTGCTGCATGCCGCCGGACAACTCTGATGGATAGGCCTTTTGAAAGCCTTCCAAACCCATAATGGCGACCTGTTGCTCGACAGCGGCGTGGCGCTCTGACTTCTTTACGCCGGCAACCTTGAGGCCGTATTCGATGTTTCGCGCGACGTTCATGTGAGGGAACAGCGCGAACTGCTGGAAGACGACGCTGCGGTCAGGTCCCGGACGGCCAGCGGGCTTACCGTCGACCACAATGGTCCCGGCACTGGGAGTCTCGAGGCCACTCGCGATCATTAGCATCGTCGACTTCCCGCAACCCGACGGGCCGACGATCGTGAGAAATTCGCCTTCCTCGACGTCGAGATCGGTTTCATCAACGGCTCGCACCGTGCCCCGGCGGGTCTCGAACCGCTTTGAAACCCCTCTCAACGAGAGTTTCGGTGGCCGCGCCGGACCGGGCTCTCCGGTCTTACCGGCGTCTTTGATGTCCGACTCAAGCGGCACTTTTCCTCCAACGCGTGAGGCGCTTGCTGAGAGCGATGACGACGAGATCGAGAATGGCCGCGGTGACAGCGATCGCGAGCATGCCGACCATGACGATGTCGATGGCGCCGTTGTCCTCACCCTGCGCGATCAAGAAGCCAACCCCGACGCGGCCACCGATGAGTTCAGCTGCGATAAGGGCCATCCAGCCGTTGCTTGCGGCAACCCGCACACCGGCGAAGACGCCCGGTAGTGAAATCGGCGTGATTACTTCGCCCAGCCGACGGAGGGCGCCTGCGCCGAGGGTGCGACTCGCCCGCAACAGGGCCGGGTCGACGTTCGACGCGCCGACCTGGGTACTGATGACGATGGCCGGGAATGCGGCGATGAAGACGATGAGTGCCTGAGAGGTCTGACCTGAACCGAACCACAGTACCGCCGGCGGAATCCAGGCGAACGGCGGAATGTAACGAAGAAACTCGAAGATTGGCGAGACGGCCTCGCGTACCAGGCGGATAGCGCCAAAAAGAATCCCGAGCGGTACCCCAAGCACTATGGCGAACACGAAGCCGAGGCCCCACCGGCTCAGCGACGAGAGCACATGCATCGGCAACGTATGACCGGCGAACTTGTGCGTGGTGAGATTCGCCAGTGTCTTCGCGACCTGCACCGGCGTAGGCACGAGGCCGGCGTGGTGGTGGTTCGTGATGACAGCCGCGACGGCCCAAAGTACAAAGAGCGCGATCACCGAGCCGATGCCAAGACCCGCGTCGTACCAACGACTGCGGTCGAGCTGGTACCAGCGCGAAGGGCCCGCCTTTGTGATCAGCATTTCGGTCGACACGATCACAGCCCTTTCGCCCACGGCGCGAGAAGCTTTGCAACTGCACGCATCAACGCCGATAGCAGGAATCCGATTGCGCCGATGACGACCATCGCGCCGAAAGTGGTCTTCGAGTCGAGAGCGTTGGCTGCGGTAAGCGCAACGAAGCCAAGACCTGAGGTCGCTGCAAGCAACTCGGCGGCGATCACCGAAGTCCATGCATTTCCAAGCGCAACCCTCGCGCCGGCCATCAGCGTCGGCAGGCTCGCCGGCAGCACGACCCGCCACAACGTGCCGAGGCTACTGGTGCCGAGGTTTCGCGAGGCCCGCACGAGCATCGGATCGACCGACCTGACCGCCTCCATCGAGTTCACCACCCACGGAACTACTGCGGCAATAAACACGATGAACACGCGGGCTTGCACGCCAATGCCCATCCAGGTGACAGCCAACGGGATCCAGGCGATCGGCGAAATCGGGCGCAGGATGTGAAAGACCGGATAGGTGACCGCGCGGAAGCGCCGTGACCACGCCATCATCACCCCAGCCGGCGCGCCAACGAGCCCGCCCGCGAGCCAACCGAGAAGGACGACCTGGATACTCGCACTGGCGTGACCCCACAGCGTGTGCCTCACATACGGATGAACCGCCATCCGCTGCAACCGCTGTGCGACCGACACTGGGCTCGGCAGCTTCAGCGGCTCGACCAGATGAAGGCCATCGGTGGCGAGGTACCAGAGCGCAATCGCCACAACGAAAGACGCGAGGCCGATGGCGAATCGGCGCCACTGCTCGAAATTGCCAAGGCCACGGCGATTTCTTCGTCGAGCGCCAATAGCAGTATCCCCGTGGCCGTTCTTGTGAGCCGTTGTTGTCGCGTCAGCAAGAGTGGGCACGACACCGACCTCCCGTGACGGCCGACCGGTTCAGGTAAGTCGAACGCGCGCTACAGCGCATCAAGGTGCACGACTGCACGCTGGGCCGCGTCGCGGCCCTACTCGGGCACGTGTTCAGATGCACTGATGACCTCTCAGTTGCGGCGATGGTCAGGACCACGTGATGGAGACGCCGTCGGCGAGCTGTGCCGTGGGCGTGCGAGGTGACTGCCGAACCTGTTCGAGCGCGGACGGGTCGTTGGCGTCAAAGCCCGTTGTACGACTCCATTTCAGTAGATCGATCTAGGCGGGAAGACTAGGTGCGTTCTCGGAAGCATGTCAAGGCGTTCACGAAAACGTTATGTAGCGCATGACTTTCCAACGCATGGCGTCGCCGGAAGGTCAGAAACTGGTCCCACGCAAGTAGGACGAACCGCTAGGGCGACTTCCTGGATCGTGCTAGTCGGTGGTCGGAAGAGTGCTGCACACGTCGATAGCCTCTGCTGGCGCAAGGCTTCACGGTCCGGG
>Ga0105240_10009470_pt1 | contig 13791 bp, 14 predicted proteins | sample KBSC54metaG_FD_80426 | JGI IMG/M metagenome (GOLD analysis project Ga0105240, IMG submission 80426) | Corn rhizosphere microbial communities from Kellogg Biological Station, Michigan, USA - KBS C5-4 metaG | ecosystem: Host-associated > Plants > Roots > Rhizosphere > Soil | place: Michigan, USA... | reverse complement strand
GCTGGATCGAAGGCTGGATCCAAGGTTGGATCGAAGGTTGGAGGAAGGGCTGGATGGAGGGCCGCGTCGAGGGCGAGCTTGCCCGATTGCTCGAGAAGCGCTTTGGCGATATCCCAAGCGGCGTTCGCGAACGCATTTCGACAGCGGATCTGCCTTCCCTCGAGAGCTGGCTGGAGCGTGTGCTCGACGCACCGGATCTGCAGTCCGTGTTTGGACCGACCAACTGACGCGCCGCCGGCCGCCGCGCCGCCGCTACTTGTTCAGGTAATGGCTCTCCAGGAACTCCGACCTGAAATTCTGCGGCGGAGTGGGAATGTCCGGGCGCCCCTCGGGCGTAAAGTCCATGAGATTCCAATACGGCCACACCGTATCAACATGGTTGGCCGGCAGCTCGGTTCCCCAGAAATGGAAGATTGCTCCGTCCCGCCTGGTGAAGACGTGCATCACGGGCCATTGCATGTCGTCCGACTCTCCCTGGCACTTGTAATCGGCTTGATAGGTCGACTGAAATCCGGAAACCAGGGCAATCTGCGACCACCCGCGTTGCAGGGCCCACGCGTTGATCCGATCGGGCGGGGCTTTCGCGATTGCGACAAACGCGGCGTCGCGGCTGACTTGATACGCGCTCCGATCAAACCCGTCCACGAGCGACGTACAGGAGGGACAGGGCTTGTCCCAGCCCGGACCAAACATGAACGAGTAGAGCAACAAGGTGTTCTTGCCGGCGAATAGCTCCGAGAACCGCACACTCTTACCGACTTTCCCGTCGTTCGCCCATTGGAAGGTATAGTCCTCCTTCAACTGGCCGCCGAGGGGGAGCTTGCGGCGTTTTTCGGCCACCGCCTTCACTTTATCGACGAGCTCCTGCTCGGCTTTCAGCAAGGCGGCGCGCGCGGCGCGGTACTCTCGGCTTTCGTTTGGATACCGTAGGTCACTCATCTTCGCCTCGCCCTGCACGGCCATTTGGCCGCTCACACTCGCTCGCGGGCACCCCAGCGCCCTGCCTGGCGCGCTGCGAGCTCGTTCTCGTCGATCCCGAGTGCCCGGACGAACTCAATGATCAGCGGAACGGTCGCCTCGCCCACCCCGATAGTGCGCGAAGCTGGGCCCTGGCAGGCACGCCACCAGAACCCAGCGCTCAATCAACCTACACTTCGATGACGGCGTCGGCCAGCGCCGACTAATGCTGCGCCAATGCCTTCTGAAATTCCGCGCTCTGCAGCATCGAGCTCGCCGTGTTGACAACGGAATCTGATAGCACTTCGTAGTAATTCTCAGCCTTGTACGACCGACCGAAGCGCTTGGCATCGCCCGAGGCCGTGCCGCTCCAGAGCGTCTTGCCGTCGTGGCCAACGAGAGTGAGGTGCACTGCCACCGAGCCCTCGTAGGTGTTGGTCTCCGCGACGAAGAATTGCTTCACCTCGCCCTTCACCACGACCGCGCCGTCGCTGTCGACGGTGTTCAGGCCTGCCTTGGTGAACAGCTCGCGCATGTGAGTGCTGACGAAGGCCCCGACGTCATCCGAGGTGGTGACGGGTTTCGGCGGCTTGCCCTCATCCTCGCGGTTCTCGCCGATGAGTTCCGGCTTATCGCGTGCGTCCTTGAAAGTCTCGAACTGGATCGGCAATTTCGCCGTCTCTGTAGTGCCAAAAGTGCTCAGTTGTGAAGTCGGCTTCCACTGCAGCGGCACATGCTCCAACAGCTTCGCACCGTACGCGGTGAGCGTCACGGCGACCAGGGTCAAGAAAACACCGAAGCGACGAACCATCAACGCATCCTCCCGTTTTTTGGAGATCACCCCCCGAGGGGGCGTAGCAACGAACGCGAGATGATATGACGCTGTACCTCGCTCGTTCCATCCCAGATGCGCTCAATTCGCGCGTCGCGCCAGATCCGCTCCAATGGCAGATCCGCCATCAGACCCATGCCTCCATGGATCTGGAGGGCCTCGTCGGCCACCATGGCCAGCATTTCGGTGGCCTTGAGTTTGGCGATCGCCATGTCCATGTCGCAGGCCGTTTTCTGATCGAGCTTCCAGGCCGCCTCCAGGGTCAGGAGCTCCGCGGCGCGCAGCTCTACCGCCATATCGGCGAGCTTGAATGCCACCCCCTGAAATTTGCCGATCTGCTGCCCGAACTGCACACGGTCGACGGACCATTGTTTTGCGAGCTCCAATGCCCTTTCCGCACGCCCCAGACAAGTCGCCGCGACTTGCAACCGGGTGGCGCCCAACCATGTATTGGCCACTTCGAAGCCCCGATGTATTTCACCCAGGACGGCGCTCTTCGGAATTCTGCAGTCATTGAATTGCAGAATGCTGTTGTTGTAACCCCGATGTGAAACGTTCCGGTAACCCGGCCGCACTTCGAATCCCGGCGTCCCCATATCTACCAGGAACGCCGTAATCAGCTTGCGCTTGCCACGCGACCCACCCCCGCTGGGGATTCTGACCGAGCGGCTAGCGAGGGAATCCCCAGCGGGGACCTCGCTGACCGCTCGGTCGCCGCTGACCGCTCGGTCAGAAGACCGGGGGGCCAAAGAATCCTCCTCCCCGGAAGCCGCGAACAGAATGACAAAGTCCGCATGATCGGCATGACTGATGAAGTGCTTGGTACCATTGAGAATGAAGTCACCATCCTTCTCCACGGCCGTCGTCTTCATGCCCCGCAAGTCAGAACCGGCGCCAGGTTCGGTGATCGCCAGACATTCCATCCTCTCGCCGCGCACCGTGGGCCGCAGATAGCGCTCCCGCTGCTCTCCCTCGCAGGCCAGCAGGATATTCGATGGCCGGGCAACACAGGTGTAGTGCAGCGCGTAGCTGGTGCGCCCTAGCTCCTTCTCATAGAGCACCCACGTGACGGTATCGAGACCCGCACCGCCAACCTCGACGGGCATGTTGGCAGCATAGAGGCCGGCGTCGATGGCCTTCGCCTTCAACTCACCCAGGAGCTCCGCCGGCAGTGTGCCTGTCTCCTCGACCTGCTGCTCGTGAGGCATCAGCTCTTCGCGCACGAAGTCGCGCGTGGCCTTCACGATCATCTGCTGTTCTTCTGTGAGCGCGAAATCCATCGGTCGCCTCCCGATCTCAGGCCGCGGATGACCCCGCGGCGGGCACCTTGGCTGGCTTGCGTGACTCCGACGCCCAATCATGGAGTAACTGCAAATGCAAACGCAGCTGCTCGATCTGCTTCGCGGCAGGCCAATCGCTCTGGCTGGCAACCGCGCTCGCGGTCAGACCATTGATGAAAGTCATTACCGAGCGCAAGACCTGGTCACGGACTGCCGGGGACCACTGTGCCCAAGCGGGCCAGCCTTGCGCGAGGCAGCGCTCAAACAACCGCATATATTCCCGGTGTACCCAAGCGTTGATGCGTTTCAACTTCTTATCCGCCGAGACCTGACCCCAGAAAGCCGTCCAGAACGCACACTCGATGAAACGGTGCTCATCAACGGGCAGCGCTTCGGTCAGAACGGTCAGAAGATCCGGCTGGGCCTCACCCGGGGGACGCGTCAGCCGCTCCTCGATACGCCGCAGGATCAACCGCAATGCGGCAATCACAATCTCCTGCTTCGTGTCGAAATAGTGCGCGACCATGCCGGTGGTGTAGCCGGCTTCCCGCGCGATGCGCACGATCGTGGCCTGGTCGAAGCCGTGCTCGGCCACCACCCGGCAGGCCACCAGGGCAATCTCGTCCCGGCGCTGTTCGTGATCAACAATCTTCGGCATGACCCAACCCTTCGTCAGCTTCCCGACATGGCAACGTGTCGGCCAACTTGCTTGGGAGGCGCGAGGCTCGCTTGCGTGGCTCGTAAACGGTCGAGTTTATCGCGAACTGCCGCCGCCATAACCGCCGCTTTGCCCGCGCGGCTATCGACGTGCAAGTACATCTGCTCCCCCGTCGCAACCAATACCTGGTCGCGCCGTCGGTGCAGCGCATGAAATAAGTGCACCCGCTTGTCATCCACCCCAAGCACCCTAGTGAGGACATACAGCGGCTCTAGCGCCTTCGCCTCCGCGCCATGTGTGACATGCGATTCAACAGTATACATCGCACGGCCCGAGGCACGGTACGCATCGTCCACACCCACAGATCTGAACAGCACGTCGGTCGCGTCCCCGAAAACCTGCAGGTAACGCGAGTCCGTCATGTGCCCATTGTAGTCGACCCACTCCGGGCGAACGTGCGTCTCCATACGTTGCCGCCCACCGACGCTGGCATCCTCCGCGCCAGCCGCATTCTCCGCATACAAACGCTCTTCGACCGTACGCAGCGTGGCGCCCGCGCCAATGTTGAATTGCCGCAGAACCTGTTGGATGGCAACCAGGTAATCATCCCTGAGGCGCTCGAGCTCCCGAATGGAGCGGCCGCCGGCCTGGGCTTGCGTGCCCTCGACCATACGGTCGATCAACTCCTCAGTCAGCTCCGGCGCCTCGAGCTTGGTCCAGGGCCACTTCAAACAGGGACCGAATTGCCTGAGCATGTGACGCATACCGGTCTCACCACCGGCCAGGTGATAGATCAGATTCGTGCCCATGCCGGCCCAGCGCAGCCCCGGGCCGTAAATGATCGAGGCATCGAGCTCGCCAGTACTGGCGATGCCGTCGTTGACGAGGTGCAGGATCTCACGCCATAACGCTTCCTGCAGTCGATCGGTCAAGTGGCCCGGGATCTCCCGCCGAACCCGCAACGGATGCATACCGATGGCGGTATAGAAATGACCGGCTGCCGCGAGCGCCTCCTCAGAGGTCTTACTACCCCCAACGAGCTCCACGAGCGGCAGAAGGTAAACGGGGTTGAAAGGATGTCCCACCAAGAGCCGTTCCGGTGCCCGCATATCACGTTGCAAATCGGACGGCATGAGCCCAGAGGTGCTGGACGCGATGACAACGTCCGGCGCGGCGTGTTGGCTCACGTCGGCGAGCACTCGCTGTTTCAGCTCCAACTGTTCGGGAATATTCTCCTGGATGAAATCCGCCTGCCGAGCCATGGCGGCCAGATCGGTCGTGAAGGACAACGTTCCTTTGCGCGGCAGGGGCGCGAATGTCAGTCGGGCCAGCGCGCCTTCGGCGTTCCTGACAGCACCGCGGATCCAGGCTTCCATCTCCGGCTTCACATCGGCGGCCACGACATCGATGCCGAAGTGGAGCGCGCGCGCGGCCCAACCCCCGCCGATTACACCGGTGCCCAGCAGGCCGAGCGTTTTCACTTGTCGCATCATGGCATTCCGGGTTATCTTTTTAATGTCGTCGTAATAATATAATAAAACCGTGGGCCGCGCGAGGTCGGATCAACTGATGGCTAACGCTCCGCTCATCGAGAAACGCTCGATCGACTACGTGCCGTGCGCCGAGCGCCATGGCAAGGTATGGCACCTGTGGACCGTATGGTTTGCGGGCGATGCCAACCTGGCCACCCTCGCGGTTGGGGTGCTGGGTATCACCCTCGGTGGCAATCTACTCTGGACGGGCATCGCTGTGATTCTGGGATGCGGCCTGGGCACGTTCTTCATGGCCTTTCATTCGACACAGGGTCCGCAGCTGGGGCTGCCCCAGATGATCCAGTCGCGGCCGCAGTTCGGCTACGTTGGCGCCCTGCTCGTCTGGGCCGTCGCACTGATCGCCTACATCGGCTACAACGCCTTCAATGAGGTACTGGCCGCGCAATCCCTGCACCAGCTCTCCGGCTCGATTGCCACCACCTCGCCCATGGCGATGATCCTGCTCGGCGCCGCGGGCGCCGCCCTGGCGGCCGTAGGCTATGACAAGATCCATATCGCGCAGCGCGCCTTCGCCTATCTCATCATCGCGCTGCTTTCGATGTTCACGCTCGGTGCCTTCTTGCGACTCGGGCTGCCCGCTTCTGCATGGGACCCGGCCGGCTTCAAGCCAGTCCCCTTCCTCGCCGAGTTGTTCGCCGCGGCCTCGTATCAGCTCAGTTGGTCGATCTACGTGTCGGACTATTCACGCTATCTGCCCCGCGATGTGGGCACGCGGGAATCCTTCTGGTGGACGTACCTGGGCGCGTTCATCGGTGGCACGTGGATGATGCTCGTCGGCACGGTCGCAGCGGCAGCCACGAGCCCGCAGCTCAACGTCGCTGCCGCTGTGGAGCAAGCGGCGGACGCAGTAATGCCCGGCCTGGGCCGGCTGCTGTTGATCGGCGCTCTGCTAGGACTGGTGACCGTTACAGCGCTCAACTTCTACGGAGCATCACTGACATTGTTGAGTGTCGCGGACACGTGCAAGCCGCTCGAGTGTACCGCGGGCAAACGACTGGCGAGCCTCGGGATAGCCGCCGTGGTTGCAACAGCCCTGGCCCTGGGCGCTTCAGGCAACTTCATCGAGCGCTTCTCCGACCTTCTCGCAATCCTGTTGTACCTGTTCACGCCGTGGACCGCGATCAACCTGGTGGATTTCTACATCGTGCGCAAAGGACATTACTCCATCCGCGAGATATTCAAACCCAATGGCATGTACGGGCGTTGGAACTGGCGCGGACTCAGCGCCTATGCCGTTGGTTTCGTGGCAATGATCCCGTGCTTCAGCACGGAGATCTACCGGGGCCCGATCGCTCGCGCGCTGGGCGGAGCGGATATCTCGATGCTGGTCGGATTGCCGGTCGCGGCGCTCGTCTATCTGCTCACTTGCCGATCGATCGATCTCGAGAGCGACAAGGCGCGGGCGCTGGCGGCGGATATCGGCCTCGATCCGGCGGACGGCTGAGGCGAATTACCGCGGCGCGAACGGTTGCACAGTCTGTCCTGCACAAACCGTCCGCACCGAGGTCAATGAACAATGTCAGATTTATGCAACAGAGCGTGTCTGAAAGCTTTCGATCGCCGTAGCCCACTTCCAATTTGACGGCCGTAGGCGCCGCGACTCCACCGCTACCGGATCGGATAGCTTCCAAGGACGTGGTAGCGCGTATTTACGAGCAATTCTTACAAACTCCTGCACGCTCGCATCGTCGCCCGGCAGCTTGTCGTCGGTGCCGGTCCAGCGCTGGACCATAGTCGATTGCACCCGCAATTGTTGCCGCAGCTCGGACAGATACGAGCTCGTGCCGCTCGCCGCACCCACGGCCTGCCACGCCGCGCTGTCGGCATGGCGCACCAGCTCCTCGATGCAGCCGTCAGACAGCGGGGTTTTGACATTCAACGCGGCAAGCTCCTCCCGGAGCCAACGAACACCCGTGCCTTGTGCGAGAGTGAAGACCCGGATCCCCGAATCGAGCAGTTTCATGATGCATTCCCCTGCAATTCCAACCGTGCCTTAATTGGCTTCGTAGCGCCGGATTTCAAGAGATCGCGTGTCGCTTCCCCGCACCCGGCGCCTCCCCGCGATACAGGATGCACACCTTGTGCCAACTTCACCCGTCGGCGCGTCTCCCTCTTTCGCCGCAGGTCTGCCTCCAAAGAGGTAAGGCAAGATATATTGTCAAAACAGGGCTTAAAACCCACCCTTGAACCTTGGTTTACAACTCAGTGCACCCCGAGCTGATCGGCCAGTTGGATGCTCCGCGGCGCAGCGAGGCCGCCATAATGCGCATCCAGCTCCTGCAGCAAACTGCCTGCTGCCGCGCCCTTGCCGCTCGCACCGAGCTGCTCGACCCGATCCAACTGCGCCGTCAACTCGCGCTCCACGCGTGCACGGCATGTTGAGAGTTTGCCCTGTACCACGCCCTTGCGCTCCTCCAGCGCGCGCAACGAGCTGTCCAGAGCGCTCGCGGCGGCGAGCTCATGTGTCGCCCAAGGCATGTCAACGGTAGCCAAATCCAACACGCACCAACCCTCCAGCGACTTTTGACTGGCGGTGTCCATCTGCTGACGAGCCTCGTCGCGACTACCGGTCACGTACACCAGGCGCGTCCCTTCTTGAAAGCGCCGGAACAGATCCCCCGGTGGCAGCGGAATCTCCGCACTGCCGATAGGATCACTGCCCGCATCCAGCAGCACGCCTGTGAACACGTCGGGATAACCAAGCGCAACGCGCAGAGCGACCCGTGAGCCGCCGGAAAACCCTCCGACGTACACTCGCCGGGAGTCGACGTGGTAACGACGCATGATGTTGTATGCGGCAAGCACAGCGAGCGGATCGCGCCGATCGAGCACATCAGCCTCATTACCTGAATTGGCAGCGCTGACGTAGATCGTGCCGTGACGATCGAGCGTCGAGATCCATTTGCTCGGGACCTCGGCTTGCGGCCAAGGTGGGACGAACACGAGCAGCGAATACCCCTCGGGCGGCTCCCTGCCCGGGACGTACAGGGCGAATCTCTCGTGGGAAAGATCGATGGCCTGATCACGCAACGTGGTCCCGGAGCGTTGCAGCGCCCGGCTCACCCGCAGCGCGTTCAATGGACTCATGAGTCGACGGCTGATTTCGGCCGCACTGGAGAGTGGTGAGTACTCGCTAAAGACGACTTCGGCCTGCAAACCGTGCGCAATTGTCAACGACGGCGCGAGCACGAGAAAGGAAATCAGAGTTCGCCAGACGCGCTTTCCCACAGTATCATGCCGCCCCCGTCAGGCGGGAGGCGCCCAGACCGGTGCTCATAGTATAATGATTGGCTTCGCGCGGCTCCGTTGGGCACCAGCGGCGCGGGGTTCAGGCTTGTTGTGCGCGCTTGCGCGCTCACGAGCAGCATGCCCTTCGTTAAGCGCCCGTGGGCGTGCGGTTCAGGCTGGTGGCGCGCGCGTTGCGCGCTCACAAGCGGCATGCCCTTCGTTAAGCGCCCCATGGGCGTGCGGTTCAGGCTCGTGGCGCGCGCGTTGCGCGCTCACGAGCGGCATGCCCTTCGTTAAGCGCCCCATGGGCGTGCGGTTCAGGCTTGTGGCGCGCGCGTTGCGCGCTCACAAGCGGCATAGGTTCGATTTGGGCCCTCAGGTGGGTCGGTAGCTCAGTCGGTAGAGCAGCGCCCTTTTAAGGCGTTGGTCGTGGGTTCGAGCCCCACCCGACCCACCATTTCTACGGCGCGCGGTAAGCGGTCGGATCAGCGACACCGGCGGCCTCGAAGCCGGCACGACGCAGCCGGCATGAGTCACAGCGTCCGCATGCACGTCCCGCCTCGTCCGCCTGATAGCACGACACGGTCAGGGCATAGTCCACCCCGAGGCGCGTGCCTTCGCGAATGATTTCCGCTTTGGACAACTCGATCAGCGGCGCGTGGATGCGGCACGGCTTGCCGGTCACGCCCGCCTTGGTCGCAACAGTGGCCAGGTGCTCGAACGCGGCAATGAATTCGGGACGACAATCGGGATAGCCCGAAAAGTCCACGCTGTTTACCCCAATGAAGATATCGCGCGCCTCCAGCACTTCGGCCCAGGCGAGCGCGAGCGCAAGCATCATCGTGTTCCGCGCCGGCACGTACGTGACCGGAATGCCGCTCGTCGGCGCCTCAGGGACCGCGATCGATCTGTCAGTGAGCGCCGAGCCCCCGATACCCGCCAGATCGACACGCATGATCCGGTGATCGCACGCGCCAAACGCCTGCGCGACGCGCTTGGCGGCATCGAGCTCGGCCGAGTGGCGCTGCCCGTACTCCACAGAGAGCGCATAACACTGAAAACCCTGCGAGCGAGCTATTGCCAGCGCAGTCGCTGAATCCAATCCGCCTGAGAGCAAAACGACCGCCGCTGCCACGTCACTTCCCCGGCAAATTGCCCCACAGATACTTGTGGAGCTGAATCTGAAAGCGTACCGGCAGATGGTCCTCGAGAATCCAATCGGCGAGCTCGCGCGCCGGAAGTTCCTCGTGACTGGGCGAGAAGAGCACGGTACAGCGAGTTGCAAGACCCAGTTGGCGCAGCTTCTCGCGGCTCCACTCGTAGTCCTCCCGGCCGCAGATCACGAACTTCACCAGATCCTGTGATTGCAGCCGATCGAGCTCGTCATAGCGATTGCGGGACTCTTCGCCCGAGCCCGGAGTCTTTACATCGACTACGCGCACGACTCGAGAGTCGATGTCCTCGAGCGGCATCGCGCCGCTCGTCTCGAGCGACACCCGATAGCCGGCCTCACACAGCTCATGCAGCAGCACCAGACAATTTTTCTGCGCCAGCGGCTCTCCGCCGGTGACGCAAACATACTTGGCACCAAGCTCTTCCACGCGCGCGAGGATCGCCTCGATCTCCCACCATTCGCCCCCCTGGAAGGCGTACGCGGTGTCGCAATACTGGCAGCGCAGAGGACAGCCTGTCAGCCGCACGAAGACGGTAGGAATACCGACTGTGTCAGCCTCACCTTGCAGGGAATGAAAGATCTCTGTGATCTTGAGTCGGGCCACGTTGACTCGCTCCGGCGCCTCACTTGCTGGCGGGCGCCGACGAGTGCTGCAGTCTCTCGTTGGCCAACCGCGCGGCATCGGTACCGGGATATTTCTGCGCAACTTGCGACAGAGTTGCACGGCCCTCGGAGGTCTTCTTTTGCTCCAGCTGGGTGTACCCCAGCTTCAGAAGCGCGTCAGGCGTTTTGCGCGAGTTGGGCCACTTCTGCGCAACATTGCGAAACGCCGCGGACGCAGCCTCGAGATCATGCGTCACGTAGTAGGCCTCGCCCAGCCAGTACTGTGCGTTCTCCGCCAGTGGGCTGTTGGGGTAGCTGGAGAGGAAGTCCTTGAAACCGGTGATGGCGACCGAGTAGCTGCCGGCCTTGAGCGCATCGAAGGACTGTGCGTAAACGGTCTGCTCCTCCGGGGTGCCAGCGCCCGCTCCAGAATCGCCCCCCGACCCCGTTGCAGGCGCGGCGGCGTTGGCTGTACCGGCCGCACTCCCGCCAGCGCCTGGACTACTGGCGTTGGCGGCAGCGCCCCCCACGGCTCCCGTGAGGCCTGCACCCGCAGTGCCCCCGGCCGCGCCCCCGCCAGAGCCAACGGCTCCAGAACCCGTTGCCGCCAGGTCCTTCTGCTGCTTTCGCAGCGCTTCCTGCTTGTACTCGAGCTCCTCGATGCGTCCGCGCAGCTGCCGCACATCCGCCTGTACTTGATCCAGGTGCTGCGCCAGCTCGACCAGGCTCTGGTTGGAGATGACCCGCTCGATGCGCGTCACCCGCGTATCGATGTCATTCAGCTTGATCTGCACCGGATCCTGATCTGGCGGAGTTGTGGCGCAGCCGCTCAGCGCCACACCGATCGCAATGACAGAAAGCGGACGCATCGTAAACCTCATCTCGCAGGTTGGTTGGTTGGCGTCAGATAAACGATCTCGACCCGACGATTTTTGGCCCAGGCAGCCTCATCATGTCCCGCCACCGCCGGACGCTCCGCGCCATAGCTCACGGTCGCGAGCTGCGCCTCGGAGGCGCCCTGTAACAATAACGCGCGACGCACCGATTGGGCCCGGCGCTCACCCAGACCGATGTTGTACTCGCGTGAGCCGCGATCGTCCGTGTGGCCATCCAACCGCACGCGTGCGGTTGGATTGTTGGCGAGGTACTTGGCATGAGCGGCCACGATATCGGTACCGTCGCCTTTGATCTCGCTGCTGTCAAAGTCGAAATAAACGACACGCTTGGCCAATAACCCTGCCTGTGGTCCGGCTGTCTCGTCCTCGACGTTCTGGCCATTGGCCGCGTTGGCCCCGCCCGCTCCGGAAGCCGCCGAGCCCGCGCCGACTTCAGAAGCCGGTGGCGGGGGTGTCGTCTTGGGAGGTTTGGTCTTGCAACCGGCGACACCGAGACAAGTGATCATCAACAGGACAACAAGGATTCTTCGCATACACCCTTCTCCAGCACTCTGGCCGCGCGTGCGGCCGCGTTATTATTGGGCGAACGGACCCCAGGCCGGCTCGCGTACCTCACCCTGCTCGGCCTTGAGGCGCATACCCGTCAGGCCATCGATGGAAACGGTGGCGAGCGAGCCGCGACTGCCTTCGCGCTCCGAATACATGAGCATCGCTCCGTTGGGCGCAAAGCTCGGCGACTCATCGAGGTGCCCGTGCGAGAGCACCCGCACACTCCCTGAGGCAACATCCTGTACCGCAATCCGGTAGTTGCCGTTATCAAGCGTAACCATGGCCAACTGAGTCCCGTCTGGCGAGAGCCGCGGGCGCGCATTGTAGTTGCCGCTGAACGTGATGCGTTTCGGGTGCTCGCCGGGATTCGCTCCAATGCGGTAGATCTGCGGGCCGCCCGCGCGGTCCGACGTGAAATACAGCGAGTGCCCATCGGGGGTCCACACCGGCTCCGTATCGACCGCCGGATCGTCCGTAATCCGCGTCAGGCTCTGGGTAGAGAGATCGAGCACGTAGATGTCGGGATTGCCGTTGCTGCCGCCCAGGGTGAGCGCGAGCTTTTTGCCATCTGGCGACCATGCGGGGGCACCGTTTATCCCGACACGCGCGGAGACCTGGCGGCGCTCGCCGGTACGCACGAGTTGCACATAGACGGCCGAGCGCTTGCTCTCGAAAGACACGTAAGAAATCCACTGGCCGTCCGGCGACCAGGCGGGAGACATCAACGGAAAGCGCGACTGCAGGATGAGCCGTTGGTTTTCGCCGTCGGAATCCGCCACAACGAGTTGGTAGTTCTGCGCCGGTGGATCGCCCGACACGGCCACATAAGCGATCCGGGTGGCAAATGCCCCTCGAATGCCAAGGATCTTCTCGTAAATGACATCGCTCGCCCGGTGTGCCGCGTTGCGTAGAGCATTCGTAGCTCCCAAGAAGCGCTGAGTGACTACCTTCTGTCCGGTGAGCGAGTTGACGAGGTCGAAGTCCAGCGCCAGTTGACCATTGTCGACTGCGGTGACCCGACCCACGACCACATAGTCCGCCCCGGCGCCCTTCCAGTCCGCCGCTACGACATCCTCCGCGCGGGTTGGGGTCGCGGTCGGCAGGCGCTGTCCCGATAAAGTGCGAAAGCGACCGCTGCCAGCCAGATCGTGTTGGATAACGCCGGCGACATCCAGTCCCCCATCGGCGGGCACTGCGCGCGCAAAGGAAACGACGGCAATCGGCACCGGGTCGGTGACGCCCGAGGTAATCTCGATTTTGAGTTGCGCCTGCGCTGGCAGCACTGCCGCCGTCGCAATGGCGGCAAGAAGCAGAAAACGTCGCCAGAAAGTCATCGTAATCCTCATAGGCAGGCAAACCCCGAGCAATTCAGCATTGTCCCATTCTCTTGGATTAATTGGGCCTGAACGTAATCACCAGCTCCCGCTGAAACAGTGCCGGATCGGGCGGCGCGGGCAGCGGGGAGGCCCGATAGACAGCCGCCTCGATCGATTCGCGTACCGCCTGGTCGCCATTGCACGACCCGATCCGTACGTTCGTCACCTCGCCCCCCGGCACCTGAGTCACGTCCAACACACATTCGATACCCGGCCGAGCCGACGGGGGTTTCAACCAGGCCCGCTGAATCCGCGCGGTAATCTGCGCCTGCCAGCTTGCGAGCGCACCACTTCTTTGCGCGGCATCTTGCCGCAGCTCCTGGTCGAGGCCGCGCCGCAAGTCCGCCTCGCGCTCGGCCTTGGCCTGCTCGTCTTCCTTGCGCGCACGCTCCTCGGCCTGACGCTTCTCGTCCGCGAGCCGCTTCTCTTCATCCCGCTTTTTGGCCTCCGCAGCCTCTCGCGCCTTACGCTCAGCCTCAGCTTTCTCGGCGGCCCGCTTCTGCTCCTGCTCCTCGGCGAGGCGCTTTTCCTCGATACGTTTCGACTCGGCCGCCTTTTCCTGGGCGAGGGCCTCCTCCTGCTGGCGCTCCTGGACCAGGCGCTTCTGGTCCTCCTCTTGCTGCCTGGCTTGCGCCTCCCGCTCAGCTTGCTCCTTCTGCTCCTGCTCGCGCTTGGCCAGCTCTTC
>Ga0105240_10009469_pt1 | contig 13792 bp, 7 predicted proteins | sample KBSC54metaG_FD_80426 | JGI IMG/M metagenome (GOLD analysis project Ga0105240, IMG submission 80426) | Corn rhizosphere microbial communities from Kellogg Biological Station, Michigan, USA - KBS C5-4 metaG | ecosystem: Host-associated > Plants > Roots > Rhizosphere > Soil | place: Michigan, USA... | reverse complement strand
CCACAGCGTCGCAGGGAATCTCTTGCGAGCGGGCCATCATTCTCCAAGGCTCTAGAGTTTTGATGGCGAAGTCGATTGCGGATGCGGGGTCGTAATAAGGCATGCCGACGGGATCGGCTGCGATGCCCGCGCCGGCGCCAAGCACGTGGAAGAGGATGATTCTTCCATCGGATTGATGTGCCTGCTGGAGCGCAAAGGGCATCAGCCGATCCAGGTCGCTCAGGTCGGTTGCGACGAGGATGACAGAGGGACGGGCCCAGCGGGTTGGTCCCGGATCCGGCATGATGGCCACCTCTACGCGAAGAGGTTCGCACCACCGGCTCCGCCGAGATGTGCCACGGAACACGGGGATTTGTGAGATGAATCACACGAGACAGGGATCAGGGATCCGGGAACAGGGAACAGGGATCAGGAAACAGGGATCACGGGACAAGAGACAGGGATCATGGAATAGGGAACAGCAACAATTCGGATCACTCGTAGCGCAAGGCCTCGAGTGGATCGACCTTGCGGGCGCGGCGGACGGGAACCCAACACGCGAGCAGACCTACCGCAACAAACAAAAGTCCTACCGAAGCCAGCGTTATGGGATCGCCGGGCTGAACTTCGAAGAGGAATGACCTGAGCACCCGGGATAATCCAAGCGCGAGCAGGACGCCGACGAGAACTCCTCCGGCGATCAGGCGAAAACCTTCGCCGAAGATCAGTTTGCTAATGTCCTTTTGCTGCGCGCCTACGGCACTCCGGATGGCCAACTCGCGGCGGCGCGAAGCAACGGACAGGGAAAGCACGCCGTAGATGCCCACCAGAGTCAGCACACTGGCAATGACTGCGAAGCCTGCAAGGAGGTTCATGGCAAATGTCCGCGACGCGAGAGAGTCGTCACGAATCTGCTCCAGTGTTTTCACGTTCTCGATTGCGGCAGTCGGGTCTACTGAGCGCAACGCGCGTTCCACCGCTACGACGACTGCGCGCGGGTCGGCGGCAGTTCGGATGACAAGGTGCTTTGAGAATGCCTGCGCCTGCCACAGAGGGAGATACACCTCCGGCGAGGGCTTCTCGGTGAGGTCGTCGGTCCGCCCGTTCGCGATCTCGCCGACGATTTCAATTCCAGGTTTGTCGCGGTCGCCGAACCAGATTTTTCGACCGACCGCATTGCTCCTCGGGAAGAAGCGCTGAGCAAATGCCTCGTTCACAATAGCGACTTTCGCTGCTTTGTCGTCATCGTTGGAGCGGAATTGGCGGCCGTCGATCAGGGGCATGCCCATGAGGTTGAAGTAATCAGGAGTCACCGCGCGCATCGGCAGTCCGGGCTTGTCACTCTCCTTCAGCGCCGGAGGCTGCCCTTCGATGTCCATAATTGCCGGCCAATTGTTCCCGGTAAGGGGAACGCCCCAGGCGAAGGCTGCGTTCTGGACACCGGGGAGTGCGGCGACACGTTCGAGAGCCTGACGGTGAAAGCTGCCCCACGTGTCGCGGCTTTGCACGTCAGTGACGCTCATGGTGAGTATTCTGCTCATGTTGTAACCGGACGGGACGGCGGCGATTTTGGCCATCGTTCGGATGAGGAGCCCGGCACCCACCAGAAGGGCGAGGGTGAGCGCGGTCTGCAACACGGTGACGCCCTGGAGCAGTCGCCGCTCGCCGACGGCTGCGGTGCCTTTTGGGCCAGCGTTCTTGAGTACTTCGACTGGATCCATACGAAGTGCTCGGAGCGCCGGGAAAGCTCCTGCAAAGAACGCAGCGAGCAATGCGGCTCCGAGAGCCCATGCCAGAACGGTCCAGCCAGCAGTCACTCCATCGAGCCGGGGGACAGCGTGTCCCGCGATCACGGTGAACAGCTTTACGGCGGCGATGGCAAGTGCGACTCCAAGCACACCGCCGAGGGCTGCGAGCAGCAGGCTTTCGAGCAGTACCTGCCTCAGCAGAGCTATGCGCCCCATGCCCATGGCGCTGCGGACTGCGTACTCCTGTTGCCTCTGCAGGCCGCGCACGAGCAGCAAAGCGGCTGCGTTTCCGCATGCGATGAGGAGGACGAGGGCTGCGGCACCGAGCAGAGGCAGGAGAATGCGCTTGCCATCGCGATTCATCTGGTCGCGGAGTGACTGCAGGTGTGGGGCGAAGCCCTCGTATTTCTTCTCGGTCTGCGCCTGCCTTGCTGCGAGTACGGCGAGTTCCTGCTGGCCCTGCTGTTGCGTTGCACCATCGCGGAGACGGGCCACAACATTCCAATCCGGATCTTTGAGACTCTTGGGATCTGGTTCCGCGGGGATCCAAAAGTCGACTTTGGCGTTCACGTCGTAGTTTGGCTCTTTCGATGCGCCGGGCGATGGAAGAAAGCGGACGTCGGGTTGCATCACGCCGATGACGGTGGGGTTAACTTGCCAGCGGCTGATGCGCACAGTCTTGCCAATGATCTGCGGATCTCCGGCAAACTCGCGCTGCCAGAATTCGTAGCCGAGCATGACTACTTTGGTGGGTCCCTGTTGAAAGTCGACATCGGCAAAGCCGCGTCCTGCCGATGGACGGAGACCCAAAACGCGCATGTAGTCTCTTGTAATCACCATCCCCTGCATGGAGTGGCTGCCGTCATTGTGGATCAGGAAATTGAAGGTCCAGTCGTAGCCGGCGATCCCCTGGAGCGATTTCGCTTCGCTGCCCCAGTTCATCCATTGTTCGGCTGGCCAGCCGCGCGGACGCTCCATATCCTTGCCATCGGTGCGCACGGTTGGAATGAGCATGAGTTCGCCGGGCTTCTCATAAGGAGGCGGCGTAAGCAGAACGGCCTGGATCAAGCTGAAGATGGCGGAGGTGGCGCCAATGCCGAGCGCGAGCGTAAGGGCCGCGATAAGGCTGAAGCCTGGCTGCTTGAGCAGCATCCGAATGGCAAAACGCAACTCGCGCAATGTAGCCTCCAGTTTTCGCTTGAAGATCTGTGTGCAGGTGACCCTATGGTCGACTCAAAGCCGTTATCTCGTTGGATCGTGAGATCAAGCGCCGGTTAGGGAAGAATTTGCCCCAATCGGTACAAGGTTCGATAAGAACCTGGTGTGGCGATTATAGGCATTGGTGAAAGTGCGGGAGCGGCGACTGTGCGCTATTGGTCACATTTCCCAGTAGGGAAGGTCGATCAGGGGATGGAGATATCTCATATAGGACGGCCGACAGAACTCTAGGGTGAAGCAGTCAGAATCTTCATTTCTGTCCCGAAGCGCCGGTAGTTGCTGAATGTGACGTCGTTCAGGAATGTTTTCGGGGCACCTTTGTAGTTTGAACGGGAGACTGCGCCGGTTTGCTGAGCAGTGTGCGCCTGCAAGGTCGAGACGCTTCTCGCAGGACAGATATAACTTTGCCCGCCGATCTCCTGCGGCGCATACTCGACTGCGATCCCGGCGCTGGAGACCAGTCCTCCTGACGGCATCTCGGCTTCGAGAGTGAGCAGCTGAATAGAACCGTCTGCGGGATCGAAGACAATGTCGCCGTGATATGCAGAGCGCTCATTGAAGACTCGCTTCTCTGCCATGTTGTTGGCATCATACCCCTCCACGACACAGCAGAACTGCACATGGTAATTCGATTTGTCCTCAGGTACCTCGTAGTGAAAAGCGGCAAGGGTTCGATCGCCCCTCTTCTCCCATCGCGACCACGTGATTTTGCCTTTCAAGGCATCAGCGAGAACGGTTGAGAGAACGGGGCCGAACTCGCCCCTGGTGATCAGACCTCCGATTCCATCACCCCGCTTCTCAGCTTTGAAGCCTTTATCCTCTACCTCCAATCGGTCGCGATAGGTCACTTCCGTTTTGAGACCTCCGACCCAGTGAATCGGAAGAGAGCTGAGGCTTTCGGTTCCGGTGCTCGTGAGCCGGTCTTCTCCCGGCCTATCCTCGAAGCCATTGGTCGAGCGTATGGCAATCAAGTTGGGTAGCTGGCGAACCGTAGTGTTGACGTAGTTCACGATTTTGACAAGCATCTGCCGCGTGGCTGCTGCGTTTGGCGCAGGATCAGCGGGTATCACGTCTGGAGGCGGAGGGAGGAAAAGCGATTGGTCAGCCAGCACGGTGAGCGCTTCGCGCGATTTCTCTCCCGGCATGCGGCGTTCGAGTTCGGCGAGACGAGCAGTGCTTAGACGATCTGTCAAAACTACGGCGCTGAGTTTCTGGGATAGATCTGCGTCGGACGAGGTTTGTGCAGCGGTGACCAGTTGGATGAGTTCGCTCGCGCTGATTTTGCGAGGGAAGTCAGACGTGGGAGATGAGCCGAAGGTGCTGATCGACGAGATGATCGCAGCCAGCAGAGGCAGGTACATCGAACACCTCGCTCGAAGAACGTTCGCGCGAAGTATATGCCTGCAGGAAGGCGTGCGGGAAGATAGAAGTGCAAGTCAAGCGACAGTCATTTTTGGGAGAGCCAAAGGCCAAAGCGCATCCGATACGATCTGCCAGCCTTTTTGCGAGCTTCCTCATTGCTTCTTTATTTGATCGCACACTACAGTTGGGAATGGAATACCAACTTCCATTTCTCCATCCTTCTGAATACTCCAGGAAACAACAGGGCGTAGTGCGAGCGATTTAGGGCCGCTTTGTCTTCTCGACAGTACCTTTTCTGCGGCTTGTAAACGGACAATCTATCCGATCTTTGGAGGTCAAGCGCCATGCTTACTCGACTTACTCGACGTGTGTCTACAGTGGTCACCCTTGTTGTCATGCTTTTGGGAACGATCACGATGGCCGCCCAGACGTTTCGCGGCGGCATCAACGGAGCGGTAACAGATCAATCAGGCGCGGTGGTCGCGGGAGCGATCGTCGAGGCGATAGACTCCGCCACCGGAGTTTCGCATAAGACGATCACTTCAAGCGCGGGGGCGTATGCGTTCCAGGACATGCCGCTGGGAACCTACAGCGTGAAGGTGATTGCATCGGGTTTCAAGGACGCGCAGGTAACTGGCGTGCCGGTGACGGCAGGCGTGATCTATACGTTGCCGGTGAAGCTGTCGGTCCAGTCGACGGGTGAGACGGTGGAGGTTTCAGCATCGACGCTGGCGCTGGATACGACAACAGCGACGCAGACGACAGATATTCCGGAAACGACAGTGCAGGATATTCCGCTGAACGGACGGGATTTCACCCAGATGATCGGACTGGCGCCGGGGTTCGCTGGATACTCGCTGGGCGGATACGGATCAGTGAACGGCACGCGCGCGAACCAAGTCAACTGGCAGATTGACGGCTCAGACAACAACGATTGGTGGCATAACATTCCGGCGGTCAATCAAGGCGGCGTTGAGAACATTGCGGGCGTGACGCTGCCGATTGATTCGGTGGCTGAGTTCAGCCTGCAGACACAATCGTCGAGCGAAGTGGGACGGAATCCGGGCGGGACTGTGAACCTGGTGACGAAATCAGGCACGAACAATTTGCATGGGACGGCTTACTACTACGAGCGGAATCAGGCGCTGGCGGCGAGCAATCCGTTCAATACACTGGGCGACCTGCCGTTGTCGAATGTGCAGTGGGGAGCATCGCTGGGCGGCCCCTTCTGGAAGGATCACACCTTCTGGTTCGCCAACTTCGAGAAGCAGAAATTCAATATCGCGACGGGGAACAGCGGCACGGAGCCGAATGCGGGATACCAGGCGGCCGCTGAGGGCGTGCTGGAGAACTTCGGCGTGGCGGAGAGCCCGCTCATGAAGGGGCTGATTGGAACGCTGTGGCCGGCGAATCTGATTTCCGGAACCTCGCTTGGAGCGGTCCAGAACCCAGCACCGGAGTTTGGGTACAGCTACAACGGTGTGATCAAGCTGGATCACACGTTCAACATGAAGCACAACATTTCGGGGCGGGCGTTTCTGGGGCAGGGAAACCAGACTGCGCCGGTTGGACAATCGGATGTGAACCCGTGGTACTTCGAGATTGCGCCGATTCATGTGTACAACTACTCGGTTGCCGACAATTACGTGCTTTCGCCTTCAATCACGAACTCGGTGACGATCGGAGTGAACTACTTTAACCAGACCTTCTCCGATGCGAAGACCGGGTTCGGTGGGCTCGCCTCTGACGGCTTCGTGACGGGAGCAGGTTTCCCGAATGCGCCGAACATCAAGATCAGCGGCTTCGAGCCGACAGGTAACACTCCTCCGGAAGGCCGCAACGACATCACGGGACATATTGATGAAGCGTTGAACTGGACCTTTGGCAAGCATCAGGTGCGATTCGGCGGAGAGTACCGCCAGATGCAGTTGAACGAGTTCTACTGGCGGCACTCTGTGGGCACGTTCACCTTCGATACCAACTATGTGGCCGATGTGGCTGGAGAGAATGCGTCTCCGTGGGACGCTCTGGATGGCGAGGGGAATCCGGTGTACGACATCGATCCCAAGGTCAAGTCGCTGGCGAATTTTCTTGCCGGGCACATGACGAAGGCGGCGATGGCGTTCGGAGACCCGGAGCGCACCGTGTATTCGCATGCCTTTGACCTGTTCGCGCAAGACAGCTACCAGGTGACGCCTTCGCTGAATGTGAACTTCGGATTGCGCTACGACTTTATGCAGCCGATGCACGACAGCAAGAAAGACCTATCCGTTTTCAGACCGGGAACCACGGCGACGTACATCGCGTTTCAGGGATCGGATATCAGCAACATCTATGACCCCGAGTACACAGCCTTCAGTCCGCGGCTTGGATTCAGCTATCAGCCGAAGTGGGCGAAGGGGACGGTGATTCGCGCGGGTGCAGGGTTGTTCTTCGACATGCCCAATGCCAATCCATTCCTGGATAACAGGCCGGGGAACCTGGCACCCAACGGATTGGAAGGGAATCCTGGCGGGCCAAACCCGGTGATCAATGCAACGACTGGCGCAACGATGATTGTCAGTGGATCGCAGATCATTCCCACGCCGACGACCGACGATCCCTGTCCGGCGGATAATCCATGCGGAGCATTCAGTGTGGCAAACGGATTCCGCTCACCGTACAACGTGAACTTCAGTTTGCAGATCGAGCAGTCGCTTGGCGGCAAGGCCTTTTTGCAGATGGGATACGTGGGTAGCCAGGGAAGGAAACTGCTGAGCCTGCTGAATATCAACCAGGGTGTTGCAAACGGAACGGACACAGCTACGCCGGGACAATTTTCAGGACCGTTTGGCGGGAACTACTACTCGGATGTGAACCAGATTCAGAGCATTGGAACATCGAACTACAATTCGCTGCAGGCCGTGTTCCGGACGAATAACTGGGAGGGCGTGACGTCGCAGCTCTCGTACACGTGGAGCCACAATCTAGATGAAGTGACGGCTTATCGCGGTGCGCTGCCGCAGGACAGCTACAACTTCAAGGGCGACTACGGCAACTCGGACTTCGATACGCGGAACAGCGTGGTTGGGTATTTGAACTATGAGATTCCGGCGTTCAAAGGACCGAAGCCGCTGACCGGTGGCTGGGCGTTGAATACGGCGTACAGCTTCAAAGGCGGGCAGCCGATTACGGTGTACGCGGCGAACGACACGAGCGGTACGGGGCAGTATGAGCAGCGGCCGAACGTGGCGGGAAACCCGTTTGCTGGAATTTCGCACAAGATCGTGAAGCCGACTGATGGAAGCACTCCGTACGTGCAGTGGCTGAATACGGATGCTTACTCGCAGCCTGCGCCGGGAACGTGGGGGAATGTGGCGCGGAACAATGTATATGGGCCGGGGTTTGCGGACTTTGATTTCTCGGTGTTCAAGAATACGACGATCATGCTGCATGACTTTCCGGTGAACGCGCAGTTTCGCGCGGAGATGTATAACCTTTTCAATCGCGTGAATCTTGCGAGTCCTTCCTGCAATCAGTTATGCCTCGATTATTGGGATGGCTCGAGCGGATTCGCAGGGGCTTTCGGAACGACGAGTTCCACGATCGGATCGGGTAACTATTCGCCTGGGATCGGTCCGGGTGAGCCGTTCAACGTGCAGTTGGCGTTGAAGCTGATCTTTTGAGAGCGGCTTTCCGGCGACCAGTTATCAGTCATCAGTTTTTGCCCGGCCGCCTTTCGGGTGGCCGGTTTCTTTTGCGCAGATCTGACGATTGGTCGGACGTATCTCACATTTAGATGGCGGTTTTCTCATGTGCTTTTAGCACGCAATCGAGTATCAAGAATTGCATTGTCGGGCAGAGCCCGATGGAGGCTTCAGCGTGCAGGAATAGCACTGTTGTGTGATCCGGCACCGACCTTTGTGCGGGATGGAAAAGGTAAGTGCGTCCGTACAATCGAAGGTTACATACGCTTGTTCACGTGCTGGTATGGAACCGAAACGACTCCCCCAAGCTTCCGGTCGGCAAGAAAGACACGTGCCTTCGCTCGATGGCATTCGTGGATACGGCTTTCTGTTGATTTTCAGCGCGCACTATCTGCTGCCTTCCCAACTTGCCAATCCCGGTACAGCCAAGTACACGCTGATTTCATCGATCACATCTCTCGCGCTGTTTGCATTGCCGGGATTCTTTGTGCTTTCGGGATTCCTGATTGGCGGGATACTGTATGGCACCAGAAACCGGGAGGGATTCTTCAAGGTTTTTTACGGGCGGCGGGTGCTGCGAATCTTTCCGGTGTATTACGTGGCTCTTTTGGCGATCTATATCTTTTATAAGCTGCACGGCATTGTGCCGACCTATCGCTATTGGGTGCATTGGATCTACATCCAGAACCTGCTGCCGGGTTACACGGTCTTCAAGAACGGCCCGGTGGGGATGCTGCATTTCTGGTCGCTCGCGGTTGAGGAACAGTTCTACATGCTGTGGCCGCTGGTTGTGTGGCTTTTCCCTGAGAAGCCGAAGTTGCTCAAGATTTCAATCGGGTTGTTTCTGAGCAGCACCGTACTGAGAGCGGTGGCTCCGCTGGTGGTAGGAGATGCGGAGCGGTATGTCTATTTCACGCCGACGTGCGTGGGACCGATTCTGCTCGGCGTGATCCTGTCTCTCATTCACGGAGAAAAGCTGTACCGGAGATACGAATGGGCGGCTAAGTGGGTAGTGCTTAGTGGAGCGGTGACGGCCATGGCAATTGCGGGCTGGAAGGGCCGTGAGTGGGCATTCACTTTCTGGGGTGAAGAGATTACCGCTCCTCTCAGCTGTATCTTTGCCTTCGCACTGATTATTGCGATACAGGAAGAGGGCAGCGTGCTGAAGCGCATTTTCAGCATCGGGTGGGCGCGCAGACTGGGAAAATTGAGCTACAGCGCTTATGTGTTTCACCTGCTCTTTGCGCCGTTCATTTACCATGCCATGATCCCTCGCCTGAGCTTGTACTTGAGACCTCACCTGGCTGTTCTTGCTTCCGCCGCACTCGCGCTGTGCCTGACGATTGTGCTGTCGCTGATAAGTGCCGCTTGCGTCGAAGGGCCCGCTTTGAGGATGAAGGGCAGTCTGCGGTACGGGCCTGAACTCGGGCGCAGAATGGGCGCAGGGGTATCCGAAGAATTGGTCCCAAGCACTGCTGATTAGGGCGGTGTGGCTGAGCTGCTCGGATTCAGGCGGTCATCATTGGTCGGGAGTCGGCCAGTTCCTTTTCTGCGAGGATGCTGAGGTCTTTAAGAAGCTGATGATCTTCGGCTGTGAATGGCCTTGGCTTTTTGTCGAAGATGCAGAAGGTGCCGGCTTTGAAGCCGTTCACGTTGAGGGAGCATCCGGCGTAGAAACGGATTTTGGGATCTCCGACTACGACGGGATTGTCGGAGAAGCGAGGGTCTTTGAGGGCGTTTTCTACGTAGAGGATGTCGTCGAAGAGGATGGCGTGCGCGCAGAAGGAGATGTCGCGGGACGTCTGGCAGATAGTGAGGCCCTGCACGGACTTGAACCACTGCCGCTGGCTGTCGATCATGCTGATGGTGACATAGGGGACGTGAAAGACGCGGCGGGCAAGGCGAGTGAGGCGATCGAAGCGCTCTTCGCGCGGCGTGTCAAGAATGTTGAGCGCGTGCAGGGCGGCGATCCTGTCGGCTTCGTTGCACGGGATGGGTGGTGTCTGCATGGCTGCGCTCCTGTGGAGCTGGGGATGGACTGCGCCAGGTTATTGCGAGCATAGCGCAACACTGGTGTCTCCGTCCTGGGGAATTCGCCAAGCGGCTGATGTGAAGGGACGATACCAGCTCATCGCTGCGTGATGAACGGGGCACAGCATGTCGATTAGACAGACCTGTTAGAGCAGGCTTGGGTTGTCAACTCGAACGCGGCGCAACGTGCTAGCCTATCGGAAATCTCATGCGCTTCCCCTCAATGGTGTGTCTCGCTCCGATTCTGATTTGCGGGGCTTTCGGCCAGAGCACAAGCAATGCTGTTGCAAGGGCTCCGAAAGATCCGCGCGAGCTGCTTGCGGTGGCTCGGCCGGCATATGACTTCGATGATGTTTCGCTCAAGCCTTGGCATCTGAAGGGCAGATATCAGCTGTTCGATGAGAATGGCCAGCCTGGCGAGGAGGGTTCGTACGAATACTGGTGGACTGCGCCTCGTGTCTACCGCACCACTTGGAGCCGGCCGGGCGGAATGCGAACGGACTGGCATACGGCGGACGGGCGCACGATGTCTGTAGCGTCGGGCAAACGGATTCTCGCGATCGAAAGAGAGCTGCGCGACCTTCTTGTGTCCGCAGTGCCGGATGTTGCAAAGCTTGCGCCCGGCGAGGCAGACTTTGAGAAGGACGATTTGAAGGTCGGAAAGGTAAAGCTGCCGTGCGCCAGGGTGTCGTTGCGAAGGCAGAAGGATGGAAGGACACCGACGATTCCAGGGGTGAGATCGGGGACCTACTGTTTCGAAGAACCTGGCTTTCTTCTCGCCGTCGAACACGAAGGAGATGCGGATTACACGGAGTTTCACCATCTCAGAAAAACTCAGGGCCGCGTTATTCCAGGCGAGATCATGAGGAGCTTCAACGGGCGATACCTGTTTAGGTATTCGCTCGATGAGATGACATGGATCGACGCGAAAGATCCGGCACTGAATCCGACTACGGATGCGAAGGTGACCGCCGATGATGCGACATCACAGTCGCCGACTGCGCAGTCGCACCCGGTGAATAAGGTACCGCCTAACTATCCTCCGGCAGCGAAGAGTACGCACACCACTGAAGCGGTGTTGCTCGATATTTTGATTGGAACTGATGGGAAGGTTCGCGACGTCGTAGTGCTGGGGAGCTCGTCACCGCTGTTGACCCAAGCGGCTAAGGATGCGGTTGGGCAATGGCAGTACTCGCCTTATCTGGTGGATGGTGAGCCGCAGGAAGTGAGTACGAGGGTGAAGGTGTTCTTCATGATGGGGTGACGTTGAGCTCTTCTGTTCCTTTGTGGGCCATTCGCCTTGAGTGCGGTGTCTTATATGGAGCCTCGGGTTTTTCGACTTCGGTCGCTGCGCGACCTGCGCTCAACATGACAGGCGTTTTTGTTAGGAATGAGAGCCGTATGCGTGACGCGAGTCAGGGGGTCAGCGGGATGTGGCGGTGTGAGCGTCCCGTTCCCACCCTAAACCACAAAAGCGTGGTTTAGGATGGGGCACCCGGCAGTGGAGGAGATGCGGACTATGAGAAAAGCCCCGTCGCGAGGACGGGGCTTTTTGTTGAACGACAAACTTTACGAGAGGTGGGTGTGGGGGCGGTTCTCCAGGCGTTTGGGTAGGCGGGGCGGGGTAAAGCCGGCGGTGTTGCTGCTCATGACTGCAGTGAAGTCTTTGCGGAAGGCGGCCATTTCTTCCGGAGTGCCGACGGTGATGCGAAGGCTGTTGGGCCAAGCGGGCCAGATGCGGCCGACGTACATGTCTTTGGCAGCGAGCGCGGCCTGGACTTCTTTGCCGGGTTTGCGGACGTCGAGCATGAAACAGTTGCTCTCTGAGGGCGTACAGGCGTAGCCCTCTTTCTTGAGCCAGGCCAGGTTTTCTGCCCGGGTGTCGGCGATGATTTTTTTGCGTGTTGGGACGAGGTCGGCGTCGAGGAGGCTGGCTTTGGCGGCGGCGACTGCGGTGACTGGCAATGCATTCATGCCGCCGAAGCTGGAGACCTTCTTGAGGAGATCGGGGCGGCCGACGGCGAAGCCCATGCGGATTCCGGCCATTCCATAGAGTTTGGAGAAGGTGCGGAGGACGACGACGTTTTTGCCATCCTTGACGAAGTCGAGCGAGCGGGGCGCGTCGCAGAGGTGGATATAGGCTTCGTCGATGAGGATCACGGTGTCTTTGGGAGCGTTGCCGACGGCGTACTCGATATCGGTGCGCGGAGTGCATGTGCCGGTGGGGTTGTTGGGGTTGCAGATGTAGATGACGCCGGGGTTGGTGGAGGCGGCGAGCATAGCCTTGATGTCGTGGCGGGCTTCACCTTTGGGGTCGGCGAGAGGGACTTTGAGGATAGGAGCGCCGCTGACGTTGGCCGCCCACATGGGGGCTTCGTAGCCGGGATCGGCGACGACGAGAGGACGGTCCTTGCTGGTGAAAGCCAGGACGGTGTAATGGAGCGGTTCGCTGGAGCCTGCGAAGGGAGCGACGGAATCAACGCTCAGGCCTTCCTGTTTGGCAAAGATTTCGGTCAGTTCTTCTTCGCCCGTGAAGAGGTAACGGCCGCCGCGGGGAGTGATGTCGACGATGGCCTTGCGTGCCGCATCAGAGGGGCCCATAGGGTTCTCGTTGGCGTCGATGTGAATGCCCTTATTGGGATCGGCGAATTTGGGGCGGTCGGCGTAGGCGAGGTGGGCTTCAGTAAGGATGGGCAGGCTTGCGAGCGCGGAGGCTCCGGCGGCGAAGCGGAAGAAGTTGCGGCGGGAGATTGCGATAGGAGCTAGTGGGTCGACGGAAGGATACATCGGCGGGACTCCTTTGGGTGGAATTGTGATTGAACAGGGGTAGGCAGCAAAGGCGAAGAGAGAACAGCCAGGCGGAAAGAAGTGTTTGGGAAGGGGAAGAATCCCATAACTGAAGGTAGCCCCCGGACGCATAAAGAAACAAGGAAGAAATGAAGTTTCTGAACGGATGGCGGAGTGGTAGAGACCGTTCTTCCAACCGGGGCGGCGAGGGCCTGATCGGGAGGAAGGGTGTCCTATTGCGTGCACACCCGGCTGTGGTAGACTCCCTCGAGAAAACGTATCCCGGAAATAGGGGCAGGTTTCGCGCAACGAATGCAAGTGTGTAATGAGAACCCTGTTGCGCTGCGAGATCGTTTTGTCAGACCCAAACTAAAACCATTTACTCCGAGGGCTGGCAGTCTTCAAATCGAACGATGACATTCAGGTGAGGAATGTTCGGATTGGCATCAACAAGCGGAATTTCCCTTCCTTTAATTGATGTGCACTCGTACATCGCAATGGCGGTATCTCCGCTGGCGCGTCTGGGTGCGCTTGATATCGCCGTGATCGTGATCTATTTCGCGATGGTGATCTGGATTGGCTTTTATCTGAAGGGCCAAGCCAACACGAGCGAAGAGTTCTTCATGGCGGGCCGCGAGATGACGGCTTGGATCGCGGGGCTGAGCTTTGTTTCGGCAAACCTGGGGTCGCTGGAACTGATGGGCTGGGCGGGATCGGCGTATCAGTACGGGATTCTGGCGGCGCACTGGTACTGGATCGGCGCGATTCCGGCAATGTTGTTTCTTGGCATGGTGATGATGCCGTTCTACTACGTGTGCAAAACGCACTCGGTGCCGGGGTATCTGAAGCTGCGGTATGGGCAGGGTGCGAGCGTGGTTTCGGCTATCTCGTTCGCATTCATGACGGTGCTGATGAGCGGCGTGAACATGTTTGCGATGGCCGAAGTGATGAAGGTGGTGCTGGGGTGGGATCTGAACTTCT
>Ga0105240_10009468_pt1 | contig 13793 bp, 12 predicted proteins | sample KBSC54metaG_FD_80426 | JGI IMG/M metagenome (GOLD analysis project Ga0105240, IMG submission 80426) | Corn rhizosphere microbial communities from Kellogg Biological Station, Michigan, USA - KBS C5-4 metaG | ecosystem: Host-associated > Plants > Roots > Rhizosphere > Soil | place: Michigan, USA... | reverse complement strand
TGGGCTCGTGTTCTTCTTCCTGTTGGGCACGGCCGTACTGACCGGAGGGGCTCACGCCGCCTGCAGCACCGCACCCGCGGTTCCGAAGGGACTGGTGGCCTCCGGCACCGTCGGCCTGGGTACGTTCTTACACTGGACAGCGGTCCCCGCGCCCGCGGGCTGTAGTGTTACTTACACCGTTTATCAGAACGGAGCGGCGATCGGCACGAGCACCGTCACGTCGTTCGCCGTCACAGGCCTGGCTCATTCCAGTACATACGGCTTTACGGTCGGTGCGACGGATGCCGCCGGCAGTTCCAACCAAAGTGCTGCCCTCGACGTTACGACTCCCGCCCCAACCGGACATGACTACTTTGTTGCAACAACGGGCAGCGACTCGAAAGGAAATGGCAGTCCGGCGAGCCCTTGGGCGAGCATCGGTCATGCCGTTTCGGTGGCGCGGCCAGGTGACACCGTCTACGTGGGTACCGGTGTGTACAGTGAAAGCGTTACATTGAGTACGTCAGGAACTGCGTCGGCGCCCATCGTCATCGACGGGCAGGGTGGGGCGATCGTGGATGGCAGTCAGGTGGCTTGCTGCACCTCGCCTGCGTTTGCCTCCAGTAATGAGTTCATCGGTGATAGTACTCAAGGTCTATTCAACATCGGGAGCAATAGCACCGAAAACTACGTCACCGTCGAGGGATTCACGATCCAGAACTACGCCACGAGCAGCGATGCGCAGGTGCCTGTCGGCATCCTGATTGCCAGCGGTGGCACTGGAATCAACATTCTCGATAATACGGTGCGGAACATCCACGCCGCTAACACCAGCAATGCCAATGCATACGGGATGGGCGTGTTCGGGATAAGTGCCACGCCATTGAGTGTGAACGTAAGCTACAACACGGTTACCGGCTGCTTGACGGGGTTGAGCGAGACAACGACGTTCAACGGCAACGTGCAGAACTTCGTCTTTTCATACAATACGATCTACGGCAACGACAATATCGGCATGGATGCCATTGGCTTCGAAGGCGTAGGGCCGACAGGCGCCGATCAGGCGAAGAATGGCGATGTCTATGGGAATGTCATCTACAGCAACAGCGGGGTGAACAACCCCGGTTACCGCGGCAGCAGCCCGGATTGGGGCGAGGATGGCCTGTACTGCGATGGCTGCGCGCAGGTCGTGTTCGAGCGCAATACGGTCTATGCCAACGACGTCGGCATCGAGGCCGCGAGCGAGATCAGCGGCAAGCTCTCCAGCAATGTCATTATCCGCAACAATGTCGTCTATGGATCGAACTCCGCCGGCATCACGGTGGGCGGCTACGCGAAGAGTGGTACCGGCGGCAGCGCCAACATCACCATCGTGAACAACAGCCTGTACAACAATGACTCGCAGAATACGGGCAGCGGCGAGTTTCAGATCCAGTACCGCGCCACCGGAATCACGTTCGACAACAACGTGGTCTATGCGGGGGCGGGCGGGATCTTCCTCAACGGCTATGTGCAGGGGAGTGGTGTCACCCTCGATCACAATGACTACTACACGACCGGCTCTGCCACGCGGTTTGTGTTGAACAAGTCCTCGTATCCCTCCTTCGCGAAGTATCGGCAGGCGACTGGCCAGGATCAGAATTCGGTGTTCGCGAACCCGGGCTACGTGGCTGCGCCCAACTGCTCGCCCACCGGCACGATACCGACGGGCGGTGGCAGCACGGCGGCCTCGAGCTGTACTTCCGGCAACCTGGATATCCAGAGCGATTCTCCCGACTGGAATACCGGCAATGCCGTGCTGGGCACGCCCATGGGCAGTGGTTACAGCGCGTATGAGCAATCCCAACCGTTCGTAGGGTCGTTGGATTTCAACGCAAATGCACGCGTCAATGCCAGCGGGCAGATCAACATAGGAGCTTTCGAACAGTAGCGTGCGGTACTCGCTGATCTGGGCGGCGCTCGCGCTCGCCGCCACAGTCGCTCCGCAGGAAGCCGTCATCACCATTGACGGCTTCTGCTCGACCCCGCAACGCTCGGGCCAAGTCTGCAAGACCGTCGTCACGCGAGCAGAATTCGAGAAACTCACGGAGGCCCTGCAACCCGGCATGTCGCCGGGCCTTCGTCTGAAAGTCGCGCAATCCTATGCCCGCATGCTGCGAATGGCTGCCGTGGCCGAGCAGCGCGGTCTCGATGCAACGCCGGCGTTCGCAGAAGAGATGCGCTTTGCGCGCCTGCAGCTGCTTGCGCAAGACTTGACCCGTGCGCTCGAACACGAAGCCGGCGATGTCAGTGATGCCGACATTGAGACCTACTACGAGCTACACGCGTCTGCCTTCGAAACCGCCAGCCTGGCACGAATTTTCGTTCCTCGAGCCGCTACCGACGTCGCCGCCGAGCTACGCGAGCGCGCCGCCGCGGGCGAGGATCCCGACGAGCTACAACTCGAAGCCAACACGGCCGCGGGCATCGCCCAGTCCAGCCCCGCCCGTTTGCGCACGACCCTCGATGACGTCCGCCGGGCCAGCCTCCCGCCAAGCCATGAGCCCGTCATGGACATGAAGCCCGGTGAGGTGTCTGAGGTATTCTCCGACCCTGCCGGCGGCCATTTCATCTACAAGCTGCTCACCAAAACCCTCCCGGCGCTCGCAACCGTGCGCGCCGAGATTCACGCCGAAATTGCCCAACAGCGCTCACGAGACAAGCTGAAGCCCTTTGAGGGCGGTGTCGTGTTGAGTGATGCGTATTTCGCGCGTTAGTCGGATACTGGCGCCGGCGGCAAGGTAACCACGAAACAGCTGCGCCCGTCTCCCAAAGCAGTACAGCGCGCTTCGCCACCATGGCGGCGCGCGATCTGCCGTACCAGCGAGAGGCCAAGCCCCGTGCCCGTCGTGTGCGGGCGCCCGTTGGGGGAGCTGTAAAACGGCCGGAAGACGTTTTCGAATTCGGCGGCGGGTACGCCCGGCCCCTCATCCCAGACAGTGATGGTTGCGGCGCGGGCGTCACACGCAATGCGCAGATGAGTAGGGGGAACTCCATGGCGCGCGGCGTTTTCCAGCAAGTTGCGCACCAGCCGGCGCAATAGCCGTGCATCACCCCGAATCATGCACGGGGCGCCTTCCAGCTGTGCGGAGTCGTAGCGAGCGGACTCCTCGGCAGCCAGGGCGAGGAGGTCTATTTCCTGGGTTTCGATGGCATCCGTTACTGTGTCCAGCCGGCTGGCGAGGAGAATCTCATCGACCAGCCAGTCGAGCTCCGCGATATCCTGCTCCAGACCCGCGCGGCGCTTGGGATCCACCGACTCTTTCACCAACTCGACCGCCAGACGGATCCGCGCCAAGGGTGTGCGCAGCTCGTGCGAGGCGTTGGCCAACAGCGCCCTGTTGGCTGTCACGAGTTGCTCGATCCGGCCGGCGGCGCGATTGAAGCTGCTGGCCAACTGCGCCACCTCATCATTCCCTTCCACGGGAACCCGCGCCGAGAGATCTCCGGCACCGAGCGATTCGACGCCTCGCTGCAGACGCTCGAGCCGTTTGGTGATCTGTCGGATCAGGGGCAAGGCGATCAGGCCGATTGCAAACGCGAGGACTATCAACCCGATGTGGAAGTGGTACCGCACGTAGTAGGTGGAATGCTCCCTGGGGAGCATCAGCGTCCTCACAAAAAAATGCATGAGCCAAAACGCGGCGATCACGAGAATCACCAGACTCGCCACCAACGCCAGGTAAAAGCGCAAATAGAGCCGCGGCATCAGTCTTGCGCCTGCGCGAACACATAACCGGCGCCCCGCACCGTAATTACCCGACGGGGCTTTTTGGGATCATCTTCGATGGCGGCGCGGATGCGTGACATGTGCACATCGATAGAGCGATCGAACGCCTCCAGGTGTTCTCCTTTCACCTTGTCCATGAGTGTGTCTCGCGAAAGTACGCGGCCAGCGTTCTCGGCAAGTGTCAGCAGCAGCTCATACTGATAGCTGGTGAGCTCGCGACGCACGCCGTCCAGCAGTACCGCGCGGGCTGCGACATCGATTTCCAATCTTCCAAAGCGAAGCGGCCGCTCGGCGGCAACTCTTCCGTTCGTCCGACGGCGTAGGATCGCTCGTAGCCGCGCAAGCAGCTCGCGTGGCTCGAAAGGCTTGGGTAGATAGTCGTCGGCCCCGAGCTCGAGACCTATGATGCGATCCACGGCATCCCCGCGCGCCGTCAGCATCAATACGGGCGTATCTGCTCGGGAGCGAAGTTGCCGGCAGACATCCAGTCCATCCATGTCCGGCAGCATCAGATCGAGCACGACCGCGTCATAACCGCCCTTCGCAAGCTGACGCAACGCCACCCCGCCAGCCGGTGCAAGCGTCACGCGAAAACCCGCCCGGCCGAGATACTCGCAAAGCATCTCGGCCAGGCGCGGATCATCTTCGACGACCAGCACGCGTTCGGCCATATTGGTGCGGACTTTATGACCGTCGCGGCGCCATCGCCAGCACTTACTGGTGAGGAGCGGCCTGCTCTGGCGCGCCGCCCTGGTGCATTCGCTGAAGATGCTTGGCGAGTGCCTGCCGTTGGGCAGGCGTCAGAACGTCACTGACATCTGCAATGAGTTGCACGAAGCGCCTGGAGCCTTGCTCCGCGATCTGCAGATGCGCTTCACGAGCTGCCTCCAGCCCATTGCGATCAACCGTGGGCTGGGTAAGGGCCTGCACGAACTGCGTGTGCGCCGACTGCAATTGCGTGTGCAACGCTGCCAAATCGGCCAGCGCTTGCTTCACGAGCGGGTCAATTTGTGCTTTCTGTGCGTCGGTGGCATCGATCTCGGCATAGAGATGCTTGAGAACGTGGTCGGCATGCGCGGCCATGTCGGACGGGTTGCCGGACATGAACATCGAGTGGTGCATAGCCCCCATGCCCATTCCCTGGGCGGCCAGGGCGGCCATGCCAGCGGAGAGGCCCGCGCCGGCAACAAAGGCCAGCGCGGTAAATCGATTCAGGAGCAATTGGCGCAACGGAGTACTCATTTCGCGATCCTCGTGAGTGGGGAAGACGGGATCACTTTGCGTAGCCCCTGTTAGGCGCGTGTGTGCCCTGCGTAAAGTTTCTTTAAGCCAGCTCCGGCGGGGTCATTTTTTGGTCGCCAACACGCCGTCACCCTGAACTTCGGCAACGAATCCGGCCCGCCGGAGCCGCGTGGCAACCTCGCTCGGCACATCCCGGCCGCTGGTGAGCTTGTTCGGCGTGCCGGTGTAGTGGAACAAACGGCCCTTGCGCCGCAGGACGCGCGCCAACTGGCCGTAGAGCTCCTGGGAGTACAACTCGCCGGCAATCCCGAAGCGTGGCGGATCATGGAGGATCGCATCCATCGAGGATTCGGGCAGCGTCAGGATCTGTTCCGCGATATCGCCCCGGGTGAGCTGCAAAGCCCCGCCAGGTGAGGGCGACCAGGGGTTCAGGTCGCGCAGCCACAGCACATCGGGGTTCTTCTCGTACGAAACAACCGCCGCGGCGCCCCCCATGAGACAGCACGCCGCGAAGTAACCCAGGCCTCCGCAAGTATCCAAGATGGTTTTGCCACGCGGCTGCACCCAGCCCACCTTGCGTTCCGCATCGGCGTACGGGGAGACCTTCGCTGTCGGAAGCATCTTGATGCCGTCTATTTCGAAAGTGGGTGGCCCCCAATCGGTGGGGACCAGCTTGATCAAGGCGGTGGAATAGCGTGCTGCGACTTGAAACGAGCTCCCGTTCCAGTAGTAGATGGAGCGCTCTTTGCAGCCCTCCAGCCAAGGAAACTCGGAACCCGCGTAGCTCCAACCCTCGGGCGCCACTTCGACTGCGGTGCTGGAGCGATCCAGGTCCAGTGAGCATTCAAGGAGAGATACGCCGGCGCGGAGCGCCGTGCGCATCTGCTCGTGGACCTTGAGTGTCAGCAGAGGTCTCGTCGGCTATCTCTTCTGCGCTTCCGCCCGTCTCCAGGAATAGTAGTCGTTGAGCGCTTGCAACTGTGCGATGTTTGGCACCGGCTTGGCCGCGAGCGTCCCATCGATATAGAGAACTTGCTGGGTATTCTCCTGGAATGTAGGCCAGTTGGGCAACCCGTTACCGTTGGGATTGCCATACTTCGCGAAGTTCACCCAGTACGCCATCATGTGCTCTGAAAGGGCGATATCCGCGGCCGTCGGCGTGCCCTGGCGCGGATCGAAATTCCCGAAAACATACGGCATTTCGGCGCCATGTGTGGCGCCGTCGGGGGACAAAGGCGTGCGATGGTCGAAGTAGTAGACGAACACGGGATTCTTGCCGACCCTCGATTGCAGTCGTGCCCAGGCCCACGTTGGCCACGCGAATGCAGTGTCCCGAAAGAGGTTCTTGCTGCTCGTGGCTGCCTCCGCGTCGGTGTTGCTCGGGTAGGCTGCAAGTATGGCGTTCGCTTTGGCGTCATAGCCTTGCCTCACCTGTGCCGTGAAAGATGCGCTGGTCACTCCAGGCTGGGCGAACAGGGCGCCCTCGTCCGAGTTCGTGCCGATGAGAACGGGCGTGTCATTGAAGTGGTTCAGCTCATAAAGCTCGTACTCGTCACCGGGGAGGACGTAGTTGTCGTACACGGGCCAGAATCGAGCTGACAGGGCAGGTCCAGCTTCCCGTTGGATCAAATCCGGGCTGAGCGTGCGTGCGGCCGCGACGTCGCGTGTGCCGAGGCCACTCAAGAACTGCTCGCCTTGCTTCTCCGCCAACTTCAGCGTCAGCCCGTTCTGGCCGCCCTCGTTGGCAAACTTCGGCGGCTGCAAATAACCGCCGCTTTCGGAGATGGCACGCTGGAAGAGGCCTTTTGCGAGCGGGGAGGCGGCCAGCATGCTCACTGCGATCCCACCGGCTGACTCGCCGAAGATCGTTACGTGGGTTGAATCGCCGCCGAAGGCGTTGATGTTCTTTTTCACCCACTGGAGGCCTGCGATCATGTCCAGCAGGCCATAGTTGCCCGAGCCCTTGCCTTCGCGCTCCAGCTGGGGCAGGGCGAGGAAGCCGAACGGGCCAACGCGGTAGGCGATACTGACAAAGACCACACCTTGTTGGGCGAGCTTGGTGCCATCATACAAGGGAATGCTGGTCATGCCAGCGGCGAATGCCCCACCGTAAATCCAAACCATCACCGGCAGGCGATCATTCGGCGAGTGCGCGGGGGTCCAGACGTTCAGATACAGACAGTCTTCGCTGAATTTCGGGGGCGCGCCGAATACTTGAGCCAAGGCCGGGTCCTGTATGCAGCTGGGCGCGAAGGTGTCCGTCTTCTTGACTCCCGACCAGCTCACCACGGGCTGCGGCGCGCGCCAGCGGTCTTGTCCCCTGGGTGGAGCGGCGAAAGGAATACCCTTGAAAAACACGACATTGCCCGCGGCGACCCCTTGGACGCTGCCTCCCGTTACCTTGACTGTGTCGATCTGAGATTGCGCCCACGCGCCGCCAACAGCGGAAAACGTGAGCAAACAGGCGAGAACTTGCCTCTTCACGTAATAACCCCCCCTTCTTTGGCCACGGGCGGGTTGCCCCGTTCCGCAGTGACTCCATTAGATAACATGGGTCAGCTTCCGGCTGCAATTTTGGCGCGCGCGATCTGTTCACAGAATAGGACTGCCGCGGAGGGTCACATCGAGGCGCGCGGTGCCGCTGAGGTGCTTGGCACAGCCTCGCGCTAGGCGCCTTTGCAAGTCTGCACGCCGTTTCTGCGGCAGCAGGGGCACGTTACACTCTACTTCCCGAAGCCCTATGGGACGGACGCGAAAAGTGACGCAAGTACGGGTGCTGATATGTTTGGTCGCTATGATGGTGAGCGGCGTTTGCGGAGCCAAGGATGTTGTCATCCATGCGGGGACGCTCATCGATGGCGTTTCAGACACTCCGCGCCATCAGGTTTCGATCCTGGTGCACGATGAGCGGATTGTTGCGGTGGAGCCGGGCTATACCAGCGGTAGCCATGCGGGCGCGGAAATCATTGACCTGTCGTCCGCCACCGTACTGCCGGGATTCATCGACTGTCACGTGCACGTCTCCGCGAAGCTGCCGAGCCGCCTCAACGCCACCGAGGACCGGGTTACTCACAACGACATCGACAGGGCTTTCGACGGCGCGCTGTTTGTCAGAAAGATGTTGCAGCAGGGCTTTACCGCGGCTCGCGATCTCGGCGGTGGAGACGATACGGTGGCGCTACGGGCGGCGATCGACGCCGGCAAAGTTCCGGGGCCGCGACTCTATGTCGCCCTCGAGCCGCTTGGCCCGACGGCGGGTCACGCCGATCCTCGCAACGGTATCGACGCGCAGCTCCAGCACGAGGGATGGGATAACGGCCGGGTCGACAGTCCGGATGAAGCTCGACAGCGAGTCCGCGAGCACAAACGTCGGGGAGCAGACCTCATCAAGCTCATGCCCTCGGGCGGTATTGCCTCCACGGGCGACGATCCGCGCCGGCAGTTGATGACCAACGACGAGATGCGTGCCGCTGTGGAGGCCGCGCACAATCTCGGTATGAAAGTCGCCGCGCATATCTATCCCGCGCCGGCCATCGAGAACGCGGTGCTGGCAGGGGTGGACTCCGTCGAGCATGGCTCGTTTGCTACCGCCCAGACATTCTCCCTGATGAAAGCCCACGGCACCTATCTGGTGCCGACCCTGAGCGTGTACGAGGTGTTCTACGCGGCGGCGCGGGATCATCCTGAGTTGCTGACTCCGGGGACTGCGGAAAAGGAGCTGCACAACGATCTGCTACCAAAGCAGAACCTGTCGTTGGCAGTGCGCTCCGGCGTGCGGATCGCCTACGGCACGGATCTCGGTGAAGGCGATCACGCCATGGAGTTCGGGCTTCTCATGCAGAATGGCATGACCGCGCTGCAGGCAGTACTGGCGGCTACGCGCAATGCCGCCGATCTGCTCGGGGCCGCGGATCAGATCGGCTCGGTGCAGGCAGGGCGCTATGCCGACATTGTGGCCGTGGCGGGTGATCCGCTCCGCGATGCCCAACAGTTCGAACATGTCAGCTTTGTCATGAAAGGTGGTGTAGTCTATCGCGCGCATGGGGTCGCGACAGCCGCAATGGCGGACTAAATGGCGGACCACAGGTGGACCAGGGGATAATGACCATGAAAGCTTCCGCTTTCGCGCGCCCGGGGAGCATCGCTGTCGCTCTACTGCTGGCACTTGGATACCTGACCGCGTGGGCCGTGCCGCCGCCGTTGCCCGCCGATCCGTTGGGAACCGTCGTCTCCCTTCCCCCAGCCTCACCGCACTGGGTGTGGGTAAACGATTTTGTATTCCCGCACATGGCGGATGGCCAGGCGTTACTCCTGGATGGTGACAACGGCCATTTTCTGGGAATGCTCAGCACCGGCTACGGCTTTTCGCGGCTGGTCCTTGCCAAGGACGGAAAGTTGGTGTTTTCACCGGAAACCTATTTCTCACGGGGTACTCGCGGCACGCGAACGGATGTCGTGACGATGTACGATCCGACGCGTCTCGCGCCGGTTGGTGAAATCACGATCCCGCCCAAGCGCTCCTCCAACATGCCCATGATGGGTGACGCGGAGCTTACCGACGACGGCCGCTTTCTCCTGATCTACAACTTCACACCGGCACAGTCGGTGACCGTCGTCGACGCCCAGAGCCACAAGCTGGCCGGGGAGATCGAGACGGCCGGGTGCGCGCTGGTCTATCCGACCGGCCCGCGGAGTTTCTTCAGCATCTGTGCCGATGGCAGCTTGTTGAATGTGCACCTGGACAACAGCGGGCGCGCGACTGCCCGGGTGCGCACGGCCCGTATGTTCGATGTCGCCAAGGATCCGGTGACCGAGAAGGGTGTACGGATCGGAGACGCCTGGCAGTTTGTTTCGTATGGAGCCGTGATGTATCCGGTGGAAATCACCAAGGACGGTGGCTTGCTACCCGGAACGACCTGGCCCTTGGTGACCCCGGCGGAGCGGGCCGAGCAGTGGCGGCCGGGAGGACTCCAGCAGCTGGCAGCGCATACCGGGCTCAACAGGCTGTATGCGATCATGCATCGCGGCGGTCCCGAGACCCACAAGGACCCTGGCAAGGATGTCTGGGTTTACGACCTGGCCCGGCACGCGCGCATTCAGCAGATCGCCATGAAAAACCCTTCCGGCTCCATCCAGGTCACACGCGATCCGCAGCCGCTGTTGTTCTCGGCTTGCATCGAAAGCACCACCTTGGACGTGTACGATGCTACCACTGGTGCCTGGTTGCGGTCGGTGCAGAATGTGGGTACGACGCCTACGCTCCTGATCACTCCCTGATAGCGGCGGTGAAGCGCATGAGATGGTTGGATTCCTTTGCCGAAAGCTCCACGCGGACCATGGCCAACCGTACCTCGCGGCGTGGATTTCTGGGCTCGATTGGCGCATTCCTGATTGGCACCTCCGCGCAGCTGCTCCTGCCGGTGGCGCGCGGCGCGCATGCAGCCGACAGCCAGGGAGCAGCCAAGCCGGGCGGCGCGAAGCCGGACAATTCGCAGGACCCGACGAGTTGCGAGTACTGGCGACACTGTGCGATCGACGGGTATCTATGCGGTTGTTGTGGCGGCTCGCAAACCGCTTGTCCACCCGGCACCGAGCAGTCCGCGGTCACCTGGGTCGGGACTTGCCACAATCCCGCCGACGGACGCGACTACGTGGTGTCCTACAACGACTGCTGTGGCAAGAGTACTTGCGGGCGTTGTCTCTGCAACCGCAACGAGCGCGACACACCGCTGTATGCGCCATTCGAGTCCAATGACTACAACTGGTGCTCGGGCAGCAGCAAGGCCAACATTCCGTATCATTGCTCGACGGCACGCATCGTGGCGGTCGCAAAGTAGTATGCGGAATATGCGGCCGGGCACTTTCGCGCTGGTCGTGTTGGGTGTTTGTTGGGCGAGCGCCGATGCCTACGAGCCGCGCATCAACTACATGCTTCAATGCATGGGGTGCCACACTCCGGACGGCTCGGGCGAGCCGGGCAGGGTGCCCTCCATCAGGGAAACGCTCGCTCCCTTTGCTCTGTCGGCGCAGGGGCGCCGTTTTCTGGTGCAGGTGCCCGGTGCGGCACAGTCGCGGCTGTCGGATGCCGAGCTCGCCGCTCTCCTGAACTGGATGATCCAGAGTCTGAGCCGCCTCAGGCCAGCGCACTTCAGGCTCTTCACCGCAACGGAAGTGGCCAGCTATCGTCGCGATCCACTGGTCGAGGTGCGGGCGACCCGCGAGCGGCTGTTGCGGAGCACGGGGGTCGCTGGCCGCGCGCCTGGAAATGGTTTAGGCTTAAAGTAGCTCGATTCGAGCCGATGCGGGGGCGCCATGAGCCGCTACCGGAATGATCCTCGTGCCATCCGCGCGCTCGTACGTCCGGATGAGATCCATCGCGATGTCTACCTTGACCGCGAGCTGTTCGATCTGGAGATGGAGCAGCTCTGGCGGCATGCCTGGCTCTACGTCGGGCACGACAGCCAGGTTCCGAAGCCCGGCGATTTCTACACGACGCAACTCGCGCGCGAGCTCGTCATCATGATCCGGGGTAGTGATGGTGTGGTGAGGGTCTTGCCGAACCGATGCGCTCACAAGGGCACGCGACTTGCCAGCGCAGTGCATGGCAAGTGCCTCGGCGGCGTTCTGCGTTGCCCCTACCACGGCTGGACGTATCGGCTCGACGGCAAAATACGCACGATCCCCCTGAAAGATGGCTACGACGGAACCGCCTTCCAGAGCTCCGAGGCCGCGCAGGGATTGCGTGAGATCCCCAGTGTCAACTATCGGGGCTTCGTGTTTGCCCAGCTGAGCGGACAAGGGCCTGGCTTCGAGGAGTACTTCGGCGAGTCCCTGACCTCGATCGACAACCTGGTAGAGCGCTCGCCGCAAGGGCGGCTGGAGGTTGCCGGTGGTGTGTTGCGTTACCTGCACGATTGCAACTGGAAGCTCTTTGTCGAGAACCTGAACGATGCCATGCATCCGATGGTGGCGCACGAGTCCTCCGCCGGCACGGCGAAGAAATTATGGGACTCCTCGGGTGCGCCGGGACCGGCTCCAATGGTCATCGAACAGTTCGTGCCGTTCGTGAACGGCTACGAGTTTTTCGAAAAGATGGGAGTCAAGGTGTTCGCGAACGGGCACAGCTACACCGGCGTGAGCTTCTCCATCCACTCGAAATATTCGGAGGTTGGAGAGTACGAGCGGCGCATGCGGGAGGCCTACGGCGCGGAGCGTGCGCAACGCATCCTGGGCGAGGTGCGGCACAACACCGTGTACTATCCAAATCTCACCATCAAGGGTGCAATCCAGGCGATCCGGGTCGCTCGGCCTATCGCCGTCGATCAAACCATCATAGAAAGCTGGACCTTCCGGCTCGTCGGCGCTCCCGAGGAGTTGCTGGCGCGGACGACGACGTATAGCAGGCTGATCAATGCTCCAACATCCATGGTGGGTCACGATGACCTCCATTGTTATCGCTCGATTCAGGAGGGCCTCACGAGCGGCGGCGATTGGGTGAGCTTGCATCGCAACTATTCCGCCGCCGAGGCGGACAGTGTTGCCGGCACGTATGGCGCGACCAACGAGGTGCCGATGCGGGGGCAGTTCCGGGCCTGGGCGCAATTCATGACTCTCGGGATGAACGCGGGCGGGAGTGCGGCATGACCGCGGGCGGGGTGGTAGGCACCGCAGAGCTGCTCGACTTCGTCTATCACGAAGCACGTCTGTTGGATGAGAAGCGCTTCGATGAGTGGTACGAGCTGCTCACGGACGATGCACGCTACTGGATGCCGCTCACTCGTGGGCAGCCCGAGAGTGAGACATTTACCTCCCTCTGCTACGAAGACAAGCTGTTACTGCGGGTCCGCATCGACCGCTTGCGCCACCCGAACGCCTATTCCCAGCAGCAACCCAGTTTTTGCCAACACGTACTGCAGCAACCCTCGGTGGAGACGGCTGATCCGCAGTCAGGTCGTTATGTGACGCGGGCTCCCTTCATGTACTTCGAGTCGCAGTTGGACCGGCAGCTGATTCTCGGTGGGGTGGTCTACCACCACCTGATGGTCATGGCAGGTACCTTGCGCATGCGTATGAAAAAGATCGAGCTCGTCAATTGCGACGCGGCGCTCCCGTCGATCCAACTTTTGCTATAGGCGGCTGCTCGTCATGTACTTGGTTCAGGGTACGGTTCATGAGGCGTTTCTCGCTAGCGCCCAACGGTATCCGGCCAACGATTTTCTGTGTGTTGAGGGGGCCACGGCGACCCGGTACGGGATAGACGCCCGCTCGTACTCCTACGCCGACGCGGCTCGCGAAGTCGAGAGCCTCAGGGTGCGGTACTCCGCCGCCGGGCTCGGTGCCGGCCAGCGGGTTGGGCTCATGCTGGAGAACCGCCCGGCGTTCTTTTTCCATTGGTTGGCGTTGAACGGCCTCGGCGCCTCCGTCGTGCCGATCAGCCGGGAGTGGCGGAGTGCTGAGCTCGAGTATCTGGCGGGGCATTCGGAAATTCGCGCAGCCGTAGTACCGGGCGAGCGGGTGGAGGATCTGCGGCGCGCGGGTTTGCAGGCGGGACGTTCTCTTGGCGTGACGACGCCGGATTTGGCGCTGTTACCTGAATGTGGCGCAAGTGATGCAGGTGGTTCGGGCGCCGGCAGCACGGCTCGCGCTGGCGGCATGCCCGGCGCTGACGGCACGGCCCCCGACGCCAACACCGAGTGCGCTCTGCTGTACACCTCTGGCACCACGGGCCGCCCCAAGGGATGTGTGCTCGCCAACGAATACTTCCTCTGGGCCGGGCGTTGGTATGCTGACCTGGGTGGTTTGT
>Ga0105240_10009467_pt1 | contig 13793 bp, 15 predicted proteins | sample KBSC54metaG_FD_80426 | JGI IMG/M metagenome (GOLD analysis project Ga0105240, IMG submission 80426) | Corn rhizosphere microbial communities from Kellogg Biological Station, Michigan, USA - KBS C5-4 metaG | ecosystem: Host-associated > Plants > Roots > Rhizosphere > Soil | place: Michigan, USA... | reverse complement strand
CCGTTTCGACGCCGAGATCCGCATGCGCATTCCCGCCTGGACCCCGCAAGCAGCACCCCGCGACGCGAAGCTCCTCGAGGCGATCCTCGCGCGCCGCGGCGGCAAGTTCCTGAACCTGGACCTGGCGCTCCTCTGGAGCGAGCCGCTCGCGCGCGGCTGGAACGCGCTCCTGGGCGCGGTGCGCCGCGAATTCGAGGTCGATGCGCGCGTGAAGGAGATCGCGATCTGCACCGTCGCGCGCCTCACCGGCGCCGAGTACGAGTTCACGCACCATTGGCCCGAGTACGTGAAGGCGGGCGGGAACGATGCGCTCCGCGCGAAGCTCGCGGACCCGGCGCGCGCCTCGGAGGACCGCGCGTTCACCGACGACGAGCGGCTCGCGATGCGCTACGCCGTCGCGATGACGAGCTCGGTCGCGGTGCCCGAGAACCTCTTCGGCGACCTGCGGCTGCGCTGGTCGGAACCGGAGGTGGTCGAGCTCACGGCCGCCATCGCCGCGTACAACATGGTCGCGCGCTTCCTGGTCGCGCTCGAGGTGGAGAACGAGCGCAAGCCCTGAACCCGCATGGCGAACCCGAAATACGACGAGCAGTCGATCAAGGTCCTGAAGGGCCTGGAGCCGGTGCGCGCGCGTCCCGGCATGTACACGCGCACGGACAGCCCGCTCCACATCATCCAGGAAGTCATCGACAACGCGGCGGACGAGGCGCTGGGCGGGCACGCGACGCACATCGACGTGACGCTCCACGCGGACGGCTCGGTGAGCGTCGCCGACGACGGCCGCGGCATCCCCGTGGGCCCCCACCCGGTCGAGAAGGCGCCGACCGTGGAGGTAGTCTTCACGCGGCTCCACGCAGGGGGCAAGTTCGACAAGAAGGGCGGCGGCGCGTACGCCTTCTCCGGCGGGCTGCACGGCGTGGGCGTCTCGGTCACCAACGCGCTCTCGAAGCGCCTCGAGGTGCGCGTGAAGCGCGAGGGCGCCGTGCACGAGATCGTCTTCGCGGGCGGCGAGGTGGAGGCGAAGCTTCGCAAGGCGGGCAAGGCCGGGCCGCGCGAGACCGGAACGTGGGTGCGCGCGTGGCCGGATCCGAAGTATTTCGACACCCCGCGGGTCAAGCGCTCGGAGCTCGAGATGCTGCTCCGCGCGAAGGCGGTGCTCCTCCCGGGCCTGCACGTGACGCTCGCGGACGAGGCCGCGAAGGACAAGCGCGAGTGGAAGTACGAAGGCGGCTTGAGCGCGTACCTGCGCGAGCGGATCGAGGACGCGGGCGGCTACGTGAGCCCGATCTTCGCGGGCGAATCGTATTGCGGCCCGGACGATGCGGTGTTCGCCGAAGGGGAAGGCGCGGCATGGGCCCTCGCCTGGGCCGAGGCGGGCGGCGAAGGCGAGTCCTTCGTGAACCTGATTCCCACGGCCCTGGGCGGCACGCACGAGGCGGGGCTGCGGAACGCCGTCTTCGAATCGGTGAAGGAATTCTGCGAGCACCACGAGCTCCTCACGCGCGGGGTGAGCCTCCAATCGGAGGACGCCTGGAAGCCGCTTCGCTACGTCCTCTCCGCGCGCCTCCTCGATCCGCAGTTCCAGGGGCAGACCAAGGAGCGCCTTTCCTCCCGCGACGCGGTGAAGCTCATCGCCTCGCGCGTGAAGGACCCGCTCGACGCGTGGCTGAACCAGAACGTCGAGGAAGGAAAGAAGATCGCGCAGCTCGCGATCAACGCGGCCACCGCCCGGCAGAAAGCGGGGAAGGTGGTCGAGAAGCGCCGGGGAAGCGGTGTGGCGATCCTTCCCGGCAAGCTCACCGATTGCGAATCGCAGGACATGACGCGAAACGAGGTCTTCCTGGTCGAGGGCGACTCCGCGGGCGGCTCGGCCAAGCAGGGGCGTGACCGCCTCTACCAGGCGATCCTGCCGCTCAAGGGCAAGGTCCTCAACACCTTCGAGGTGGACGCGAAGGAGCTCTACGCCAACACCGAGGTGCACGACATCGCGGTGGCGCTCGGCATCGATCCGCACGAGCCGGGCGCGGCGGACTCGGTGCTCGAGAACCTCCGCTACGGCAAGGTCATCATCATGGCGGACGCGGACGTGGACGGCTCGCACATCCAGACGCTCCTCCTCACCCTCTTCTATCGCCATTTCCCGAAGCTGATCGAGAAGGGGCACGTCTTCATCGCGCAGGCGCCGCTCTACTCGATCCGTGTCGCGCCCCACGGCAAGGTGAAGTCGGAGCGGCGCCTCTATGCGTTGGACGACGCCGAGCTCGACATGACGACCGAGAAGCTGAAGGACGAGGGCGTGAAGGACGGCATGATCCACGTCGGCCGCTTCAAGGGCCTGGGCGAGATGAACCCGGAGCAGCTGCGCGAGACCACGATGCATCCGGACACGCGGCGCCTGATCGAGATGCGGCTCGCGGAGGCGGAGCGCGAGGGCGCGCAGGGCGTCTTCCGGCTCCTCATGGCGAAAGGCGAGGCCGCGGGCCGGCGCGCCTGGATGGAGGAGAAGGGCCACCTCATCGAGGCCGACATATGAGCACGGTGAAGGCGAAGGCCCGCCGCGCGAAAGCCGGCGACGCGACCGGCGACCTCTTCTCCCCGCCGCCCTCCCCGCCGCGCGGCGGCGGCGCCGAGCCTCCGCAACGCACGCCCGAGAATCCCTCGCTCTCCGAGTTCGCGGAGCGCGCCTACCTCGCCTACGCGATGAGCGTGGTGAAGGGCCGGGCCCTCCCCTCCGTCGAGGACGGCCAGAAGCCGGTGCAGCGCCGCATCCTCTACGCGATGCGGGAGATGGGGAACCGGCACGACGCCCCCTTCAAGAAAAGCGCGCGCATCGTGGGCGACGTGATCGGCAAGTTCCACCCCCACGGCGACGTCGCGGTCTACGACGCGGCGGTGCGCATGGCGCAGGACTTCACGCTGCGCTACCCGCTGATCCAGGGCCAGGGCAACTTCGGCTCGCGCGACGGCGACAGTCCCGCGGCGATGCGCTACACCGAGGTGCGGCTCACCGCTTTCGCCGAGCACGTCCTCCTCTCGGAGCTCGATCGCGGGACGGTCGACTTCGTCGAGAACTACGACGGCTCGTTCCAGGAGCCGCGGGTCCTTCCGGCGCGCCTGCCGCTCGTGCTGCTCAACGGCGCCTCGGGCATCGCGGTCGGCATGGCGACCGAGATCCCGCCCCACAACCTGCGCGAGGTGGCGGAGGCGTGCGCCCTTACGCTCGAGGCGGGCGAGGACGGGAAGGCCGTCGTGCGCGGCATCAAGGGTCCGGATTTCCCCGGCGGCGGGCAGATCATTTCCTCGCGCGACGAGATCAAGCGCGCCTACGAGACGGGGCGCGGGAGTGTCCGCGTGCGCGCGCGCTGGAGCGTGGAGAAGCTCGCGCGCGGGCAGTACCGCGTGGCGGTCCACCAGCTGCCGCCCAACACGTCGGCCGCCCGTGTGCTGGCCGAGATCGACGAGCTCGTGAACCCGAAGGCCAAGGCGGGGAAGAAATCCCTCACGCCGGACCAGCTCGCCCTCAAGAACGCGACCCTCGCCCTCCTCGAGAGCCAGCGCGACGACTCGGACGGGGAGCATCCCGTGCGCATCGTGTTCGAGCCGCGCACGAGCAAGGTCGAATCGGAGGAGCTCATGCAGTTCCTCCTCGCGCACACCTCGATGGAATCGAACGTGCCGTTGAACCTGGTCGCGATCGGCGGGGACGGGCGGCCGCGCTCGTTGAGCCTGGCCGACGCGATCGCCGACTGGGCGCGCTACCGGCTGCAGGTGCTCGAGCGGCGCCTGCGGCACCGGGCGGACGAGGTGGCGGACCGCGTCCACATCCTCGACGGCCGGATGATCGCCTTCGTCCACATCGACCAGGTGATCAAGGTGATCCGGAACGCGGACGAGCCCAAGCCGGAGCTCATGAAGAGGTTCTCGCTCTCGGAGCGGCAGGCCGAGGACATCCTCGAGATACGCCTGCGCCAGCTGGCACGCCTGGAGGGCATCCGGATCGAGAAGGAGCTGGCGGAGCTCCGGAAGGAGGGCGGCGCGTTGAAGAAGCTCCTCACCTCGCCCGCGGAGCGAAGGAAGCTCGCGGCGAAGGAAGTCCGCGAGGACGCGCAGCGCTTCGGGGACGCGCGCCGCACGGTGATCGAGGAGGCCGAGCGCATCACGATCTCGATGGTGGAGACCGTGGCCGACGAGCCGGTCACCGTGATCCTCTCCCGGAACGGGTTCCTGCGCACGCGCTCCGGGCACGGCATCGATCGCGCGGCGCTCACGTGGAAGGAAGGCGACGCGGAGCTCGCGATCCGGGAGACGCGCACCGTCCATCCCGTGATCCTCTTCGGCGCGAACGGCCGCGTCTTCAACGTGCGTGCCTCGGACATTCCGGGCGGCAAGGGCGACGGCGTGCCGGTCTCCTCGCTCGCGGAGACGGCGGGCACGGCGATCGTGGGCATGCTCTCCGGCCCGGCCGAGACCGCGGTGCTGCTGGGCACCTCGGGCGGCAACGCGCTCCGCGCCCGGCTGGAAAGCTTCGTGACGCGCATCCGCGCGGGGAAGCAGTTCGTTTCCATCGACGAGGGTGAGGCGCTCCTCCCGCCGGTCGCGATTCCGCCCGAGGCCACGGAGGCGGCCGCGCTTTCCGGCGAGGGACGCGTCCTCGTCTTCCCGCTGGACGAGGTGAAGGAGCTCGCGGGCGGCGGCAAGGGCGTCATGGCCATCCGCCTCCACGAGGGCGAGAAGATGCTGGGCATCGTCCCGGTCCACGGCGAGCTCCGGATCGCCGCGGTCAGACGGGGCGAGAAGCGGACCACCCTCACCGTAAGCGCGGGCGCGCTCGAGCACTATCGCGGCGCGCGGGCCCGCAGCGGCCGCGTCCTGCAGCCCTCCTTCAAGCGGGTGGAGGGGTTCGAATGAGGGGCCTCGCCTGACAAGTCCGCCGGAGGGGGCTTGAAACCTGCCGCGTCCTCCCCAAATCCCGTAACCGTGGGACGCGGGCGGCCTCCCCGGCCGCCGCCCCCGAGGTGGAAGGGCCGCCCCATCGCCGGCGCGCCCTTCCGAACGTGGACCGACTGACAGGAGTGAGCGAACCATGTATCCCTCGCTGACGAGGTTTCCTGGCGACCTTTTTCCGGAATTCGAAGCGCTCCAGCGCCAGGTGGAGCAGCTCCTCGACGGCCGCGGCTGGCCGTCCAGCATCCGTGCCGCGACCCGCGGCGCCTTCCCGGCCGTGAACGTGGGCACCACGGCCGACGCGGTGGAGATCTACGCCTTCGTGCCCGGGCTCGACCCCGCCGGCATCGACGTGTCGCTCGACAAGGGCCTCCTCGTGATCAGCGGCGAGCGCCCGGCCGAGCTGCCGGAGGAATCGGAGCAGGTGACGATCTACGCGGACGAGCGCTTCGCGGGCTCCTTCCGGCGGGTGATCTCGCTCCCGGAGGACGCGGACGCCTCGCGCGTGGACGCGAGCTGCCGCGACGGCATCCTCAAGGTCGTCGTGCCCAAGCGCGAGTCGGCGAAGCCGCGGCGCATCGAAGTGAAGGAACTCGCGGCGGCCTGAAGGCGCCGCCCATCGCAACGGAGGATGGAAATGGATACCCAGCAAGCCCCCGCCAGGCGCGGGACCGAAGCCCCGGCGCTGCTTCCGCCGGTGGACATCGTGGAAGACCAGAGCGGCATCACCGTGAAGGCGGACCTCCCCGGCGTCTCGCGCGAGAGCCTGGCGATCCACGTGGACGGCGAGACCCTCACCGTCGAGGGCACCGTGGCGCTCGGCGAGCCGCAGAAGATGGAAGCGGTCTACGCGGAGATCCGCGTCGCGCGCTACCGGCGCAGCTTCGTGCTCGGTCGCGACCTCGACACCGAGCGGATCGACGCCGCGATGAGGAACGGCGTCCTCACCCTGCACGTGCCGAAGCGCGAGCAGGCGAAGCCGCGCCGCATCCCGGTGAAGACGGCCTGAGGCCTGGCGCAAAAAAGAAAAAGGCCGGCGAAGCCGGCCTTTTCCCAGTCCCGACGCGCTTAGAGGCAGAACGGGCACGCCGCCTGGACGACGGTTGCGACGGCGGCGAGCAGCACTCCGGCTGCAAGCGCGATTTGGCGGGCCTTGTTCAAGGATCACCTCCTTTCCGACGGGTTGGACGAGCCATTATTCTACCGTCGGAGGGAAGGCTTCGGCGCGTCTCAACTGCCGCAGCATGCCGCCGGGGCGGGCGCTTTCGCGCCGGGGGCGCAGCACGCGCCCTCCCCTTCCTTCTCGCCGGCGCCGTCGTAGAACGGCACGGTGCCCAGGCTCTGGAAGGATTCCCACGGCACGCCCGCCGGGTCCGTCACCCAGTACTTGTCGGAGCGCGCGTAGCAGCAGGAGACGTTCTTCTCCTCGGTGATGCCCGCGTCCGCCGCCTGCAGGCGCGCGTGGATGCCTTCCAGCTCCGCAGAATCGTCCACCTGGAACCCGAGATGGTTGATTCCCGAGGTATCACCTCGGTGCGAGATGGCGAAGTTCACGCGCGGATCGTCCAGCATCCATTTCGCGTAGTCGTCCTTCCGCACGGACGGCTCGGCGCCGAAGAGCGTGGAGTAGAAGCGGATGGCATCCCCCAGGTCGGGGACGGCGACGTGCACGTGGAAGCGTTTCATGGCGATGCTCCTCAGGAAGTGGACTTCTGGCCGCGACGGTGCCGGGAGCGCGCCGGGCCGCAGCAGCCCCCGCCGTCGCGCGCGCAGCAGTTCTCGGTGAGATAGGCGAGGAGGCGGTTCATCGTCTCGTAGCTCGCCGAGTAGTAGATGTAGCGGCCTTCCTGGCGCGTGGCGACGAGGCCCGCGTGGGAGAGCTCCTTCAGGTGGAACGAGAGCGTGGCCGGGGCGATCCGCAGCGATGCGCCGATCTCGCCCACCGAGAGCCCCGTCGGGCCCGCCTCCACGAGCAGCCGGAAGATGAGGAGGCGCGACTCCTGGGCCAGGGCTGAGAGCGAGGCGACGGCGGCTGTGGCATTCACGATTCGATAATACTCGAATCATCGAATAATGCCGAATAATGCAAGGAGGCGCCTCCCAGGGCCGGGCGGCCCCCTGCCTACGACCCGTGGATCCGGTTCCCCTGCGCGTCGATCACGGGCTCTCCGTCCTCCTTGGCGAAGGCGCCGCGCTGACGGTCCGGGAGGATGTCCAGCACGAGCTCCGAGGGGCGGCAGATCCGCGCGCCGAGCGGCGTCACGACGATGGGCCGCTCGATGAGGATCGGGTGCGCGGCGATCGCGTCGAGGAGCGCCTCGTCGGTCAATGCAGGATCGTCCAGGCCCAGCTCGTCGTAAGGCGTGCCCTTGCGGCGCAGCACGTCGCGCAGGCGAATGCCCATCTGGCCCACGAGCTCCAGGAGCCGCTCGCGGCTGGGCGGATCCTGCAGGTATTCGATGACATCCGGCTCCGCGCCGCTGTTGCGGATCAACGCCAGCGTGTTCCGCGAGGTCCCGCACTTCGGGTTGTGGTAGATGGTGATCTTCGTCATGGCGCGCGATGTTTTCCCGGAAACACGATTATGCCGAAGCCCCGATTCCGATAAAATGCGCGGCTCATCGGGGGGGTCTGCGCTCTCCGGAGCACCTGTGGAATCCCTCCTCATCTCGACCGGCGTCGTCGCCCTCGCGGAGATCGGCGACAAGACCCAGCTCCTCGCGTTCATCCTCGCCGCGCGCTTCAAGAAGCCGCTGACGATCATCGCCGGCATCTTCACGGCGACGATCGTGAACCATGGCCTCGCGGGCGCCCTGGGCGCGTGGATCACCGCGACCGTGAGCCCCGCGGTGCTTCGCTGGGTGCTGGGCCTCTCGTTCATCGGCATGGCCGCGTGGACGCTCGTCCCGGACAGGATCGAGGACGAGGAGGCGGCGCTCGCCAAGGGCTTCGGGATCTACGGCGCCACCGTGGTCACGTTCTTCCTGGCCGAGATGGGCGACAAGACGCAGCTCGCCACGGTGGCCCTGGCCGCGCACTACGGCGAGCCCGTGCTGGTGGTGATCGGAACCACCCTCGGGATGCTCCTTGCCGACGTCCCGGCCGTGCTCGTGGGCGGCAAGCTCTCCGCGAAGATCCCGATGAGGCTCGTGCATTCCATCGCGGCCGCCATCTTCGCCGTGCTGGGAATCGCCACGCTGCTCGGCATGGCCAAGGGACTCGGGATCTGAGGGCCCATGCGATAATTTCCGCGCAGCGCCCCGGTAGCTCAGTGGATAGAGCGGCCCCCTCCTAAGGGGCAGGTCGCACGTTCGATTCGTGTTCGGGGCGCCACTCTCAAATCTCGCTATTTGCGCCCTGCGCGCTTACCCCAAAATGCGCTGAAATAGCGGATTCAACGAGGCCGCCGCCAGAGTAGCCAAGGCTGGTCTCCGTTTGCGGAGATTAGTTATGGCGTCGATCCAGAAGACAAAGAGCTCAAACGAAGCCGAGCGAACGCCCTTCTCAGCAGTCATCAATCAGTATCGGCAACGAGAGCTTTCCAAGCTACGCAACCGTTCGTACAAGTTCATGCTCAACACGCTCGAGGAGCGCTTCGGTCGTTACCGCAGGTTGCTGATGGGATGAGTCCACACCCTCGAATAGCTGGGTTCGCGTCAATCGTTGGGTCATGGTGAGCTTGGAGAAATATAAACGGTCGTTTAGTTTATTGCCTCTGAGCGCCTTGGACTTGTAAAATCTAATCGCTCGTTTAGATTTAGTTGCATCCGCCAGCTTTCGAGGCTATAATCTAAACGATCATTTAGATTCCCATATGAACAAGCCTATTACCACCCCCGCACAACTCGGCGAAATCATTCGCAAGGCCCGGAAGGCCCAACGCTTACGCCAGGACGACTTGGCGGGCACCGCAGGGGCCAGCCATGTCTTCGTGATGGAAGTCGAACGAGGCAAACCAACAGTACAGCTTGGCAAAGTGCTCGACCTCCTCCGCGAGCTCGGCATCCGCCTATTCGCAGACGTCCCGGAATCAGTGGCAACGCAGCCCGCGGCCAAGCGCTCCCGGAAACCTCATGAATGAGCGGAAGCTTCGAGTCATCCTCGAACAGGACCTCGTAGGCGAACTAACCGAGTCCAACAATCTCTGGCGCTTCACCTACGATCCGGCCTGGGCCGACAAGGAAGGCGCCTTGGGGATCGCTCCCGGACTGCCTCTCGGCAACGAGCCCATCATCGACGGGGGCACGAAGCGCCCGGTGCAGTGGTTCTTCGATAACCTCCTGCCCGAGGAAGCGTTGCGCACGCGATTGGCGCAAGAGAAGAAGATCGCGGAAGCGGATGCCTTCGGCCTTCTCGAGGCGTACGGCGCCGAATCCGCTGGCGCACTCACGCTGCTCAAGCCTGGGGCAGATCTGCCGCCCGCAGGACGGCGGCCCCTCACCGAGGCCGAACTCTCCAAGCGAGTGCGAGACCTGCCACGCGTCTCGCTCGAGGCCAAGGCGCCCAAGAAGATGTCGCTCGCGGGCGCGCAGCACAAGCTTCCCGTCATCGTGGAGGGCGACGCCTGCTTCGAACCCGAAGGCGCCGAGCCCTCGACGCATATCCTGAAGCCCAACCATCCCGACGTCACGACGTACGCGAACTCCGTCGTGAACGAGTGGAGCGTGATGCAACTCGCAGGCCGTCTCGGTCTTCGCGTACCCACCACCTCGCACCGATACTGCCCCCACGAGGATTCGGCGAAGGACGTCGTGCCCATCTTCCTCATCGAACGATTCGATCGCGTGCATGAAAAGGGCAAGGTGCGCCGTCTGCACGCGATCGATGCCTGTCAGCTCTTGAACATCGATCGCACATACAAATTGAATTCGATGACGATCGAAACCCTGCAGAACGTAGCCGAGGCTACGCGCTCACGCGCCACTACCCGCCTTCGCCTCTACCAATGGGCTTTGTTCAATATTCTGATTGGAAATCGCGACGCGCATCTCAAGAACCTTTCCTTCATGGTCAACGCGACGGGCATCGAGCTCTCGCCACACTATGACCTCTTGAGTACCGCGGTCTTTGATGCCGGCGATGCAGTTCAGGAATGGCGAAATCTCGAAATGTCGCTCGCCCTCAAGAGCGCCGCCAGATATGCCGACGTCACCCGCGAAGCCGTATTGGCCTTGGCAGAAGACCTGGGCGTGGGGAAGCAAACGGCGGAGCGCATGCTGGACAAGATGGTGCACGATGCTCCTGTCGAGATGGAGGCGTTGATCAAGGAATTCGAGAATCGCAGCTATCCAGCATCAGCCAAGGCGCTCCGTGGGGGCGAACTGCGGGTCTTAGGGCAGATTCGTCACGTCGTGATGGAGAGCATGGTCCGCCAGCTCAGCTAGCATTCGGGGTGGGTCGCACGTTCGATTCGTGTTCGGGGCGCCATTCCCCCCGCGAGCGCCGCCGATCGGCGCAATTCCTCCGTTCATCGCGCGCGGCTACAGGCGAAATTTCGCGATTGACGCAGTTCACATCGCGCCGCCTCCGGCGGCCCGAAGATTCGGGCACCGCAACGCCGAAGGTGCAGTGTGATGGCATCCAACAGGAGCGTAGTTCCCGCCGACGAGCTTCACGAGGAGCTGGTCATCGCGTTCGCGCGCATCCGCCCCGCCGAATGCAGGACCTGCTCGATCCCGAAACCGCACTTCATGCCGCGCACGGACGATCGGGTTCCCAACTGGGAGCTCCCGTTCGACGCGGGGAAATGCAAGCACGGCTGCGAGGACCTCGTCCTGTGGCTGAAGCGCCAGTACGGCGCGCTCTACGACCTCGAGGAGCCGGGCTAGGCCGCGAGGTCGACCTTCTCGGGTGCCTTCGCCTGGCCGGCGGGCGGCGTATTGCCCGCGTACGAGACGATCCGGAAGCCGGGATCGAGCACCACGACGGCGTTGTCCGGGATGTCCTTGTGGATGACGGCGTTCGCGCCGATCTTCACGTTGTCGCCCACCCGGATCTTCCCGAAGATGCGTGCCCCGCACGCGATGTAGACGTTGTCCCCGATCACCGGGACGCCCAGCCGATCGCCGTAGCCGGACATCCCGATCGTGATGCTGGGCGAGATCGAGCAGCGCGCGCCGATGACCGCGAGCGGCGAGATGGTGATCCCGCCGAAATGCCCGATGTAGAAGCCGGGGCCGATGCGCGCACGGCGCGGGATCTCGATCCCCCAGAGCACCTGCACGAGGAACTGCCCCAGCAGGAAGAGCGGGTCCAGGAAGATCCGCAGGAGCATGGGACGCGCCGCGGCCCACTGTCCGAAGCGGTAGACGACCACCGCCTGCACGCCGGGCGAGCGCGCGCAGTTCAACGTGCGGCGCAGGCGGCCGCCATCGAGGAGGTCGTAGGTGCGGCGGACGTCCGCGCGCAGCGCCGAGAAGGAGTCCATGGCACGCCTACCCTAAGCCGCCGGTGCGAAGGCCGATTCGACGCGCTGCGTACCGAGGCATAGGCCGAATGGAGCAGGCACGCGAATCCCCCCTGGAGGCCCGATCGAGCGGGCGCTCCCGCAAGGGAACGCCCGGAGCCAAACACCCGTCCAACCGGGCAAGGGGGATTGAACTCACCAGGAGATCCACAAATGCGCACGCCAGCCAGCATCGCCGGGCATCCGATCCACCCCATGGTGGTCCCGATCGCCATCGGCGGCTTCCTGCTTTCCTTCGTCTTCGACATCGTCTGCCTGTCCACGGGAAGCATGGACCCGTGGACGACGGTGGCGTACTACACCATGATCGGCGGCATCGTCGGTGCGCTCATCGCCGCGGTGTTCGGCTTCACCGACCTCCTCTCGCTCCCGGCGGGAACCACGCGCCACGTCGGCCTCACCCACATGGGGATCAACCTCACGGTGGTGGTGCTCTACATCGTGAACGCGTGGCTGCGGCACGGAAACCCCACCAGCCTCAAGCTTCCGATGCTGCTCTCGCTCATCGGGGTCCTCCTCCTGGTCGTCTCGGGGTGGCTGGGCGGCAAGATGGTCTTCGAGGCCGGGGTGGGCGTGAGCGGCGGCGAGATTCCCGCGACGCCGCAGCGCCCGGGTCGCCACGTCGAGGCCTGACGGCGGGGAGATCTTCGTTCAACCGTGCCGGGGGTCGAGCGCGTCGCGCAGCCCGTCGCCCAGCAGGTTGAACGAAAGCACGAGGAGGAAGATGGAGAGCCCCGGCCAGATGGCCATCCAGGGGGCGTTCTCCACGTAGTTCTTCGCCGTGTTGAGCATGCTCCCCCAGCTCGGGGCCGGGGGCTGCTGCCCCAGCCCCAGGAACGAAAGGCTCGCCTCCGCGATCACGGCCGCGGCGATGGCGAGCGTCGCCTGCACGATGAGCGGCGGCACCACGTTCGGAAACACGTGCCGGAGCGCGATCCGCAGGTGCGAGTTGCCCACCGCGCGCGCCGCCTCCACGTAATCCTCGACCTTCACCGCGAGCACCTGCGCCCGCGTGAGCCGCACGAAGACGGGCGTGGCCGCGACCCCGATCGCGATCATCGCGTTGGTGAGGCTGGGCCCCAGGAAGGCCGCCAGCGCGATCGCGAGGATGAGGAACGGGCACGCGAGCATCGCATCCGCGAGCCGGGAAACGAGCATGTCGACCCACCCGCCGACATAGCCCGCGGCAAGCCCGATCGGGACCCCCACGGCGAGCGAGATGCAGACGGAGACCACGCCCGCGAGGAGCGAGGCGCGCGCGCCCCACACGACGCGCGAGAGGACGTCGCGGCCGATCTCGTCCGTCCCGAACCAGTGCGCCGCGCCGGGCGCCTTCCGCACCGCGCTCCAGCTGGTCGCGAGCGGATCCTGCGGCGCGATCCACCCGGCGAAGATCGCCATCACCACGAAGAACACCACGATCGCGAGTCCCACCATGGCGCCCTTGCGGCGGGCCAGGCGCCGCAACGCCCGGCGCGCGGGCGAGAGCTCGCGGGGAAGCGGCGTCGCGAGGTCGAGCGCCGCGGCCACGGTCAGGTCCTCATCCGCGGGTTGATCAGCACGTAGGCCACGTCCGCGAGGAGGTTCAGGAGGATGTACGCGCTCGCGGTGAAGAGCACGACCCCCTGAACCACCAGGTAGTCGCGGTTGAAGACCGCGTCCACGATGAGCTTCCCGAAGCCGGGGATCGAGAACACCTGCTCGGTGAGCACCGCCCCCGAGAGGAGCGTCCCGAACTCCAGCGCGCCCAGGGTCACGATCGGCACGAGGGCGTTCCTCAGCGCATGGCGCAGCACCACCACCCGCTCGTCCAGCCCCTTGGCCCTCGCCGTCCGCACATAGTCCGCGGAGAGCACCTGCAGCATCGCGCTTCGGGTGTGGCGCATGAGGACCGCCGCGATCGCATTTCCGAGCACGAAGGCCGGCATGATCATGGAGGCCAGGTTCGCGCGCAGGTCCTCGAACGGGCTCACGTAGCCGGAGGCGGGGAGCCAGCCCAGGCGCACCGAGAAGAGCAGGATCATGAGGATCCCCAGCCAGAAATTCGGCGTGGAGAGGCCCCACAACGCGAACACGTTGGCCCCGTAATCCCACACGGTGTCCTTGAAGACGGCGGACACGATGCCCGCGCTGATGCCGATCACGAGCGCGATCGTCATCGCGAGCGCGGCCAGCTCGATCGTGACCGGGAGCTTCTCGAGGATCAGCTGCGTGACCGGCTCCTGGATGCGCACGGAATCCCCCAGGTCGCCGTGGAGCACGCCCTTCGCCCAGTAGAGGTAGCGCACCGGGATCGGCTCGTCCAGGTGGAACTTGGCGCGCAGGTACGCGATCACGTTCGGATCGCGGTCCTCCCCCGCCATCGCGACCGCGGGGTCTCCGG
>Ga0105240_10009466_pt1 | contig 13793 bp, 9 predicted proteins | sample KBSC54metaG_FD_80426 | JGI IMG/M metagenome (GOLD analysis project Ga0105240, IMG submission 80426) | Corn rhizosphere microbial communities from Kellogg Biological Station, Michigan, USA - KBS C5-4 metaG | ecosystem: Host-associated > Plants > Roots > Rhizosphere > Soil | place: Michigan, USA... | reverse complement strand
CGATGTCGGGCATCAAGTCCCGCGCGGCGTCAGCATCAGTTCCGGGCGCAGCCTGTCGCGCAGGCTGCCGTCGGGCAGCGTGACGTGGCATTCGTCGAAGATGCGCGCATTGCACGCGGCGCATTTCGCGGCATCGAGCGTGCGGTAGATCACGGCGATTGCCTGGTTCTTCGTCGCGAACACCCGATCGCGACCGATCGTGTCGAGGTAGCCGCCACGGTCGAGCAGCGCCACCACCTCGGGACGCATCCGGCACAGGTACAGCGCGACCCCGGCATCGCGCAGCGACGCTGCGAGGTTCGCGAGCAATTCGCCGCCGGCGCTGTCGACGAGGTTGATGCCGGTACCGATCAGCAGCAGGTGCCGCGTCGCCGGGCGCGCCGCGCGCGCCGCCTCGATCTCGTCGCGGATGTGCTCGACGGACCCGAAGAAGAGCGCACCATCGATGCGCAGCATGTCGAGCTGCGGGCACAGCGGCGTGTCGCCGCGGATTCGACGGAAGCGCCGCTCCTGCGAAGGATCGGGCGCGACCCGCACGACGTTCGGGTGCGTCGCCCGATTGAGATAGACGAGCAGCGAAACCAGCACGCCGACGAGAATCGCCACCTCCAGCCGGATCGTCAGCGTCGCGATGAACGTGACGGCAAGCGTCAGCGCATCGGCACGGCTCGTTCGCCACATGCGGCGCATCGAGCGGACGTCGATGAGGCCCATCGCGATGATGAAGAGCACCCCCGCCATCGACGCCACCGGCAGGAAGCTCGCCAGCGGGCGCACGAGCGACAGGATCGCGAGCAGCAGGATTCCCGAGAACACGCAGGCGAGCGGCGTGCGCGCCCCCGCCTCGTAGTTCGCACCGGTACGGTTGAATGAACCGGACGTCGGATAGCTCGACGTGAACGCGCCGACGATGTTCGCGAGACCCTGGCCGATGAACTCCTGGTTGCCGTCGATGCGCTGCCCCGACCGCAGCGCGACGGCGCGCGCGCTCGAGATCGCCTCGGACAGTCCGATCACCGTCAACGCGAGGGCGATCGGTGCGAGCGTCTGCCACGTGCGCAGCGTCATCTCCGGCATCGACAGCGGGGGCACGGCCGACGGCAACGCGCCGATCGTCGGCACCTGCGCGATGCCCAGGCGCGACAGCCCGTACGCGAACACCGCGCCAAGCACGATGCCGGTGAGCATGTACGGAACGCGCGGGAACCAGCGCCTGCCGGCGATTGCGGTGACCAGCGTGAATACGCCGACGGCGAGCACCGCGACGTTCGTTTGCTCGAGATGCGTCAGAAAATCCCGGATTCCGGCAATGAAGCTTGCTTCCTGCGGGATGTCGATGCCGAAGAAATTGCGAAGTTGCGCGCCGATGATCAGCAGCCCCGCGCCGGCGGTGAAGCCGATGACGACGGCCGACGAGATGAAATTGACGAGCGAGCCGAGCCGCGCCAGCCCGAGCCCGAGCTTGATCAGCCCGACCATCAGGTTCAGCGCGAGCACGAGTGCGACGTAGGTGGGCGTGAACGGCGCGGCGAGCGCGCTCATCGTCGCGAACACCATCAGCGACGTCGCGTTCGTCGGACCCGACATCAGGTGCCACGACGAGCCCCACAGCGCGCCGACGATCGCCGGCAGCATCGAGCCGTAGAGCCCGTATTCGGGCGGCATGCCGGCGAGCGTTGCGTAGGCCACGCCCTGCGGCAGCACCATCACGGCGCCGACGAGCCCGGCGAGGACGTCGGCGCGCAGCGTCTCGCGATTGACCCGGTGGCGCCAGGCGAGGAACGGAAAGACTTTCAGCGCGAGCGGATGCACGAATCGCCGTCGCGCGGGGAACCGGGGATCAGACCTTGCCCTTCCATGGCACGGCCACGCGCTCGACGTAACGCATCAGCAGGTCGAACAGGTAGGCGACGACGCCGATGACGATGATTCCCATGATGACGATGTCGGTGCGCAGGAAGTTGGACGCGTTCAGCACCATCTGGCCGAGCCCCTTGTTGGCGGCCACCATTTCGGCGGCGACGAGCGTCGTCCATCCGAACCCGATCGCAATGCGCATCGCGGTGAGGATTTCCGGCATCGCCGCCGGCACGACGACGTGCCGGATGACCTGCTGCTTCGTGGCGCCCATCGAATAGGCGGCGTGGATCTGCTCCTGCGACACCGAGCGAACCCCGGCGCGCGCGCTCATCGCCAGCGGCGCGAAGCAGGCGAGATAGATCAGCATCACTTTCGACAGCTCGTCGATGCCGAACCAGATCACGATCAGCGGCAGGTAGGCCAGCGGCGGCAGCGGGCGATAGAACTCGATCGGCGGATCGAAGATGCCACGCAGCACGCGCGATACGCCCATCGCGACGCCGACCGGAATCGCGGTGACGCACGCCGCGATGAACGCGGTGAACACGCGGAACATCGACCAGCCGAAGTTCTCGGCGAGCGGCGCATCGCTCAACCGGCCCGTCGCGGATTCGTACAGCCGCTGCGCGACGACTTCGGGCGTCGGCAGGAACAGCGGCGGCACCCAGTGCAAGTGGCTCGCGAGCCACCACAGCACGAGCAACGCGATGATCGTGATCGTGCTGATCATCGTGGTCGGACCCTCGCCGGGGGTGGTGAATCGCGAAGTCCTGACGATCGCGGGTCGGCGCGACGTCACGGCCTTCGTCATGGGCGGTGCAGGCCCGGCGTCGGAAGCGGTGGGCGGCGTCATGCGGCAACGGCTTGCGCCGCAACGGGCGGTGCGCGATGCTGGATGACGGCCAGCACTTCCTCGCGCACGCGGATGAACTCGGGCGACGACTTGACGGCGCGCGCGTCGCGCGACTCCAGGAAGCGACGGCCGAAATCGAGCCGGTATTCATGGGAGATCCGGCCCGGTCCGGGCGTCATCACGACGAGGTGCGTCGCGAGAAACAGCGCCTCCTCCACCGAGTGGGTGATGAAGAACATCATCTTCCCCGTGCGGTGCCACACGTCGAGGATCAGCTCCTGGATCGATTCGCGCGTGAACGCATCGAGTGCGCCGAGCGGCTCGTCCATCAGCATCAGCCGCGGGTCGGACGCGAGCGCGCGCGCGATGCCTACGCGCTGCTGCATTCCGCCCGACAGCTCGTAGATCGCACGGCCGGCGAAATCCTGCAGGCCGACAAGACGCAGCTTTTCCAGCGCGACCTTGTGCCGCACGGCGGCGGCGACGCCGCGCATGCGCAAGCCGAACTCGACGTTGCAGGCGACATCGAGCCATGGCATCAGCGCGTGCTTCTGAAACACGACGCCGCGGTCGGCGCCGGGTCCGATCACCGGAGCGCCGTCGAGCTCGATCGTGCCTTCCGTCGCCGGCAGGAAGCCGGCAATGCAGTTGAGCAGCGTCGTCTTGCCGCAGCCCGAAGCGCCGATCGCGACGACGAACTCGCCATCGGCCATCGTCAGGTTGACGTCCGCCAGTGCATCGACGGTGCCGCCCTGCGATGCGTAGCGGACGCCCAGGTGGCGGATGTCGAGGGTTGTCATTCTCAGGTATCAGAGGTCAGGGATCAGGGATCAGCAGACAGCGCGCAACTCCCCGAGATTCTAGTCCCGGGAAGCGACGTAGTCGCAATTCGATTCCGGATTTCCGACCCCCCGTTGCCGCTACGCGCCTCCGCGACGTTCCGATACCTGGTTCCCGATTCCTGATCCCTGATTCACTTCATCGCCTTCGTCACCCACTCGGTCGTCACCGACTTCGCGTAGTCGGGTGCGACCGACGTCAGCCGGCCCTGTTCCTTGAGAAAGTTCGCCTGCTGCGTCAGCGCCTTGGCCGCTGCACCGCTCGCGCCGCCGCCAAGCCACTCGGGCGACGCCTGCGCCTTGAGGTCGGGAAAGCCGTAGAGCTTCATCGCGGCGGGCACGTCCTCGACCTTGCCGCCGCTCCACTTGGCAACCGCCTTCGCCTTGTCCGACGTATCGGCCCACGCCTGCGGATGCGCCTTGTAGTCGGCGTCCGCCTTCGCGATCGCCTTCACCAGCGCGACCATGAACGCCGGATTGTCCTTCGCGAATTTGCGCGTGACGACGAGGCCGTCGAACGTGCACGCGCCCTCCTTGCAGATGTCGCCGGAGGTCATCAGCACCTTGCCGTTCTTCTTGACCGTCGAAAGCACGGGGTCCCAGATGAACGTCGCGTCGATGTCACCGCGCCCCCATGCCGCGGCGACTTCCGGCGGACGCATGTTGAGGATTTGCGCATCGCTCGGCTTGATGCCCGCCTTCTGCATCGCGTAGAGCAACTGGAAGTGCGATGTCGAGACGAACGGCGTCGCGATCTTCTTGCCCTTGAGATCGGCGATCGAGTTGATGCCGCTGCCGTTGCGCGCGACGAGCGCTTCGGCGGATGCGATGTCCTCGAGGATCCAGAAGAGCTCGACGTCCATTCCCTGGCTGATCGCCGTCGCGATGCCGGTCGAGCCGATCTCGCCCAGTTGCACGTCGCCCGACGCCATTGCGCGGATCACATCGCCGCCGCCGCCGAATTGCCGGAAGTTGATCTTGATGCCGGTTTCCTTTTCGATTTCCCCCGTTTGCTGGACCCACCGCCACGGGTTCATCATGTCCTGATACGCGAAGGTCACCGTTTTTTGCGCCCACGCGGCGGTTGCGCCGAATGCCAGCGTCACCGCCGTCAACCACAGTCCCAAGTAGCGTTTCATGCTCCCCTCCGAGATGGTTTTCATTGCCCTGCAGGGTGCCGGGCGTGCCGAGCGCTGTCCGCAGCGCGCGAGGTTAAAGCGTCGAGACGGTCTTGCGCAAGATGTCGGTGATGCGATCGACATGATGCTTTTCGGCGATGAGCGGCGGCGCGACGAGCGCGCAGTCGCCGGTGTTTTTCAGGTTGAGTCCGTTGTCGAACAGCTTCTTCTGCAACAGGTTGCCGCGCCGGCCGGGCACGCCATCGGATTCGACGTCGAACGCGGCGAGCATGCCGTAGCTGCGGATGTCCGTGATGTGTTTCGTCCCGCGCAACGAGAACATCGCATCCTGGAAATACGGCGCCAGCTCGTGCGCCCGCTCGAACAGTCCCTCGTCGCGGTAGATGTCGAGCGTGGCGAGTCCCGCCGCGCACGCCGCCGGATGCCCGGAGTACGTATAGCCGTGGAAGAACTCGATCGCGCCGTCCTGCGCCGCGGCCATCACCGTGTCGTAAATGCGCTCGGAAATGGCAACGGCGCCCATCGGCTGCGCCGCATTGGTGAGCGCCTTGGCCATCGTCATGATGTCCGGCGTCACGCCGAAGCTTTGCGACGCGAACGGCGCGCCGGTGCGCCCGAAGCCGGTGATCACCTCGTCGAACACGAGCAGGATGCCGTGCGTGTCGCAGATGTCGCGCAGCCGCGCAAGATAGCCCGCAGGCGGCACCAGGCAGCCGGCCGAGCCGGCAATGGGCTCGACGAAGCACGCGGCGATGTTTTCCGCGCCGTAGAGGTTCACGAACCGCGCGAGGTCGTCGGCAAGCTCGGCGCCGTGCGCGCCTTGGCCGGGCGTGAAATAGTTCTCCTTCAGGTGCGTGTGCCGCATGTGCACGACACCCGCGATGCCGGGCCCGTACTTGCGACGGTTGTTGATGATGCCCGACAGCGCCACGCCGCCGAAGTTTACGCCGTGGTAGGCGCGCTCGCGCGATACGAACATCGTGCGGCCCGACTGCCCGCGCGCCTGGTGGAAGGCGAGCGCGACCTTCATCGCCGTATCGACCGATTCGGAGCCCGAGTTGACGAAGAAGATCCGGTTGAGGTCGCCAGGGGTGAGCGCCGCGACGCGCGAGGCGAGCTCGAAGCTCTTCGGATGCGCGCGCAGGAACGGCGCGACGAAGTCGAGCTCGACGAGCTGCCGATGCACGGCGTCCGCGATTTCCTTGCGGCCGTGCCCCGCGGCGACGCAGAACAGGCCCGACGACGCGTCGATGATCTTCTCGCCGCGATCGTTGAAGTAGTACATGCCTTCGGCGCGCACGACGATCCGCGGATCCGCCTTGAAGTCGCGGTTCGGCGTGAACGGCATCCAGAATTCGTCGAGGGACAGCGGCTTTTGCGCCGCCTGGTTGCGAAGCTTGAATTCGGCGTGGCCCATGGCAGGTATCAGGTATCAGAGGTCAGGGATCAGAGGCCGGGCAATCGAAGCGTATGGCCCGGCCGGGCTATCGTTCATCATATGCCTTTTAGCGCCAAGGGCCGGCGGGTACAAGGAGCCAGACGCGTGCCGCGCAATGGGCCAGCCGTCAATAGGGGTCCACCTATCGGTGTCGGAGGTGTAATTCGGCCGAAGCGGGCCCGCTCGAGCATGGCACTGCCAACCGAATTACACCTCCGACACCGATATGTGGAATCAGCTCATCCACCTCTCGTTTCGCAGCAAGGTCGGGCTGCAGGCGCAGATCCGCGAAATGCTCGTCACCGCGATCCTCGATGGCCACATTCCGGTCGGCGTCGCGTTGCCCTCGACGCGCGTCCTGGCGGCGCAGCTTGGCGTTGCGCGCAACACCGTCGCGCTGGCCTACGAGCTGCTGGTCAACGAAGGTTACCTGCTGACGAAAAGCCGTAGCGGGCACTACGTCAATCCGGAGATCGTTGCCGGGCGCGCCGGACTGCCGCGGGCGCCCGGCGTCGGCAATCCGCCATCGCCGGTCGACTGGACGCCGCGCCTGCGCGGCGGCGTGTCGGCGCAGCGCAACATCGTCAAGCCGCGCGACTGGCAGCGCTACCCGTACCCGTTCATCTACGGGCAGTTCGATCCGGCACGGCTTCCGCTGCCCGGATGGCGCGAGTGCAGCCTGCAGGCGACGTCGGCGTCCGAGGCGCGCGGATGGGCCGGCGACCTGATCGACGCCGACGATGCGCTGCTGATCGAACAGATCCAGACGCGGCTCCTCGTGCGGCGAGGCGTGTTCGCCGCGCCGGACGAAATCCTCGTGACGGTCGGCGCGCAGCATGCGCTGTTCCTGCTCGCAACGTTGCTCGTCGACGCCGGCACCACCGTCGGCATCGAGAATCCCGGCTATCCCGATGCGCGCAACATCTTCGCGTCCCGCACCGGGAACGTCGTGCCGCTGCCGCTCGACGACGCGGGGCTCGCGCTGACACCGGCGCTCGACGCCTGCGATTACATCTACCTGACGCCGTCGCATCAATGCCCGACCAACGTCACGATGCCGCTCGTGCGACGCGAAGCGCTCCTCGCGTTTGCGCAGGCGAAAGACCGCATCCTGATCGAGGACGACTACGAGATCGAGCTCGGCCTCGAAGGCCGCGCGCAGCCTGCGCTGCAGAGTCTCGACCGCAGCGGCCACGTCATCTATGTGAGCAGCCTGTCGAAGACGCTGGCGCCCGGCATCCGCAGCGGCTTCATCGTCGCCAACCGCGAACTGATCCGCGAGTTGCGCGCGCTGCGGCGCCTGATGCTGCGCCACCCGGCGGCGAACAACGAACGCTCGGTCGGCCTGTTCCTCGCGATGGGTCATCACGATGCGCTGCTGCGGCACTTGCGGCAGTCGTATGCCGAGCGCTCGCAGCTCGTCGCGGCGGCGCTGCGGACGCATCTTCCGCGCGTGCGCTTCACCACGGTCGCCGGCGCATCGTCGTTCTGGTTGCGCTTCGCCGATCACGTCGATACGCGCGCGATCGCCGTCGCCGCGGCGCGCAGGGGCGTGCTGATCGAGCCCGGCGACGTTTTTTTCGTCGACGGACACGAGCCGGTGCCAACCAACTACGCGCGCCTGGGCTTCGCGTCGATCGATGCGGCGCGCATCGAGCCGGGGATCGCGACACTGGCCGCCGCCTGCGCCGAAGTGGCCGGGGCAACCGTCTGACACCACGCGCACGCGCGCGCTGGCTCTAGCGGTGGCGAAGGCGCCAGCGTAATCTGGCGGCCCGTCAATTCCAGGAAGCGCGCATGCGCGTCGGCGTCCCGAAGGAAATCAAGGTTCTCGAGAATCGCGTCGGCCTGACACCGGGCTCGGTGCGCGAGCTCGCGCATCACGGCCACCAGGTCACCGTCGAGCACGACGCCGGGCGGGGGATCGGCGTCGGCGACGCGGATTACGCGCGCGAAGGCGCGGCGATCGCGCCGACCGCCGCCGAGGTCTATGCAGCAAGCGACATGGTGGTCAAGGTCAAGGAGCCACAGGCCATCGAGCGCGCGCTGCTGCGGCCCGGACAGATTCTGTTCACCTATCTGCATCTCGCGCCCGATCCCGACCAGACGCGCGATCTTGTGGCGAGCAACGCGGTGTGCATCGCGTACGAAACGGTCACGTCCGCCAACGGCGGCTTGCCGTTGCTGGCGCCGATGTCCGAGGTGGCGGGCCGGCTTGCCGTGCAGGCGGGCGCGCATTACCTGGAAAAACCGCATGGCGGCAGCGGTGTCCTGCTGGGCGGCGTCCCCGGCGTCCTTCCCGCGCAGGTGGTGGTGCTCGGCGGCGGCGTTGTCGGCACGCATGCGATCGAGATCGCGCTCGGAATGGGGGCGCGCGTGACGGTGCTCGATCGCAGCGTCGATGCGTTGAAGCGGTTGTGGACGCACTACGGGCCCGCCCTGCAAACCGTGTTCTCGACCGCCGAGGCGATCGAGCGCCACCTCGCGGCAGCCGACCTCGTCATCGGCGGCGTACTGATCGCCGGCGCCGCGGCGCCGAAGCTCGTGACACGGGCGATGCTCGGCCGGATGCAGCCCGGCTCGGTCATCGTCGACGTCGCGATCGATCAGGGCGGCTGCTTCGAGACGTCGCACGCGACGACCCACGCGGAGCCGACGTATCTCGTCGATGGCATCGTTCACTATTGCGTGGCCAACATGCCGGGCGGTGTCCCGCGCACGTCGACGCTCGCGCTCAACAACGCGACGCTGCCGTTCGTCGTCGCGATCGCGGACAAGGGCTGGAAGCGCGCGCTCGCCGACGATGCGCATCTGCGCCAGGGGCTGAACGTCGCGTTCGGCAAGGTGACGTGCGCGCCGGTCGCGCAGGCGCTCGGTTATAAATGGACGGATCCGGCATCGCTCGTGGCATGACGGAAGCGGGATTGCGCCTGGCCTAGCCCGCCACGCCGCACTGGCCCTAGCCGCGGCGCTCCGCCGGGCTCAAAATCGAAGGCTCGACGCTCACGAAAGGCGCGCATGAACACGATGACTGAATCCCGCAGCCTCGCGGTGCAGGGCCGCCAGACGATGACGCCGTCGGAAGCGTTCGTCGAAACGCTCGTTGCACAGGGCGTGAAGGACGTTTTCGGCATCGTCGGCTCGGCGTACATGGATGCGCTCGACCTCTTTCCGCAAGCCGGCATCCGCTTCATTTCCGTGGCGCACGAGCAGGGTGCCGGCCACATGGCGGACGGCTACGCACGCGTCTCCGGGCGCCATGGCGTGTGCATTGCGCAAAACGGCCCCGGCATCACGAACTTCGTCACGTCGATCGCCGCCGCGTACTGGGCCCATACGCCGGTCGTGATGATCACGCCTGAAACCGGCTCATCGACCCTCGGTCTCGGCGGATTCCAGGAAACCGAGCAGCTCCCGATCTTCTCGAAGATCACGAAGTACCAGGCGCACGTGAACAACAAGGCGCGGATGGCCGAGCTCACGAGCCGCGCGTTCGACCGCGCGATGCTCGAGCTCGGACCGACACAGGTCAACATCCCGCGCGATTTCTTCTACGGCGATATCGAGTGCGAGATTCCGCGTCCGCTCGCGATCGAGCGCGGCGCCGGCGGCGAGAACAGCCTCGACGAGGCCGCCGCGCTGCTCGCTGCCGCGCAATTCCCGGTGATCCTCGCCGGCGGCGGAATCATCATGGGCGCCGCCGAAGCCGATGCGGTGAAGCTCGCCGAGTTGCTGCAGGCGCCGGTGTGCGCGAGCTACCTGCACAACGATGCCTTCCCATCGAAACACCCGCTGTGGTGCGGGCCCCTCGGCTACCAGGGATCGAAGGCGGCGATGAAGCTGATCGCCAAAGCCGACGTCGTGCTCGCCCTCGGCACGCGGCTCGGGCCGTTCGGCACGTTGCCGCAGCACGGGCTCGATTACTGGCCGAAGGACGCCAGGATCATCCAGATCGACGCCGACCCGAAGATGCTCGGGCTGGTGAAGCCGATTTCCGTCGGCATCTGCGCGGATGCGGGCGCGGCGGCGCGCGCGCTCGTCGCGCGCCTCGCGGGCAAGGATCTCGCCTGCGTCGCGAATCGCGATGCGCGGCTCGCGACGCTGCGCGACGAGAAGGGCGCGTGGGAACGCGAGCTCGACGGCTGGACGCACGAAAAGGACCGCTGGTCGATGGAGGTCAGCGCGCAGTCCTCGAACATGCATCCGCGTCAGATGCTGCGCGAGTTGGAGCGCGCGATGCCTGAAGGCGCGATGGTGTCGACGGACATCGGCAACATCTGCTCGGTATCGAACAGCTACCTGCGCTTCGATCGCCCGCGCTCGATGTTCGCGGCGATGAGCTTCGGCAATTGCGGCTACGCATTTCCGACCATTGTCGGCGCGAAGGTGGCGGCGCCGGATCGGCCGGCCATCGCGTATGTCGGCGACGGTGCGTGGGGCATGAGCTTCGGTGAGCTGCAGACCTGCGTGCGCGAGAGCATTCCCGTCACTGCCGTCGTCTTCAACAACGGCCAATGGGGCGCCGAGAAGAAAAACCACGTCGATTTCTACGGCAACCGGTTCATCGGCGTGAACCTCGACAAGCAGCCGTCGTGGGCCGCCGTCGCCCAGGCGATGGGCGCCGAAGGCGTGCGCATCGAGAAGGCGTCCGATGTCGGAGCGGCGTTGCGCGCGGCCGCCACGGCGCAGCGCGACGGAAAGACGACCGTGCTCGAAATGATGGTCACGCGCGAGCTTGGCGATCCGTTCCGTCGTGACGCGCTGTCGCTGCCGGTGCGGCATCTCGCTAAATACAAGGCGACCGCTGCCGGTTAAGCGTGAGTAGAATCGATGCATGGAGTCGTCCATCCGGCACGAGGCTGACTCGCCCGCCATCGTTCGCGAGCTGATCGAACGCGCGCGCGCCGCGCAGGCCGTCGCGGACGGCTGGACGCAGGCGCAGGCGGACGAGGCCGCGGTGGCGGCCGGCTGGGCGATCGTCGAGCCGTCGCGCAATCGCGCGCTGGCCGAGATCGCCGTGCGGGATACCGGACTTGGCAACGTCGCGGACAAGGTCGCCAAGAATCGCCGCAAGACGATCGGCCTCCTGCGTGACCTGCAAGGCGCGCCGTCGGTGGGCGTCATCGCGGACGATCCCGCGCGCGGCCTGATCGAAATCGCGCGCCCGGTCGGCGTCGTCGCCGCGATCACGCCGTCGACGAACCCTGCAGCGACGCCCGCCAACAACATCATCAACGCGGTGAAGGGGCGCAACGCGATCATCCTGGCGCCATCCCCGAAAGGGCATTCGACGCTCGCGTTGCTGCTGCAATTCGTCCATGCGGAGTTCGACCGCATCGGCGCGCCGCGCGACCTCGTGATGCAGCTTCCGGCGCCGGTCACGCGCGAGCGAACGTTCGAGCTGATGCGAGAGGCGGATCTCGTCGTCGCAACGGGGTCCGCCACCAACGTTCGCGGCGCGTACGAAAGCGGCACGCCGGCGATCGGCGTGGGCGTGGGCAACGTCGTGGTCATCGTCGATGAAACTGCGGACCTGGCCGACGCGGCGGCCAAGATCGCGCGCTCGAAGACATTCGACAATGCGACCAGTTGCTCATCCGAGAACAGCGTCGTTGCGGTGCAGGGGGTCGCCGACGCGCTGCTTGCCGCACTGGTGCGCGAAGGCGGCATGGTGCTCGAGGCAACCGAAGCCGCGCAGCTCGCGCGCACGATGTTCGCGGGCGGAAAACTCTCGCCCGACGTCGTCGCGCAGGACGTCGCAACCATCGCCGGGCTCGCGGGCTTGACGCGTCCCGCGTTGCGCGACGCGCGCTTCCTGATCGTCACCGAAACAGGCGTCGGACGCGAGCATCCTTTCTCCGGCGAAAAGCTGGCGCCGGTGCTCGCGTTCTACCGCACGTCCGATTTCGCCGCGTCAGCGGCGCGAGCGGGCGAACTGCTGCGCTTCCAGGGTGCGGGTCACTCGATCGGTCTGCACACGCGCACGGCGGATCGCGCGCGGGAACTGGGCCTGACGCTGCCGGTATCGCGGGTGATCGTCAACCAGGCGCATTGCTTCGCCACCGGCGGCAGCTTCGACAATGCGCTGCCGTTTTCACTTTCGATGGGTTGCGGCACCTGGGGCGGCAACAGCATTTCCGATAATCTCGGCTACCGGCACTTTCTGAACATCACGCGCGTCGTGCGCCCGCTCGCGCCCGAGCGCGTTCACGAGCCGACCGACGACGAGCTGTTCGGCGCGTATCGCGCGAAGCATGGCGCCTGACGGGCAACGTCCGCCGGCGACGTTTCGCGAGGTCATCGATGCGCATGCCGGGTCGCAGCCCCGTGCGCCATTCCTGATCGCGCCCGAGCCGGGTCTCGAGATCGACTACGCGACGCTGCGCGCGAACTGCCGCGCGCTCTCGGCGATGCTGGCGGCACGCGGAGTCGCACCGGGCAGCACCGTCTCGTTCATGCTCGAAAACGGCGCCAGCGCGGCAACGATCTTCCTCGGCGCGATGTACGGCGGCTACGTCGTTTCGCCGATCAACCTGCACGCGCAGGACGCGCAGCTCGAATACACGCTTGCGCATTCGGACACGCGCATCGTCTTCGCCGCGGCCATGAACCGCGAGCGGCTGGAAACCATTCGTCGCAAGAGCGGCGCCACGTTCGACATATGCGCCGTCGGTGCCGATGGGCTCGAGCTCGAGGCACATAGGGACGCGCTCCCTGTCCCTGCGAGGCGGGGACAGGGTGAGGGACCACCGATCGACCGCGACGATCCGGCAATGCTGATGTACACCTCCGGCACCACCGGGCGTCCGAAAGGCGCGTTGCTGTCGCATGCCAACATGCTCTCGGCTGCACGCGCGGTGGCGCAGTCGCTGGCGCTGACGCCCGCCGACCGCGTGCTGTCGTCGTTGCCGCTGTATCACATCAACGGGCAATGCATCGCGACCGTCGCGCCGCTGGTGTCCGGCGGCAGCATCGTGATGCCGCATCGCTTCAGCGTGTCGCAATGGTGGCCGCTCGTCGCGCGCCATCGCCCGACGTGGCTCAACATGGTGCCGACGATCATCGCCTACCTGTTGAACGGACCGGACGTCACGGCGGAGCAGGCGGCGGCCTGCCGGAACGTGCGCTTCGGACGCTCGGCGTCGGCGCCGCTGCCGCCCGAGCAGCATCGCGCGTTCGAGGAGCGCTTCGGGTTTTCGGTGATCGAGGCGATGGGCCTTACCGAATGCGCATCGGTTGCGTTCACGAATCCGCTCGACAAGTCCGCGCGCAAGTACGGCTCGCCCGGCAGGCCGCTGTGCGTCGAGGCGCGCGTCGTCGATCGCGCGGGGCAGCGGATGGAGGGCGATGCGCGCGGCGAAATCGAGTTGCGCGGGCCGAACGTGATGCTCGGCTATTTCAAATCGCCCCAGGCGACGAAAGCCGCATTGCGCAGCGATGGCTGGCTTGCGACGGGCGACATCGGCTACCGCGACGCCGACGGATTCTTTTTCGTCACCGGCCGACTCAAGGAGTTGATCATCAAGGGCGGCGAGAACATCGCGCCGCGCGAGATCGACGAAGCGCTGCTCGCGCATCCCGCCGTGCTCGAAGCCGCAGCCGTCGGCGTCCCCGATGCGGCGTACGGGCAGGAAATTCTCGCCTGTGTCGTCGTGAAGCCCGGT
>Ga0105240_10009461_pt1 | contig 13795 bp, 7 predicted proteins | sample KBSC54metaG_FD_80426 | JGI IMG/M metagenome (GOLD analysis project Ga0105240, IMG submission 80426) | Corn rhizosphere microbial communities from Kellogg Biological Station, Michigan, USA - KBS C5-4 metaG | ecosystem: Host-associated > Plants > Roots > Rhizosphere > Soil | place: Michigan, USA... | reverse complement strand
CGGTTGTTTGAAGGTATCAACCTGCAAGAGAAATTACAATTAAAATTGGTTGAGTCAACGGTTTTTAAATCGGGATGTGTTGCGCTTCGGTACTTGAAACAATGAGAGAAAAATCTACACCATAAAAATTACCTGCCAGCAAAACACCTATTTTATATGGCACTCCTTGTCCATTTTACGGGAGGTATGGCCATTGCGCTAAGCTCACCTACCAAACCTGCGCCAGCGCTACTTCTTTATAGTTCGACGAATGGAGTGAGGACATACTGGCGCGAATTTGGGACAACAAGTAAACTTCAGGATGCGGCAACAATATCACCGGTATAAGTTTCAAGCTTAATGCGGTTCATAATTCCAACGCTGCGCATCCATGCCCGATATTTTTCTGCGCCCGCCTGACCGAGCTGTTCCGATTCCCATTCAGCCACGGCAATGCTGGAAGTACTGTCTGCACGCATCAACCGGTAGCGAATGAATCCGGGTTGCGCCTGAAACACAGCAACACCATCAGTCTCAATCTGGCGAAAAATTTGTTCGGCGTCATGGGTATAGAGATTAATATCCCAGTGTGCAATAGATACCCTCAGGTATCGGTGTGCGGTCGTGTTTTTCTCCACGGCTTTCTTAGGCTGAATATTCATTGTAGTAAAAAATGTAGATATGAAAATGGTTGCAATAGTAAGATTTAAATAATACATATTTAGTTCCTAAAAATGGCGGAGTTTGAGGCTTAGCCTGTGCCCAGGTTACTTGTGGAATGTAGACTTACTATAACTTGACGAAACTAATCGTTCCATCTCGCAAAAGTGACGAGCACTGCAATATGGCACAAGTATGGCTAAACTCAAAGCCTGGCTACCAACCTCCAACGCAATCTTTCTTTGCAGCTCAACCAGGGGAGTGGAGACACTTGCCAATTGGGGGGGACGTTACTAAAAAAATATGCATATATCTGCAAATCATCCAGGATATTTGAGTAACCTGGTGCCTTCATCGGTAACAAATTTATTATTGTTATCAAGATAGGTAATCTTTACTTTAACCGCATCACCAGGCAACAGTTCAAACTGAACTTTCAACTGGCCAAGTCCCCCTTCAAAGCTGTTGTTACCCTTATACTCCGTCGCTTCTTCTATCTGGCCATTGTATTTTATAAAAAGATCATCGCCTTCGTGGTAAAATTCAGTCATTACGCCTTTCCCCATATCATACAGGCCTTCTATCTTTTTATATCCCCCCGCATCGAGTATATATGCGTCCTGTAAAACAACATCGAACCTTACCAGCTTTTCGTTCTTAGCATTTGTAGTAACATCCAGTATACGATTTATTGATTTCGGGTCAGACGAACTTGTATCACCGGGTATGTATTTATCACCTTTAAAATAAATTTGCGTAACAAGGTCCTGGTCGGTAGTGCCGGAGATACGCATGTGGATGTGAGCCGGGCGGGTGCCTGTCTCACTTACTTTGTAAGGAACCGGCATAATGGTGCGGAAATCATATTTTCCATCGGCGCCCGTTCTCCAGGATGCACGGTAAACATAATCGTCCGATGTATTATCATATTGACCATTTTCATTACAATGCCATATTTCCAACAATGCATTCTTCTCCGGTGTTTTCCCATCTTTGCCAAAGATGATTCCGCTGAACCGGGTGATATCACCCCTCGTACCCGGCTGAACGAGATCGGTACGAATTGGTGCACCGGGGCGATAGAAAGGGCCGAGTATATCGGCAGTAGTCGGGTCGCTGCCCACATATGATGTACCGTTCCATTTAATTTTTCCGAATACACTCATACTTAAAGCAACCATAGACGAGTTGCAGATAAATTTTCTCCTTTGCATATTGAAGCGTTTTAGTGAATGAAAAATTGGGAGGTAGGTGTATTCCGTGGACTTCTAAATTAAGTAATTCCGCGGAAAATAAATAAAAACATTGCAATCAATCCTTCCATCCCGCAAAGGTCATGTGCGCTAAGTCTCCGCAGGTTGATGGATATGGTTGCGCCAAGATTGAGGCTGCGTAGTCGGGAACTGATTTAGGAGCATTAATAAATGCATGAGTTCCACAAAGAGATGAGATACTTGCACCAAGTTGGGGTAAACTCTAACACATGTAGCCAGTCTTCCCATTATTTTCACCCCTCCTCTGTACTTTTCCTTTCGCCTGGTGTCGAAGAAGATTCGTAATCTGTTCCGAAATATATAGTTGTACATAAGGAGCAAACGGCCTTCCGGTCAATAAAAGAATAAAATCATTTCCCATTTATTGACTGCCTGTGGAAATTTATTCCGGTTCCAAAAATCAACTCCCTTCTTTATTTTACCGGAGTAGTATTATTAGGGAAGCTTACACCGGGCCCAAAAAAACATTCATTCGAAATTATTTTTCCGTCCTTAAATTTAAAAAGTTCCGTGTTTCGGAATAACCTGCCATCTGTAGTCCAGCCATTATAGGTTGCATAGCCATCATTCCCATTAATGATTACCTCTTCCAGGTCAAACCTTTTGGTCTTTTCGCTATTTGGCCAGCATCTTTCCTTATAGGTCTTTAAATTAATATGGTCATCACCAGCGGGGCTGGTAAAAGTAAACCCTGCAGCGAGAATAGAATCCAGCAGGCTCCAATCCTTTTTCTCATACGCGACATAATAATCTTTGATCAATTTTCGGGCAGATGAATCTTTAATCGTTTCCACGGAGGACGATTCTTTGCCCGGGTTGGTACACTTGCAGTTAAACATCGCCAAAGCGACCGCCAAAAAGAATGCAGTTCTGCTTTTTCTAAAAATATTTTTCATACCATTTTCTTTTTAATGGGATTGTTGTTTTAATGAAAAGTAAAAAACAAAAATATGTCGCACCGATAAACCCAGGGGTGTGTAAATCTGACTTTTATAGGGTGAAATGCGACAAAATCAACCTTTATTGGTGTTTCCATTCCCGAATCTTTCTTGCATTTGCAGGAACCACACCTAACCCAGCTACCAAACCTGCGCCAGCGTTACTTTTTTATCGTTCGATTGAGAGAGTAGAGATACTTTCGCCAAACCTGTAAAAGTTATTTAACTTACAAATAGATAAACTAAATTATGAATTGAGAAATTTGGCTTTTAATTTTTTGTTTGGTTTCATGTAATCATGGATCAAAGAGATCCCAAAAACAAGTAGATTCGATTTACAAAACGCCTACTGAAAAAGGGCTTGCGAACTTGGCCAATAGTAAATATACCGATCAAAAATTTTCTGAAGCCTTACAACTATATGATTCTCTAATTTCAATTGACAGTGCTATGCCGGGATACTATTTTAAAAGGGGATATTGTAAGTCAATGCTATTTGACTATAACGGGGCCATAACTGATTACAAAAAAGCTATAAATCATAATTTCAGTGGAAAAAGTAATGCATATTCAAATATAGGCGCTGTATACGATTTATGCTTACATAAATATGATTCTGCAATTTATTACTATAATGAATGCTTAAAATTAGATCCGGAAAATATTAAGGCTAAAATGGGGAAAGCTGACGCAATAAAAACCTTAGAACAGTTGCCTTAATTTATGGATTATGCCTGAGCCGGGCGTGTCCATCTCCGGGGACTTGGTGTGTGAAAGGCACAAAAGAGATTTATTGTCCCGGCGGGGTTTACACAGTACAGTGTTCAAATCTTTATGACTTCCCGTGTAACCCCGACGCAATGACAAACTTCAAATGAAAGGAAATCCAGGCTTCGAATAGATGCAAGTTTCTTCGGCATCGGGGTTCCCGTAAACTGCTTTTTATTTAGAAAGTTTATCAATGGGAAACCCCGCTGGGGCATTAAAAGAATGCAGTTCTGCTTTTTTTTAAAATAATTTTCATACCATCTTCTTTTTAATGGGATTGTTGTTTTTAATGAAAAGTAAAAAACAAAAATATATCGCACCGATTAACCCCGGGGTGTGTAAAGAGGACTTTTATAGGGTGAAATGCGACAAAATCAACTTTTATTGGTGTTTCCGTTCGCGGAATCTTTCTTGAATTTGTCGGAACCAAAAGAAAATATTAACCCACCTTATTTCTATCCTCAGAATGTACAAATTATAAAAGGTTATTGGAGATTTTAACTCAGGACATTCCTTCCTTAGCCATAAGAATCACGATTCCTATACCATAGTATGACCTTTCTTAACCCTAAGAATCACGATTTTTATACCATAGTATGACCTTCCTTAACCCTAAGAATCACGATTTTTATACCATAGTATGACCTTTCTTAACCATAAGAATCACGATTCTTATACCATGGTATGACCGTACTTATACATAGGAGTCGCGATTCTTATGCCATGGTATGACCGTACTTATACATAGGAATCGCGATTCTTATATTATGGTATAACCGTAATTAACCATAAAAATCGGGATCATATAATTTGAAATGGCTCTTTCTCAATGTTTTAGTTTTTTATACAGCACAACTTGTCCCGCCTAACGGGAGGTATTGCCAACGCACTAAGCTCAGCTACCAAACCTGCGCCAGCCTGACGAACGCTTGTGACAGTAATAAAGCCAGCTTGCGACGCCTATTGTTCTCCAACAAATCGTCTTTGCATGTCAGCAAAAGTAAAAAAGCTGTCATGCAAAATACTTTTGTAAACTAGCAAAAGTATTTTGTCTGTCATGCAAAGCTCTTTTGCAGGATACTATTGCACAAAAACCGCCGGAAAAAGGGCTTTGACAATTGAATACAATAAGCAAACCTGCACTACCAAAACCTGGCCAACGCAAACTTTCTTTATATCTCAATGAATAAGCGGTGATACTTACGCGAACTTGAGGTTCCCGGAAACTGCTTTATTTTAAAAGGCTTGTTAGTGGGAAACCCCGCTCAGACAGTAAAGGACATTCCTTCCTTAACTATAAGAATCGAGATCATATAATTTGAATTGGCTCTTTCTCAATGTTTTAGTTTTTTATATGGCACAGGTATAACTATACACCTAACCCGGCTACCAAACCTGCACCAGCGTTACCTCTTTATAGTTCGACGAAGAGAGAGACATACTGGCGCGAATGTGGGGCTTTATTTAAAATCAATGAAAATCCAGTTTGTATAAAAGGTTTTCCGGAGATTAAAGCCAACGCCTCCTTTTGCAATTGGAAAAATAATCATGTTGGAAGAAGTGGGAGCAAGATTTCCCAGGTAATAAGCACCTCGTCCCGGTAAATCTTCACCAATTTGTTTTTTGTATTGAAGTTTCCCTTCCGCACCAAACATACCCTCGGCCAACACCAGGTCTTTTGGCGAATCGGCTTTTATTATTTTGGAACTACTATTTACATTATCTGGATCATCATTATAAATAACCATAATTTCATTGCCCAGGTTTACCGTTATAAAACCGGAATATGCTTGTGTAATACCGGGTGCTTGTACTATTTGAAGACTCCCCGATCCACTGCTTGCGGAATTTGAAACACTTATATGGCGGGGAATAAGTGCATAGTCAAAATTTTTGCCTGCTTTATCAGGATAAAATGCCATTATCGGGCCAACATCCATTTTGGTGACGGCGACCTGATGGCTGCTATTATTATTTGCGTCAAAAGCAGAAACAGAAGTATGAACAGATGTGGTAGTTTGCTGTGGACAGCCTAGTATCACAATGTTTCCATTATCAAGTTCTGTAATTGCCGGCATAAAAGGAAACATGGAATATTCTTTCTTATGTTTAGCGCCGGCACCGTTTTCACAAAAGGTTTGAATTTGCTCCGGTGTAAATGAATATGCAAACGGCTTCGATAATTGTGAGGTGGCACAATCAAGTTGATACATCAGAAAACCATTGCAATTTTTATCGCCTGATGAAGCATCGGAACTGCTTGATGAGATATAAATCTTTTTACCGTCTTTTGAAGAAATTGCTCTTGTAAAGTGTGGTTTCAAATTCCCCGCCGAATTCAATTTCATTTCGCTTTTCCGTTTATCGGCGCTATTAACAACTATCTTGGTGCCATCGTCAGAGTCGAGAACAATACATTCCGTATTATCATTGCTAAGCGCAGCAGAAGAAACGGTAAATCCACTTGTGGCCGTTCGTAAATCTGATTGCTTTAGTATACGCAATTCATTATCGACTACATACGTTTGCAGCATGTTTGAATTCGTTAAACATATCACCAGTGTTTTTGTTTTATCCGGAGAATAAGCAAATGAAACCAGGCTGCCGTTAATAACATTTTCCGCTTTGGTAATACCAACATTATCCTGTTTTATAGTGCAGAACTTTTGCGGATTTTTTAAGGACAGATCATCTTCATCTACAAGTGCCAGATAAAAACTGAAAGAAGATTTATCCTCACCTGGTTGAAAGTAGGCAAGCGCCAGTTTATTATTTACTAAAACCAGTTGTGGTATTAAGGGGCCATACTGCTTCTCGCCATTTGCAATTGCATATTCTTTTACCTGATTCATGCTCTTGTCATATTTTGAAACAGTCATAGAATAGGTCAGGTCGTAAAGTTTTGTAAACAGCCATTTTTTTGCGCTGAAACGTGAATTGGTAGCAGTATAAAAAAAATTATTTTGATAGACTGCATTCGAAATGATTTCATCCTGGTATGGTTTTTCAGTGATATTAAAATCATTTGAAATAGTAAGGCGTGAACGTTGGCATTCTGCCTTTAAGTAAACGGCAAAAAACAAAGCAATCAATAATGGGTATTTCATGATAGTAGTTGGATATTTTTGTAAACTTAACCGAAATTGTTTTACAACAAGGATAAAATAATTATTTTTCCCCGTGGTAGTCTAACTATAAAGAATTTTTCCATGGCGCAAGGCATGGTTTAGCTTCAGAGCACAGCAGTACCTTGCGCCAACGCAAACTTTCTTTATAAAGCAATCAAGAGAGTGGCGATACTTACTAATTTTGGGGGATACACCCAACGCAGGCTGAATTTCAACTCAAGAATAATGTTTTCTCTCAATAAGTGTTGTTACCTGGATATTAGCCGATGAAATATGTTAATATTACATTCGCAGTATAGGGAAGGATTGTTATGTTGGTAATTAAATTGTAATAATCTGCTCTCGTACCCGTTTATACTTTCGACTTTCTAACTTATGAAGAACATACTTTTTATCCTTTCATTTTCGTCTTTAGTACTTTTTTCGTCTTGCAAAAAAGAGAAACACAATAACCCAACGCCGCCTCCACCTCCTCCTGTTCCCGGCGACACTCTTACCACAGGATGGAAGAAAATAAACATTATCGATACAACTCCTATTTTTGATATATTCTTTATTAACAATACTGGTTTTGCCATAGGCTCAAATATTTTTAAATCGTCAGATGGCGGTGAGAACTGGTCTCAGCTTACATCACCCTCAGGCTTGAGCCCGAATTCTTTTGAAAATATAGGAATGGGAAAAGAGATGAATGCAGTTTTTGTTAATCCTCCTAATAAATTAGTTTCAACTCATAATGGCGGAACAAACTTCACCATTACAACTCTGTCAACCTCTTCTTTAACAGATGTGTTTTTTGTAGATTCAACCGTTGCATATGCTGTTGGTAAAAGTATTTGGAAAACAATTGACGGGGGAGATAATTGGACAAAGCTTTATGATTTTACGGCATCAGCTGGATACAATTCACTTTTTTTTACCAATAAGCAAACAGGTTGGGTAATAAAAGAGGAAGGCGTATATAAAACAATAAATGGTGGTATAGATTGGCAAATAGTCAATACGGACACAATTAACTTTAGTTATGGAGGAGCCATTTTTTTTCTTAATTCGGATACTGGTTATATTTCCAATAGTTACTTTATTGAAAAAACTGTGAACGGAGGTGCTTCATGGAATAAAGTTTTCACCTGCACATATACTACTTCTGCTTATCATGATATTCATTTTGTTTCAGAAAACGTTGGTTATATTACGGATGGCCGATGTGTTTTTAAAACTACAAATGGCGGAAATACCTGGACAAAGGTAGTAGCGTTGGCATCAAACAACCTTATCGAATTGCATTTTACCGATGCAAATCATGGATGGGCTTGTGGTGAAAAGGGGACTATATTAAAATATAGTCAATAGTTAAATGACAGGCCTGGCGATTGGAATCCGGAGATTTTCTTTAGTTTTTATGGTAACTGCTTATTTCAATTCTTATTTATAAAAAGTGAGAAAATTATTTTTATTTCATCGTCATTTTATTTGGCTTGATTCCAACCCTTATGGGTTGTAAAAAAAATGAGCGGATCAATGGCAACCTATTGGTTTCTAAATAAGTTTTCTAAGCAACTATACTATACACTATTCAATATTAATATTATCTTCGGAAGACCATCGGAGAAAATGAATTAAAACACCTTGTCTTCTACAGGCCACCGATTTCACTCTAAAAAAATTCAGATGAATACCTTGTATAAACAAAAAGTCCGGGGATCGGTTCTTTTGTGGAAGATATCACTCATGGGCATATTTATTTTTTCGCTGAGTTATTTTTGCGATGCTCAGCCTGTCATCAGCTCATTCTCACCATTATCCGGTGGCGTCGGAACAACCGTGAGCATTGCGGGTTCCAATTTCAGCACGATCCCTGCAAACAATCTTGTTTTTTTTGGAGCCGTGAAAGCAAATGTAGGGAGTGCCTCTTCCAACATACTTACAGTTACCGTTCCTTCCGGAGCAACATATCAGCCCCTTACAGTTACCGTAAATGGACTCACTGCCTATTCGCAAAAGCCATTTATTGTTACGTTCCCCATCAGCAGCAATATCAGTTCCAATTCATTCGCGCAAAGCATAGATTCTACTACCGATTTACATCCTAACGATTTAGTGATGGCAGATTTTGACGGAGACGGAAAACCCGATCTGGCAACAGCAAATAATTACAGCACAGTGGGATCACCAGCATCTGTTTCTGTTTCACGAAATACCAGCAGCGGCGGCGCAATTTCTTTTGCAACACATCAGGATATTTCTACCGGTGTCCAAACTTTTGCACTTGCAGCAGGAGATCTCGACGGAGATGGAAAGCCTGATATGATTTCCTGCAGTATCGTAGATAAAACAATTTCTGTTTTCAGAAACACCAGCACAACAGGCGCTATTTCCTTCGCAGCAAAAACAGATTATGCCGTTGGCGAAAATCCTTATGATATTGCAATCGGGGATTTGGATGGCGACGGCAGACCGGATATTGTAGTCACCAATTACTTATCGAATTCCATTTCTATTTTCAGAAATATAAGTACCGTGGGTAATGTTTCTTTTGCTACAAAAGTTGATATTGCCACTGGCTCCGATTTAGGTCCATGGGGAATTGCAGTTCAGGACCTTGACGGAGACGGCAAACCGGACCTGGCTGTCACCAATAATTTATCGAACACCATATCCATTTTCAGAAACATAAGCACGAGTACAAATATTTCATTCGCTCCATCCATTCACTTTTACGGAGGTGTTGCTCCGATGGGAATAGCCATTGGCGATATGGATGGCGATGGAAAGCCGGATCTGGTATGGGCTAAAAATGGCGACAATACGGCTTTAGGTGTAGAACTCAATCAAAGTTCACCTGGAGCTTTTTCGTTTGTGGCAACACCGGCGCATACCTATAATATTACTTACGCATACAATGTCGCCATTTCAGATATCAACGGTGATGGAAACCCTGATCTGTTATTATCCAGCTATGGTAAGATCAGCGTGCTCCAAAATGCAAGCACCGTTGGAAACATTTCATTAAGTCCAATAGCAGATTTTCAGGGCAATTCTCCTTATGCTTTGGCAGCAGGCGATATTAACGGTGATGGATATGCGGATTTTGTGACAACGAATTTTACATCCAATTCGGTATCTATTTATAAGAACCAGCTCCTACTGCCATCGATCATTTCTTTCAGTCCCACTATTGCTTCCCAGGGAACAATAGATACCATTACGGGAAATAATTTTACAGGCGCTACAGCCGTTTCATTTGGGGGCGTTGCAGCCGCTTCATTTACCGTTGTCAACAATAATACAATCACAGCAGTTGTTGGCTCGGGAGAGGGGGGTGAAGTAAAAGTCACCAATGCATACGGGTCAGGATCAATGGCCGGATTTACTTTTACCGGCCCGCCATCCATCAAATCCTTTACGCCCGTTTCTGCAGATTCCGGGGTTGTGGTTACACTCACGGGAATCAATTTTATTGAAGTGACCGGCGTAAGTTTTGGAGGCACGCCGGCAGTATCCTTCCAGATAATTTCTCCCACTGTGATAGCGGCAGTAGCTGGAAACGGAACATCCGGCGACATCACGGTGACCAACAACTATGGCACCGGTTCTATTCCCGGTTTTGTGGTGGCGCAGCCGGCAATATCATCCTTTACACCGGTGGTTGCAGGACGCAGAGACACGGTCACCATCACTGGAACAAATTTCAGTGCGGTTTCTGGGGTCAGTTTCGGCGGCATCGATGCCATATCGTTCGACATCGTGTCGCCCACGCAAATCAGGGCGGTAGTGAGAGGAGGGAACAGCGGGGAAGTAAGTGTAAAAACCGTAAGAACCGTGAGCAGGCCGGGATTTATCTTTGTATTGCCCCCTGCCCCAGTCATTGATGCTGTTACACCGGATTCCGGCCAGATCGGATCTGTTGTTACCATTGCAGGAAACAACTTCAGCAATACAGCCCCTGATAACAATGTGTTCTTTGGTGCAGCCAAAGCAACCGTGCTTTCAGCGGCACCGACCAGACTGACCGTGAAAGTGCCTGTCGGTGTGACGCACGAATTGATTTCCGTTGTGAATTCGGAAAGCCAGTTAACGGGAAAATCTGCTGTTTTTTTTGATGAAACCCAGCCGGTAACAGGCACGATTGACAGCACGCTGTTTGCCCCACCCGTAATATTCTCCAACCCGAACCAGCAGGATCCGGGCCCGATGGTGCTTTGTGATTTCAACAATGATGGCAAAATTGATATCGCCGGTGAGACCAGACTTACGTTTTTAAGCATAAGAAAAAATACCAGCACCAGAAAGAAAATATCTTTCGACGATGGCATTGTTGTTCCCATCGGCGGTAATGCCGGGGGCTCCAATTCAACAAAAGAAATTCGCGTCGCTGACATGGACGGAGACGGGAAAATGGACCTGGTAGTGATTAAATATGCCCCGAATGAAACAAATTATGTGTCCGTGTTTCGAAATATCAGCACAAAAGATAGTATCCTATTTGCCGCACCGGCAGAATTTCCATCACTCCTGAATATCGAAAATATCCTGACTGCCGATGTTGACGGTGATGGCAGAACCGACATTATCGTACAAGGGCAATATGCAAACACGATTCTCCGGAATACCGGCAGCGGGGCGGGAGACATCTCCTTTCAAAATACGGGTTATTCCATCGGAACGTCGGTTGGTACGGCTGTTTGTGCGGATTTCGATGGTGATGGGAAACCCGACATCGTTTCGGGATATTCATTGGCCATGTATTGCAGCAGAAATATGAGTACTCCCGGAAACATTTCATTTGCACCGCCCTTCCCGATATACTACGCGCCGGTGAGTGATCATGTTCTCGAATCCATTGTTGTGGGAGATATTGACGGTGATGGAAAGAATGATTTATTTATTGTGAACAGCGGTACCGGTTCGGGGGGATACGCCATATTAAGGAATACGAGTTCCGGGGCCAATATTTCGTTTGCCGTTTCCGATTTTTTGAACAGCGTTTTTCCTAATGTTGGCACTTTACATGACATGGACGGGGATGGGAAGCCGGATTTGACTTTCGGCGGATTAATCCATGGCAATATTTCCATCTGCAAAAACACCAGTAGCCCCGGAATCATTTCCTTTGCTCCGGATCAACTGTATACACCCCTGACGCTCAGCAATATGGATGCCATGGGAAGGACGCTGGCCATTGGAGATTTTGACGGGGATAACAAACCGGATATGGTATTAGGCGAGGGAGAATCCTCCACCTATCTAGAGGTATTGCGTAACCAGGCGGATGAACTGTCTGTCAGCGAAAACGGGGTAACCCGGTTTTGTGAAGGCGGACAGCTTACCCTGCATTCTTCTCTTCATTCCGGTAATCAATGGTATAAAGACGGAGTGATAATTCCGGGGGCATCGGCGGATTCTCTTATTGCAACTATGAACGGATCATATTCCGATACTGTAACGATTCAGGGCGTGAAAATATTTACGGATTCTTCAGTAGCTATTATTGTGATCTCATCGCCCGCTAAACCTGGCATTGGCATAGGAACCAATAATGAACTAATCAGTACATCGCTGACCGGCAACCAGTGGTTCAATGACAATGGTGCAATTGCCGGAGCAACCGATTCAATTTATTTGCCATCGTCTTCAAAAGGAAATTACCGGGTGCAGGTGACGATCAATGCATGTGTTAGTCCGATGTCAGACATTTATAAATACATAGGAGCCGACAGCAGCAATCCGCTGCGGATTATTCCCAATCCTGTTATAAATTCATTTCGCATTTTTTTCAATTTCCCGAATATAAATTCGGTTAAGTTGGCAATGTACACGATGAACGGTGAGATACTATTTGAATTATTAAATGTTTATAGCGGATATACCATTCACTTGTGGGGCTATCATGCCGGCACTTATATCTTGCGGCTGGTTGACCCAAGTAACAACAGAGTTTTGATTAGTAAGCAAATAATTAAGTTGTAGGAGTAATAAAAATTACACCGGTAAAAATTTTCTTGGCGCTTTGTGAGCATAGTAGGTACCGTTTAATCAATACTTCCAAGCCTTTGTATCAACACCCTTGAAAGCATGTTTCGTAATATGCTCCGCCATCATTCGCAGCAATTTGCTGGTGGGTACTGGCTTCCAGCCGTGGCCTTTCATGGGGCGACCATATTGGAAGGGGTGCCTTCGTAATGAGGGTTCGCTGTATGTTTCAAAAATCCTGGAACTGGTACACCGCAAGGTTCAGGTAAAAGTGGTGTAAGACCTAACAGGTTTTGAAAACCTGTTAGGTCTTGTGAGCAGCTCAATACTTCCACGCCTTTGTATCCACGCCTTTGGGAGCATGTTTTGTAATGTGCTCCGCCATCATTTGCAGCAGTTTGCTGGTAGGTACGGGTTGCCAGCCATGGCCCTTCATCGGGCGGCCGTACTCGAACGTGCCTTCGTAATGCGGGTTTTCGGTGTGCTTCAGAAAATCCTGGAAGTCGTACACCGCAAGGTTCAGGTAAAAGTTATCTTCATCGCCTACGTACACATGCAGTTTATCTATGAGTTTATGGCCAAGCGTTGCCCAATTTGTAGCGAGGTAATAGCGAAGGTCGTACCCATGTTCGCGGGCATAGTTCACGGCATTGCTGTCTATTTTTCCCGTAAGGTTATCCCATAACGGCATAGGGTACCCGTCGTTGCCAACGGGGCCAAACGCGGCATCGAAAATATCAAACTGTTCACCCGAGCGCCCATGCGTACCCAGCACCGCTTCCAGCCAGCTTGCATCTTTCGTGGTTCTTACCGGCATGCCTTCATTATCACGCATCATATAACGGGGCGATTGCTGCCAGGTGCTGTTGGCATTAAAAGGCATGGTAAACCTGCTGGCGTAAAATGCATTGGTATCTTTGGTAAGATCCATCAACTGGAAGTGCCTGAAGTCGAGCGGCTCGGGATAGAGCGTCCACGCGCCGCCAAAAAAATCAGGATGATAGAGTTGCAATGCCATCGACTCCCATCCGCCCGTAGAACCACCCGTGAGCACGCGTGCATACGGTTGCTGAAT
>Ga0105240_10009456_pt1 | contig 13798 bp, 13 predicted proteins | sample KBSC54metaG_FD_80426 | JGI IMG/M metagenome (GOLD analysis project Ga0105240, IMG submission 80426) | Corn rhizosphere microbial communities from Kellogg Biological Station, Michigan, USA - KBS C5-4 metaG | ecosystem: Host-associated > Plants > Roots > Rhizosphere > Soil | place: Michigan, USA... | reverse complement strand
CGGTGTCACGTACGGTACGCCCACTGGATCTGATCCGTAGCGCTCGATGGAGCCCTCTACGTGACAGCCTATAACAGCGGCAGGAGGCAATAGAACGTCACCGTGGAAGGGGTGAGCCCGCTAGTCGTTGAGGGCGGAACGAACGGGCTCAGCGACGTTGACCAGACGCTTCCGGCAAACTCGCGAGTCCCAGGCTCTTGAGCCGGCAGGGGTGCAGGGCAAATCCGAGTGAATAAAACCAAGCTGAGCGGGCTTGTAACTGAAAAAAATACGAGTATATTGCCATTCCACTGAAATGGCCTGATCTTCCCCTATGGCAAAGCGCCTCTTTGACCTCCTTGTGGCCGACCTTCCTCACGGCTTTGCACGCGCCCTAATTCAGCGCATGCAGCACATCTACGCCGAAGCGCACGAGTCGGTGACGCACGATGCCCGCTTTGGCAAGGAGGAGGCCCGGTACATGCACGGCCACACGCGCTGGGCGCTCACGCAGTTCGCCTTGCGCGAACTCGCCGCCGCTCATGGCGTGCGGGTTGAGATGCGCCGCGCCGAGGGAGTAGCTGGCGGATTTGAGCACGTGATGCTCATCGTCGGTCGCTTCTGCTTTACCCACTGTCACCTGCAAAGTCTTAACGGCTTTCCGAAGGAATCCCGCCATCGCGAGCAGTACGCCGCCATCAACGAGCACGTCGCCCAAGGAGAACTCTTCCCACGGCCATCTATCCCGACCGAGGCGGACTTGTACGGCATTATCTGCCACTGCGAGAGCGTGGGAGACCGCGCGACGCTGGGCACGCTTGTGATCGGCTTCCCGAACGAGCAGTGCGATGACTGGATCGATGAGCCGATTTCCCTGGTCGATCTCGCTGATGTGCAAGATCGGCTGCAACAGCAGGGGGGCGATCCACCTGGCGCGGCGATGCCGAAGTGGAAAAAGCGCAAAGATCACGGGCAGAACGAGGGCTAAATGCCAGCGGGAATTTCTGGGTTTCAGGCCCAACGACTTGTTCAGGCGCGCGAGGCACGGGGGCTTACGGCGATTTCACTGGCGGAGATTACAGGCGTTTCGCCCGCGACCATCTCGCAATACGAGAGTGGGACGCAGAAGCCCCGCCAGGAGACCTTCGACCGGCTGGCCACCGCGCTGAACGTCAGCGACGAGTTCCTGTTGCGTCCGGTGCTCACGGATTCCCCGACGCGGCTCTTTTATCGCTCGATGAGTGCCGCGACGAAGGCTGCCCGCGCGCGCGCTGAGGCCCGCTATCAATGGTTTCTCGAGTCGCTCGAGTACATGATGGAGTTCTTCGACTTTCCGGTGCTCAACCTACCCGAGTTCGACGTGCCCGACAGTTTTCAGGACATCACGCGCGAAATGATTGAGCGTTGGACGCTGCAGCTGCGCGAGTGCTGGGGGCTCGGGAATGCGCCCATTGCCAATCTCGTGCAGACCTTGGAAAACAACGGCATTGTGGTCTGGCGTACGCTCCTTGGTGCGGAGACGCTCGACGCGTTCTCGGAATGTCGTAACCCGCACCCGGTTATCGTGCTCTCCTCGGACAAGGCCAACTATTTCCGCTCGCGGATGGATGCGGGCCACGAGCTTGCGCACTTGGTGATGCATCGGCGTGTTGATCGTAAGGCACTGACCAAGGCCTCGGATTTCAAGGTGTTAGAAGATCAGGCACATTACTTCGGCGGCGCGCTCTTGCTACCTGCGGATGCTTTCCAGAAAGAGCTATGGGGACTCTCGCTCGATGCCTTCCGATCTTTGAAACCGCGTTGGGGAGCCTCAATGGGCCTACAGATCCGACGTTGTCATGATCTCGGCCTTCTAACTGAGGAGCAGGAGAAGCGGCTGTGGATCAATCGCTCACGTCGCGGCTGGCATCGCAGCGAGCCGCTGGACGAATCGACGCCCGCGGAGGTACCGACTCTCATGACGAAGAGTTTCAAGATGCTGATCGAGGCCAAGGTCAGGACCAAGCCGCAGATCCTGAAAGAGCTCAGTTTCAGTTCTGCAGATATCGAGAGCATCGGCGCGCTGCCGGAGGACTACCTGAGTGGCCGGCCGCTCGACGGTACCCCGCAATTCAAGGCACCTGCCGGCGACAATGTAATTCCGTTTCGACGGTAGGACGATGAGCCTGTTGAGATGACCTCGCGCGGGCAACACGGGCCGGGTCGCGCCGCCTGGCATGGTTTGCGCGGTCGTGATTCGATGCTTGGAAGAGAGTCCATGCGGAAGGCGGAGACGGGCGCCTTCATGCGAGTCCCCTCGGCCCAAGCCTCGGGGACCAAAGCGAGAAGGACGAGCACCGACAGCTTCCTAGCGCGTCATCTGAGGAAGGTGCCCCCGCCGTCGCTTGGGGTGATTCACCAGAGGAAAGCATTGTTAGGGAATTGAGAGAGTTTTCCTCTACGACCCACATCAGTCGGAGTCATAAATCGCCAGAAGAGCTGCAGACCCAAGCGATGCGACTCGAGCGGCGCGAGGCGCGGGCCTCGGGCTCTTGCCGAAATCGGGATCTTTCGTACGGAGTACCCGGAATCGGCAATGCGAGGAAACGTGTCGACATAGGTACAAAGGAATGCGATTGGACTTCCGTGCTAAGCCATTGATCCTGTGGCATTCTGCGGGCGTAGTGCTCCCGCACCACGGCCACGATCGGCGTCAGTGGTAGGATAGTCTCGCCACTTCCGAATGGGTCCAGAGGATCATGCTGTGGACCATCATCGCCGAGAAATTCCCATGACAGCCACATTATCTGATCGCATCACCGTCAATCCGAACCAGTGCGGCGGCCGGCCGTGCATCCGCGGCATGCGCATTCGTGTCAAGGATGTCCTGGACATGCTTGCAAACGGCGCGAGCCAGACGGAAATTCTGGCTGATTTCCCTGACCTTCAACCGGAAGACATCCGTGCTTCGATCGCCTACGCGGCGAGCTATCTCGACCATACCGTCCTCGTTGCTGCCTGACCCGTGCGATTCCTGGTCGACGCGCAATTGCCGCCGGCGCTTGCCCGCTGGCTGGGAGATCGCGGATTGTCGGCCGCGCCTGTTCGTGAGGTCGGACTGCACCAATCGGACGATGGGAGCATTTTGGATTTCGCTGCGGCCGGAGTATGGACGATCATCACGAAAGACGAGGACCTGGTCGCGCGCGCTATCGGCAGTTCGGCGGCGCCCGCGATCGTGTGGCTGCGGTTAGGCAACTGTACCAACCGTGCTTTGTTTGCATGGCTCGAGCCGTTCATCGCCGAGATCCAACGCCGCCTCGATGCAGGTGAAAAGCTGATCGAAGTGCGTGACGCCCCACGCTGAAGTTCCTCAGCTCGCCCTTTAATCGGTGGTGAATTCTGGGGATTCGGTAAGCTCGTCGCGCCACCGCGCCCGGTATTCTGGCAACGCTTCGAGACGTTTTGGCTGTAGGGGTCGATGCTGACAGCGTCACCGGCAAGCACGGGATCAAGGTGGTGCTCTGCCGAAGAAAATTCGCTGGGTGTCTGCCACGCGAACTAAGCTTCTACCGCTGCCTAGCGGAATCAAAGTTCAGCGACTGCGATCTCCGGTTGTTTGGACGGATTCGAAGGTGTATAAAATGTTTGTGTTAGCGTCGCATCTAACAACAACCTATATAGCGATGCTCTTACACGCTCAGGCGTGTGTGCCCTTGGCCTAACTTGTACTAGACTTAGCACAATTTAACTTACCCGATCATTCGGGATGGGCAAATTATCACCGACATGCGGTAGCTAAGGAGACGTTCTCCAAAGTCGATCGTGTCATCTGGCGCATGTTGTGGAGGTGGGCGAAACGACGTCACCCGACTAAGCCAAGGCGCTGGGTTCACGCCCGGTACTTCGGCCAAATCGGAGAGCGACGCCACGTCTATCACTGCACGGCGCCTCAGCAGCACGGGACGACCCGGTTACTGACCCTGTTCAACGCCGCGGATGTCGCGATCACGCGTCATGTAAAGCTGACAGGTTCGGCCAACCCTTTCAACCCTGCTGCAGAGGAGTACTTCGAGCAACGCCTGACCGTGAAAATGGAACGGGAGCTCGAGGGAAAGCGGAAGCTGCTGTATCTCTGGAAGCGGCAAGAGGGACTCTGTCCGGTGTGTGGCGAGGCGATCACGAAGATCACGCGATGGCATGCCCATCACCTGATCCCAAGGGTCAAAGGAGGGACGGATGCAAGTTCGAATCTCTATCTGCTCCACCCCAACTGCCACCGACAGCACCACAACAATCCGCGGTTGAAGTGGCGTATTCCGGTTGAGGATAAAACCTCGACTTAGGGCATCACAGCCAGTTCTTTCAATAGAACCGTGATTCGAGCCGTATGCGGGGAAACTCGCACGTACGGTTCCCAGGGGGGGACGACATCCGACGGCGCTGTTCGACAGATAGCTACATCTATCAGGACAACAGCGTCGGAAGGGGTCGTCCCTACCCGACCACGTAACACCGGAGAGGAGCAATCGTTATGAATAAAGGGAATCTTCCGAGCCGTGAGAGTAATGGCGAGGTGGCACCGTCAGCGCTTGAGCTTACGCTGCTGGCGCTGCGACCGTTGCTGGATGAGCCCGAGACTGTGGAACTGTGTATCAACCGGCCTCTTGAAGCGCATATAAAGGGTGCCAAAGGGTGGAGACGCGAGAATTTACCCTTTGCGGACTTTGATTGGTGCCGACGGTTCGCAGAGCTCATTGCCAACTCGTTGTGCCAGAGGATAGATGAAACAACGCCGATGCTGTCAGGCGTATTGCCCACGGGCGAGCAGGTGCAAGTCGTCATGCCGCCAGTCACAAGCCAGGGGTGCGTCGCCATTACGATCCACTGTTCACCGAAGGAAGTTCGGTCCATCGAAGAGCTCGCGCAGCTCGGAGCATTTCGGGCTACTTGCATTGCTGATAGAGGTGGTTCGAACGAAACTCGAGCCGAACTCAACCGGCTGAGGGTATCGCACAAGTGGGAGGAGTTTATCCGCCTAGCCATCGACAGTCGGCAAAACGTCTTGGTTTCGGGTGGTCCCGGCGCTGGCAAAACCGTTTGGATGAACGCTCTGCTTAAGGCAATCCCAGCCCGAGAACGACTGGTCGTTATTGGGGATGCACCTGGGATTTCGCATGACACTCACCCGAATCATGTAGCACTGTCGTACAGCAGGATGACTCCGACTAGTCCAACGCAGCTGTTCGAGACGGCTCGGGGAATGAGGCCTGAGCGACTTGCGATTATGGAGTTGGACGGCAGGGATTATTTTGAGTTCCTCAAGCTCATCTCGAGTCACGTAGGGGTCATCAGCAGTGTCTGTGCGGCAAGTGCGGAAGGCGCTTTCGACAGCCTGACTATGTTGATTAAGCAAACTCACGACGGCAAGGGCTTTACGGCGGACGAGATCAAGAGCTTTCTGCTCGATGTGATCAATATCGTGATCCTCTGCAAGGCAGAGGGGCAGAGGCTCCTGATCTCAGAGATCTGGTGCTAACACTGAGTCCAAGTACATTCCGCTTCACGCACCGCCCGGGTTTTCCCGGGCGGTTGTCCGCGCCTGGGGGTGTGGCTGGGGTCGACGCGAAGGCATGGACGCGTCAAAAAGAAAGATCAGGTGCCTGCGCAGACGAGACCAACTCTGCTGTCGCCGACCTCGTTGCGCCGAAAACCCACTCATCTACGCTACCAAATCGAACGCTTCGCCGGGCGTCATCATGCCAAACACCTGGTGAGTTGTTGGGCGTTGTAGATGCTGATCCAGTTACCGATGACACGGGTGGCATGCTGCAGCGTCTCGATGCTACCCGCGACTTTCTTGCGGGCCAAAAGAAAAGCTCCCGGATGCGAATTACATCCGAGAGCGATAAGAGGAACGAGCCTTTAGCCGTCTATCCGGTGCTGGACGTCGGTGATCCTCCAGTACGGGAACTGAGAGAGTGACTCGTAGGTCACCTCAACAGCGTCACCCTCCCTAAGCAGGGAGAGCGTGGAGAGTGCTTCGTCCGAATTCACAAAGCGGCTGAAAATCTCCAGCTTGATTAAGGTTCCGGATGTCTTGAACACGGGAATTCCCGCTCGGGGGTCTACGTGCTTCGTGATCGTGGCGTAGAAGGTGAAATAAGTCTCTCCCGACCTCAGGTACTGACCTGCACGAATGATCTTAAGTTTGAGTATCGACATGTGGGTGTCCTTCGAGTAGTACGTCACCTGTCTAGCGACGGGCGCTCGAATTCTGAAGAAAGAGATGGCGCGCTGGAAAAGCCGCGGCTCTGGGGCTTTTGCCGCCAAGTGCTCGCTGTAATCAAGTAGCCGAGAAGGCAGAAACAGCAGATTTGGCGTAGCTATCGGGTCCAGAAAACCGCGGCGCGCGCAAAGTCGAACTGCCTAGATAAAGGAACACCCGACGAGCCACTGGCCCGCCGGGTTGAATCGGCCGTTTAAATCCTAATTCGACAGGTCCGGCCTGTACCACAGTTGAGTTAGGTGCGCTTCGGTCTCGGGGATCTCGGCGCGTGCTTCCACGTACCGCGCGTCATGCAAGACCCCGCCGACGCCGGCGTAGCGGTATCTCACCTCGCATACGGTATGCGGGGCGGGGAGCGCCTGCTGGGGCGCTAGGGAAACGCTCCCCACACCGACCCACTGGCCTTTTTCCTCATCCAACAGCTCGAGCCCCACCGAGCGCCCTACGACAGGTGTCGCGGAGACTCGACAGAAGACCAGATGTGTCGGCACGTACCTGAACTGCGTTCCGCCGGCTACTGGGCGGCCGGGATAGTACGGTGCCCAGGCGTCCTTGAATACCACACCGGCGATGGCCTGGGTTCGCGCGCGTTCCATCAGGTTTTGTTTGCCACGCCAGTCGCGGGACGCCAGGAGGATGCGCAGCGGACTCGAGGCGTCAGAGGCCAAGGAACCCAGTACATCCTTGAGAAGCGACAGGCGTGTCAAGTAGCCGCGATCGCGTCGATCCACGCCCTCAAAATCCAGCAAATCGAAGGCGTGGAACGTGTCCGCGACGAGTTCGCCATCAATGGTGAAGGACTCCGGGATCCTGTTGGCGCATTTGACAAGTGCGGGCGGCAGAGAGGTGTATCGGCCGTCGCGATCAATGCCCTGAATACCTTGCGGGCTCTTGCGGATTAAGCGGCGGATGCCGCTTAACAGTTCCTGCGCCACGTAATCCGAATGGCGTATGAGAGAGTCCACCCCCGACTCGTCCACCGGGTTCAACAGTTGCGGTTTGATGCCAGAGACCAAACCATTGGAATCACCTCTGGGTGGCTTTCCGGGTGCTTGCGGGTCGGCGCTGCCCGGAGTGACGTCGCGTGCGAGAGACTGAGCTTCTAACATGATTGTCCTAAAGTGAGTTTAAGAGAGGGCCTCATCGCGTGTAGCCACGAGCCAGAGTCGCAGTCGGAGCGCCGCGGGTCGAACGCTGCGGATTTAAAAAAGGCATTGCGCTCCCGCGGGGTTATCCTTTATTCGGCGGATTAACACACTTATAGCTAGCCTGATCTGGACCGTAGGAAAAGGTGTGGATGAATTCTGACCGCTGACGGAGTCTGCAGCGTTGTTTATGGGCGTTGGTATTCGGCAGAAGCGACAGCTTGTCATTGAGAAAGCCCACTAGGCGGTAAGTGCGCGTCCTGGACCTCCGGATCGTCAGTTCGGTATCTAGGAACTCGTTCGGTATTTTGGAGCCCCAGTTCGGTTCTCTCGGAGCACCGACAATGGGGACACTTCTATACAGCACCCACAATCGAGTGGCGCGTCATCCGCGTAACGGACAAAGTAGACTTGATGGTTTCGGTTCCTGCCGTTGTAGCCGTCTAGCTTATGAGAGCCAAACCGCCGTCCCAGCAGGTCCTCTAAACCATCCAATACTAGGTTCGCCGCGGTCGGGGAAATGATCCCTCCCTGTGGCGTCCCCTCATCCGTCGGAAACAATCGACCCGAATCGACATATCCCGCCTTCAGCCACTTGGCCAACACTTGTGTATCGGTGCAGATGTTTTGCAACATCCACTGATGACTGATGTGGTCGAACGAGAGCATTAGTTGATACCCCTGTCCACAACCCAGACTCTGCCGAGCATGTCCAGGTAACCGACCCGACACATCCCCTGTTTGGTCGTAGATTCAAGATCGCATCCCGCAGCAGTAGACCCGGATCGCAACATGGCGGTCATGTTGTTGTGATATATGGGCCGCGCGTGTTGCTGAGACTTCCCGTGTCGGCGACCAGTCTGGAGCCGCAGCCTTCTTCGGCGTTGGCCAGCATGGGGTCGGCGGTTGAAGGAAGATCTGGAGAACCAGGTGGCGCGGATCCTGCGCGAGAGTTATCCGGACTTCGGGCCCACATTGGCCATGGAGAAGCTGGCAGAACGGCACCAGATCCAACTGGCCAAGGAGACCGTACGACGCATCCAGATCGCTGCTGGGTTGTGGATCCCGCGCAAACTGAGGCCACCGAAGGTGCAACAGCCGCGGCTGCGTCGAGCGTGTGTGGGCGAGTTGATTCAGATCGATGGCTGCGAGCATGGCCCTGGTTTGAGGATCGCGCACCGACGTGCACGGCGCTGGTGTTTGTGGACGATGCCACGAGTCGCTTGATGTGGGTGAAGTTCACCGGCGCGGAGTCGACCTTTGGGTACTTTGAGGCGATGCGCGAGTACTTGGGCTGCTATGGCAAGCCACTGGCGCTGTACAGTGACAAGGAGAGCATCTTTCGAACCAACAAGTCCGAAGCGGTCGGCGGGCCTGGATTTACGCAGTTTGCGCGGGCGTTGTATGAGCTGAACATTGATGGGATCTGCGCCAACACGCCGGCGGCGAAGGGGCGTGTCGAGCGGGCTCATCTGACGCTGCAGGATCGTCTGGTGAAGGAGCTGCGCTTACAGGGCATCTGCACGATCGAGGCAGCGAACACCTTCATGCCGGCCTTTATCGAGGCCTACAACAGGCGTTTCGCGAAGGTGCCGCGCAACGGCTATGACGCGCATCGCGCCCTACGGCCAGATGAGGATCTGGAGTTGATCTTTGCCTGGCGCGAGCTACGAAAGGTGACCCAGAGCCTGACCCTGCACTACGAGCGTAAGTTATACCTGCTGGCGGATACGGCGCAAAATCGACGCTTGATTGGCAAGTATGTTGAGGTGTTTCAGTATCCCAACGGGCGGATTGAGATGGGCGGTCGTGCACTGCCCTATTCCAGCTACGACAAGTTGGGCGAGGTGGATCAGGGGGGCGATTGTCGAGAGCAAGCGCTTGGCTCAGGTGCTGCGCGCGGCCCAGCAGGTGCAGGCGAGCCGGGAGAGCCGTGCGATCGACGTGCCCTCCACGGCGCATCGAGCGGATGGGAAGCGCGTTCCGCGTTCGCCTGATTCGAGCTGTCTGGCGCTCCTCGAGAAGAGTTTTCGGCGGCGCAAGCGGCGCTGGATCAGGCGGTCAATCCGTCATACCCAACTGCAACATAATGAACGCCAACCAGTCGGTCGCTTGCGTAGTGGCTGTGACCTTGTCGGTCGCCCACCCATGCCCGACGTTCTCCCAGACGTGCACCAGAACTGGCGGACCATCGGGCATGACGGCCTGCATTCGGGCCGCAAACTTGCGGGCATGCCAGGCGGGTGATCGTGGATCCGTCTCTCCTGCATCGAGATACACGGCCGGATATGAGAGACCGTCCCTGACCATGTGATACGGAGAGAAGGTCGCGAGCCGACGTACTTCATCCTCCTCCGATATGTTGGCGCGATCAAGCACCGTCGCCATCCAGTTGTAAGGGTCGCGGCAGTTGCCAATCAAGTCCAGGACCGGAACGCGTGGCACCACCGCCTTCCACAATCGCGGACGTTGCATGGCCGCGACCGCCGCCGAGAGCCCGCCGGCGGAGTGCCCCGTCACTGCTAACCGCTCCGGGGTGGCTCGGTCCTGTGCAACTAAGTGATCTGCTACAGCGTAGAGGTCATCATAACAATTCTGCTTGTTCTTGAGACGCCCACCTTCCCACCAGTCAAGCCCAAACTCGGCGCCGCCCCTTAAGTGCGCATGCACGAAGACTCCACCCGCGGCGACGAAAGCGGCCATCGAACCGGGAAACTGTGGGAGGAGCGGTAAATTGAAGGCTCCATAGGCATAGATCAGCGTCGGGTGCGGCCGCGGCGACGCCAGTTGCGTAGGCCGCACCAAATGATAGGGCACACGCGTACCGTCGGCCGATTGCGCCCAACAATCCTCCACAACCGCATCGGCAAGCTGTACCTCTGGCGCTTTCAGCTCCTGAAGCTCTGCTCGTTCTAGTGAATGACTAAAAATGCCGGCTGAGCTAATAAAGGACGAGAATGAAAATAGATACTGCGAGGGATGTGTCTTCTGTGCCAAATTAATGAGTTGAAAAGGATATTCACCCACGGCACCCCTCCCCGGCAGCGGCACGGTGCCAAGCACATGTCCGTCATCACTCAGTATCCGCACCCGTGAGTACGTCTCGACGAACTCCGTAAGATACAACACGCCGGCTACCGGGGTGATGGTACGTAACGTGGAGTCCGACTCCGGCAACAGCTCTTGCCAATCCGCTGGATTGTTGGGATTCTCCGCATCGAGAGAGATCGCTACCACCCGACCCCGCTTGGCCCCGACGTTGGTCACGGCAATATATCGGTCGCTCACGACATGGCCTACCACCGATCCCTCGAGGGTGGTGATGAACGGCCGCCAACGCAAAGGCCCGCGTCCGATTTCCGCAATGGCAACGGGAATGGTGTTCGTCACGCGCTCGGTCGCGACGGCGTACCGCCCATCGGCGGACACCACCACCATCCGATAGTCTGTTTCCGCAGTCCATTTCACCTTCACCGGAGCGCTCGTTCCCTCGGCACCGAGTGAGTGGAAGAATACCTGTTGGGCGAAGTCCACCGCTTTCCCATGGATGGCACTGAAGAAGAAGCCCTTCGAATCTGCCAGCCACTGCACGCCGCCGGTCCAGTTGTCCATCAGCGTTTGCGAAGGCGGGTTGGAAAGGGCTTTCCCTGTGTCGACCTCGATTAGACAGATCGAGTTGTTCTCGCTGCCATTACTGCACACACCCACAGCCAAGATCCGGCCATCTGGTGAGGGAGCGATCCAGCAGAGGTAGGGGGGATGTGTGGCATTGAGCGTTGTGGGGTCGAAGACTGTGCGGCCAGATCCCAACGGTCGATCTGAGACGATCGCTTGTGCATGGCGGCCGCCCTTGACCAACTGCGTTCGAAACCAGCGCCCGGCCGCAAATTGCGGCAATGTAGTGAAGCGCTCCGTGCTGTACTTGGCCACTAGCGCCCGTACGCGTTCATAGTGAGGCCAGTCCCTCACATAGGCGCTGGCCAGTGCGGCCTGCGCACGTTGCCAAGTCTTGACCTCATCCGTGTTGCCCTCGAGCCAGCGGTACGGGTCCGGAAACGTCACGCCCGTGAGGACTTCTTGCACCTCCTCCGTGCGTGAGTGGGGATATGCGGGCTTCTCGCTCATAGGCTCACTCACCATGTAGGCTCGATCACATCCTCTTCGAACGGGGTGTTGCCTGCCTCGTGCGTTGGAGGGAGATCTCTCATGACCGTCCGGCTTGCGCGCCACACGTGCCACGCGGCCCAGAAATACCCGGGGCACAAGAAGACCAGTGCATAGCGAAGTGACTCCTGGCCGAACCAGTGATGAAAAAAGTCACTTAACGCTCCTGCGGCCAACGGACCGAACCCCATTCCGATCAAATTGCCGAACATGTACAACAGGGCAATGGATACAGCGCGCATATCGGAACGAATCAGCGTTTGAATCGTAGCCAACATCGGACCCTGAACCAGGTTGCCGCCAAAATACGCCAGACCCATGGCCGCGAGCGCCACGTACCGGTTGGGTGCAAGAAATGCGCAGATATTCAGTAGCGCAAAAAACATGAACGATATCGCACAGCCAATCAGTTGCAGCCGCTCATTTCCGGCCGCAAATCTCGCTGCCAACTCGCCCCCCGCATACACTGCGAGCAATCCGCCCAATCCCAAGCTAATCGCGAACCAAGTGCCTAACTCGCCAGTGGCGATCCCGTGGCTGCGAATGAAAAACGCCGGGGTCCATTGAAGCAGTCCATAAGCGAAGAAATACCACACCGAAAATGCGACGAGGAGGTGGCGGAACGTAGTGTTCCCCCAGAGCGTCGCACAGACGTCTCTGAAGCTCGGCACTGAGTGGACTTCTGGGTCCCGCGCTACCTTCGTCGCGCGCAGCTGTGTCCGAAATTTGCGCGGCTCCTTCAGCGTCAAAGCAGCGAGCGCTGCGAGAATAAGCCCGGGAAGACCGACGCAGGCGAATGTCACACGCCAGCCGAAAAACTCGTTCAGCCATCCTGAGGCAAAATACCCAACGACCACAGACAGCGGCATCCCCAACATGTACCGGGACATCGCGCGGGGACGTTCCTCCCGCGCGAAGGTTTCTGCGATCAGGGAGTGCGCGGGTGGAATACACCCCGCCTCACCCACTCCAACGCCGACTCTGACAAGAAGGAGCTGAGTGAAGCTCGCCGCAGCTCCGCACAACGCGACGGCCCCGCTCCACAATGCCACGGTGACAGAGATAATCGTTACGCGATTGCCTCGATCCGCCCACCGTGCGATCGGAATTCCCATCACCGCGTAAAACAGCGCAAAAGCGATGCCGCCTAAAAACCCAAGCTGCGTGTCCGTCAAGCGCAGGTCGCTCTTCACGTTCTGCAGCACAATTCCCAACGTGAGTCGGTCCACGTAGCTAAATGTCAAAATACTCGCCAGCAGGGTGAGGAAATAGACTTTGTAACCGCGTGTGCTGTGACTCATCCCTTAATAACGACACTCGAAAATGTTAGATGCGACAAAAGGGGGATGGGAGTCGCGTGAGATCAATCAACAGGCACCACGCGTAACGTTGCCTGCCCTCCCAACACAGGAGCGTTCTCGCGCACCACCTTTCCGTTGAGCTTCTGCGACTGGTTGCACCGGTTGACATACTCGATAATCTCCTTTCCTTCTGGACTATCCAAGCCGACCGGGTAAACACTGCCATTGGGACGCAGCCGGCATGGAACAAATCCCACATCCGTGATGCGGTTCTTTTCCGATCGCGCCCAACCGAGAAGCGTCATGCGCGTATCGGGGTGAAGCGGCAGCAGCGGCCAGCCCGCCCGCGGGCACACGGCATAGCTTTCCGGATCGACGCTGTCGAAATACGCTTTCAATTCATCGGTCACGACCAGGCGGTGGTCGAAGACCAGGTTTCCAAGGCCATAGAAAATCGGCTTTCCGCGGTACCACTCGATTCCCCGCAAGGCATGATGATGATGACCCAACACCAAGTCAGCGCCGCGATCGACGCAGAAACGCGCAGTCCTTCTTTCGTGGTCGGTGAGGATATAGGGACGCATGTGATCCCCCCAGTGGAAACTTGTGACCATCAAGTCCACCGTCTTACGTAGCGCCTCCATATCCTGCTCAAGGCGTCGGTGGTCATCGGGGTCTGGAAGCGTCTCGACACGCGGCAGGTACCCGGGTACATAGTTCTCCGCTTGATCGTGGAAATGGTTGTAGGCCCGCAGCGGGACCAGTCCTGGAACCGTCGACCGCGCCTGATATCCGTGAGGGAAAATACTGGCATACGCGAGAAAGCCTACCCTGCAACCCAGTCGATCCAGCACTGCAGGACGGCGCGCCTCAGATAGATTCGCGCCTGCCCCGCAAGTCGCCACCCCGTGAGAGTGCAAATAATTCTGCGTCTCAAGCAT
>Ga0105240_10009453_pt1 | contig 13800 bp, 10 predicted proteins | sample KBSC54metaG_FD_80426 | JGI IMG/M metagenome (GOLD analysis project Ga0105240, IMG submission 80426) | Corn rhizosphere microbial communities from Kellogg Biological Station, Michigan, USA - KBS C5-4 metaG | ecosystem: Host-associated > Plants > Roots > Rhizosphere > Soil | place: Michigan, USA... | reverse complement strand
TCTTCTCGAGCGCGGCACGACCGCCCAACGCTTGCACGAACCGGTCGAGGATGCCGTCGACGGACGTTGTGGAAGCGCCGGACTGCGCGACCGCGAGCCCGGAAAATGCGGCAAAGGCGAGCGTGGCGAGGATGCGTTTCATGACGATCGAGCCTCGATTTGGAGCCTGCGAGCGTTTCCTCGCGTCACGTTACGATTTCCTTCGCCGCGAGGTGCTCCGACAAGTTGAAAACTCATCTCTGACAACCGCTTAGGCCGCGAATTCGTGTGTCTGGCTGCGGCAGTGAACGCGATTTCAAGGCCAGCACGCGCGACTTTGCCAAGGATCAATGGGGTACCAAAGAGCAATGCAAACTGCTCAGAGCACAATTCTGACAACCTTGTGGACAGAATTCGCGTCGCCCAGCGCGGCAGCAAAGAAGCCGCAGATCGCGATATCAGCGCTATGTTTGCGCGCTATCACGTGCCCAGCGCTCACACAGCTGCTCTACTGAGGCTGACAGCGAACGCTTCCAAGGTAGCAAGATCTGGCTCGCACCCGAGCCCCGCCGACTCGCTCAGGCGGGCGCGGCCTTTGCGAATTTCGTTCAGTGCACCGGAAACCTCGGTTCTCAACGCATTGGGATTGCTGTCGATTTCAAGCATGCCCTCCCCTCCACAGGCCGCCAGCACATGCGCCGACGCCAGCAGGCCCAGGCCGCCGCCGAGAGAATGTGGGCAGTACGTGAGGCCAGCGGAGCGGATCCTTCGTGCGAGCGGAAGGCACTTGCTGATGCCGCCCCATTTGCACAGGTCGGGCTGGACGTAAGCTAACGCGCGCGAAGCGATGACGGCACCGAACGCTGCCTCGCTTGCCACGTTTTCGCCGCCGGCGAGCGCAACAAGGCTCCGGCGCGACAAGGCCTTCCACTCTTGCAGTGGCCGGTCGGCGCGCAAAGGCTCTTCCACCCACGCGAGCCCGAAGCGCTCCATCAGCTTTGCCATCCGGCCGGCTTGCTCGAACTCCCACGCCTGGTTCGCGTCGACCATGAGCGAATGCGACGGCCCTATCGCGGAACGAACCTCCTCAAGGTTGAATAGGTCGCGCTCCTCGCCGAATCCCACCTTGACCTTGAACGCCCGATGGCCCTCGGCAAGCTTGGCCGTGGCCATGGCGCCCGAGTCCTTCGGATTGATTCCGCTCGCGTAGACGGAGATCTCCGGGTCGGTCCCGCCGAGATGGCGCCACAGTGGCAACCCTGCACGACGCGCGGCGAGATCCCAGGCGGCGATATCGATCCCCGACAGGCACTGTGCGATGGGCCCTAACTCACCGGACTGAATGGCCAGGACCTCTGTAGCTTGAGAGAGCTCAGCAAACAAAGCTGCCGGCTCATTCACGGCGCGACCGAGGGCAAGAGGTTCGAAGGTGCTGGAGATCAGACGCGCACGATGTTCCGCTCCGCAAATGGGGAAGTTGCACCACACCTCCCCCCAGCCGCTCGCCCCCTCGTCATCGCGAAGTCTCACGAAGAGCGCGGGCCGATCGCGCATGATTCCGAACGATGTCGTGATTGGCTCGGCTATGGGATAGCGGAAGACAAACGGTTCAACCGCCACGATGCGGCTCATTCGGCGGCAGCTCCGATCGCGGAAAGGTTCGGCCGCCGCGCTCCTGCGCCGAGCACACTTTCAACGGCTATCGCGATTGATAGCAAGCGCGCATCCTCGTTTGGAGCGCAGACAATCTGAAGACCCACCGGCAACGCACCCAACCCGACGGCAAGCGGCAGTGTTACCGCACACTGACCGAGGTAATTTACGGGCTGCGTATTTCGCAACGACCGCTTGTTCCACGCTACTGCGGTGTCCACCGTATTGCAATCTCCCACGGGAACCGGAAGCAACGGACACGTCGGCGTAACCCAACCATCCAGTTTTGCCAACCGGTTAGCAACGTTCCGCACATTCTCGTGATGACGTGCGAGCAGGCGGATGTAGTCGACCGCGCTCACGCTGCCGGCCGACTCGAGTCGTGCTCGGACAACCGGATCGAGTCGCTCGGCGCCATTGCGGATCCGCTCCGTGCCCAAGAACGCTGCAAGCTCGGTCGGCACGAGGCGAGAGAACGCCTCGTCGCTCTCCGAAACCTCCGGCAGATCGAACGGTACGATCTCCACGCCCGCCCCCTGCAGCAATTCCAGGGCGCGGCTCGTGACCGCTTCGACTTCCGGCTGAAGGTCGTCGAAGAATCGTTGGCGCGGCTTACCAAGGCGCAATCCACGCAAGTTCACGGCGCGCGGGATGGCCGTGCCCTGGAGAACGCAATATGCGACCCCGGCATCGACAGCGCTTCGCGTGAAGAGGCCGAGGCTGTCCAGTGTTGCCGAAAGCGGAAAGACGCCATCGACGGGCCACATCCCGACAGTGCACTTGTAACCGAATGTTCCGCAAAGCGCAGCAGGCTGTCGCACCGAGCCGCCGGTATCGCTCCCCAGCGACAACGCGCACAGGTCCGCAGCCATCGCGACAGCCGAGCCGCTGCTCGATCCGCCCGGCATCAACGGGACTTGGACGCTCCACGGATTGCGCGGCGGCTTGTGGATCAGGTTGATGGTCCCCGCCGCAAACTCGGTCGTTTTTGTCTTGCCAAGAATCACGCATCCCGCGCGCCTGAGCCTGCCGATGAACGGGCCCTCCGGTTGCACCAGGTCCTGCACGTCGATCTTGGATCCTGCCGTGGTCGGCATCGCCGCGACCGAATAAAGGTCCTTGACGGCGATCGGCACGCCCATGAGGGGCCCCAGGTCCGTGCCGTTCGCGAGCATCAAATCGATCGCGTGCGCAGTGGCCAAAGCACTCGCACGCGCCACGTGCGTAAAGGCGCCGAGTTTCGGATCGAGCGATTCGATGCGCTCCAGGTAAGCGGCCGTTATCTCCTGTGCCGTGCAACGCCCGGTTCGTAGCGCGCGCGCCAGGGCCTCGATACCGCCGAATGCCGTCGGGCTCCAGCCGCTACCTTGGGTCATGTCGGAGCCCCCCTCCGGGTGCGAGCGCTTCACGGTGCCACGCCTGCCCCGGGACGGCGGCCATGAGTGCAACGGTGTAAGGATGCTGCGGCGAGGTAAACACGCTTTCGGTCGCGCCGCTTTCGACGATCTCGCCGTTGCGCATGACGGCTACGGTGTCGCAAACCTGGGAGGCGACCCGCAAGTCGTGCGTCACGAACAACATTGTGAGCCCGAGCCGGTCACGTGTATCGGCAAGCAGTTTGAGTATCTGTGCCTGCACGGAGACGTCTAGCGCGCTCACGGGCTCGTCCGCGATCAGTACTTCGGGCTCGACCGCGAGGGCGCGCGCCAGTGCAATCCTCTGCCGTTGGCCGCCGGAGAACTCGTGCGGGAAGCGCCCACCGGCGCGGGCATCCAGCCCGACCAACTCCAGCAGGGAGTAAGCCTTCTTCAGCGCCTCTTGCCGGGAGGTTCCATGAACGATCGGCCCTTCCGCGATCAGGTCCGCTACGGTGAGTCGCGGATTCAGTGACCCGTACGGATCCTGGAATACCATCTGCACCCGCTTGTGCATCGGGCGCATTTGCTTGCGCGACAGCGCCTGGATGTCGATTCGGTCCAGCATCGCCTCGCCAGAATCCGCCCTGACCAAGCGGCACATGCAGCGCGCCAGGGTCGACTTCCCAGACCCAGACTCACCCACTAGCCCGAGCGTCTCTCCCTTTCGCACCGAAAAGCTGGCGTCCTTCACGGCGTGGACCACGCGCCCGTTCCTGCGAAATATCGAGCTTTGCGTGACGTAGGTCTTGTGCACGCGATTGGCGGCAAGGATCACCGGCGCCTGCGTCCCCGTCTTCATGGGCCGGGGCGCCATCCTGGGCACGGCGGCGACCAAGGATTGGGTATAAGGATGGCGCGCGCGGCCGAGCACTTCGTGCGCGCTTCCAGTCTCGACCACCTTGCCGAGTTGCATCACGGCAACGCGGTCGGCCATATCGGCGACGACACCGAAATCGTGGGTGATGAAGATGACGCTCATGTCGCGCGCAGCCTGGACTTCCTTGATGAGACCGAGGATCTGCGCCTGCGTGGTCACGTCCAGCGCGGTCGTAGGCTCGTCGGCGATCAGAATCGATGGTCCCAGTGACAGCGCCATGGCGATCATGGCGCGCTGTCGTTGTCCGCCGGACAACTGGTGTGGATAGGAGCGCCTGATGATCTGCGGCTCGGGTAGGTGGACGGACGCCAGAATCTCGACTACACGGTTCGCACGGCTGTGCGCGTCCATGGGCGTATGGATGCGGATCGCTTCGTCGATCTGGGCGCCGATCGTCATCAATGGATTGAGCGCCGTCATGGGCTCCTGGAAGATCATGGAGATCTCCCGGCCGCGAACCAGACGCACCTGCTCGGAGGTCGCCGCGAGCAGGTTCCTGTCCTTGAAAAGAATCTCTCCGTGCACGGCGCGCACACGCGGAGGCAACAACCCCATGATCGCGCGCGACAGCATCGACTTGCCGGAGCCCGACTCGCCCACGATGCACAGGATTTCGCGCCGCCCGAGCACGAGGCTCACGTCGTCGATCGCGAGCGGGCGATCCGCGTCGGTGGGAAGGCCCACCGTGAGATTGCGAATATCGAGGACGGTATCGCTCACGAGCTAGGCATTGCGCAAGCGTGGATTGAGCGCGTCGTTCAAGCCCTCGCCCACGAGATTGATGGACAACACCGTCAGCAGGATGGCCACGCCGGGGATCGCGCACAGCCACCATGCAGTCCGAAGGACCGGCCTGCCCGCACCGATCATGAAGCCCCAGCTCATCACGTTCGGGTCGCTCAAGCCGAGGAACGAGAGCGAAGACTCGATCAAGATGGCGTTCGCCACCATGAGTGATCCGGTGACGATGATCGGAGAAAGCGCGTTGGGCAGGATATGCCTCAAGATGATCCGCGCGTCGGTCATCCCCAGGCTCACGCACGCCTGCACGAACTCTCGATTGCGCATGGCGAGGAACTCGCCCCGAACCAGGCGGGCGAGGGGCGGCCACGAGACGATCGCGATCGCTGCGATGACGTTGCGGATCGACGGGCTCAGCACGGCGACGATGACGATCGCGAAAATGAACGACGGGATGGTCTGGAAGATTTCCGTCAGGCGCGTAAGGAGGCGATCGGCGCGTCCCCCGAAGTAACCTGCGATACCGCCGATGAAGGTGCCAACGCAAACCGCGATCACGGTGGCGATCACCCCGATCATGAGCGAAGTGCGCGCCCCATAGATGACACCCATCGCCACGTCGCGACCGAGGATGTCCGTCCCCAGCAAGAACTTCCCGAACGGAGGCAGGAACGGGCGACCCACGAGTTCGAACGGATCACCGCCATGCACGCGCGGTCCGGCGAATGCGATCAGCATCACGAGCCCGAGGACGGCCAAACCCAGCGCAGCGGATCGGTTGCGCAGCATCCGCCGCGTGAACGACATCTTCCCTACCATCGGACGCCACTTCCATCCGAAAGCTCGATGCGCGGATCCAGCAGCGAATAGATGACGTCGACCACCATGTTCACGACGACCACCATGCACGCCGAGATGAAGAAGATGCCCAGCAGCAGGTTGAGGTCGCGCGCGAAGAGCGACTCGAACGCCAGGGACCCGAGTCCCGGCCACCCGAATACGGTCTCGACCACCACTGATCCGCCGAGCAGGCTTCCGACCTGGATACCCGCCATCGTGACGACAGGAAGCAGGGCATTGCGCAACGTGTGGCGAAAAGCGATCTGCCGCTCGGTGAGCCCTTTCGCGCGAGCGGTGACCGTGTAATCCATCCCTGCCTGCTCGAGCATGGATGCGCGCATGAGCCTCGTGTAGAAGGCCAGGTAGAACAGCGACAGGGTCAGCGTCGGGAGCACGAGGTGACGGCCGATATCGAACACGCGCGTCCAGCCCTCGTTGAATTCAGCGACGTTCTCCATGCCGCTGGTAGGCAGCCACCCCAGCTTGATCGAGAAGACGACGATGAACATCAGGCCGGCCCAGAAGAGCGGCGTCGCATACGAGACGAGCGCGAGGACCGAAATCAGGTTGTCGCGCCAACTATTCACGCGTCGCGCCGCGAGGACGCCGAGCAGGACGCCTACTCCGACGGCGAAGAGCAGCGTCGCGCCCATGAGCAGCAGGGTCGGACCTAACCGATTCGCGATCAGTCGAGTCACGGGCTGGCCATGGCGGAAGGAGAAGCCGAGATCGAGCGTGACGACGTTCTTCATATACACCAGCAACTGCACGGGGAGCGGCTGATCGAGCCCGAACTTGTGCCGCAGCTGCTCCATGTACTCCGGCGTCGCGGTCCCGGCTTCCCCGGCCAGCACGTCGGCTGCGTCGCCTGGCGCCAGGTGGACCAGCATGAAGTTGAGGACGACGATCACAAGGATCGTCGGGATCGCTCGCAGGAGCCTCGTCAGGGCGTAGACGAGACTCGACCGGGCAGCTACGCCGAACGAGCGGGCGGCGCTTGGGCGCTCGCCCGTGTCCTGCGCGGCCGATTCTCCGATCACTTTTCCAGCCACGCCCGATCGAACGACGTGTAGAGGCCGAGGGGACTCACGATGGCATCCTTCACCATCTTGTTCTCGACCGTCACGAAGTCCAGCTCGAAGACCCAGACGTAAGGCGAGGCTTCGACCAGGAGCTTCTGCAACTCGTGGTATTCCTTGTTCCGCTTCGCCGGATCCGTCTCAACCGCAGCCTGCTCCATCAGCTCGTCGGTCCTCGGCGAGCTCCATTGCGCGTCGTTAACGAAGACCGCGCCAGGCGTGATCGTCTTGGACCAGTAGAACCGATGCATGCCGATGACCGGGTCAGCCTGCGTCTGCACCCAGTTGTTGCTGAGCTGAAAGTCGTAGTTTGTGTAAACGCGGCGCAGCCACGTTGCCACATCCTCATAGCGCAACGTCGCCTTGATACCGAGCTTGGCGAGCACCTGCTGGACGTATTCGCCGTATCGTTTCCACTCTTCCCCATACGGCGTGATGTCGTGGATGATCTCGAAGCGGATGCCACCCTCCTTGCGCGGATATCCGGCTTCATCGAGCAGCTTGTTCGCGACCTCGATGCCGTTCGGGACGTTGTAGTTCTTGACGTCCGCGGTATACATCCCGGTCGCCTTGAAATTCGAGCTGATCGGCCCGGTGGCCGGCTTGCCGAACCCGAACCAGACGTTGTCGACGACGAATTTTCGATCAATGGCGTACGCGATGGCCTGCCTGACCTTCACGTTGTCGAACGGCTTCTTCCTCGTGTTGAAGTCGAGCATCACCATCGGCGAGAGCATCTCGTAGCCCTTGGTCGTCGTGGTGATCTGGGGCGTCGCCTTGAGGCGCGCGATGTCCACGTTGGGGATCGCGCCCAGGCCGCCGAGCTGCGCCTCGCCCGTCTCCATGGCGGCGGACCGAGTCGCGGCGTCGGCGATGAAGCGGCAAACGATGCGGTCCAAGTACGGCTGGCCGCGTTTCCAGTAATCCGGATTTCGATCCAGGCGGACGTACTCGCCCTTCTTCCATTCGACGAACTTGAAGGGCCCCGTGCCTACCGGCGCATTCGCGAGCGGGCTCGACTGGAGGTTCGTTCCCTGCATCAGGTGCTTCGGAAGCATCGGCGACTCGTAGCCCGAAAGTCCCATCAGCAAATAAGGCGCGGGATGACGCAGGTGCATCACCGCCGTAAGTGGATCGGGCGTATCGATCGACTCGACCTCGCGGAAGGTCGTCGTGGGAGCACGGGGATGAACCTTCTTCAGCACGTCCATGATGCTGAACTGCACGTCCGCGCTCGTGAACGGCTTGCCGTCGTGGAACTTCACGCCGTCTCTCAGCTTGAAGGTGATCGTCGTGCCGTCCGCGCTCACCGTCCACGACGTGGCAAGGCTCGGGATGGGCTTCAGGTCGAAGTCGTACTCGAGCAAACCGTCGTAAACCTTGGTGGCGACCTGGCCAACGGGGCCCGATGTGCTCTGGTAAGACGCAAGTGTCGGCGGCTCGGGCTGCACGATCATCACGAGGGTTCCGCCGCGCTTGGGAGCCACACCTTGCGCCCACGCCTGAGCGAGGGGGAGGACGGAAAGGACCATTGACGTGACCAGCGCGAGCAAGCCCCTCGGTCCATTTTTCCAGAAGCCATTAAGCCTAGCAGCCGTCATGTCTGTCTCCCTTGAGGTATCTGCAACAGGTTCGATGTGTTGCCTAGGGCCGCAGGTCCATCTCCATGCGGATGAAGTCGCCTCGGTAAGTCACCTCGGCGAGGTATAGCACGCGGCCGTCCGGCGTGTTGAACACGCGGCGGACTTCTGCGACTGGCGAGTTCACCGCGATCGAGAGCAGGTTCGCCATCTCGACATCGGCGGTGCTGATCATGAGGGTCTGGTGCGCCTTCGCGATCCTGACGTCGTCCATTCCGAGGAGGAGTGGAATCACCAGCTCCTTCCTGAACTTCGTCGGGCGACGTCGAAAGATCGCGTGGTCTAGGTAAATGCCGATCACCGCGTAGGGAACACCGGCTTGGGAATGAACGCGCCGCATGTAGAAGTACTTCGACGCCGGCGCTCCGTCCTTCGCATCGAGGCGAGGCGGCTCAGTGCCCTCCGCTATGTTCAGCAGCTCCGGCTTCGTACCCTTGTATATCTCGCTCAGGTCGCCGAGGGTCGTACGCACCCGCAGCCAGCGATCCGGCGCCTTCTGCCCCGTCACGAAGGTGCCCCTTCCCTGCTCCGGCGACAGCAATCCTTCGCGGCGAAGCACGTCGACGGCCTGCCGAACCGTGACACGGGCGACGTCGAACTCGTCGACCATCGCGACGAGAGAGGGAAGCCGTGCGCCGGAAGCCCAATGACCCTTCGCGATGCGTTGGCGAAACAGGTCCGCCAGCTGCACGTACCGAGGGATCTGGCTGCGGGACAAGCTCGGGTGCATCGACCCTCAGACGTCCTATGGATAGGATGACTATACCACTATTATTGTGAGCTCCGTACTTCGCCATGGTGCCGGTGAGGATGCGGTCTGTTGATCCAGTTGCTCGCGCAAGAACTGTCGGGATCAAAGCCGTTTCGCGATCCCCGCACCCAGGGGGCCTGCGGCCCCGTGCTGTTGAACCTCGGTTCGAATGGGAGGAAACACCACTGGGATTGCGAATCGACCGCGAGATCCGCTTGCGGCCGATTCGTCCAACACGAGGCCCGGCTTGAACGGCCCCGTGTTGTCGAACCCGCGGTTCGAACCACAAGGGCAAGCCAATCAAAAGACAAAGCCCGCACGAGGCGGGCTTTGTCTGAGCGTCCCGAGACGCTCTACGCCCGCAAGGGGGCCAAGTTCTATTGCAGCTCGGTCGCGAGCGACCTCATCTTTTTCGCGCATCCTCGCGACCGCCGGTGGGAACCGACTCGATATCCTGCCCCAGGCGGTGCAGCCGGTTTTTCTCGGCTATCCGATCGAGCTCACGCGGGTGATGCCGGCCGGTTCCGCGACGGACTATACCGCGAAAGTGATGCTGCTTTTCGGCAACCTCAATTTCGCGAACGATGGCCGTCCGCCGCGATCTCAGGGTTCGGACGGACGAATCCCGCTATCTCGAGCTCGACCAGCTCGCGCTCATGTGCACGGAGCGGTTCGATATCGTGAACCATTCGTGCGGTGACAACAAACGGCGGACCGGTGGTGGGACTCGTAGGCGCCTAAACGCGCGAACGCCCGATGCAAACGTTTGCACCGGGCGCCCATTGTGGCGGGTGGCGGTGCACCCGCCTTTCATCTCAGGCTCACCGTATGAGCTTGGCGCCCGTCATACCGGAGCTAACCTAATCGGGGCGAATAAGCGATAGGCGAACATCACCTCCCTTCTTTTTCCCGCGCAGACTCCCCTTTCGCTTTCCGCCTTGCTATCTCGTTGTTCTCAAAGTGATTCATAGGTCGCTTGCAAGATCGCCCATTTTCTGAAAGAATTAGCCCATTAAGCAGAATTTGTATCTTGTTGTTTTATAACATATTACTGACTTAATGGACGAAATCGGAAAATTAGAAGAGGACCTCGCCCAGCTCGCGCGTCTTGCCGCACAAGAGTCGTTCGAGGACGTGCGCCTCTTGCTCGGGCGATTGGTTCGCAAGTACAGGGTTACTAATCCTTCCCTGGCCGAGCGGCTCGATCAAAGCCTCAGAAGCTCCCAGGCACGTTCTGGTCACAGCAGCATAGTGCGGCGAGGTCCGGCTGCTGGGGCGGAGGCTCCAACGGAGCTCCCAGTCGACGCCGATTCGAAGTTTTCCCTAATACGTGTGTTTGACGACCGCGCGGGACTCGCAGAGCCGCTGCTTCCGGACTTCGTGCGCAATCAACTCGGTGCGATCATCAGCGAGCGGAAGGAACGCGACCGGCTACTTGCGCGGGGCCTTTCACCGACTCGCTCGGCGATCTTGGTTGGACCGCCTGGTGTAGGCAAGACCTATTCCGCGCGTTGGGTCGCGGCGCAGCTTGGACGGCCGCTATGGGTGCTCGACCTAACGACCGTGATGAGCAGCCTACTCGGCAAGACCGGAAGCAATATCAGAGCGGCTCTGGATCACGCTAAGGCAAACGAGGCGGTCATTCTTCTTGATGAGATCGACGCGATTGCAAAACGGCGAAGCGACGAATCCGATATTGGCGAGCTCAAGCGGCTTGTCACAGTCATTCTGCAAGAGGTCGATCGATGGCCCGATACGGGCCTCCTTCTGGCCGCTACCAATCACCCTGAGCTCATAGACCCGGCGCTGTGGCGGCGCTTCGACGCCATACTCCAGTTCGGGAATCCCTCGGCAGAGGCGGTTCACAGTGCGGTGCTCCGATTTCTCGGGCCAGACCGCGAGCTATTCGAACCGTGGATTGAAATCCTGTCCTCAGCGTTCTTGGAAACGTCGCTCTCAGATATCGAACGCGCCATCACTGCGATGCGCCGCGCTGCCGTACTGAATCACGCCGATCCGGAAATACTGTGCGCTGAAATGGCTGCCGCTAATATCGAGCGGCTGGAACAATCGCAGAAACTCAAGATTGCCGTCGGATTGGCGAAGGCCGACTACTCGCATCATTTCATTCATCGACTCACCGGAGTATCGCGAGACACGATACGAAAGCACGCGGGACCTTCGGTTCGCAAAGGACGAGGGCGAAAATAAATGGCAAGCCGATATCTGATTGCGCGCGGCGAACTGCTGACGTACCGAATTCCGGCACCCAAACGGAAGCCGGGAAAGGTCCGTCCCTACTCGACCGAAGAAAACAAGGACGTGCTAATTCCCCAGATAATCAAGGCGACCGAAACGCTCGACGCGCTGCCGAAGGAAGCCTGCCCGCAAGATATCGCCGTCGCGAAGATGACGTTGCACCCTGCGTACATCGCAAAGTCGTTTTTTCCCGGCAATCTTCTGAGACATGCGGGACTGGCATCAATTGGCAGTCGCACGCAGCGCGTGAAGCCGCGCAAGGTAACTTCAAGGAAGGCATCAGAGACTGCAGACACTACTCAACTGTTTGTTGCAGGTACGCGGCAACAGCTTCGGCGACTCGCTTCCATCGCCGGAGAGCTCAGCGAGGAAACGGTTGAGGGTCAGCAATTCGCAGAAATTGAAACGTTCCAGGCGATGGTCGCCTCCGATCGAATCAAATCCGGGGACTATAAGCACACCACTGCCTACGAAGTAGGCCTGCACCTGTTGCCCGATGGATCGGCGCGGGAACTGCGGGCCAGCTTCGTGAGGTACGCAAAGCAATGCGGGTTTGAGGTCCATTACGATCACGAGTTCATCGCGGGCGGCTTGATGTTCGTGCCAGTTATGGGCCCTCGATCCGAAATAAAACGGCTTGCACAGTTTTCGCTCATCCGCGTTCTGCGCCCGATGCCGAGCTTGCGCGCGGCAAAACCAGCCAGAGGGGCAACGATCGCGGTCCACTATTCGTTGCCTGCCGCTGAACCGCTTTCATCAGAGCCAAAGGTGGCGATCCTGGACGGCGGGCTGCCTGACGTTCATCCGCTCGGCCGCCTCGTGCGACGGTACTTCCTGGCGGACGAGGATGCCGCCGATTCTCCGGATTACATCGAGCATGGCCTTGGAGTGACATCCGCGTATCTCTTCGGTCCTATCGAGCCGGGTGAAGAAGCTTCGCGTCCGTTTGCACCGGTCGATCATCACAGGGTGCTCGATACAAAATCCGATGCGGAGGATCCGCTCGAACTGTATAGAACGCTGGGACACATCGAATCCGTTCTGAGCTCACGCATGTACCAGTTCATCAATCTGAGCCTCGGCCCGGACTTGCCGATCGACGATGACGATGTGCATGCATGGACTGCCGTCATCGACCGTTCGCTAAGCGATGGCGAGGCGTTGCTGACCGTTGCCGTCGGCAACAATGGTGAGCGAGACAAGGCCCTCGGTCTCAATCGGATCCAAGTGCCATCGGATAGCGTGAACGCAGTCGCAGTTGGCGCGGTGACACGATCCAATAACGATTGGAAGCCCGCTTCCTACAGCGCAGTTGGCCCGGGGAGAACTCCCGGAAAGCGAAAGCCGGACGTAGTCGCCTTCGGCGGGTCTCCTAAGGAGTACTTCCACCACGTTGCGAGTGGCAAACGGAAGTCGCTTGTCGCGAATCTCGGGACTAGCTTCGCCGCGCCGTACGTCCTCCGCACTGCCGTCGGCATACGTGCAATTCTCGGAACCGATGTCCACCCGCTGACGATCAAAGCGCTGCTCATTCACGGAGCGACTTGCCCTACGGACTCGAACAGCGATTGCGTGGGCTGGGGATGCGTTCCTTCCGATCTGGACGACTTGATCACTTGTCCCGACGGTGTCGCACGCATCCTTTACCAGGGGTCACTGATGCCGGGCAAATTCCTTCGAGCGCCTGTGCCTCTTCCAGGCCATGCGCTAGAAGGGTTTATCACACTACGCGCGACGTTCTGCTACGCGAGTCCCGTTGATCCCCAAGACTCGAGCTGTTACACGAAGGCCGGATTGGCAATCACATTCCGTCCACACGAAGATAAGAAGGCCGCTGAAGGGCAGCAGCCGAAAACCAACTCGTTCTTCCCGTCCATAGAGTATCGAACCGAAGAGGAGCAACGCGCCGATCTCGGGAAATGGGAGACAGTGCTTCACGCTGAGCATCGATTCCGGGGATCAAGCCTCAAGGGATCGACGTTCGACATCCATTACAACGCTCGCGAAGGCGGAGGCGCAGCACATGGCGCAGATGAGATCCCCTACGCGCTGGTTCTAACGGTGCGCGCCCCTCACCATCCGGACCTCTACAAAGAAATTCTCGCAGCGCACAGCGTGTTGCGCGCGATCGAACCCCGAGTGCAACTTCCGATTCGCACTTGAGCTTCCGAATCTAGACATATCCTGGACACCAAAAGAAAACAGGCACCTTGCTGATAGCTAAGTGCCTGTTTTATTTGGCGTCCCCACGGGGATTGTGAATCGGCCTGCGACCAATCCTCGGCCGATTCATCCGAAGCGCCAAAGCCAGGCGCTTCGGACCGCCGGCCCGAGAGAAGCTGGGCTGGGCCGGCGTCCAACCTCAGGCCTCGCATGAGCGGCCTGAGGTTGTCGAACCCGGCGGAGTTCTCGAAGTACCCCGAGGAGACATCAGAATGAAAAAAGCCACCGCGAGGGTGGCTTTTTTCATTCTGGCGTCCCCACGGGGATTCGAACCCCGGTTATCGCCGTGAAAGGGCGGTGTCCTAGGCCTCTAGACGATGGGGACCACAAACAAATCGGG
>Ga0105240_10009449_pt1 | contig 13803 bp, 9 predicted proteins | sample KBSC54metaG_FD_80426 | JGI IMG/M metagenome (GOLD analysis project Ga0105240, IMG submission 80426) | Corn rhizosphere microbial communities from Kellogg Biological Station, Michigan, USA - KBS C5-4 metaG | ecosystem: Host-associated > Plants > Roots > Rhizosphere > Soil | place: Michigan, USA... | reverse complement strand
CCCACGATACTAAACCGGTTGGCTCTTCCTGTCGACGCATCCAAAGCGAAATATTCGATACAAACCGACGATCTCCGATCATAAACTCGGTATCGAGCTCTTCGAGTTGCCCTGACCACGCAAGAAGTGAATCGGGCCATCGCTGAGTAACCTCTCGCCAATGTTTTTCTAGATCCTCTGTCAAATGTCTGAGCCAATTCTTGACGTTAATCGGTGTGTTCCGATCGCGTCGAATGTCACGGAGTGCTGCGATCGTCTCGTCGTCCCCTAGTGCGACGATCGCGCGGCCGTAGCAGTAACAATCGGAAACCCACTGCTCGCCATCGTTCCGGTCTCCCGACTTGATTTGGGCAAGGACAGAAGCGCACCACTCCCTAGTGCGAAGTTCGGATGCACTCCGCTTCGCTGCAAGGCGCACTGACGGCTCAGGGTCTTGAAGGAGATCGCGGAGAATGGAGTTATTGATGTGCTTCCAATTGTCGATGGGAAGCCATTGTGCGTTTTCAGCGCACCTTATGCGTAAATCGCTTTTGCCAGCACGCATCCAGCGACGGCAAAGTATCTCCAGTCGAGGTTGATCGATTCTCGAATAACTGCGTGCCGCTGATCGTCTTACTAGGTATGTTGAATCACTCAACAACCATTCCAATAGGTTCAACATTCGATCTGTATCGCGCTTGTCAGAATTCGAAATCTCCAGAAGAGCGTCGGCGAGCGCCGATCGAACACGAGGCATCCAGTCACCCCATAAGTTCTCCCAGTCGGTAGCGAGAAATTCGCTCGGCACCAAGCGAGCAATGATTGGAAAGTTGTCCGTTTCTCCGAATGACCTCGCCAGAACTCTTCTCGACCTCGATATTGCTGAGCGACCAAGTTCGATCAGGCTCTCTTCCCGTAATGGGGCGGCCATATCTAGCGCTTGCAATAACAAGTGAACCGCTTGCCCCTGTCCGTGTTCCAGCACTTGCTTCGCAGCGTCATGAAATATAGCAGGATTCCTCGTTACCAATAGGCCCAATCCGTAGCCTTGCCAGCCTTCGTAGTCTCGCAATTGCGATTCTCCAATCCGAGAACCGCTCGAAGACATTCCGAGTGTCTGCAATAATGTTTGACTCCGATCACTCCAGATTCCCAAATGGATGAGCGCCTGAAGGCTCTGAAATTTGAGCGCGCCAGGCGTTGACGAATCTTCAAGATAACGAACCAGACGCTGTGCGAAGCCAACTTTGCTCCTCGCGGCCTGAAAAGATGCCGCGATCCAAATCACCACAGCGGTCGCGAATTCTGGTAGCGAATCATCCTCCGCCACGGATAGTATCCGGTCCAGATACTCGTTTGGTAAAAGTTCCATTGCAGCCAGGCGTTGAAGGCCGGTGAGCGCCGACATACGTCGGCTAATATTGGCTTGATCTTCACAAACATTGAGGAGGTGTGCAAGCACTTCGTCGAGGTTACGACGCGCAAGCCGCTCGACGAGATCGCCAACCAATTCGGTTGTTGAGTGGAGAGGTGCGCCGCTTCCTGTCATGCCGCAATCGATCAGAATCTTCAGCGCTTCCACACTCTCCGTGGCGGCGATCGCCTGCCCCGCAGCAATTCGCGCAAAAAACCAATTATTGTTATCTCCTTGGACGTCGACACGTTCGGTCACAAGTCGGATCATCAGTCGGGGCCATTCCCGCAGGATCAAGAAGGATGAGTAGGTAAATATCTCGCCAATCGCGAATGGAGAACTTTCGCCGCTGTCCACCAACCAATTAGAAACATCCGTGATACCCGCACACAAGGCAGTTTCCCAAGCAGATCTGCGCAGATGGTCCTCAATCGTCATGGACCTGGTCTCGCCTCCAGATAAAATCGCATACTTAGTTAGGCGGGTTTTTAAATCAGCTTTTGTTGCCGCAGACCAGCCCTTGAGCTGCTCGGGACGCACACAATCCTTCAAGTGAGTCGCAACTGAATGCAGAGCGAAACCCGGCTGCTCCATGCGCTCCAGCAGTACGCTTACTGCGCGCGCGGTGTTGCAGTTAGCGATCGTGTTACCTACTGACGGTATGGGGTTATTGGAACTCAAAGCGGCCTCGAAAACCCCAAAAACGCGCTTTTGAACGGCTTGGTCGCCAGGCACATTATTCGCAATGCATCCAAGAAGGAAAGCCGCTCTCCATACATCCGAGCCCACTCTGCTGAGACGGTCACGCAATGATGCAATAAACTTCGGGCTAGAAAGTTCCTGGATTGCGTAATCATATTTCGTCGTCAGACCTTTTGGATCCCTCTCGAGCACTCTGGTTATTAAGCGTGACCTCATCGCGCTCTTTGGACGGAGCGCACAAAGGGCGTTAATCGCTGCGTCGCCCAATGGGCCCTCCTGGTCGACGAAACGGATTAAGATGCGCTCTGTCCACCGCGATCGTAAACCCACTGCTGCCAGAGTGCTGATCGAAGCAACTGATGCAGTCTGTTCGAGACTGTCAAGAATATGTCGCAGAATTGCAGTGCGAAGTGGAATTCTACTCTCGTCAGGATACTGTTCGATCCAGTTTGAGAGAATCTCGCGGGCTGCTCGTGCGTCAAGAATTAAGGGCGAGATGATCGTGTCCTGCTCCAAGCAAAGTGGTAGAAAATGTTTGTTGATGATTTTTCCGCCCAGAGCTACATCAGTCTTGCTGCCCTCCATAAGGCACTGAATGCCAGTATTTAACAAGGAGCGCGTGCCGTTTGAATAGAGGTCGGTTTCAAGCATTACCCTACTGAAGAACAGGTCAGCATCGGTTGCAGTGGATATTTCACCGGCCAGAGTCCACAAGTCGATTGATTTTTTATCTCTTTGTTCCATATCTACTTGCCGACCGATTCCTTGAAATATTCTGCTAGAAAGACATGTTTCCAGCGCCAGGATCTACCATGTAGCACGGGGCCACCGGATGGTGCGATGTCTTGAACTATTCCCGAAGAGAGGCATTCCTGGTAAAGGCTCTTCGCGTCGCCCTGCGTGAACCCGGCCGCATGCTGAACGCATTGCAACCACCTGTCAAGACCGTAAGTCGCGGTCGAGTCGTGACAGGTGTTCGCCAAGTACCGCAATGCAATCGGCACGTATCCCACTTCGATATTTATTCGATGCGCAATCCGTTCGCAGAACCATTTGAGAAAAGCTGCACCAAGCTTGTCCTGAGCTTCCCTGGACCCCGCTAAAACACCATTCTGGGCAGCGGCATCGAGGAGTGTGAAAGATCTCCAGAGTATTGGGTGCCTTAGCAGATCAACCTTCTCACGTGAAACGGAGGATTTCGGAAGGGTGAACGCCGGCGGTCCGAAGCCGGTCCCTGTGGGCTCGAAATCCCCCATCAACGATTGGGCAATCAGATCTGCTGCTTGGTGATCAACCGTAGAGTCTTGCCGCGCTAAATCTGAGAGTTCCTTATTGGTAAAGTCGCCGAAATAAACGTATCTCGGAGTCAGTTCAGTCTGGCCAAGACCCATTGGGTCAGGTAGCAAGCGCTTAAGCGTGGATTCGCGTCTGCAACTGACAAAAAGTCTCGCCGGCGGAGGGGTTTCGTCAATTCGCGCACGCACGTGTAGGTCCCAGAAGAAGCTCAAAACTCGTGCGGTCGTGTCGTTCCGCATTGAGGGCGGGTTGGTTTCATCGATACCGTCTAGCCCTAATAAGACAATCGGTTGAGGAAAACCCGAATTTGCCCGCTTTAGACGCTCCAGACCGAGATCATCTGAGGCGCCATTGGCGCCACTCCCGTTTCCACGCCAGTACTCAACGATAGCTCCAAAGGTTGGCGGGTAGTGACCCTGAGGTATCATCATCTGGGCGAGTTTATGTGGAGGCTGAATATCGACTGCTTCCCGTAGGATCTGCCAGAGCGCAGTCGTTTTCCCGCACCCGCCGTCACCCACGAACACTATGATGGCGTCATTCATCCAATCGGTCGTTCCCTTGACTGCTTCACGATGCGCGAGTCTCTCGGGTACCAGTCGCAAGTGGTTGGCACCCAAATTGTTGAGTTCCTTTCGCCGCTCTACAATTGCATCAGCGACGACAATTGAACGTGGTTCATTGTGACCAATAAGATTCTCTTCGAACCTCAATTTTGTGAGGCATTGTGAATGGCTAATTGCAACATGAAAGAGATAATAAATTACTCGACGCACCCCGTCGTCAATATCCGCGGGGCTGAACGTTCCAAAACGGAGAGCGTATGACTTCAGTCCGTTGATGGCCTTCGAGGGTTCATATAGTTCGTGGCCTATGGACTTATAGGCCGGGCTTTTCTGCACTTTCGTGCTGAATGGACGATTGGTGCAGAGGACCAGTTCAGTGGACATTTCCTGTGTCTTACTTGCCTTTGTCGCACTTCTTCGTAGCGTCGTGATAATTTTCTTTAGCTCGCTTGGACCAATCGGATGCTTCTCCGGATTTGCTGAATACTTGTACTGCTTCAGTATTCGCATCATTTGATTCTCCGCTGTTCCGACTGTTTGAGACGAATCTTGACCGTGCACCTCGGTTTCGAAGCGGATGAGAGTCTTGAAACCACCAGCGTCATTAGCTTGGCCCGATAAACATATGGCGAAATCTGCCGCCGAGCCAAGCATTTGATTGACATACCCGGCCAGTGCCACAAGTCCGCCATCGGACGCTGTATCAGAGTTTTTCCGACGCTTCTTTTTCTTAGTTTTGGTACTCTTGGGTACCTTCTTAGGAGCGCGCTTGCCGACACTCTTACTTGCCCCAGTTCTCCCCCGTATCGTGCCGGTTTCTTTCCCACTCTCGCTCGCGGCTTTCTTCTGGCCGAGGATGCTCGCCCCCAAGGTCTTGGAACTCGGTTTTGTTTTGGTTCGTGCCATGCCTACCGTTCTTGTCGGAAGTGTTCTCAATTCTTCCATTCTTCAAGATGGAAGATCTTAATTGTACTGAGGCATTACGTGTACCAAAATTGATCCCCCGAGCGCTGAAGTTTTTCAAAAACGTTTGACTGCTCTCATGAAATAGATCCGACAAACGAGTTCCATGGAGGCGTAAGGGAAACGCGTCAGCTCACTTGGCATTCTCGTGGACTCTAGAATCTAGATTCCTGAAAAAGCGTCTGATGCACGGCTTTGGCAGCGCGTAACACGGCGAGCTACTGCTGTGCGGGTTCGATGATGACTTCGCGTCCGATCTATGTTGACGAGCCGAATCGGTTTACGGCCAGCCCCCTCGGAATATATCCAATTGTTGCCAACATCTGGTGTCACAACTGATATTGCGGATCGTAGGAACAAATCTGCGCGAGAATGGCCATGCCGCGCTGAGCCATGTCAGTTTCGACTTGAAATCCGCTGAGCCATGCTTCTCGTTTTGTTTTTGATAGTACGCTCGTGGCCAAGAAGTTGGCGGCGGCTTTCGGTGTGGACTGGCGCTCGCACGGTGCGAGTTCGAGCCGCCGTCCAGGCGCGCCGCAGCAGCGGCGGCCGGAAAGTCAGCCGGATTTGATTCAGATCTTCGGCTTCAAGACTTCACGTAAGAACACCGCTAAACCGGATCGATCCAACTCATGGCTGGCCACACGGATCATCGCTTCGTACGTGGCAAGTTCCGGCAAAGGGCTGGTATCGATGCCATTGATTTCAAGGAAATCAGCGGCGGCCTGCACGCCAGTACGTTTGTTGCCGTCAAGGTAGGCCTGGCTTTCAGCGATATGGAAGGCATATGCGGCGGCGATTTCGTATAGGTCGCCGTCACCGTAATAATAGACGTTTTGAGGCTGTGCTATGGCGGACTCGAACGCATCCTCGCTGCGCAGCCCGTGCAAACCGCCCCATGCCTCAATCTGGTCCTGATGAATCATATCGATCTGTTCGCGGGTCAGAAAGTAGGGTTCTGGCTCCAAGGAAATCGCTGTTGTGAGTTCGCCTATTCAGCGAGACGACGAAACAGACCGGCGTGCAATGTGCTCGTCTTCCGATGGGCTTGTCTGAACCGCTGATCGGAGGCGTAGCGTGTATCGGAAGCTTTCTCGTCCACTACGCCTTCTTTGTCCTTTTCGCTAACCTGCGACTGCCCAGTAGCCTTCAGGTATTCGGAAAGCGAATTGCTGCCCGTTCGGTCGAGTAACGTCTTTAGATGTGCGTCGCCACGAATGCCGGGAGCGAAGTTGTCGCCATAGGTCTGCCGCAGTGTATCGATGCGGGTGTCGCCTCTCTTCTCACGGATTTGCCCATTGGTATCACGTGGGCGATTGTCGAGGCGGGGTCGTTTACCCTGTCGTTCCCGGACTTCTTTGTTAGGCGCTTTGGTTCGTTCCTTTGGCACAGTACACTCCTTCTTAATCTTAGCGAACCTGAAGCGTACTGGAATTGGACTCGATCTTCGACAGCTCTGGGTGTGGCGGAAGCACTGGAAGGATGCCATCCAAGTACGAGACAATACATCGTGTCCATCATTCGTTGCGCCTTATTCCTGACTTTTGTTCTTTTCCCTGTCTGGACTTTCGGTCAGGAGCGCCGGGAGCAATCAGCCAGGCCATCGGGACTTCCTATCAAACGGGTGGTCCTTTATAAAAACGGCGTTGGGTATTTTGAGCATCTGGGATCCGTTCGAGACAATCAGGACGTCACCATTTCGTTCACTTCCGGCCAACTCAACGACGTCCTTAAATCTCTCACGGTTCTCGATCTGAATGGCGGGAGCATCACTGGCGTTGCTTATGGCTCGGCCAATCCCGTCGAGATTCTGGAAAATTTCCACGTCACGCGGGATCAGATTCAGACCGTGTTGGACTTCGCCGCAAGGAGCGCAGAGGTACCGCCGCTCGAAACTTCGCAAGTCCGATGAAGATTCTCCTTGATGAGAGCACCCCGCAAAAACTGTGCTTGCTTATTTATGGCGGCCATACCTTATGACAACGTGGTTTCAAGGATGGTCCGGCCTGAAGAACGGATTCACGCGGCAACACCGGGAAGATTCGTGTTTATCGACAGAGGCCGGACAGTCGAGCCAACCCTTGGGTCGAGTATCATCTTTAGGCGCTGATGACCATCGAAAAAGAGCCGATGATCGACGACCTGAGATCCCGCGGAACCGGAGTTCTTACCGGCAAAGCGCCTGAGTCCCGGGTGGTCCCCGGTCCTCTACAGGCGCTTGCCCTCCCCGCCGCGCCGAATTTCTGAAGAGTGACTCGAATAATCTCAAAAAACTCTGGTGAATGGGATTATGATTTAGGTTGTGCGAGTCAAGACAGTCACGGCGACTGCCCCTACCCGAGAGTACACGTTGCCCGGGCCGTGGAAAAGGGCTTTGCGCGATCGATGCTGATAATTTATCAGTAGTGTCTAAAGTATTTTGGCATAAATGCCGATCAACGTTAGGCGGTTTCCGCGCCGGATTATGCCGTTGAGTGCAAGGTCTTTCAGACGACTTGGGATGGCAGCTTTCGCAATGGCCTTGGCCACGCTGGTTGTCATCGGTTTCTTTTCGTATCGGAACTGGCGACAATTCCGGACCACGGCGGCTCGCGTGCAAGCGGCTCGCCGCGTAGTCAGTCTCAATCAAAATCTGCTGAACCACATGCTTGATGCGGAAACCGGTCAGCGGGGATTCCTGTTAACCGGCCGGCCCGAGTACCTTGAGCCCTACAATGCCGCCCGAGCGAAAGTTCAAGGCGAACTGAAGGAATTGCTTTCCATCGCGAACGAAAATATAAAGCAGCCGAGCCGGCTTGTGCAATTCCAGTCCGTGGTGGGGGATAAGCTGAGCGAGTTGCAGAACACCGTTGAACTGCGGCGATCGGTTGGATTGGACGCTGCACTAGCCGTGGTGCAAACCGGCCAGGGAAAGGAACTGATGGATCGGCTGCGCCAGTTTTCAGCGGAAATCGACGCGGACGAATATGCGGACTGGCAGGCCGGCTGGAACAGTCTCGAATCGGATGCACAACGGCTGCGCATCCTGACCCTGATGGGGGCGTTTCTTCTGGTCTGGCTGGTAGGCGGTGGGGTTGCCGCGGTACAGCGTTCGGCTGCTGAATTGGATCGCACGCTCATCCAGCTAGCGGCTGAGAAGAAATCCGCCGAACAAACCCGCGATCTGGTGAGGGCTACTCTCTACAGCATTGGGGACGGAGTGATCACTACCGATTCGCACGGCGAGGTACAGATGATGAATGCCGTGGCCGAAGCTTTGACCGGTTATTCCGAAAAGGAGGCGCGCGGGCAACGGGTGGAGGCGGTGTTCCATATTGTTAACCAGCTGACCCGCGCCAAAGTGGAGAACCCGGTCGCGCGAGTTTTGCGAGACGGTGTGGTGGTGAGTTTAGCCAATCATACAGTTCTGATCTCTAAATCCGGAGCCAACATTCCCATCGATGACAGTGGAGCGCCGATAGTCGGGGAACCTGGCCGGCCGAGCGGCGTCGTTTTGGTCTTTCGAGATGTGTCGGAACGTTACCAGGCTCAGGAAGCGGCGCGGCAACTAGCCTCCATCGTCGAAAATTCGGACGATGCGATCATCGGGAAGACACTTGACGGGACGGTGACGAACTGGAACCGGGCGGCTGAGCGCCTATTCGGCTATACGGCCGCGGAGATGATCGGCACTCCGATCTCGCGGATCATTCCCCCGGAGCGCGCCGACGAAGTGAAACGGATTCTGGATCAGGTAAGAGAGGGCAAGCGGCTTGAACACAACGAAACTGAGCGGGTAACCAAGGGCGGCCGGCGCGTCTCGATCTCGCTGACGGTCTCCCCGATACGCGATGGCGACGGACGCGTGGTGGGCGCCTCCAAAATCGCTCGCGACATCACGGGTCAACGGGAAATGGAGGAACGGCTCCGGCAAAGCCAGAAGATGGAGGCGCTCGGGCAACTCGCCGGCGGTGTTGCGCACGACTTCAATAATCTGTTAACCGTGATCAACGGCTACGCGACGTTGGCTCTGCAACGCCTGCCTCCGGGAGATGCCTGGCGGCACCATTTCTCCCATATTGAGACGGCCGGCAAACGGGCCGTCGCGCTCACCCAACAACTGCTGGCGTTCAGCCGTAAGCAGATGTTGCAACCGCGCCCTTTGAGTATGAACACCGTTGTCCAGGCGATGGAGCCGATGCTGACGCGGATGATTCGCGAGGACGTCAGTTTTCGGTTAACGCTCGATCCGCAGTTGCCGGCGACTGAGGCGGATGCTCATCAGATGGAACAAATCCTGATGAATCTGGTCATCAATGCCGCAGATGCAATGCCCGGCGGCGGAAAGATCCAGATTGAGACCAGGAATACAGTCCTCAATGAAAGTTATTGCGCACAGCGGCCTGAGGTCCGCCCGGGCAAATACGTGATGCTTGCGGTGAGCGATACAGGGATTGGAATGGATGCCGCAACGCAGGAGCGCATCTTCGAGCCTTTTTTTACTACAAAACCTGTGGGGAAAGGCACGGGTCTGGGGCTGTCGACTGTCTACGGAATCGTGAAGCAGACGGGCGGCCACATCGCGGTCTACAGCGAGCTGAACCTGGGAACGACGTTCCGCGTTTACCTGCCTGCCTCTGCTTTACCCGTTCCGGAGGAAAGCAGCAAGCCTAAGATTACAACGCTGCACGGTACCGAGAGCATACTGTTGGTGGAAGATGATGCCGGCTTACGTGAATATGCGAGCGGAGTGCTTCGTGACTTCGGGTACCAGGTATATGAAGCCGCCAGCGGAGAGGAAGCGATTGCGATCGGGAAGGCGAAGGTCAATGATATCGATCTTCTCGTCACCGACGTGGTGATGCCGGAGATGGGCGGCCGGGATCTTACCGATGCGTTGGCTTCCGTAGGCCTGCGCATCCGGGTTCTCTACATGTCCGGGTATACGGAAGCGGCTATTGTGCATCGCGGCGTACTGGATCCGGGCATCGAATTTCTTGCAAAACCGTTCAGTCCGGATGAACTGGCGATGAAGGTGCGGGAGGTGCTAGCGACTCCACTGCGTCCGCGGTCGATTTTGATCGTGGATGATGATGCCGGGATTCTCTCCTTACTGACCGCCATTCTGACCGATGCGGGTTACCAGGTTTCCGCCGCTTCGAATGGGAATGAGGCAATCTCGCATTGCCGGGGAAAGGTGGTCGACCTGCTGATCACGGATCTGGTGATGCCGGAGCGCGAGGGAATCGAAACCATCCGCTATTTCCGGAAGGAAGTGCCGTACGCGAAGATCATCGCCATCTCCGGTGCGTTCGACGGGCAGATGCTCGGAATGGCGGATGTTCTGGGGGCACACGCTACGTTTCAAAAGCCAATCCGGCCTGATGAGCTGCTTGGGGGCGTGCGGAGATTGATCGGATAGGTTTAGTGCAATTGGGCCGTTTTGAAAGCACTGGAAGGGGTGGCGGTCGAGGGGGCGGCTCGTCAGAAACGCCCGCAAAACGGAGCCTGGATCGCGGACTCGCACGGGCGTTTGCTTGCGAATACCGGGGACCGCGGTAAACGCCCGCAAAACGGAATTTGTTTAGATACGACAGCAGCACGTCCATGTTGGCGAACTGCTGTGGCGCCGTGTGGTCAGACAGAATGATCAGGAGATCGTGGGCGAGTTGGGCACCCTGGGCGGCGGATTTTTGCAGCCAGAAGATCGACTGCCGGCGATCGTTCGGGAGTCCGTCGCCGACCAGGTAGCCTACGCCGACGACCAGTTCGGCTTTGTCGAAACCTTGCCTGGCGCTGGCCAGATACAGCTCGGTTGCTTTTCGTTTGTCGCGTGGCAGGCCGCCTTCGCCCTCTTCATATATGCCTCCCAAGGCGTATTCGGCGGCGCGGTGTCCTTGGGCGGCGGCTAATCCGAACCTGATTTCGCTTATCATATTTCGTTTATCAAAGGCGCTTGCGTGGACGCCCCCTGAGCGGCGGTGGAACGGGCGCAGGAGCTTGCTCGTGGGAGTACGAACCAGCTCGTACTAAGCAAATTTTCGATCCATACTCAATCCAAAACTACTTTGACCCTAAAAAGGTAATGATGTTACCTTTCAATTGCGGTCGATAATTCACCCAGTAACGAGATCGAGGAGAAGATGTGAGCCTCTTAAGCGCAGAGGTCTCCAGAGATGCGGGACGGCTGAAGCGGTTCTCATCTTCTACCAACGGTTGGCTGCGGCCGCCAGTTTTTTGAGTCCCTCATCGAGTGTCCATAAGCGGCAGTTCGAGAGCAATGCGGACGCCAGCAGATGCGCATCCACCCAACCGATGCCCTGCCCCCAGAGCTTGCGGTGGTGAATCAATTGCAGAGTCTCCTCCTGAGTAGAAGACTTCACGGTTGGCAGGACGCCCAGATTCCTTAAGATCGCCGCGCGATTCTTCAGATTGCCGCACGCCAGCTCGCCGAGGACGAATGGGTGCATCAGCACCAGCCCTTCGCTCAATAGCTGGGAGAGTCGAGGTTCCCCGGTTCGAAAATGGTGTATCCAAACCGAAGTGTCTACCAGCACTATCACGCGGTCTAGCTGCGCCGCCTGGGTACCGGCCGAAGATCCGGCTCGGAACCTGCAAGAGCGGCCAATCGCTTGGCGGCTTCACGCGCAATCAGTGCTTCCAATCCAGCCCGCACTCACGCGGTTTTTTCCCGGATGCCGGTAAGTTCCCTCTCTCGGTCGACCAATTCGTCTTCTATGATCAGTGTGGTTCTCATATGCATCGATATTCACTATTGAGGCATATCAGTCAAGGGTCACCTTAAGAGATCCGCCAGCGCCGCCTCCAATTCCACAAACTTGAACTGAAATCCCGCCGCCTCGGCCACTTTCGGAAACATGCGCTGACTGGCAAATACGATCTCAGCCATCTCGCCGAACATCAGCTTCAGCGCGAACCGCGGAACAGGGAAAATCGCGGGGCGGTGGATTGTCCGCGCCAACGCGGCCGTGAACTGCGCATTTCGAACAGGCTGCGGAGCGGCGCCGTTGACCGGCCCACTCACGGCGCTGTCCAGTGCAAAGACAAACATCTCGATGAGATCGTCGACGTGGATCCATGGCATCCATTGCTCGCCCGATCCCAATCTACCGCCTATGCCTAGACGAAACGGCGTCAACATTTGTTTGAGCGCGCCACCCTCTTTGCCGAGTACGAGGCCGATGCGAACGATCGCCACGCGCACTCCAAAGATTTCCGCGGTCCGCGCCTCCCGCTCCCATTCCTTGCAGATCTCGGCAAGAAAATCGTGACCCGCAGGTGACGATTCCGTCAGCACCTCTTCCCCACGATCCCCGTAATAGCCGCTGGCGGACGCGGAGATCAAAACCCGTGGACGCCGGCTCAGCTTCCCGATCGCGCGTACTAAATGACGGGTGCCGGTCGACCGGCTCTCCCGAATACGGCGCTTCACGTCGGCGTTCCACCGCTGTGCTACGGGCTCCCCGGCCAGGTGAATCACCGCATCGGCTCCAGACAGGCTTTCGAGCGGCGCTTCGGCGTGCATGGCGTCCCAGGATGAAAACTTCACAGCGGCCGGGAGACCCGGTTTTCGTTTGCGTCCGAGAATGTGGAGGGAATGCCCGTCGCGCAACAAACGGTCGAGCAACCTGGTCCCAAGAAATCCGGAGGCGCCGGTAACGATGACGTTCATATAGGGCTCCAAATTCGGTCCAGCATCAGTTTTATCAGATGTGGGCGCGCGCGGCCCGATACAATTAGGAAGACGATGCGGGCGATCAATCGCACCAAACTACTGTGGGCCTACTTGCGCGGCAAGACGAAGCTCGGGGCGCTGCCTGTGGAATATATCGTCGAGACCACGGCCAAGTGCAACATCTACTGTCCAATGTGTCCGCGCGAGACGCACAAGCAACCGAAAGAGGACATGACGGGCGAGATCTTCGACCGGCTGGTGGAGGAGGCGGGAAATTCAGCCGAGCACATGATGCTGATCGGCCTGGGCGAGCCTCTGCTCGACAAGAAGATCTTCGATCGCATCGAATATTGCGAACGGCACCACATTTCGACGCTGCTCTCCACCAATGGCACGCTGCTCGATGAAGAGGCCAGCGAGCGCCTGTTAAACACGCCGCTGGAGCACATCACATTGAGCTTCGACGGATCGACCAAGGAATCGTTCGAGTTCTACCGCAAGGGCGCACGATTCGAGAGGGTGCGCGACAACTTCGTGCGGTTCGCGCGGATGAAACACGAACGCCGTTCCAAGGTGCAGATTGTGATGCAGATGGTCCGGATGGAGCGGAACTGGAATGAGGTTGAAGACTTCACGCGCTTCTGGCTCGCGGTTCCCGGAGTCGATCAGGTGCGCATCAAAGCCGACGAAACGAATTTGATGCGGCCCGATGCGGGGCATGCCGCGAGCGACTGGAAGCATCCGTGCCACTACCTCTGGCGTGGCGCGGCGTACATCAAACATAACGGCGATGTTTATCCGTGCTGCCAGAGTTACATGCTGGATGGCGCACCACTCGGCCGGATCGGGGAGCAATCGCTGACTGAAATCTGGGACTCGGAGGAGATGCAGCGCATGAGGCGCCTGCATGTGGAGGGGCGCGCCGGTGAGATCGATATTTGTTCCCGGTGCTGCACGACGATTCCTCATCCGGCGCTGGTGGCAGGAAGCTTACTGTTGCACGGCCGTACGGTGAGGAGACTGCTACCGGCGGTAGAACGGCTGGTATATCTCTCCAAGCTCCCAGCGAGACTTCTGCGCCCGCAAAAGCCCCAAGCGCCTTCACGGGAAGAGTTGGTGCAAATTGATCTGGCCGCGAATAAACGGGAATGAACGCTAATGTTTAATTAGCCAGGCTTGGAGTACGATGGCGAGTTTCTCGGGGGTTG
>Ga0105240_10009448_pt1 | contig 13806 bp, 11 predicted proteins | sample KBSC54metaG_FD_80426 | JGI IMG/M metagenome (GOLD analysis project Ga0105240, IMG submission 80426) | Corn rhizosphere microbial communities from Kellogg Biological Station, Michigan, USA - KBS C5-4 metaG | ecosystem: Host-associated > Plants > Roots > Rhizosphere > Soil | place: Michigan, USA... | reverse complement strand
TGCTGCAAACATTTCAGCCCGGTCTGAACAGCCGTGCATTTCAAACAAACTCGCAGACAAACGGACAAGCGCAGACCGCGCGTTTCAACGCCATCTGCGTGCCGATGCTGAAGCAGGCCCGTGTGGTCGGCGCGCTCTATCTGGAAAACCGGGTGCTGCCCGACGCCTTTACCGTCGAACACACGCAAATCCTGCAGCTGCTGGCTTCGCAGGCGGCGATCTCGCTGGAGACCGCCCGGCTGTATGCTGCCCTGCTGGCTGAAAACGCCCAGCGCAAAGCAGCAGAGAAGGCATTAAGAGCCAGTCAGACCTCGCTGGTACAAGGCGAGCAGTTCAACCATATCGGCAGCATGCGTTATGTACTGGAAGAAGGATTGATGTACTGTTCCGCCGAGCTGTGCCGCATCTACGCGCTCGAAGCCGGCAAGGACGTCATTACTTACGAGGAATTCTCGGCCCTGCTGCATCCGGATGACCGCCATAGCGTGCTTGACACCGTCGAAGCGGCGGTTGCCGTCGGCGGCGTCATTCGTGTGGAACACCGCATCTGCCGCAAGAGCGGCGAAGTGCGCTACATCTCCGGCATCGGCAAGCCGTTCTATGTCGACGGCAAGTTTACCGAATATGTCGGCACCGCCACCGACATCACCAGCCGGCGTCATGCGGAAGATGCCCTGCGCGTTGCCCAGGCCGACCTGGCGCGGGTATCACGCGCCACGACCGTCGGACAACTGACGGCCTCTATCGCACATGAAATCAACCAGCCGCTGATGTCGATTGTCTCCAACGCCGGCGCCAGCCTGCGCTGGCTTGACCGCACTCCCATGCATCTGGAAAACGCCCGTGCCGGTTTGCACGACATCGTCGCTGAAGGACAACGCGCCGGCGACATGATCCAGAGTCTGCAACGGCTTACGCGCAATACCGAGCCGGTTTTCGAGCGGATCAACCTGAATGCGGCGATACGCCATATTCTGGCGATCTCACGCAGCGAAATCGAGCGCCACGGCATCTCGCTGGTACTCAATCTGACACAAGAGAACCTGTATGTGATTGGCGACTTCGTGCAGATTCAGCAAGTGCTGCTGAATCTTGTGATCAACGCCATCGAAGCCATGGCGGAGATAGCAACGCGTGCACGCATGCTGTCAATATCATCGGCACACACAGGCGGCGATGGCAATGACAAGTTCATCAAGGTGATCATTGCGGACACAGGAGAAGGCATCGCTGCCGACGCGGCTGAACGCGTCTTTGATGCCTTCTATACGACGAAGAAAAACGGCATGGGCATGGGACTGGCGATTTGCCGCTCGATCATCGAGACGCACCGTGGACGATTGCAAGCGGCAGTCAGGCAGCCGTTCGGCAGCACCTTCTGGTTCGAGCTGCCGCTTGCTCCGGCGCCAGCGCCGGAACAATAAACATCCCTCGGCGAACGGCTCTAGCCTTGCGCATTACGCCGCCAGTTGCCGGGCGACGTTCCCATCAACTGCGAAAAAACACGGCTGAAATGGCTTTGATCCGAGAAGTGGCAAACGATGGCAATCTCGGCCAGCGGCAGGTCGGAATGCAGCAATAGCTCACGCGCCTGCTGTACGCGCTGCGTGAGCAGCCATTGATGCGGCGTGTATCCGGTCGTCGCCTTGAAGGCGCGCAGAAAATAACTGCCCGACATATTGCACTCTTTGGCGATCTCGGCGACGGAGATGTTTCCTCGCACCTTGTTCATCAACATCTGCTTGGCGCGTTCTTCATGCATGCGCGACAAGCTGCGGCTCTTGCTCTGCATTGCAAGCTTCGCGCCGCCGTAGTGTTGAATCAGATAGGTGCCGATCGCCGTCCCCAGTTGATCGACAAACAGCATGCTGGCCTCACCCGGCCGGGCCAATGCCGGTGCAAGGGCCTGCGCCAGATGCGCCAGCACCGGATCGCGTTGCCCGGTCACAGTCTTCAGTCCATTGACGCGCAGGCTGCTGACGCCCTCGCCGACACGCTCAAGAAAGACACGCGGCAGCTCACACAACAAGAAATCGAATCCGCCATGCAGATCGGCGCGATAGTCTTCGGAGAAATCGCGCACGTACACTGCGCCTGCGGTGAAGTCATGCCGCGATGCCTGCTTGCCACGGAATATGCTGCGACGATGTCCGTCGGACATCGAGATACCGACCAGAAAGCCGCGGTCCGATGCCGAAGTCGCCACTTGCGAGGTTTGTGTCGCCTCGACATGCTTGCGGTAGAAGGCGATGCCGCCGCCATGCAGTTCCTGATCCTTGTGCAACTTGCTGGCGACACAACCCAGAGAGTCCTTCGCGCGAACCGGAGCAGTTGGTGGGGTCGCACCATTGATGAACGTAGCTTGCATGGTCAGCACCTTTCTCCGGGAATGAAACACAGGGGCAATCACATTTACGGGTTGACAGTCGCGGCCAATCGCGACCGGTCATGAAATATGCGCCGGCGCCACATCATGATTTATCACAGGCAATTGCAAGCAAGACTGATACCTGCACCTGTTCTGATACCGCCTGCGCATTTGTTTTTGCTTCAGCGCAAGAGGATATCCGGTATCAGCTGTCTTTGCAGGCGCTGCAACCACCATTTCTTCGCTTCCCCCATCGCTTCCGGCTTCCACGCCAGCCAGAAGGACTCGTCGGGGCGCGACTCTTCCGATTCCACCTCGACCAGTGCGCCACTCGCCAACTCCTTGCGGATACAGGCGCGCGGCAGAAATCCGTGGCCGATGGCCGCCAGCTGGCAAGCTATCTTGGCCGACATTGATGGGACGGTGATGCGCTTCTGCCCGGCCAGCAGGCCGATGGTGCGATCCGAGATGGTGCGTGCACCATCGCCGACCACGATGGCATTGTGCTCCAGCAGATCCGCCCGCGTCACGGCACGGCCCAGCTTTGCCAGCGGGTGCGTGGGGGCCACGCAAAACACAAACGCCAGCTTGCCCACTTCAACCGCACGGTAACCGCCGCCGGCCGGACCATCGCCCGCAGCAACGATCATGTCGGCGCGGCCGTCGCGCAAGGCTTCCCAGGTTCCCATCAAGGTTTCGCAGGCGATACGCAAGCGGGTGCCGCAGTGCAGATCCTCAAAGGCGCAAATATCTTTGGTGAACGAATCGGTTGCAATCAGCGAGTCGTGCACCAGCCGAAACTCTGACTCGAAGCCGGTGGCGATCTGGCGCAGACGCGATTCCAGCTCGGCAGCCGCAATGACCAGCCAGCGCCCTTCTTTGAGCAACTCCCGCCCTGCCGCGGTGAGATGCACACGCTGCCCTTGCCGCAAAAACAAGGCCAGGCCCAGTTGTTCTTCCAGTTTGTTGATGGCGTAGGAGATGGTCGACGGCACCTTGTGCAGCCGCTCGGATGCCGCCGCAAAGGAACCGTAACGGTCGATGGCATCTACCAGTTCGATGGCTTCCAGACTGAGTTTGAGCATGGCGATTCTCCCCAATTCCACTTGATCGAAAATTTCGATCATTAGAACACAAAAGCTTCAATCCGAAGCATCTCTGAAACGTGCAAACTTCTTTCCATGGCGCGATCACACAGACAAGCAAGCTTGCAGCGTGAACGAAGCCCGGCGAAACACTTGCTGAATTTAATCGAACTAAAACTGAATCAAAACTGAAAAGGCGCACATCATGATCGAACTACGCAAAGCAAACCAACGCGGCATCGCCGATCACGGCTGGCTGCATTCACATCACACCTTTTCTTTCGGCCACTACCGCGATCCGAAGCAACAAGGCTTCTCGGACCTGCTCGTCATCAACGACGACCGCGTGACAAAAAACCAGGGCTTCGGTACGCATCCACACCGCGACATGGAGATTTTTTCCTATGTTCTGGAAGGTGCGCTGGCGCATCAGGATTCGATGGGTACCGGTTCAGTGATCCGTCCCGGTGACGTGCAGATGATGAGCGCCGGCACCGGTGTGAGCCATAGCGAATACAACCACTCGAAGGACGAACCGGTGCATTTCCTGCAGATCTGGATCGTACCGAACGTGCGCGGCGTGCCGCCCCGCTATCAGCAAGTGCATTTCAGCGAGGAAGAAAAACGCGGCAAGCTGCGCCGGATCATTTCGCCGGACGGCAAGGACGGTTCGCTGTCGGTCTATCAGGACGCCACGGTCTACGCGGGGCTGTTCGACGGCGCGGAAACCGCGACGCTGACTCTTGCGGCAGACCGATATGCCTATGTCCACGTCGCTCGCGGCAAGATCAAGATCAACGGCGTGCAGTTTGACGAAGGCGATGGCGCACGCATCCGCAACGAGACCTTGCTGCAATTGAGCGAGGGAGAACAGGCGGAGTTGCTGGTGTTCGACCTGCGTCCGAACGAATTGCCAAAACCAGTTTGAACCCAAGTCGAATACGCCGGGTGCAGAGATGGAATACGCACATTTCTGCTCCGGACTATACCTTCAGATAATTGTTTTTACTGATGACGGCTTTTACCATCACGTCAGATTCCGGCATGCCGAAGAAGAATCGGGCGAGACAAAAGAGCAACAAAAATAGCAATTGCAGTCGATGCAAATCATCTCCTCCCCTCACCACAACACAAGAGAAAAATCATGTCCAAAGATCAGCAAGATTCAGCAATCAGCAACTCCCGCCGCAACGCCTTGAAGGGCGCGAGCCTCGTTGCAGCCGCCGTACTGCCGACCGCATCGTTCGCCGCCGACAAGAAAGCTTCCGCACATAAACACCTCAAAGCAGGCCTCACCGAAAGCACCTTCGTCACCAAAGACGGTACCCAGATCTATTACAAGGACTGGGGTTCGGGTCAACCGGTGGTGTTCAGCCACGGCTGGCCGCTGAGCTCGGATAGCTGGGAATCGCAAATGCTGCATCTGGCGTCGAACGGTTTCCGCGTCATTGCGCATGACCGTCGCGGCCACGGCCGTTCGAGCCAGCCATGGACAGGCAACGACATGGACACCTACGCGGACGACCTGGCGGGTCTGGTCGAAGCGCTGGATCTGAAGAACATGATCATGATCGGCTTCTCCACCGGTGGCGGCGAAGTCGCCCGCTACATCGGCCGCCATGGCACCAAACGCGTCGCCAAGGCTGCGCTGGTGTCGTCGGTGCCGCCACAAATGCTGAAGACTGCATCCAATCCGGGCGGTCTGCCCATTGAGGTGTTCGACGGCATCCGCGCCGCATCGCTCGCCAATCGCGCGCAACTGTACAAGGATCTGGCAGCAGGCCCGTTCTTCAACTTCAACCGTCCGGGCGCCAAGGTGTCGCAAGGTCTGATCGACTGGTTCTGGGCGCAAGGCATGCAAGGCGGCCACAAGAATACCTATGACTGCATCAAGGCGTTCTCTGAAACCGACTTCACCGCAGATCTGAAGAAGTTCGACGTACCAACGCTGGTCATCCACGGCGACGACGACCAGGTGGTACCGATCGCAGCAGCGGGCATGATGTCGGCCAAGATCGTAAAGAACGCCAAGCTCATCGTCTATCCGGGCGCACCCCATGGCCTGACCGATACGCACAAGGACAAGCTGAACGCCGATCTGCTGGCGTTTGCAAAATCCTGAGCAAGCCATAAGCCATAGTCAGGCTTAAGCATTCATTGACGCTATAAAAAAACGGCGGACACCAAGTGTTCGCCGTTTTTATTTGACACACTTCAGACATGCACTTCAAGCGTCATCTGAATTCAACTTTTCAGTTCTTCAGGCTGCAGCCCACTGTCCGGCAACTGCCGCCAATTCGGCTTTGGCGCGCACCAGCGCCGCTTCACGCTCTTCGGCGGCGCTGAAGGTCAGCGGCTGCGCATTGACAAAAGTCGGGGCGGCAACGCCCATGAAGCCGAAGGCTGCACGCAATGCCGGCGTCAGCGCATCCATCGCGCTGAAGGGCGTGCCGGGACGCAGATCCGCGCCGCGCGTGGTGATGAACAATACCTTGTCCGCCAGCTGCCCGACGTAGCTGCCGTCTTCACCAATCTTGTAAGTCAGATTGGTGCGTACGATGTTGTCGATGAAGGCCTTGAAGGATGACGGCATCGAGAAGTTGTACATCGGCATGGCAAATACGTAAGCGTCTGCCGCCAGCAGTCGTGCACACAAGGCGTCGGAGGCTTCCAGCGCCTGCTTCATGGCTGGCGTGCGATCCGCTTCGGGTGTGTAAGTGGCTACGGTAAAGAGCTCATCGACGTGTGCCGGCGTATCCACGCTGACGTCGAGATAATCCACCTCGACGTCCGGGCGCTGCTGCTTCAGCAGGTCGATAAAGTGACGCGACAAGGCGCGCGAATTGGACCATTCGCGCTTGGCGCTGGCATCAACGTGAAACAATTTCATGAAACATTCCTTCTAAAAAATAATGACGAATACCGCGCTCAGACGATTGCCTTCATTGGGTTGATCGGTTTGCCGAAACGCATCGAGCTGGTCAGCAATCCCTGGCGGAAATAGAAACGCTGCGCCAGTGCATTGCCCAACCCGGTATCGAGCACCAGCCTCACGCATCCCGCCTGCTCTGCGACGACAGTCAGCGCATCCAGCAAGCGTGCGCCCCAGCGATTGCCGCGTGCGGTTTCCGCAGTGACCAGGTCATCGACGTAGAGAAACTTGCCATACACCAGATTCTCCTGAAACCGATAGCCGGCCAGCGCCACCGCCTGTCCGTCTTCCCATGCCGCCAGCAGACGGTAGGTCTGCGTCTGCTGACGCCCAATGCGCTCAAGGAAATCCTCTTCGCTCTTCAAGTGCGGCCGCAACTGCTTCATCACTGCATAGCAGGCACGCAGGGATTCATGGGTATCGGCGTGGCGCAAGGCATCGCCGCCTGATGCTGCTGATGCTGCTGCTGATTTCGCTGATTCCACTGATTGATCCACGACATCGCGGTTCTGTTGCATGCTTGCTCTCCTTCCAGCACAAACTAATCGAGCCTGCATCTTAATGATCCGATGGCATAATGCACAGATCCAAGAAACAACATATGGACTAGTCCATGATTAAATCCTCACTGCGTGATCTGTTGCCGCTGCATCTTTCGTCCGGCGAGCCTTTTTACCGGCAGATCTATACGCGTTTTCGCAATGCCATCGCCGACCAGTTGCTCAAACCCGGCGACCGCATCCCCTCGGCCCGGGCGCTGGCGGAAGAACTCGGCGTCGCGCGCGGCACCATCGAAGCAGCCTATTCACTACTCAGTGCAGAAGGTTATGTCGAGACACGCGGCCAGGCCGGCACCATCGTGACACTGGGATTGAAGCCCGGCGTACATCCTCACGCCGGCAAAATCGTGCCGCCGGTACGCAGCAACACCGCTGTCTCGGCGAATGCCGCACCGGCACTCCCTCTGACTGCATCACAGCCACTGCCGCTGCCATTTCAGATGGGATTACCTGCGCTCGATGCTTTTCCGCGCAAGCTCTGGTCGCGGCTGGCGGCACGTACGATACGCGCCACTGCGCAGCACGACATGACTTATCCGCCGTATGCCGGCGTCGCCGCGCTGCGCAATGAAATCGCCACCTATCTGCAATTGTCGCGTGGTGTGGCGTGCACGCCTGAACAGGTGTTCGTCACGTCCGGCTATCGTGAGACGCTGCAATTGATTACAGGCGCCCTGTTCAAGGCAGGTGACAAGGTATGGACGGAAGATCCCGGCTATATGCCGACCGGACAGGCGCTGATGCAGGCGGGCGTAACACCGGTGCCGGTACCGGTCGATGGCGAGGGCATTCAGGTTGAGTTGGGTGTGCAGGCTGCGCCGCGTGCACGTGCCGCCATCGTCACACCGGCGCATCAGAGTCCGCTCTGCGTGTCGCTGTCATTGCAACGCCGCTTTGCCTTGCTCGACTGGGCCACGCGCGCCAATGCCTGGATCGTGGAAGACGACTATGACGGCGAGTACCGCTACGTCGGTCGCCCTCTGCCTGCGCTGCAGAGTCTGGACCGCGATGGACGCGTGCTCTACGCAGGCACCTTCAGCAAGGTATTGTTTCCGGGTATCCGGCTGGCGTATCTGGTGGTGCCGGCATCGCAAATAGAGCGCTTCGCCGCCGTCAGCCAGACCATGTTCAGCGGCAGTCCGGCGCTGACGCAAAGCATCGTCGCCGACTTCATTGCCGACGGCCATTTTGCGCGCCACGTGCAGCGCATGCGCAAGCTCTATGGCGAGCGGCGCAAGGTCGCTGCAGAAGGAGTGGACAGCCTGCTGGGAAAATACCTGCGCGTCGATTCCCAACCCGGCGGCATGCACATGATTTTACGCATGCGCGGACGGCGTTCAGACAAGCCGCTGGCGGAAGCCATGCGCAAGGACGGCATGTATGCACACACGCTGTCGCAACGTTCTGTCCAACATCAGGTGCAGCCGGGATTGTTGCTTGGCTTTACCAATATCGACAGCGCCACGACGATAGAAGCGCTGGCGCAGCGTATCCTGAAACTCATCAACAACTGACAGGACTGGCCGGCTCGGTGCACCGCTACATCGACGTCGCCGAACGCGCCGCCTGTTCGTACAAGCCGGAAAGGATTCGCAGAAAGCGCGCCAGTTCGGCCAACTCGAAGCTTTCCGCATCGTCGCCCGTCAAACCGGACACCAGCAGGCGCTCACGTATTTCGTAGTAGCGTTTGCACAAATCCTGCCCCGCCTCGTTGGTCGAATACAGGACTTCCTTGCCGCGCCGTTCGGTATTGACGAGGCCCTGCGCGTGCAGCTTCTTGAGTGAATAGTTGACGATGTGGGCGTCTTCGATATTGAGAATGAAGGCGATATCGGCAAGCTTCTTTTCACGCGCGCGGTGATTGATGTGATGCAGCACCAATACGTCCGTGGGCGTCATATCCTTCATGCCGGCGGCGGAGATGCAACGTACGATCCAACGATTGAAGGCATTGTTGGCGATGATCATGCCGAATTCGAATTCGCTCAATTCCTTGCTTCTCCCCGAGGCGAGGTGCAACGAAGACACGATAGGTACCCTGGGGCTGTTTCCTGGCTGGGCGAAGTTAGCCTTTACACTGGTCTTTGCGCCAGCCCTCACGTTTTTCTTGTCGGTCGGCATAGTGAATGTTCAGTCTGTGTTGTCAAAAAATGGACCGGTCTGCATCAACCATGCAGGCGACGCGCGGACGCCATGCGCAACAAACCGCGCTTGCCGCCGTCCGGAATTTCCAGCGTCTTGAGTTCCACCGGCGCATTGCTATCCGCGGCAGATTCACTGCCCAGGTCAGTCTTGAAGATCGCCACGGCGTGACCCAGCGCCACCGACTGATCGTGCATGCTTTGCGCCGCGGCGGCGGCCTGCTCCACCAGCGCTGAGTTCTGTTGCGTCATATCGTCGATCTGCTCGATGGCGTCGTTGATCTGGCGAATCCCGGCGCTCTGTTCTTCGCTGGCAGCAGAAATTTCCACCATGATGTCGGCGACATGTTTGACACTGCGCACGATGTCTTGCATGGTGTTGCCGGCGGCATCCACCAGTTCGCTGCCGGCGTCGACCTTCTTGACTGAGTTCTGGATCAGACCGGCAATTTCTTTCGCTGCCGAGGCGCTGCGTTGCGCCAGCCCGCGTACTTCTGCGGCCACCACCGCAAAACCGCGGCCCTGCTCACCGGCTCGGGCTGCTTCGACTGCGGCGTTCAGCGCCAGAATATTGGTCTGGAAAGCAATGCCGTCGATGACGCCGATGATCTCGACGATCTGACGCGAACTATCCTTGATTTCCTTCATGGTGCTGACGACTTGCGTGACCACCTTGCCGCCTTGCATCGCGACCTGCGACGCGTTCAGCACCAGTTGGTTAGCCTGACGTGCATTGTCGGCGTTGTGGTTGACGGCGTCGGTCAGCTCCAGCATGGAACTGGCCGTCTCTTCCAGCGTGCTGGCTTGCAGCTCGGTGCGTGCCGACAGATTGGCGTTGCCGTCGGCGATTTCGCGCGCGGCGACCGAAATCGCATCGGAGCCGTCTCGCACCTGCATCACGGCGCTGACCAGGCCGTCGCGCATGTTTTGCAGCGCCGCCAACAGCTTGCCGGTTTCGTCCTGCGACGTACTTTCAACACGCACCGACAAGTCACCGCCGGCAACACGTTCGGCGATATTGATGGCGGCATTGAGCGGTCGCGTGATGCTGCGCATGACCGAGTAGCCGACCAGCACGGCAAGCAAGGTGGCGATGCTGGCCATGGCGATCATCAGCACGCTGGCTGCGCCGGATACCTGCTCGGCCTCTTGCCCGGCCTGTTCCATGCCGCGCCCCTGAAAAGTGATCAGATTGTCCAAGGCCTTGAAGTAGGCAACCTGATAAGGCGCGATCTCCGGCAGAATCAGATCTCGTGCCTGCTCGACCTGGCCATCCTTGACTGCCGCCAGAAAGTTGTTGAGTACCGGCGTGTATTGCGTGCGCGCAGCGTTGACCGCGTCGAGCATGCGCTTTCCTTCAGCGGAGCGAGTGTCCTTTGCGAGGCGTTTGAGTGTGTCGTCGATGGTGCCACCGGCACGTGCAATGGCGTCCAGCTCGCCCTTGATCTCATCGACGGTGCTCATGAACAGCAGGTTGCGCATGCTGCGTGCAGTCTCGTCGAGCGCTCCCTTGACGGTGTTCGCCATTACGGTGCGCGGATAGTAATCGTTGGCGATGCTGCGAATGTTGCCGTTGATCTGGTTCAGGCGGTATACGCCGATCACGGTCAGCGCCAGCATCAGCAGAATGACGGTGCCGAAGCCGAGGCCCAGGCGTTGTCCTATTTTCAGGTGAGTCAGTTTTTTCATTTGCTACCCCTCATGTTTCATGATTCACAACTGCAGAGATGCGTAGAACTCACCTGGCCGGCGGCTTTCCTCAAGAAAGAATCTATTCACCTGCCTGGATACCGGCCAGGCAGGTCAACGATTCTCAAAGCCGCCGGCAATCAGGCCCGGAGAGCGGCATCGGCGGATGAGTGTTTTTCCAGGAACCACTCATCCACACCACGCCGCTTCCGGAGAGACGCCTAGAACGTGTGGCGGATACCCATATTCCAGGCGCTGTTGCCGCTGCCCGCTTCAATCGAACTGCCAACGGTGTAAGGCGCACCGTTCTTGTTCTTGATGTGGGCGTACATGGCATACAGGTCGGTGCGTTTGGACATCGCGTAGCGATAGCCCAGAGCGAACTGATCCGCATCCTGGTTCAGCCTGGTCTTGTCATCCTTGTGGATGTAAGACGCCAGGAAGGTATGCTGCGCGCCAAACGGAACGGTCACGCCAACCAGCATGTCGGCACTGTCGGTGGAGGCGACGATGGCGCTGGTGCCGTAAGGATTGGTCGTGTTGCGCAGCGGCGAGCTGTTGAGGCCCTTGTTGATGCCGTAGGCGCCATGCAGCTTGACCGGACCGAAGTTGTAGGTTGCGCCCAGCAGCGTGCTGCGGCCCGATCCTGTTTCAGTCGTGGTCGTATCGTTGTTGCGGCCATGAAAACCCAGGCGGACATACAACGGACCATTGGCATAGCCGATGGCTGCGCCGATCTGGCTGGCGGCTTTGGTGCTGCCGGCAGTTTCGCCGAAGCCGTAAGCCAGTTCACCTGTCACGCCACCAAAACTCGGCGAAGCGTACTTGACGGTGTTGTCCATACGGCTGGCACCGTTGCCGGTGTTCGGCATCAGGTTGGCAGCATCGCCAGCGTAACCGGTGCCAAAAGGATCGACAGCCGACAGCACGAGGTATTGCGGCGTGTACTGGCGACCGGCAGTCACCGTACCGAAGCCGCCACCCAGACCGACATAGCTTTGACGGCCGAACAACAAACCGCCCTGACCCAATGCACCGGTGTCATTCTGGAAGCCGGTTTCAAGCAGGAACAGCGCAGACATGCCGCCGCCCAGATCTTCCGTGCCCTTGAAGCCGATGCGCGAACCACCGCTGATGCCGCTGGTCAGTTTGGTGACGTGACCTGCTGCACCGCCGCTTTCGACTACCAGACCTGTATCGATCAGACCGTAGATCGTGACCGACGATTGCGCCAGCGCAGGTACTGCCTGGATGCCGACTGCGGCAAGCACCGCTGCAGCCAAGACTTTATGTTTCATTGAAACTCCCCGATTAAATGAAATTGCATCAAACCCAAAAACCGCTTACCGGCCAAGCTTTGTGCGCGCCCTTCCTCTTTGCCGGTATGCGCCTGCTCTCCTCCGGCGACGACAATGGCCGTTGTCTTGTCGCGTTCAAAGAGAACTTCCGGACGCGCAGTGCTGTGGCGGTCTGCGCGTCGCTATTCTTTTTCTGCTCTGCCAAATAAGCCAACTCAGCCAACTCAGCCAACTCAGCCAACTCAGCCAACTCAGCCAACTAAGCCAACTAAGCGGACAGCCGCTCGCGTGGCAGCTCGAACTTGTTGCTCCGGAATTCCTTCAGGAAGGCGAACGCCGGATTGCTGTCGCCGATGAAACCGAATGACGAATCCAGCACACGCGCCGGCAGCCATGGATAGGGCAAAAATGATTGCAGCGTCTGTAACAAGTCGCCGGCGATGTCGGCGATGAGCATCATGTGATCGATGCGGATATGCATCTCACTGGCGCGCCAGAGTTCTTCCGGATGTTCATTGAGCTGCCAGTTGTAGTAGCCGCGCCCGATGCGCAGCGAGGCGGTTTCTTCTTCGCGCATCAGTACCAGCCACGGCAATTGCTCGATGCGGCCGTTGCGTACTTCCAGCTCGTCGCAGATGTAATAAGTGCGGCAAAGCGTGAAGCGTTTGGCGAAATCGGTCACCAGCGTCTGCGCGATGCCTTCGGCGCCCACGACCAGCGGCGGAAAGGCCACCGCGCTGGCGGAGGTCGAAATACTGAGCACCGCATTGGGCTCGTAGATGTCGTGGATCAGTGAAGGACAGCATTTGTCTTTTGCGTAGACGTACGCTTCCAACAGGGATTTATGCGTCAACATAAAATTCCTTGGTTCTTGGCAGGCGAACCCACCGCTGGGATTGGTGGACGATCAAGCGAATGCTTGATCGCCGTGTCGTTTGCGCTTACCTCATTCGTTCAGCCGGTCGGTAACGAACATCTTGCCGGGAGCATGCGTGATGCAGAACGGCAGTCTGCTGAGTTCGGCGACATACTGAGGCGTCACGCCGCAGGCCCAGAACACCGGCAATTCGTCATCCATGATCTCGACCGCGTCGCCAAAATCGGGACGCATCAGGTCGGCGATGCCGATGGCTTGCGGATTGCCGATATGTACCGGTGCACCATGAACTTGCGGCAGCCGGGCGGTGATTTCCACCGCCTTTGCCACATCACGGCTCTTGACCGGGCGCATGCTGACCACCGCATTGCCGGTGAAGCGCCCGGCAGGCACGCAGGGCATATTGGTTCTGTACATGGCGACGTTGCGTTGCTGCTCAATGTGGCGCAGTGGAATGCCGCCTTCGATCAATGCGCTCTCGAAAGAGAAGCTACAGCCGATCAGAAAGCTCACCAGATCGTCACGCCAGTATTCGGAGATGTCGGCGACTTCTTTGATCATCACGCCGTTTTCGAAGAGGCGATAGCCCGGCAGGTCGGTACGCAAATCCGCACCGGGCGCCGTACGCGGCTCAAATGCACCGGCTTCCAGTACCTCCACCAGCGGGCAAGGCTTGGGATTGCGCTGACAGAACAGGAGGAAATCGAAAGCGTATTCCTTCGGCACGATCATCAGATTGGCCTGCACGTGGTTGTCGGCATAGCCTGCGGTCGGCCCATCAAATTCGCCGCTGCGGCACAGTGCGCGTAAGTCTGCAGCGGACAAGGCATCATCAAAAACTGCCATGTTCATCTTC
>Ga0105240_10009446_pt1 | contig 13807 bp, 10 predicted proteins | sample KBSC54metaG_FD_80426 | JGI IMG/M metagenome (GOLD analysis project Ga0105240, IMG submission 80426) | Corn rhizosphere microbial communities from Kellogg Biological Station, Michigan, USA - KBS C5-4 metaG | ecosystem: Host-associated > Plants > Roots > Rhizosphere > Soil | place: Michigan, USA... | reverse complement strand
ATCCACATACTTCCGCATCGCCTGCCAGTTCTCGTCGACCACAAGCGTGTCGCCCGTTTGAATCCAGGATGTCCACGGAATGATCACGCCCGCATCGCTCCACGCCGCTCCCACACCCATCTGCGGCCTCGCCGTTCCCGGTGCGTAGATTCCGTAGTAAGGACTCCCCACCTGCGTTCCGCGTAGGTCGCCTGCAAACTTCCGCGAAAACGGCGCAAGGTCAGCGTTATACGAAGCCGCGCGCCAGAACACCTGCGCATCCGCAGCCCACCCCAGGCGCTCATCCCGCTGCGGGCAATCTGTCGGCACCCCGACGAAGTTCGACCGCTGCCCCCAAAGAATGTTGCTCCATAGCTTGTTGATCATTGCGCTGCCGGTCTTTAATTCCGCCGTAAATGGAAACGCAGTATGCAGCACCACCGCCTCCACTTTCTCCAACTGCGGCGCGGTCTTCAGACCTGAAATCTCAACGTACCGGAAACCATGAAACGTAAACTGCGGAACCAGATCTTCCTTCCCCCGCCCGTTCAGAACGAAGTGATCCGTCACCTTCGCTGTGCGCAGGTTCTCCGTATACAACGTCCCGTCCGGATTCAGAATCTCGCCCGCGCGCACCTGCACATCCGTGCCCGCCGGCCCCGAAACCGTAAGCTTCTCAACTCCGGCCATGTTCTGACCAAAGTCGTAGATGAACACGCCGGCTTTTGGCTGCGTCATCTTCAGCGCCGCTACCGTTCGCTCAACCCTGATCGGCTCGAAATCCTGAGCCTCGATTGCGATCTCTTTCGGCTCAATCACTTGAACCGGCTCGAATCCCTGTGCCCCGCTCATCGCAGCTTTACCGCGATGAGCGGGCGTTCCCCTCCTCAGATCCTGCCTCTCCCCGTCATACAGTTCAGAACTCACGATGTACGACGGTCTCGCCTTCCAACTCCCATCTGTCGCCAACCACTCCACGCGTCCATCTGCATGTTCAATGCGCAGCTGCGCTCGCAGCGCCGGCGGCGTGTTGCCATAGTTGTTCGGCTGCTGCAGCCACTCCAGCGAAGTCGAATACCATCCCGGCGCCAGCAGTGCTGATATTTCGTTGGCCCCCTTCTTCACCAACTCCGTCACATCATATGTCTGATACAGCACCCGCTCCCGGTAATCCGTCCATCCCGGCGCCATCACTTGATCGCCGACGCGCTTGCCATTTAGAAACAGCTCATACGTACCCAGCGCAGTCGCATACAGTCGCGCCGACTTCACTCGAGACTTCGCGTCAAACTGCTTCCGCAGTTCCTTCACCTGATCCGGAATCCATGGCTCGAGCACCGGCGGATTTCCCGGTCCCGGCCTCTGCTCCCATACCACCGCGTCTTTCCAGCCAGCATCGTCAAAGGCTTTAGCCTCCCAGCCCTCCGATGGATCTGCCGCGCTCTTCCACGACGCATCGCTCACCACCGTCGAGGAAGTCCCATCCGCGTACAGCACCACCACCGTCGCAATCATCGGCGGCGCATCCGTCCGGTTGCTCTCGCCGTATTTGTCGATGTAGTGCACGCTCTCAACCGCGATCGTGTTCTTCCCCTGCACAACCTGCCCCGTCACATCCGCACGCACAAACTTCTTCCAGGGCAAATGGTGATACGGCGGAAACGGCGCCGCCGTCAGCACCTTAGCGCCATTCACCCAGCTTGAGACCGTATCCTCCGCTGTGGCAAACAGAACCACCTGCTTCACGGGCTTCTCCACATCCACAACAGCCCGATACGCAAACTTCGCCTCGCTGTTCGGCTTTCCCGGTTTCGCCTCAGGATTCGCAATCCACTTCGCTGAAGCTTTCCGCTCAGCTGCTTCCTCCGGCGTTTCCCACGAGATCCACTTACCGCTCCAGGCCGTTGGATCAAGCAACCCTGTTTCGAACCACTCTGCGCCGCTCGCCGGATATTCTTTCCCGTTCGCTCCCCACACACTCACCCGCCAGAGATATCGCGTGCTCGCCTTCAGCGGCGGTCCGGAATACTTCACATTCAGCGACTGTCCCGACGCGACTTTGCCGCTGTCCCAAACATCCGCCTTGCCTTCGTCCAACAAATCCGGCCGCGAAGCGACCATGACGCGATAAGCCGTCTGCTTCGCAGCCCGCGCCTGATCATTCAATTGCCAGGAAAACCGCGGCGTCGCATCATCGATGCCAAGCGGCCGATCGAGATTATCCACCTGCAGATGCGCCGGCCCTGTCTGTCCGCTTGCCGTCACACTCACCGCAACACAAACTCCCGCCAGCATCCACTTCGCAACGCCCATGCCCAAGCCCTCTTTCCCAGAACCAGCAAGTATATGCGGCCAAGTGTGCTCTCCATAAGACATTGGCTGTCGCCACTTCCTCGCTGGCTTCCAGCCGGCGCTCCATCCTTGATTTTGCCTCTACTATCAAAAAACACTCGTTTCGAAACGGCACGCCCAAGGATCTGATCAGAGGGGGAACAATTGGTTGCAGAATCGGTGCTTGCCCAGTCGCCCAAACAAACACCAGCGGATGTATGTTGCGCGCATTCACTTGCTCGGAGGGAACAGCCCAAGCGCAGGTTCAGTTCGGTATCGACGAAGCCTGGGTTCTCTCCCATAACTCAGGCAGGAAATCAACCCTTTGGTGTGAATATCTATCCGCCTTCAGTGACAAGCAACCAATCAGCTGCATAACCTAACCTGATCTCTGATCTCGGTTCCCTGATTACTTTAGTCCCGCGGTACTTCGGAGTCTCCATACAACTTTTAAGCACTTCCGTGCCTCTCCCGCATCGGTCAAACTACAAACAATTCAATCGCCTAAACCGCAAGAGGGCTGGAATGATCGGACGTGTAAGCTGGCTCGGGAAAGTCTTAAAGCCTGATTCCGACACCCTCGCCGCATCCATCAACTGGCTTGAGAAGTTCGTCACGCCGGAAGCAGATCGCGCCGAGCGCCGCGTCGTCGAGCAGTTCGCCGCCTATCGCTGGAACGGCACAGCTCTCACCTGCGACACAGTCCGCGACATCAGTTCCTCCGGTCTCTACCTTCTGACCAGTGAGCGCTGGAGTGCCGGCGACATCATTGCGCTCACCCTGCAACGTGAAGGCCCGCTCGATCCAGATCCCGCACGCCGCATCACCACGCAGACCAGGGTGATCCGCTGCGGTTCCGATGGCGTGGGACTCTCGTTTCTCTGGGCGAAGGACGATCCCGAGGCGCGTCAATGGGACTCTCTTCTCGACAGCCTGATTCAGCAAACCAAACCCGCCCACATGGAGAGTCTCGCTCGCCTCGTGGAAGCCTTCGCCTTCCTCGGCCAGATCTGCCCGGACGGGGCAGACGAGATCGGCGAGTGGGTTCGCACGCGCGCAAGCAGCCACAAGATCCTCACTGCCGTCGCGATTGCACTCAAGACGAAGCTCCTCCTCGATCGTCACCCATACACTGACCCCCTCGTCGTCGATCCGCAGGTTGCGGTTCGCATCCTTGAGGTCGGATCCGAGACCCAAGAAGACTGGCTGCAGAACTACTGGGCCGGACTTCTCATCACAGCGTCCGCTGCAAACGCCAGGCACGAGGGGCACCTGGAACTCGTCGAAACCTTCAGCCAGCTCACGTCCATTCCCATTCGCATTCTGACGGTCATCTGCACCAAGTCCATCAAGGTTCTGCTGCACAATGGACAGGTCGCAGCTAAACGGCAGGCATACAACACCGAAGAACTCGCCGCCACCGTCGGCGCCCGCGGGCCTCAGTTGCAGCGTGATCTTCACTCTCTCGCGTCCCTTCACCTCATCGAGAAGAGCGAATCCAGAACCTCGGCACTCCTTGCGAGTACTGAAACTCTGATCACCGCAACTCCTCTCGCGCTCAAGCTGTTTGCCCTGTGTAACGGACATCGCGGAGCAGTCCCCGATTTCTACTTTGCCGAGGCTCCAGAGACTGCAACGGCGGTCTAGCCGCACAGCACCACGCCGTGTGAGGAAGAACCTCCAGGCAACATCGGCACTGCTCGCATCTTGCATTGGAGCATCGCCGTCCGGCAACGCATAATGTCGCACATGGCAAGATATTCCCTTGCTGCCTTTCGGGCGGTCTGTACACCTGTGCGCATCGTTGCAGCCTTGCCTGAGGATTAGGCCCGGTCTCTGCTTCGTTACTCCGCTCGGACGATATTCTGAGTCCACCCATCTCGCTGTGGCATCATTGCTCCCGGAGGTCTCTTTGAACAAAACTCTGTATTTCTGTCTGGCTGTACTCTCTGCCGGCTCAGTCTGCTACGCGCAAGGCTCCGCCGCCCCCGCCAACCCAATCACGCAAAGCGAAAAAGGACTCTACGGCTTCATCGCCGGTACTGTTGTTGGTGCTGCTCAGAAGATGCCGGAGGATAACTACTCTTTCAAGCCAACGCCAGATGTTCGCAGCTTCGGTCAGCTTGTCGGCCATGTCGCCGACGCAAACTACATGTTCTGCTCAATGGCCTCCGGCGAGACCAACCCCTCGAAGGATATCGAGAAGACAAAGACGTCCAAAGCCGACCTGGTCGCCGCCGTCAAAGACTCAGTCGCCTACTGCAACCAGGTATTTGACAAGATGACAGACGCGAGCGGCAGCCAGATGACCAAGTTCCGCAGCTTCGATCTCTCAAAGCTCACCATACTATCGCTGAACACTGCCCACACTGACGAGCACTACGGCAACATGGTCACCTACATGCGCCTGAAAGGCCAGGTCCCGCCCACCAGCGAGAGCCAGCCCAGCCAACCGAAGAAGTAAGTCGTCTTTCTGGACTAAGGCTTCTCTGCACCAGAAGAAGAAAAGAGGAGGAGACTATGTCTCATCCTCTTTTCCTCGTCCGGAGACTTCACCGCTCCCAGAAGGGCGGCGGCTCGACTCCCAGCGCCCTCAAATACACGTACCCCTGCCCGCGATGATGGATCTCGTTGTCGATCGCGTACTGAATCGTATCGATGCCCCGGCCCTCCCACTGCCCGAACGCTTTGTCGACTTCTGTGAAGCGATGCGGCGGAATCTCTGCGAAGACGGTGTCCAGCCGCGCTGTCTGTTCATCCCAAACCCGAAGTAGCTCGCTCTTGGTCGTAACGGCGGCCTTGGACATGTCGAACTCCTTCCACTTCCCTGTCGCCACGCCCTCTGCAATCGGCACTGCCATGCGGATGAACTCCCAGGCTAATTCGGAAAACGGCCGCATTCCCCCAACTTCAAACGAAAAAAGCTTATCCTCTGGAAATGCCTCGATCACCCGGCGGGTCAGCCGCCGGTGTCCCTGCCAGCTCTTCAAAACGTCGCTCACCGTCAAAACGCCTACTTCAGCCGCTACGGTTGTCATATCCATTTCCTCCCGGCCCAGATCTGAGCACAACTCAAGCCTACGCACCATACATGACAAAGCATGTCATATATGCTGAATTTTGTTTCGCGCACTTTCGGGGCGTAATCCGGCCCGGACAAAAGGGTTGCGAAGTCCTGATCAATCAGTCCTTAATTGCTGCGCCTAGACGGATAAGAAGTGCCACATTCGATTGGAGGTAGTTGCAAACCACGGTTCGCTGGCTCCCCCCCTCTGTTTTCGGGAACTAATCGCCTCCGCTCCGCGTACAATTTCGCGTGAGGGTCAACATGACTCAGCTCGTCACCCAGCGTCTGCTCCCTGCCTTTCTGCTTGCTTCTGCGCTCCTGCTGGGAGCCGCTCCGGCGCGCGCCGATAAAGATATCGTGCAGTTCGGCAGTAACATCAACGTCGCGGAAGGCCATACCATACACGACGCTGTCTGCTTTTTCTGCAGCGTCAACGCGAAGGGCGACATCGATCACGACGTCGTCGTGTTCTTCGGCAATGTCCGCATAGCTCACCAGTCGAAACACGACGTAGTAGTGTTTTTCGGCAGCATTCACGCAGAGGACGACGCCGCCATCGGCCACGACATGGTCAACTTTTTTGGGTCAACACATCTCGGCGAGAACGTTTCCGTTGGCGGCGACGTTGTGGTCATGTTCGGCGGAATGCATGCGGCCGACACCGTGAGCATCGCAGGCAGCCGTGTTGCTCAGCCCATCTGGATCTTCTGGACTCCGCTGATCGTTCTCGGTCTGATCGTGACACTCATCGTGCACGAGGTCCGTTCCTATCGCCGACGCCGATATCTCGCCGCTTACGGCTACGTCCCTGTACCTCCTCCAGGCGTGCCGCCTCCACCGGTTCAGCCACAAGGTCCTATTCAGCAACGGTAGCGGCGATTCAACACTGAACTAAACTTGAGCAGGTGAACCTGGTCGAACGGCCATTGCGCATCGTCATTCCCGGAGGCAGCGGCCAGGTTGGCCGCGTTCTCGCGCGCTACTTCTGCCAGCGCGGCCATCAGGTCGTCGTCCTCACGCGCGGTCCGCACACCGAGGAGTGGCAAACCGTGCACTGGGACGCGAAGACTCCCGGCCTCTGGACGCAGTATCTCGAAGGCGCCGACGTCTGCATCAACCTCACCGGGCGCAGCGTTAACTGCCGCTACAATCCTGAAAATCGCGTCGAGATTTACAACTCGCGGATTGTCTCAACACAGCTCCTTGGCGACGTCATCGGCTCCCTCACGCATCCACCGCGCGTATGGCTCAACGCATCTACTGCAACAATCTATCGCCACGCTCTCGACCGTGCCATGGACGAACACACCGGCGAACTGGGCGGGAATGAACTACGTGTGCCCGACACATGGCGCTTCTCCATCCGTGTCGCAAAAGACTGGGAGACTGCGTTCTTCAGAGCGGAGACGCCTCGAACGCGCAAGATTGCGATGCGTTCAGCGATCACATTCAGCCCCGTACCGGGCAATGCTTTCGCCGTACTTTCGAACCTTGTACGCGTGGGCCTTGGCGGTACGCAGGGCAACGGAGGTCAGTGGGTCTCGTGGATCCACGAAGAAGACTTCGCACGCGCAGTCGAATTTCTTATCGCCCGCGGAGACATTGACGGGCCTGTGAACATTGCCTCGCCCAACCCCGAACACAACCGCGACTTCATGAGCATATTGCGCGAAGCCTGGGAGATGCCCAACGGCATTCCCGCTCCTCGTCCCGTTCTTGAGCTCGTAGCGCTGATCATGCGCACCGAGACCGAACTCATTCTGAAGAGCCGCCGAATATTTCCCGCCCGTCTTCTCGAAGCCGGCTTCCGTTTCAACTTTCCCAACTGGCCCCACGCCGCAGAGGACCTGGTGCAAAAGTGGCGTCTGCGAGACTAGTGCCTTCCCTTGCCTTTTGTCCCTGCCTCTTCATTTAGGCGTGATATTCGTAACCGGCAGATCCCAGTGTGAGAGCAGGATCTCAAAGCGCCTCCGCTCTTCCTTTTTGTATCGATCCTGATCGGGCCAGAGCTGCTTGATCAACGCCTCCTCTTCCGGATTGGCCGTAGTCGCGGCGGTCGAATTTTTGAATGTGATCGTCACCCTGTAGTCCCAGCGCCCATCCTCGGTCGTGTGATACGCCGGAGTCTCAATCTTCACCGCTATCATTCGACCCGTGGATTGAACCTTCTTCAGCAGCGGGTAGTGATTCTTCAGGAAGAGTTCAAGAAACTCCTGCTGATGCCCCCATTGCACCTTGTAGTAGTACTCGACCGTATACGGCTGGTCGGCGCCACCTTGCGGCGGCGCTCCTTGAGCCATCAAATGTGCGGAAGATGCGATCGCGAACGCGACGAAGAGAAGGATTGGAAGAACCCTGCGCATGGAAGCCTCCTTGGAGTTGAATGGCAGATGGTTGACTGCAATTCTAGCGTGAAGGCTTCCGTGCGCACTTGCTCGGGAATTGATAAGAACGTGACTGCGAACCCGGGCCCGTACTACTATTTCGCAGCGTATGAAATAGACTCAGCCCCGATCAAAGTCCCGCGACGTTCTGCAATGCGACCTTGCTCGGGATCTCGAGGATCGACCCGTGGAACGCCACAAGGCGACGGCTCTTGAATGTCGACAACGTGCGTGTGACTGTCTCACGCGAGGCGCCGATGAACTCCCCGATCTCCTCATGGGTGAGCGAGAAGCGGAAACGCATTCCACTCTCAGTCTTCTGGCCATTCTCGCTCCAATCCAGCAGGAGCCTCGCCAGCTTCTCTGGGGCGGAGCCGGCAAGCGCGACTGTACGAAGCTGCTCGCACGCGACCTTGTACTGGATGCTCAGCTCCTGCGTGACAACCTGGTAAACCTCAGGATGGCGCGCCATGAAGTTGAGGAACTGATCGCGCTCAATGACCGCAATGCGTGCAGGGTACAGGATCTCTGCCGTCATCTCGCTCGGCATGCCCGACAGCACGGATGAGAGGCCGAGGACTTCACCGGCTTTGGCGATGCTCAGAATCAGCCGCTTGCCATCGCTCGAGTTGATCGAGAGTTTTACTTCTCCGGAGACGACGATGAAGACGCCGGCAGGCACTGACTTCTCCGAAAAGAGCAGCATGCCTGGCTGATACAGCGTTGGGAACTCCATGGACTCGAGGTCGCGAAGTGCCGCTGGCGAAAGCTTCTTGAAAAACTCACCCGACCGCTGAACCTTGGAACCGCTGTTTGTTTCGCGCATCATTTGCATCGTTATTCCCCCTCTTCCACAGTTGCTGTTTTGTCGGCTGTAACTTCTTCGGCCAGAAATTGCGTCCACGGTGTTGTTGCAACGAGTTCAGCGTGCGTCTGAGCGTAGATGTCTCTCAGCACCTGCTTACCGCTTGCATCCGCATAGGTGACGTTGTGCAGATCGATGACAAGCTTCTTCGATTGGAGGCGCGGAGCAGCCTCCACCCACACACGATCAAGTTCGCTCGCCCATGGTCCTGCCACTCGCCCTTCAAGCGTCATCTCGAGTGCTTCTGCCTTATCTTGAATCGTGATTCGCAACGTATTCAGGCCTCCCATCAGCCTGCCCTCCATAAGGCATGCAGCGTGCCAAACTTCGGTGACGAGGGAATGCCATCTCGTTTGCAGTTGATTCTGAACGGATTACACTTTATCCGGAGTGAGGCAGATCACTCCGATCGAAGCCCGAAGTGACGAAGTGACGATGACGACATATCGTCACGGGACGAGATCTCGTCACGAAGTGCCTCGTCACTCCGTCAGTGAGGTGGGTCCTAGTTGTGATTCGGAAAGCGGGGCAAGTGGCAGCGCAGATCAGGAATAGTCGCCGCGTTCGATGCCCAGCTTCTTCAGCTTCGAGTTCAGCGTGGTGCGCTTTAGGCCCAGCCGAGCCGCAGCGCCGTCCGCCCCGCCGATCTGCCCGTTGGTCTCCCGCAGAACACGCAGGATGTGTTCACGTTCAGCAGCCTGCAGCGTGGGATTGCTCCGCTCGAGCTCTTCCTCTTCTTCCGCCAACTTCGTCTCGAGTTCCGCAAGTGGAACGTAGAGTTCCGAGCCGCGCGTCAGGATCACCGAACGCTCGAGGAAGTTTTCCAGTTCGCGAATGTTTCCCGGCCACGGCCAGCGGCAAAGAGCCTGCATGGTCTGCTCGGGGATAGTCGTGATGTTCTTGCCCATCCGCCGGCTGTGACTAGTAACAAAATGCCGCACCAGCACGGGAATGTCTCCGGCTCTATCGCGCAGCGGAGGAGAGAAAATCGGAAACACCTTCAGCCGGTAGTAGAGGTCGCTGCGAAACTGCTTTTCGGCAACCATCTCTCCCAGATCTCGATTGGTCGCAGCAATCAGTCGAACATTCACCGGAATCGCCCGATTTCCGCCCAGCCGCTCAATCTCTCTTTCCTGCAGCGCTCTCAGCAGCTTCGGCTGCAAGTCCAGCGGCAGCTCGCCAACTTCATCCAAGAACAGAGTGCCCTCATGCGCAAGCTCCACACGCCCCATCTTGCGCGCGATCGCCCCGGTGAATGCCCCTTTCTCATGGCCGAACAACTCGCTTTCCAGCAGCCCGGCGGGAATCGCGGCGCAGTTCACCTTCACAAACGTCCGCTCGCTTCTCCCGCTGAGGCGGTGGATAGCTCGAGCCAGCAATTCCTTTCCCGTGCCGGTCTCACCCTGAATCAGCACTGTTGCATCCGTCGGAGCCACCGTCTCAATTTGCTTCAAAACCTGCCGGAGCCCGCCGCTCTCCCCGACAATGTCCTCAAACCGGTTTTCGACATTGATTTCTTCTTCGAGATAGAGCTTCTCCTGCTTCAGGCGATCGCGCAGTTCCGCGATCTGGCGAAACACAACCGCGTTACTCACCGCCATGGCCACTTGATCGGCCACCTGAACTAGCATCTCCAGTTCGCGCTGCGCGAACGCGCTCTCCTGCCGGCTGGCCACCGCCAGCACACCTACTACCACCTCTCGATGGATAAGCGGAACCCAGCACCCCGACTTCATGCCGATCGTCGTAAGATGCGCAGCTCCTCCAGCCAGATCTGACCCCTGGATTCGATCGAGGAGGATAGGCTCTCGGGTTCTGAACGCCCTGCCTGCGGGAGAATCGTCGAGCGGAACGCGTACATCTGCATGCCGAACATTGTGATCATCGACGGCCAGAAACTGTACCATCAAATTGCCTGTCTTTTCGTCATAGAGACCCAGCGTGGCCGCATCCAGCGGCACCACCTCCGACAGGCTGGCAGCAATGGCGCTCAGAAGCTTGCGGACGTCCATGTTCGCCAACAGAGCCTGGCTGAGCTGAAGCATCACAGCTTCTTCGGCTCGCTTGCGGTCCGTGAAGTCCCGCGTCACCTTGGCGTACCCCGAGACCTCTCCCGTAGAAGGATCGCGCACCGCCGTAAGCACCACATTTGCCCAGAACCGGGTACCGTCCTTGCGTACGCGCCACGCTTCGTGCTCCACGCGTCCGCGTTGTGCGGCGAGCTTCATCAACTCTGCGGGTCGGTCGCGATCGATGTCTTCCTGCGTGAAGAATCGCGAGAAGTGCTTACCGACAATTTCGTCAGAAGTGTACTGCTTGATTCGTTCCGCTCCCGGATTCCATGTCGTGATGTATCCATCCTTGTCAAGCAGATAGATGGCGTAATCCCTGACTCCATCCAGTAGTGAACGAAGCTGCAGGTCTTTGCGGCGAACCAGATCCTGCGCCTCGCGCTGCTCCGTAACGTCGCGAATAATGCTGAGCACAGCCGTGCCATTTGGCCCTTGAAGGGGCTTGAGCATGATGTCGACGGGAAACTCAGAACCGTCCTTGCGCAACCCGTAGAGGTTGAGCGCTGCGCCCATCTGCCGGGCACGCGGATGCGCGTGGTAATTTTCGCGGTGAGAAGGATGATGTCGCCGGAAGCGCTCGGGAACCAGATCCTCTATGGATTTCCCGTTCAGTTCGCCCTGAGTGTATCCAAATAGTTCAGCCGAACGCGGATTCGCCGCACGGATTCTGCCACTGGCATCCGTGACAACAATTGCGTCAGGAGAGATATCAAACAGGTTCTCCAGCGCAAATTGAGCGAACTCGGCCCGTTCAGTCCCGGCCGTAGCCGCTGCGTCCTGTTCCGGGGAATCAGAAGGGCGCATCCTGGCTCCAACCTTAATTGTCGCAAAGAATACTGTCTACAGTTCCCGCACGGAAATGGATCGGTTTAGGCCATGTTTGGTTCTCCTGAATGGCGTTAACCGCGGCATCATCGTTCCAAACCGCCCTGCCGGCTGGTTAGAAAGCGCAGTCTCGTCTCCAAGGTCCAGGCTGCCACAGGACTACAGCGGGGCAATCTGGAGCAACACGGGTCGCCGCACTGCATGGAGACGGTACAATCGCAGCAAGCTCTGCGGAGGAACAAATCCCCAATGGATAAACGATGGCTTTTCATCGGCGCGATCGTTGTGGGTCTGTGCCTCTTCCTGATCTTCCTCGTACCCTTCGTCCTGAATGCCGACTCCTTCCGGCCCGCCGTAGAGTCTCAGCTATCAGCGGCCCTCGGGAGAGAGGTCACAATGGGCAAGCTGACGCTCTCGCTGATGCAGGGGAGCCTCGTTGCGCAGGACCTTGCCATCGCCGACGATCCTGCTTTCAGCAGTGTTCCTTTCGTTCAGGCCAAAAGCCTGGCAGTGGGCATAGAGCTCCTACCGCTCATCCTCCACCGCGACGTGCAGGTTACACGGCTGACTGTCGACACGCCCTCCATGCAGTTGATTGAACACGCTGCGGGTAAGTGGAACTACTCCAGCCTCGGTCGGAACCCCAGTGCGACCGATTCCCGCCCGCAGAGCCCCCTCTCTGATCTGCGCATAGGAGAACTGAGAATCGTCAACGGCAGTGCCCTGGTGTCCTCAGTTCCAGCCACAGCGAGGCCTTTCGAATACAGCGAAGTGAACCTGCAGGTCAAAGAGCTCTCGCTCTCCAAGTCGTTCCCGTTCGACTTGTCCGCCAAGCTGCCCGGTGGCGGCTCAGTCAAGCTGACTGGTACAGCCGGCCCGATTTCGCAGGAAGACACATCGGAGACCCCGTTTCAGGCCACGCTGCAAGTCCGCGAATTCAACCCCGTCTCCTCGGGCCTGATCAATTCGAGCAAGGGGATCCTCATGAACAGCGACCTTGACGGTGAGATCAAGTCCGACGGCACGCATTTGACGAGCAGCGGCAAAATCAGAGCCTCGCAGCTGCAACTCGCAGCCAAAGGCTCGCCCGCGCGGGAACCAGTAGACATGGACTACGCCATCACGAAGGACTCCGCCACGCGCGCAGGGAGCATCTCCGATCTCGTTGTTCACGCCGGCTCAGCCGAAATTCATGTCAAGGGGAGCTTCAAGTTCACTCCCGAAGCGACGATGCTCGACATGCATCTTTCTGCGCCAGCTGTGCCGATCGAGCAGTTGGAGCGTCTGCTACCCGCCGTCGGCATTCGCGTGCCCACCGGCTCGTCTTTGAAAGGCGGAACCCTTTCGGCCAACATCGCCATCGCCGGCCCGGTAACGTCCGCCATAGTGACGGGGCCAATCGAGATCGATAACACGCAGCTCGCGGGATTTGATCTCGCCGCGAGTATTGAAGGACTCAAGGGCCTCGCAGATACCGCCGCCGGAACCGAAATCCGGGTACTGAAGGCTGCCGTGAACTCATCAGCACAGGGCACCCGCCTCGCTAACATCTACGGAGACTTGCCCCAGGTCGGAACTGCAACTGGCGAAGGATTCGCGGCCCCGGCCGGCGAGCTTGACTTCCATCTGAACGCGAAGCTCTACAGCCCAAGCCCGGCTGCGCTTGCGGCAAACAGGACAACAAACGCAACTCCGGGATTGGTAGAGAGTTCGCTGCATCCGAACCCCAAAGCACCTCAGGGCCCGACCCGCAGCGCAATCATCACAATCACAGGAACCGCAGCCAGCCCGCTTATCGAAGCCAGGGTTGCGGCTTCGGCTCGCTGAGACCCGCGCTCATCCGCATCCCGCCCCGACCAGGGCCCCTGCACCTCGCATCCGCAGCCATTTAGAATGGCCGTCGTATTACTTCGCAGATTCCCGCACATCGCGCAGAATGCCAAACGGCAGCCCGTTCTGGGCCCAAGGAACCAATCAAGATGAATGCAACTATTCGTTTGAGAGCCGTCTTCACCTTTTTCCTGGCCGCTCCGGCATGCCTCCTTTCTCAACAGCCGCGCCAATACACCGACGCCGACTACGCCAACGCTGAGAAATTCATGGCCTACAACGTCAATCCCCTCGCCTACAAAGGCCAGGTGAATGCGCAATGGCTCGATGACGATCGCTTCTGGTATCGCGAAGTGGACGGCAACAACATCACCTACATCGCCGTCGATCCGGCAAAAAGCTCCCGTTCTCCACTGTTCGACCAGGAGAAGCTCGCTGCTGCTCTCAAAGCCGT
>Ga0105240_10009445_pt1 | contig 13808 bp, 10 predicted proteins | sample KBSC54metaG_FD_80426 | JGI IMG/M metagenome (GOLD analysis project Ga0105240, IMG submission 80426) | Corn rhizosphere microbial communities from Kellogg Biological Station, Michigan, USA - KBS C5-4 metaG | ecosystem: Host-associated > Plants > Roots > Rhizosphere > Soil | place: Michigan, USA... | reverse complement strand
TCCCAGCGGATCGGCGCCGCCAAAGTACCGGCGCGCCATGCTCTCGGAGAGGACGACCGATTCGGGCTGCGCCAGGGCGCGCGCCGGATCGCCGCGCAGCAGTGGGATTCTGACGACCTGGAAGAAATTGCGATCGACCACCGTCACCGTCTCATGTCCCTGGCGGTCGCCTGCCATGACCGTCATCTTCTCCGCCACCACGTGAACGACCGCCTTGACCTGCGCGATCTTCTCGCCCACCGCCGTAAGGAGCGGGTACGGACAGCCGGTTGTCGGTGCCGGGGGACTATCGGGCATCTGAAAGGTGGCTGCGAGCCGATAGAGGTTCTGCGTGCCCGGAATCCACGCATCGTACGAGAGCTGGTCGCGCACGAAGAGCAGGATGAGGATGGCACACGCCATGGCCACAGACAGGCCCGCGACGTTGATGAAGCTGTAGAGCTTGTGGCGGATGAATCCGCGCAGCGCCATCCGCAGGTAATGCTGAAGCATCGGACCTACTCGCTACGCAGCGCGTGAACCGGGCTGGTGCGCGCCAGCCGTACGGTATGGATATACACGGTGGCCCAGGCAATCGCGAGGGCAGCGGCGCCGGCCGCCAGGAAATAGGAGGGGCCGAGGGCGATCCGGAACGGGTAGCCTTGCAGCCAGCGGTGCAGATACCAATAGGCCGCCGGCCAGGCCACGACATTCGCCGCGAGCACCGGAGCGGAAATCCGCCAGAGCATCAGTCTCACGATATCCGGAAGGCGGGCACCGGATATCTTGCGAATGCCGATCTCCTTCGTGCGCCGCTCGGCGGTGAACACCGCGAGCCCGAAGAGACCGAGGCACGCGATGACTATGGCGATGACGACGAAAGCCGCAAACATCTCGCCTTGCCGCCGGTCTTCCTGAAAAAGGCCGTTGAACGCATCACTCATGAAGTAGCGCGTCACACCCGTATTGGGCGGCAGGGAGCGCAATGTGTGATCGATGAGAGAGAGCGCAGCCGACCTGTCGCCCTGCAATCTGACGGACAGGCGTAGATAACGCGCCGGATCCACCATGAACAGGGCCGGTCTCGCCTCGCTCCTGACTCCATCGAACATCGCATCGCTCAGAACGCCGACGATCTTCAACGGCATCGCCATGCCGGAGCCTTCGACGTCGATTCTCCTGCCGACCGCCCCCTGCGGGCTGAGCCCCAAGCGATGCGCCATCTCCAGGTTGATGAGAATGTTCTTGTCCGACCAGCCGGCCGACACGTCATTTCCGTACGACTTCGACAGGAGCCGGCCGGCAAGTAACCGCATGCCGTAGAGCGAGGGAAAGCTCGGGGTGATGTCGATGATCTCTGTCGCGATCGATCCCGCCGCGCCTTCGAGTCGGACGACATCATTCCGCACGGCGTCCGTATCGAACGGCACGACGGTGGAAAGCGCCGTCCCGGCGACTCCCGGCCCTGCTTTCAGGATCGTTGCCAGGCTCTCGCGCGTCTGGATCGGCAGGTTCTCGATGCCTCGGATGACCACCATGTCGGACCGTTCGAAGCCCCAATCGCGGCCGTGCGCGAACTGAATCTGCCGAAACACCACGAGGACCGCCACCCCGAGCGCGATGGAAACCGCGAATTGACCGACGACCAGAGCGGCGCGCACGAGCCCCGACCCTGTCTGTGCGGACCCGCCCGTCCGCAGCGCTGCCGCGGGCCGCAAGCGGGAAAGCACCCAGGCAGGATATAGCCCGCAAGACAGTCCGATGAGCATCGTGCCGGCGACGATGGACGCGAGCAGCTTCCCGTCGCCGAGATAGGACAGCCCAAGAGGTACACCCAGAAACCGGTCGACGAGCGGCAGCAGCGATTCCAACAGCGACAGGGCGATCACGAGAGATACGAGGACCGTCGCGGCAGCCTCGAGCAGGAATTGGCTGACGAGCTGACGTCGGTGGGCCCCCGCCATCCGGCGTAGCGCGATCTCCCGCGCCCGCAGTCCCGCGCGCGCCGTAGTGAGATTCATGAAGTTGATGCATGCAACCAGCACGATGAGAAATCCGATCGCGGTGAGCCCCGCCAGCCATGCAGGGCTCACGGTCGGTCTCATGTTGCCGATCTTCCCGCTCGTAAGGTGCACGTCCCGGAAGGGCGTGAGATGGAATTCGTCGATGCTGCTCGCCGGAACATCGCCCATGCCCATTTTGCCTTCATCCACCGATCGATCCACGATCCGTGCGACCGCCGAGAGTACGTCCCGCGGGTTGGCTCCCGGCGCCAGCTCGACGTAACCGGAAACGCCGTTTCCGCTCGTCCATCCCTGCTGCTTGTCGACCTCCGGCATCGGATCGGCCTGCGACGTGTTCGGCATCACGAGGTCCGCGACGAGCTGGGTGTTGTGCGGCAGATCGCGCAGCACTCCCGTGACTACGAGCGTATGGGATTTGGAGAAGCACGCCGCATCATCGGGTTTGCATGCATCCGGCCAGATGTCGCCGCCGATGCGCAGGGTCCGCCCGATCACATCGGCCCCGCCGAAGAGCTTTCGGGCCATGGTCTGCGACAGCACGATGGAATCGTGCTGCTCGAGAACCTGCGCCGGACGGCCCGCGACGAGCGGCAACCGGATTACCTGAAAGAAGTTTGGATCGACGATCGTGACCTGTTCGTGGAATACGCGGCCGCCGGCGCTCACCGTCATCGGCTCCGGTACTACGTGCGCGACGGCTCTTATCGCCGGTATCTGCGACCCCGCCGCGGTCAGCACCGGGAATGGGCAAAGCGCCAGCGGGAATGGCGGCTGCCCCGGTATGTGAAACGTCACTTCGAGCCGATAGAGGTTGGCTGTATCGGGCAGCCAGGAATCATAGGAAAGCTGATCGCGCACGAATATCGCGATCAGGATGGCGCATGTCAGCGCCACCGACAGCCCTGCGACATTGATGAAGCCGTACAGTTTGTGCTTCACCAAGCTGCGCGCCGCCATGATGAGGTAGTGCCGCCACATTGCTGTAGTCTCAGACGGCCATCCGCACCTTTTCAGTCACGATTGCGCCGTCAAGGAGATCGACGATGCGGTGGGCGTACTCGGCGTGAGGCCGCGAGTGTGTGACCATCACGATGGTGGTCCCTTCGCCGTTGAGCTCGGTCAGGAGCTGCATCACCTCCTCGCCGGTCGCGGAGTCGAGGTTGCCCGTGGGCTCATCGGCCAGAAGCAGCTTGGGCCGTGAAACCACGGCACGGGCGATCGCGACGCGCTGCTGCTGTCCGCCGGAGAGCTGTTGCGGCCGGTGCTTCGAGCGATGCGCGACCTTCATGCGCTCGAGCGCCTCGCGCACCCTTGCCTTGCGGTCACGCGTGGACACGTCCTTGTGGTAGAGCAAGGCGAGCTCGACGTTCTCGAACACATTGAGCTCATCGACCAGATTGAAGCTCTGGAAGATGAAGCCCACGCTGTTCTTGCGTAGCTCCGAGAGCTGGCCCTCCGACCAGCCGGCGATCTCGTGTCCCGCGAACCAGTACTCCCCCGAGGAGGGGCTGTCGAGCATGCCGACGATGTTGAGCAGCGTCGATTTACCGCAGCCCGAGGGGCCCATCACCGCCACGAATTCGCCCCCGCCGATCTCGAGATCCACGGCGCGCAAGGCGGTGGTCTCCACTTCGGTGGTGCGATAGACCTTGGAGAGGTGTTTCAGAGAGAGCATGGATTCATCCCGCATGATCAGTTCTGGTGGTTCGGGTGCTCGAGCTCGACCCGCTCGACGCGCTGGAAGCCCTGGTAGCTTGAGACGATGACCCGTTCGCCCGGCTCGAGACCCTGAAGGACTTCGATCTGCTCGGGATTGCGCCGCCCGAGCTCGATTCTGCGGCGGACGGCATCCTTGCCGCCGGGGGTTACGACAAACGCCCAGCTGCCGCCGGTGTCCTGGTAGAAAGGTCCGTTGGGCAGCATCAGGGCGGTGGCCGTGCCCCCGAGCTCGAGACGGGTGTCGACCGCCTGGCCGACGCGGATGCCCTGCGGCGCGGGGCCGGTGAAGTTGAGGTCCACCTTGAATGTGCCGTCGGAGACCTGGGGGTAAATCTTGACGACGGTCGCGCGGAAGTCGCGATCACCCAGGCTGAAGACCGCAGTCTGGCCGCGCGCGACCCGACCGATATAGAACTCGTCCACCTGCGCGGTCAGCTTGAAACGGTCGAGCGAATCGACCTGCCCGAGCACCGCTCCCGCGGTTTTGGACTGGCCGACACGGGCGTCGAGCGCCGTCAGCTGGCCTGCTGTCGGCGCGCGGATGGTGAGCGCGTCGAGACTTGCCCGGGCAGTCGCAATGTTGTCGTTGAGCGATCCCAGGGTCTTGCGAAGTTGCTCGAGCTGGGTCGTGCGCACCTGCTGCTCGGTGTCGCGCGAGGCGATCGTGGCATCCCGCAGCTCCTGCTCGTACCGGTACTGCTCCTGCTCCTGCGCATAGAGTGTCGGCGCGATGGCGTTGCCGTCGAGCAGGATCTTGTCGCGCACGAGGTCGCTCTTCAGCACCGCAACCTGATGTTGGATGTCAAGCAGCTGGCTCTGATACCTGAACCGGGTATCCTCGAGCTGCAGCTTCGTGTTCTCGATGGCGTTGATCTGGCTCGCCGTATCCGCCTCGCGCGAGGCGATCTGCAGCCGCAGCGCGGTGTTGGTGAGCCCGATGAGCGGCTGCCCGGCCTTGACGATCGTACCATCCTCGGCCAGCACCTCCTTCACGGTCCCTCCCTGCTCGGTCGTCAGGTAGTAGGTCGTGAGCGGTGTCACCGTCGCGCGCACCGCGATGTAGTCCTCGAACTGGCCGCGCGTCACGGTGCCCATCGTGAGTTGGTCGACCGGTACGCGGTAGGTGCTGATCCCGGCGCCATGGAGCAGCCACGCAGCGAAGCCGAGGACGAGCAGTGCCGCAGCTCCGTATGGCGCATAGCGCCGCCAGACGGGCGGGCGGGCGAGCGGCCTGTCCATGCCACCGCCAGCCGGAGGGGGAGCCGGCTCGGCCTCGCCCGCCCGCTTGGCCCTGACGTCTACTACTCGACTTCCTGAAGATTGTCCGCCGGATCGCATGGACATGCCCTTTGCAATGGCCATACCATGCACAAATCATAAAGATATCAGTGAGTTAGACAATATCGATTGACTATGAGGTGTTCGTTGCCGAACAAGCGAGCGTACACTGTGCGAATTCGGACACCCACCACGCCGAATACAAAGGCCCCGAGGGCTGGCGTCCGCGGCGCGCGGCAGGAAGATCAGGGCAGCCGATATGCTCGGCCTCACGCGTCAGGCGTACACCGCCGGCTAATGAACAAACGTCGCGATGGTGAATGCGATGCCTGCAGCTGCGATCGTAGTACCGACCACCCACTGAACAATCGAGGTCTTCGCCTTGCTGATCGCAGCCTTCAGCTCGCCAACTTCCGCCTTTGTAGCCAAATGCGGAATTTGATGCTCCCAACCTGCACCTTGAGGTCTGACACGTGCCGCTCAAGGATGCCTAACCGCTTCAAAATATCATCCATACCGCCTCCACCGAGCCCGCCCCAACCTCGCTGGGGGCATTCCGCGACCGATCGGAACTGAAATCGTTCCGTCACGCGACTCACGCATGCTCTCCCAGGATTCACCTTCGCGTCCGAGTGGCTGCAGACTGCCCCGCCGAACTGCGCATTGCCTCAGGACGGAAATGATCCTCGCCACCTCAGGGTGGCGCAACGGGAAGAGTGAAATTTCTACGCGTGTAGAGCGTCAGTTACTTGCGTGTTGAGACTAGGTTAGGAAATGACGCGTCGATCTGCGTTCGCGTGCTCGCGATGGACATTCCGGGCATTGTACTTCACTCCCGGGCCTGCTCAGGCAGGCTGCGGAGCATCTCCGGCACGCTCGGCGATCGGCCGCGCGTGCTGCAGGAGGGAAACGAGGAACTTTCCGGGCTCGTCCGTCATGGCCAGGTGTCCTGAATTCTCGAACCAGACGAGTTGCTTTTGCGGCGCGCGCACCTGCGCGTACCACTGCGCCGCCAGCCCCGAGTTGACGACGAAATCGTGGCGCCCGGCGCACAGGATGAGCGGGCAATCGAGTTGCCGCGTCGCGCTCTCATCGAGGCTGAGGACCGGTTGCAGCAGGTAATGCTCGGAAAACTCGTTGCCGTCCCAGATGTGTTTGATCTCTGCATCCGTGTAATCCGGAGATAGTCTGCTCAGGTCGCCTTCTGCATCGCTGCCATGTCTGTAGGCCATCGAGCCGCCGTAATACTCGACCCATCGGCGCTGCACATATAGATCCTTCAAGGGCGATGGGTGTCCGGGAGGAAAGTAAGGCGCGATAGCCTCGAGCTCTCTCACCGCTTTGGCGTTTCTCTCCCGTCGCGCGCTTTCGATGGCGAACTTCCACCCACGACGCTCGCTTTCGGGTGCGTTCGTGATCTGGCCGAGGCCGATGTAGGCGTGCAGTGAGTGGGGCTGTCGCTTGGCGAGCTCCAGACCCAGGTAGCTTCCCCACGAGTGTCCGAGCACGAATATCTTTTCCTTGCCGAGCTCCCGGGCCACCCAGCTCACGAGCTCCTGCGTATCGGCCTGCATCCGCTCGAGTGTCATCGTCGGAGCCTGAGCACCGCGGCTGTTGAGGAGGAAAGTCTTGCCGGCACCCCGCTGATCCCACTGGACGACGGTGAAGTACTCCTCCCAACCGCGGGTGTACCACCAGCTCATGGGAATCGACACATAACCCGGTCCGCCGTGGAGAAAGAGCAATGCCGGATTGCGCCTGTCCGCGCCGCGGACCGACACCCATTGCTCGATGCCACCGATCTTGACAGCTTCGAGCCGCTCGATACCGTTTGGCGTGACGATCTTACGGGCGTTGGCAATGATACGGGTCGCCTCACGCCGTCTGAACGGCTCGCCCGCGGCAGTGTCATCTGCCGCACTCGCGACGCCGGAACCGGTAACCGAGCCCGCCACGCACCCTGCGCTCACAGCGGCCACGGAGGTCAGGAAATCGCGGCGCCGCACTCCAGGGGTATCCTCGCGCTCAGGCGGTCGTTCACTTCTCATCGTTCACCTCGGCTGAAATGGATGCACAACACCGTCCGGGGGGAGCAGTTGCATGGCAGCGGTTTGTGCAATGGCTGTGCCATAGTGAATCAGCCCGTCGTTTCAGTGACTTAGCAAGCCACGTGGCAACCAGGTGTCCGTTCGTGTACAACTGCCTGGACACCCGTACGGATTCGGACACTTGGCACCGACCCCTCCTCATCCTGCGCGAATTCTCATCATCGATGACCAGGAGGACATCCTTCTCGCCGCGCGCCTCCTGCTGAAACGCCACTTCGCATCGGTGGTGACGCTGCGCAATCCCGCGACCCTGCCGGAGCTGGTGCGGCGCAACGCCTTCGACGTCCTGCTCCTCGACATGAATTTCTCCGCCGGCGCGGAAGCAGGCGCCGAGGGGCTGGCGCTGCTCGCGCAAGTGCTGGCACTCGACAGCCAAGCGGTCGTAGTGCTCATCACGGCGCACGGTGATGTTTCCCTGGCGGTCGAGGCCATGAAGAAAGGCGCCGCGGATTTCGTCACCAAGCCCTGGGAGAACGACAGACTGTTGGCGACGGTGCTCGCGGCTTCGAACCTGCGCCGCTCGCGGATCGAGGCCACCGAGTTCCGCGCCCGCAGCCAAGGGCTCGCGGAAGCGACCCGCATCGAGGGACAGATGATCGGGACGTCCGCGGCGATGCTGCGCGTCTTTCAGATCATCCGCCGAGCCGCGCCCACCGACGCCAACGTGCTCATCCTGGGGGAGAACGGCACCGGCAAGGAGCTGGTCGCGCGTGAGATCCACCGGCTCTCGGCACGCGCCGAGCAGGCCTTCGTGCGTGTAGACCTGGGCACGCTCTCGCCGCAGCTTTTCGAAAGTGAGCTCTTCGGCCACCGCCGCGGCGCCTTCACCGATGCCAAGCAGGATCGAATCGGCCTCTTGCGCGCCGCCTCGGGCGGCACGCTCTTCCTCGATGAGATCGGCAACGTGCCGCTGCATCTGCAGAGCAAGCTCCTCACGGCCCTGGAGCGGCGCGAGGTCACGCCGGTCGGCGGCGAGAAAGCTCAGCCCATCGACGTGCGGCTCATCAGCGCCACCAACCTTTCACCGCATCGCCTCTCCGATGAGAACGTCTTCCGGCAGGATCTCCTCTACCGCATCAACACGGTCGAGATCGCCCTGCCGCCCCTGCGGGAACGACCGGGGGACATCGCCCCCCTCCTCGAGCACTTCGTGGCAATCTACTCTGAAAAATACAACGTCCCCCCGAAGCGCTTGAGCGCGGCGGCCCTGGATCGCCTGACGGCGCATGGGTGGCCCGGTAACGTGCGCGCCTTGCGCCATGCCGTCGAGCGCGCCGTCATACTCAGTGAGGAGACGATGCTCGAGCCGGGCGACTTCTCACTCTCGGCGGCGGGACAGTCGGCGCTGGGCCAGTCCGCGGCAGATGCCGTGCCCGCGGCTCTTGCCGCGGAAACTTCCACGCTCGATGCCGTGGAAAAAGAAGCGATCCTGCGCGCCCTCGAGGCACATGGCAGGAATATCAGCCGCGCCGCCGAGGCGCTTGGACTCACACGCCCATCGCTCTACCGGCGCCTGCAAAAGTATGGCCTCTAGCCCCTTCCGCGCCGGTGTCCTCGTGCGCGCGGCCGCGCTCTTTCTCACGATCGGTGCGGTCGCCTGGATGATCGCCAACACACAATGGTACGTCACGATCACTCTTTTCACCGCCATGGGAGTCTACGAGACCGTTGCTCTTATCCGGTTCGCGTCTCAATCGAGTCGCGAGATCGCTCGCTTCCTCGATGCGCTCTCCGTCGATGACCTGTCACAGAGCTTCGGCGGCCTCGTTGCTGACGGCGCCCACCATGAGCTCGGCACCGCGATGGAGCGCGTGCTCGCACGCCTGCGCGCCAGCCGCTCGGAGCGAGACGAGCAGGCTCAATACCTTCAGACGCTGGTCAATCACGTGCCGGTGGCGTTGTTGTCGATCGACGGGCACGGCGAGGTGAAGCTGCTCAACATGGCCGCACGGCGGCTGTTCGAGAGCTCGCTTACCCGCAGCAGCCAGCTCTCCCGCTACGGTCAGGCCTTTGCGGTGAGCATGGAGGCGCTCCTGCCGGGAAGCACCGCGATCCTGCGAATGGAGCGCGCCTCGGGCACCCTGCTCCTCAAGGGAGCGGCCACCGAGATTGCCGCGCGCGGAGCGCGCTGGCGCCTCGTGTCCCTGCAGAACATCGAGAATGAGATGAGCGCGCAGGAGCTCGAGGCCTGGCAGACCGTCATCCGCGTCATGGCTCATGAAGTGATGAACTCCCTGACACCCGTGTCCTCTCTTGCGGCTACCGCACACGGGTTGGTCAGAGACGTTCTCGAGCAACTCCCGGCGGATGATCCGCGCGCCCCTGCATTGGCGGATGCGCGAGATGCCTTGGAGGCCGTCTCCCGACGGAGCGAGGGACTGTTGCATTTCGTACGCAGCCACCGCCGGCTCACGAAGCCGCTCGCAGCGCAGATCGAAGTGGCGCCGGTGGAGCGCTTGTTCGCCCGCATCCAGCGCCTCCTCGCGAGCGACCTGGCCGAGCGCGACATTCACATGACGACCCGGGTGGAACCCGGCACCCTGGAGCTACCGATGGATGCGCAGCTCCTCGACCAGGCGCTCATCAACCTGGTCCGCAATGCGCTCGAGGCGCTGCGCGAGACGCCGACCGGACACATCGCACTTTCAGGCACCCGGGAGGCCGACGGCCGGATCGCCATCTCCGTGTCGGACAATGGCCCCGGTATCCCGCCCGATCAGCGCGACAAGGTCTTCGTGCCCTTCTTCACCACCAAGCGCCAGGGCAGCGGCATCGGCCTCACCCTCGTGCGCCAGATCGCCGCCGCCCACGGCGCCAGCGTCGATATCTTAGACACCCCGGGCGGCGGCGCGACGGTCCGCCTGCGATTCTGAGTTAAACTATGCCTGTGCCAGAGCAGTCAGCATTCGCAACGTAGGCTCATCGCCATGAACAGCGGAATCTCCTCCCTACCCAATACCAAGACGCTGCGCCCTGCGGTGATCGTCGGAGGCGCCATCATCATCGCCCTGCTGGTCATGGGCGGCGTCTTCGTCCAGATCGGTCCCGGCCAGCGCGGCGTGCTCATGACTTTCGGCGCGGTGCACACCGGAGTCCTCGATCCCGGCCTGCACCTCAAGCTGCCATTCGCGCAGTCGGTCGCCCGGATGGACGTACAGGTGCAGAACTCGCAGGCAGCCGAGACCTCCGCGAGCCTCGACCTGCAGAACGTCTCGACCACGGTCGCAACCAACTGGCACATCCTCCCGGCCGATGCGGAGTGGGTGTATCAGCACATCGGCAACGAAGGCGACCTGGTCGACAAGATCATCCGCCCGGCGATCAGCAATTCCGTCAAGGCGGTGACGGCGCACTACAACGCCGAAGACCTGATCATCCACCGCGATCAGGTGCGCAGTCAGATCCAGGAGCAGATGACCTCGGAGCTGCAGCCTTATCGCGTGGTGGTCGACTCCGTCAACATCACGGACTTCCACTTCAGCGAGGAGTTCGCCCAGGCCATCGAGCGCAAGCAGATCGCCCAACAGCGCGCCTTCCAGGCGAAGTACGAGCTGGATCAGGCGAAGGTCCGCGCCGAGCAGCGCATCGTCGAGGCCCAGGCGCAGTCAGAGGCGCAGAAGCTCCTGCAACAGACCCTGACACCCGAGATCATCCAGCAGCAGGCGATCACCAAGTGGGACGGGCATCTTCCGACGGTGATGAGCGATAAGGGCGTTCTGCCCATGATCGGCAATATCGGGGCGCCGACAGGGAAGTGAGCGGCAGCTATATCTCGTCGAGAAACCCGATGTAAGCTGTTGATTTTATGGCGCCCCCGGCCGGAGTTGAACCGACGACCTACCGCTTAGGAGGCGGTCGCTCTATCCACTGAGCTACGGGGGCGCCGCCGGCGCGAGTTTACAGGAGTATGCTGACCCGGGCAGTGGGTTCCGGGAGTTCTCCATGAACACATCCCTTAGCCTCGGGAAGCGCCGCTTCCTTCACGTCGAGGTGCGCCACATTCCGGCGCTGCAGTCGATCGTATGGCTGCGCCGCGGGTGGGAAGACCTCCGCCAGATGGAGGGATCGAGCCTCGCGCACGGGGTCATCATCTCGGTCATCGGCGCGGTGCTGCTGATGCTCGGCAGCACTCATCCCTATCTCATCGCAGCCGCGGTCACCGGTTACCTGTTGGTGGGTCCGATCATGACCACCGGCGTCTGCGAGCTCTCGCGCCGGCGGGCCGCGCGCGAGCCGCGCGGGTTCGACGAGTCGCTGGAGGCCGTCACCCGCAACCCCGACGCGCTGATGCAGTTCGGCGGCATCCTGGCGCTGATCGCGATCGTCTGGTTCATCGCCTCCACAGTGCTGCTGCAATCGATCTTCGGTATCCATGTGCCGAGCCTCGCCATTGCCCTGTGGGGCGGTGCCGGCGACTTCGCCAGCACGCGCGAAGTGATCGGGTATTTTTCATCGGGCGCTCTCTTTGCCGTCACCGTCTTCGTCTTGTCGGTGGTCGCCGTGCCACTCATCATCGACCGGCACGCAACCGCGGCCGAGGCGATGTGGGCGAGCGTGAAGGCCTGCCTGCACAACATTCCTGCCATGATCGTCTGGGCGGCGCTCATCGTAGCGCTCACTGCGCTCGGCTTCGTGACGCTCCTCCTCGGCATGATCGTCATCGCACCGCTCCTCGGGCATGCGACCTGGCATGCCTACCGGGACCTGGTGGGTTGAGCGGGCGCCTGCTCGAGACCGTAGAGGTCGAGACAGGCGCGCAGCCCACTGCCTCCATCGTCTGGCTGCACGGCGTCGGCGCGGACGGGCATCAATTCGAGCCGCTTATCGGCCCACTGACGCGCGCCGCGAGCGCACCGCTGCGATTCGTGTTGCCGCACGCTCCGGTGCGGCGGATCACGCTCTGTAATGGCGAGCAGATGCGCGGTTGGTATGACCTGCGCAACCCCGACCGTCAGATCGGGCAGGACGAGGCAGCGATCCGCGCCTCGGATGCGGCAATCGGCGCCCTCCTCCGACGCGAGCGCGCGCGGGGTATCCCGTTCCATCGCATCGTCCTCGGCGGCTTTTCCCAGGGCGCCTCGATGGCGCTCTATGCCGGGCCACGATTTCCCGAGAGGCTGGCCGCGGTCGTCGCGCTCTCCGGCTACCGTCTCATCGCCTCGACCCTGCAGGCTGAGTGGCAGGAGGCGAATCGCAAAACGCCATTTTTCCTGGGGCACGGCACTGCCGACCCGGTGGTGAGCCTCAAAGAGAGCGAGCTGGCACGCGACCTGCTGCATCGAGCCGGCTACGCGGTCGAGTGGCACGCTTACCCCGCCGGCCACGAGGTTCCAGCCGAGGAGATCGCGGCCATCGCCGACTTCCTCGGGAAAATTCTCTGACGTGCAGAAACCCTGTGCCACCGGCGGGACACCTACCTGTGTGTATTTGAAAGGTATCGGAACCGCGACTCCACCCTCGCGATATACCAAGCTCGACTGCTGGGAGGCATTCCGGCACTCCGACTGGTTCGAGCGCCTGAGTGTCCGCACTCGTGCGCTCGCCCGGGCCGTCCTGCTCGGCGAGAACGGCATGGAGGCACGGCGGCTCGCGGTGGCCTCGCTCGCCGAGGCATTCCGGATCGACCCGGATACCCTGCACCGGCGCTTCCTCGATACGGCACCGGCGCTTGCCAGCCGCGCCGGGGCGGCGGCGCTGGACGACGCTGGAGTCGAGACGCATGACATCGATGCAATCGTCATCAGTACCTGTACGGGTTATCTCTGCCCGGGGCTCTCCGGATATGTCATCGAGCGGCTCGGCCTGCGCCCCAACACTGCGGCGTTCGACCTCGTCGGACAAGGGTGCGCCGCCGCGGTGCCCAACATGCGCCTGGGTCAGGCGCTGGTCGGCTCCGGCGGAAGCTGCCGCAACGTCCTCTCGATCTGTGTGGAGGTCGCCAGCGCCGCCATGTACCTCGATGACGACCCGGGTGTGATGGTGAGTGCGTGTCTCTTTGGAGATGGCGCGGGCGCTGCAGTGCTCTCCAGCTCGCCGTCGGCGCATCGCCGCCGCATCGAGTGGCGGGACAGCGAGTCGCTTGTCGATCCCGCGCAACGCGAGACGCTGATGTTCGAGCAGCGCCACGGGATGCTGCGCAACGTGCTCACTCGCCCCGTGCCGCAACTTGCGGCGAAGTATGCCGGACAGGTGCTCGAGACCGTGCTCGAGCGCACCGGCCTCGACGTCTCGCACATCGCCGCTTGGATCATGCATGCCGGCGGCCGCGACGTCCTCTTGGCGTTGGAAGAGCGCTTGCGGCTGCCGCCCGCGAAGCTCACCTACAGCGCAGCAATGTTGCGCGAGTACGGCAATCTCTCGAGCGCTTTCGTGTATTTCGTGCTGCAGGCGGCCCTGGCGGGCGGCGCAGCGGGAGGATGGTGGTGGCTCGGTTCCTTCGGCGCGGGCTTCAGCAGCCACGGGGCACTGCTGCGGGTGGAATGACCGCTCGAGGCCGAGTGGTCGATCCCGAGGTCCTCGATGATCTCGCACCGGCAGACCCGCGTGCGGTCCGCTCGCGCCGCGATCTGCAGCGCGTCAACCGGGTCATGGGAAGCTGTGGCATCCTGACTCGGACCCTGCGCGATGTGCTGGGATCGCTTCCGCCTCATGCACCCCTGCGCATCCTGGAGCTCGGGGCCGGCGATGGCAGCCTGGCGTT
>Ga0105240_10009443_pt1 | contig 13809 bp, 14 predicted proteins | sample KBSC54metaG_FD_80426 | JGI IMG/M metagenome (GOLD analysis project Ga0105240, IMG submission 80426) | Corn rhizosphere microbial communities from Kellogg Biological Station, Michigan, USA - KBS C5-4 metaG | ecosystem: Host-associated > Plants > Roots > Rhizosphere > Soil | place: Michigan, USA... | reverse complement strand
CGGGCTCGCAGGGGCGTGGATCTCCGGCCGCTCGATCATCAGTTCATGGATTCGCGCAGCAGCCCCAGCCCCCCGGAGCAACTCGCCGTAAGTCTCGGTCAACGCCCCAAACGAGCCTCCGACGATGGAGCCCAGATAGATGAAGGCGGCAATGGTGCCCCCCGAGAGCCGCCCGGCCGCAACGTCGCTCACCGCCTCCCAAAGCAACATCACGATCATTCCGAACATGATCAGCATCAGGGTGAAGGTCAGGACCGCACGCACGCCGAAACGACGGCGCGCTACCGAAAAGGCATTCTCGACGGTGGTACGGAATCGTCCGAGCTCGCGGGTTTCCTGTCCGAAAGCTTGCACAACTTTCATCGCGCCAAGGGTTTCGGAAATTGTACTTCCGACGTCGGCGATCTTGTCCTGCGAGGACCGGCTCAACGCTTTCACCTTCCGGCCAAGGAGAATGACTGGGGTCACCACCAGCGGAATGGCCAGAAGCAGCAGCCCGGTCAGCTTGGGGGAAAGAATGAAAAGATAGATGAGGCCGCCCGCACCGTTGGCGAAATTGCGAAGAGCCATCGAGGTGCTGACGCCCACCACCTGATCGAGGATGGTGGTGTCGGCGGTGAGGCGCGATGCAATTTCCGACGGCCGATTTTCTTCGAAGAAGCGCGGGGGCAGGGTGAGCAGGTTACGGTGCACCGCGATCCGGATGTCGGCGACGGTGCGCTCCCCGAGCCAGGAAAAGAAATACAAACGGCATGCAGTCGCCAGCGCAAGGACGACGACGATGGCGAGCAGGATTTCGAACGCGTCTCTGACCGCTACCGCATTGGCTGCATTGCCGACGAAACCGCGATCGATCACTCGCCGGACGCCCCAGCCGATCGCCAGAGTCGAGGCTGAGGAGAGCGCCAGGAAGAAAACGGCACCGGCGATATGCCACCGGTATTTGCTGGCCGCGCGCCAGACGATCCGCAGATTGCCGAGACTTCGGTTGGGCTTTTCGGAAGCGTCAGCCATGCGCCGCCGACTAGCAGGGGAAGGCGAAGGGCTCAAATGAACCCGAAAGCGCGATGTAGCGCCAGTTGATCAGGCTGCCTTGGCAGCCCGCTTTATTGCCACCTGATCTCCGGCAACAGGCTCGCCGAGGGCAAATCCCTGGCCCACCCGACATCCCATGCTTCGAAGCAACGCAAGTTGCTGCTCCGTCTCGATCCCTTCCGCGACCGATTGCATGTCGAGGCTGCTGGCGAGGTTGATCACCGCCCCAACGATTGCAGCGATCTCGGAATCCGAGTTGATCGCCTGGACGAAGCTCTTGTCTACCTTGACGACGTCCACCGGAAAATCGCGCAAATGCGAGAGAGAAGAATAGCCGGTTCCGAAATCGTCCAAAGCCACGGTCACACCGGCCCTTTTCAACAGGGTCAACGCACGCTCCACGTAGCGGGAGCTTCGATCCATCAGAGCATGTTCGGTGACCTCCACCTCAATAAAGTGGGCCGGGATGTCATGTTGCGCCAGCAGCAGGAGCAGCCGTTCGGCATAGTCGTCGCGAAGAAACTCGGCCGGCGCGCCATTGAGCGAGATCCGGCCGAAGTCGACGCTCCGATCGAGCCAGTCTCGAACCTGTTCGAAAACCCGTCGCTGCATCAGCGCGCCGATTTCGCTCGCCAGCTCATATTCCTTGAACGCCTCTTCGATCGTATGCGGCAGCTGGAATCCGCGCTTGCGATCGTGCCACCGGAGGAGCGCTTCAAATCCGACAAGCTGGCCCGACTTCAGATCGACCTTCGGCTGGAAGAAGGGCACCAGGCTTTGATCGCGGATCGCAAGACGAGCGAGGCTGAGCTGAGAAGCGACTCGTCGCGATTCCTCACGCATTCGCGAATGGAAGAGTCGCGTACCGCCGCGGCCATCTGTCTTGAGCGCATAAAGGGCTGTGTCAGCGACATTGAATAGGTCATTGGCGGTGGCAGCGTCCTGAGGGAAAATGGCTCCGCCGATGGTGGCGCCGCTGCTCAAACTCCGCCCTTCCAACCTGATCGGCGCCTTCAGCGCCTTGCCGGCATACTCACCGACCAGGAGGAGGTCATCTGAGCTGCGGAGATCCTCGACGATGATCGCGAACTCGTCGCCGCCGATCCGCGCCACAAAATCGTCGTTGCGAAGCGCACCTTGAAGTCTTTTCGCGAATTCCCTCAGCAACCGGTCACCGGCCGTGTGGCCGAGGGAATCGTTGACATATTTGAAGTGGTCGACGTCCACGAGCAGGAGACCAACGTTTGAGCCGGAGCCCATCGATCGAAGAACGGACGCTTTCAACCGGGCCTGAAAGGCGCGGCGGTTCGGAAGGCGGGTAAGCGAATCGTGCTCGCTTGCCCACAGCAGCTGCTGCGACCGTTCGCGGTCCTCGCTGCAATCGCGCGAAATCGCGAGAATCCGGGTTACGACATTGTTCTCGTCCCGAATGGGGGAGACGACCACATTCCACCATTTAGGCTTGCCGGTGACTGTCGAGAGAAAGCCGCTGAAGCGCGAAGTCCCGCCCTTTGCGGCGCGCTGAAGAGCATCCGCAACGGTCGGTTTCATGTCCTCAGGCCATTGATCGACCCAATTCTTCCCCACCACCAGCGCCGCGTCGGCGGCTTCGATCAATTCGAGGCCCGGCGGGTTGATCAACTGAATGATCCCATCAAGCCCGATGACCTTGATGCAGTCCGCGCTCGCGTCGAGGATGCTTCGATACAGCTGTTCCTTCAGGACCAGTTGCCGCTCCGCCACAACGCGTTCGTGAATCTTGACACAGGTCCCGAACCAGCGGCGGATCGTGCCGTCGCCGCTGACTTCCGGTTTGGCGGTGATCAGGACCCATCGATATTCGCCATCGGGAAGGCGGAGGCGGAACTCAGCCTCATACGGCTCGGCCTTTTGTGCCGCGGTTGCCCAGTTGCAGAGGGTGCGCTCGACATCTTCGGGATGGACGTGGTTGACCCACCCTTCGCCCACCATTTCGGCAGGGTTGCCGCCATATTCGGTGCGCCACTGGTCGGAAACGAAATCGACAATACCGTCGGCGCCCGCCGACCAGATGATCTGCGGGACCGAATTCAGGATATGTTCGAGCTCCTGCGCCCGGCTGCCCCGTCGCTTTTTGCCCGACTTGGTCACGATCAAGCATACTCTCCCGCAAGCCGATGTGACCGCTCCTCCCTATCGCGCGGTTAAACATATATCGAAAATGGTCGTAATTCGAGGATTTCACCGCATTGCAGCATCGCCCTTGCGCAGCGCACAAATAGCCGCCACATCACCAGCACATGCTCTACGACGCCTATGAAATGCAGCGTTCGTGGCTGGCGGGCGCAAGCCAGCTGGCCGGAATGGGCGCGGGGTGGCTGAATAATCCCTCTAATCCCTTGGCTTATGGGGGCGTCAGCCCGCTGATTGCGGCGGGTCTTGAAGTCTTCTCCCATGCTGCCGCGCCCCGCGGGAAGCCGGAATTCGGGATCACACACGCGATGGTCGACGGCCAGGAGGTCGCGGTTCGTGAAGAGATCACCCGTCGCAAGCCGTTCGGGCAGCTGAAGCATTTCGTTCGCGAAGGTGTCGCCAGCGGGCCGCCGCTGCTGATCGTCGCGCCAATGTCGGGCCACTATGCGACCCTGCTTCGCGGTACTGTCGCCCGGATGCTGCCGAAGCACGATGTCTACACCACCGATTGGCGCGATGCGAAGCTGGCGCCGATGGCAGATGGGCATTTCGATCTCGACGATTATGTCGATTATTTGATCGAGTTTCTGCACGCGATCGGCGAGAAGACGGGCGAGCGGCCGCATATGTTGGCCGTGTGCCAGCCGGCGGTCCCCGCGTTCGCCGCGACGGCGCTGATGAACGCGGAGAAGGATCCCTGGACTCCTAAGACTCTCACCCTCATGGGCGGCCCGATTGATGCGCGCGAGGCGCCGACCGCGGTCAATCGCCTGGCGAGTGAGCGGCCGCTAAGCTGGTTCGAGCAGAATGTGATCGCGACCGTTCCGGCCTGGTATCCCGGGGCAGGGCGGCGGGTCTATCCAGGCTTCCTGCAGCTCGCCGGGTTCATGGCGATGAACCTCGGCAACCACCTCGTCAGCCACTGGGAGATGTTCAAGCATCTGGTGGAAGGTGACGAGGAGAGCGCCGCCTCGACGCAGCGCTTCTACGACGAATATCGCGCGGTCTGCGACATGACCGAGGAATTCTACCTGCAGACAGTCGATGTCGTCTTCCAGCGATACCTGCTTCCGAAGGGCAAGATGACTCATCGCGGCAAGAAGGTAGACCCGAAGGCAATTACCGATACCGCATTACTGGCGATCGAGGGTGAGTGGGACGACATCAGTGGCATCGGCCAGACAAAGGCGGCGCTGAAGCTCGCGACCAAGCTTGCCGAATCCAAAAAGCGCTACCTCTTCGCGGAAGATGTCGGCCACTACGGGATCTTCAACGGGCGCAAGTGGCGAGAGAAGATCGCGCCGGTCGTCGAGGACTGGATCGCCGCGAACCGTTAGGCTGGCGCTGCGGCCTTGGCCTTAGGGCTGGGGCAGGTCTTGAGGCCGAGGAACGCGACCAGGCCTGCGCAAGCAGCAACGGCGGCAGCAATCATCAGCGCAACCTCGTACGGTTGCAGGATGGCCTGGCCAGTGCTTGCGAGGACAGCGCCCAGAAGCGCAACCCCGATCAGCCCGCCGGTCCGTGACAGCGCGCTGTTGAAGCCGGAAACCATGCCGGTGTGCTCAGGATCGACGGTGACCAACACGGCACTCGTTAGCGGAGCGACCGCAAGCGCCATGCCGACAGCCATCAGGCCGACGCCGGGGAGCACATCGGTCCAGTAGATCTGGCCGGATGCGACGCGGGTGGCGAGCAAGAGTCCGACGGACACCACGAGCGGTCCGGTCGTCAGCGGCCAGCGCGGCCCGATACGGGTTGCGAGCTTGCCCATCAGCGGCGACGCGAAGCTGATGATAATCGGGAAGGGCAACATCGCGACGCCGGCCTCGACCGGCGAATAGCCGCCGGCGGTGATCAGCACATAGGGCAGAAGCAGCAGGGCCGAACCGAATGCCCCGTACAACAGGAAGGTCATCAGGTTGAGCGATGAGAAGTCCGCGCGCCCGAAATAGCCGAGCGGGATCATCGCATCCTCACCGCGGCGGTGCTCCACCCACAGGAATAGTCCAAGCATCATGATGCCGATCGCGAGAGTCCAACCGGCGGCGGGTGAAAAGGCGCGATGGGCCGACCACAGGGTGAGCCCCCAAGTGAGCGCGCCAAGACCGATCGTTGCGAGTGCCGCACCCATGATGTCGAGATTAGCTCGATCGCCGTTCTTTGCTTCGGCAACACAGAAGTATGCGACGGCGATTGCTGCGGCAGCGAACGGCAGATTGATGTAGAAGATTGCCGGCCAGCCGGCGTGGCTGACTAGCCACCCGCCGACCAGCGGAGCGATGGCTGCACTGATTGCCCCCGCCGCGGCCCAAATTCCGACCGCGCGGCCACGCGCCTCGCCCTCATAGGCGCTGTTGAGCAGAGCGAGGCTGTTGGGAAGCAAAAGTGCGGCACCGATTCCCTGCAGAGCGCGGCCGGCTAACAAAGGCTCAAGAGAACGGCTGAGCGCGCAAAGCAGTGAGGCGAGCCCAAAGAGCGCAGTGCCGATCACCAGCCAGCAACGCCTTCCCTGGTGGTCGCCGAGTGCCCCGCCGGTGAGGATCAGCGCCGCGAGCGGCAAGGTGAAGGCGTTGACCACCCATTGCGCATCGGCAGCGGTCGCATGGAGGCTTTGGCGGATCGCGGGGAGGGCGACGTTGAGGACTGAGCCGTCGATAAAGGAAAGCGACGACGCGCAGACCGACATGACGAGGGTCCAGGTCGGCGAATGACGCTTTGTCGTCATGCCGAGTCCGCCGTGCCGGACTTGCCCCCAGCAGTCCGTCATGCCGGACTTGATCCGGCATCCGCTTGCCTTCCAGCCGCCATCGAGAAGAAGGCGGATCCCGGCTCATGGCCGGGATGACGAATCAATCGACCCTCTGGGCGATGGCTGCTTCCACCATGTTGCGCCACATGTCGACTTCGCCAACGGCCGCCATCGCCTCGTCCGGCTCGCGCATTGTGTGAAGCACCGCCAGGGCCTGGTTCACATGCTCGCGCCAGGCCCGGTCAACCTCAGGTCCGGCGGAGCCGTTGCTGCCTTCGGCGTTGCTGCTGAGTTTGGCGCCGGCCAGCACGCGGGCGATGCGTTCGACCAGCGGGCGATTGGATTCGGGCATCAGGACCTCCCTGCTTTTCCGATCAAACCCGTTGGAGACGATGCGGTTCAATCCGTCTTGTCTTCTTCGGTCGCCGGTAATCCGGCGAGCCTGCGCGCAGCGTGGATCAACTCGACGGGAAGCATCGCAACGATCGTGCTGTTATGCTCCGTTCCAATTTCAGCGAGTGTCTGGAGACGTCTCAGTTCCAGCGCTTGACTCGATCCGCTCATTAGCTCGGCCGCTTCGGCCAATTTGCGTGCGGCGACTTCTTCGCCTTCAGCCTTGATGATGCGTGCTCGTTTTTCCCGAATGGCTTCGGCTTCTTTCGCAATTGCGCGCTGCATTTGTTCCGGAATGTCGACGTCCTTGATCTCGACGGAATCGATTTCGACTCCCCACTTTATCGAGGCTTCACGAAGCAGTTCCTGAAGCCGCTTGTTGATTGCCATTCGATCCTTGAGCATCTGGTCGAGATCGCTTTGGCCGATTGCATCGCGAAGCGCCGTCTCTGCAGCTTGGACTGTTGCTGCTCTCCAGTTTTCGACCGAATTGACCACCTGCACTGGCGCATCTGCACGGAACCAGAGCACCGCATTGACGCGCACCGCCACACCATCCCGGGTGATCGTTTCCTGGGTTTCCAGCTGATAAGTGATAATTCGAATATCGACCTTTACGACCCGGTCGACGAACGGGATCAGCCAGAACCAACCGGGGCCTTTTGTTTTCCCAAGTCTGCCGAGGCGAAACACGACGCCCCGCTGATATTCTCGATTGATGCCAAAGCTGCGCAGCACTGCAATGAGCACGAGGACCGAGGGGATCCCAACCATCATCTCCATGGACGAAATCAGCATGGGCCTCTCCTCAAGAAGCAGAGTTCAATCGCGATCACCGACTTATGAGCCCTTCTGGATAAGGCATTATCAGCTTTCCGTCTGGAGCGGCGGTGAACGTCGTTTGTGTCGGGTAGGCAAACTCGATTCCTTCGTTGGCAAAGGCCTTGATAATGGTCATCATGATCGCCGTGCGATCGGCGGCGATGACGTTGAAATCGATGCTTCTGCTGTCGAACAGAAGCTCGAAATCGAGGCTGGAGTCAGCGAAGCCGAGCATCGAGCAGCGAACGAGGGTGCAGCCCTTGCGTCCGTCGATGGCGGCCTTCGCGATTTCGGGAATTCGCGCCAGCTTTTCCGGGCTGGTCTGGTAGACGACACCGAACTTCAAAGTCGTACGACGGGTGCGGCCTTCGTTGAGATTGCGGATTTCCTGCTCGAGGAGCTTCGTATTCGCCATCACCAGCTGTTCGCCAGTGACCGCCCGGAGGCGCGTGGTCTTAAGCCCGATCCGCTCGACTGTGCCGATGCTGTCGCCGTAGCGGATCACGTCCCCACGCTTGAACGGTCTGTCGAACAGGATCGAGAGCGCTGCAAACAGATCGGCGAAGATTCCTTGCGCCGCGAGACCGATGGCGATGCCGCCGATCCCGAGGCCGGCAATGAGTGCTGTGACGTTGATGCCAAGATTATCGAGGATGACGATAATCGCGATCGCGAACAGACTGACGCTGACCAGCACTCGGACGACCGCACGGGCATTGTCGAGCGCAGTCTCGCCGGGTGTTTCGACCGTCTGGCGGCCAATGATCCCCATGATCAGTTCGCGCGCCCACACCGCCGCCTGAAGCGCCCAGGCGATGACGAAACCGATATCGATCACCCGCTCCAGGCGATGCGGAGTCTCGGTATAGCTCGCGACCAGATCGAGCGCCGCGAGCGCCATGAAGACGATGCTGGTCTTCGCCAGCACACGCCCGATCACCGCCTTCCAGCTATGTAGCTGTGGGTCGGAAGCCACGATCCGCCGGCCGACACTTCGAAGGGTCAGCATGATGATGACGAGGACGAGCGCGGTCGCCAGTCCGGCGAACAGAGCGTCGCGATTAGCCACGACCCATGCGGCGATTTGCGCCGGCCAGACGATGCGCCCCTTCATCGAAGCAGGTCATGGCCGTTTACGGCAGGCGAAATCAAGCGGCGGCGCGTTTCCGGCTTTTGTTCTCGGCTTCGAGGAATTTGAGCAGCCCGGCCTCGCTCCCGGAGAGAAACTTGCGCTCCCGCGGGCATTCGAAGTCGGGGAGGGGATCGCGCGGGCGCTCCCTGGCCGCCTCGATCAACTTCGGATGGACATAGGATTTGCGGCTGATGGCGACAGTGTTTCCAAGCGCTTCGGCCACCGGTTCGACCATAGTGATGACGCTGATCTTGCGATGCTCTTCGCTGGCTTCGAGCAGTTTCTCGAAAGCGATGACGCTCGCGGCCCAGGTCCGGAAATGCTTGGCGGTGAAATCGCCTCCGCTTGCCTCGCGGATATAGTCGTTGACGTCGGCGGAGGTGATCGGGTGCGGCAGGCCGTCGCCGTTGATGTACTGGAACAGCGCCTGCCCGGGTAACTCCTGGCAGTGCTTCACGATCCGGCCGAGAGTCCGGTCCGTGATCGTCACCTCGTGGAGGATCCCGTGCTTGCCGGTGAAGCGCATCTTCACCTTTTGTCCCTGGTTGCGGACGTGCCGCGAGCGTAGGGTGGTGAGCCCGAAGCTTTTGTTGGCGCGCGCATATTCCTCGTTGCCCACGCGCAGGTGCTCGGTGTCGAGAAGCCGCACCGCCGCGGCAAGCGCCTTCTCCCGGCTGAGGCTTCGATTGCGCAGGTCCGCCTGAACGCGCCGCCGAATTTTCGGAAGCGCCTGGCCGAACTCGACGAGGCCGGCGAACTTGCTTTGCTCGGCGCTGGCGCGAAAGTCGGGGTGATAGCGATATTGCTTGCGACCGCGCGCATCGATTCCGGTCGCCTGCAGATGGCCGTTCGCGTCCTTGCAGAACCAGGCGTCCGTGTAGGCAGGGGGGAGCGCGATCGAATTCAAACGGTCGATGATGTCGCGATCGGTGACTCGCTCGCCATGCTCGTCGAAATAGGCCCAGTATCGGCCCATTCGCTTGCGCGTGTAGCCAGGCTCCTGATCGCTGCTATGGCGCAACTCAACGCGCGCACGCTTTTCGTTACTCATCGAGCCGTCTAAGCGACCGGCAAGCGGGGCAAGTTCCTAAGGAGGAGCAATGCCGAACATCCAAAATGCGAAAATCCTGATCGTTGCGACAGACGGCTTCGAGGAATGGGAGCTGTTCGGGCCGAAGCAGATCCTGGAGCAGCAGGGAGCGACGGTGAAGCTGGCGTCGCTCGATACCGACCCGATCCAGGCGACGGTCCATGACGATCCGGGCAAAACGATCCGACCCGACATGACGATCGACGAGGCGAACGCGAGCGATTTCGACGCGCTGGTGCTTCCCGGCGGTGTGCGCAATCCGGACCATCTCAGGACTCACGAGAATGTGATCCAGCTGATCCGGGACTTTGCCGATCAGGGAAAACCGGTCGCCGCGATTTGCCACGGACCGTGGCTTCTGGTCGAGGCAGACCTGATCCGCGGGCGCACCGTCACCGGGTGGCCGTCCATCCGCACGGATCTCAGGAATGCCGGAGGACGCGTGGTGGATGAGGCGGCAGCCGTGGACGGCAATATCGTCACAGCGCGCAACCCTGACGACGTCGATCCCTTTACGAATGCCTTGATCGATCTGCTCGACAGGGAAAGCGGAAGCGTCGCTCCACAACGGGCTGAAGAACTGCAATCCTAACCGGCTGGCAAGGATTGCCGGCGTAAGAGGGACGGATGGAAATCCGCGCCCTCAGCAAGCTTCAGCAATTGGCAGCGCCGCGCTTCCGGCTGCGCACGTTCGAACTCGTTCCGCTGGAGTTCGAAGAAGACGTGCTCCTGCTGGAGGACGCTCTTCCCGCAGCACAAGACTCCAAGGTCGTTCCGATCTTTGGCGGCTCCGCGCCCGCGGAACTTCGGGACCGTGTCGAACGCCATCTGGATGCGCAGGCCGAGCGGCAGGCGAAGTCAGCCACCGACGAGCTCGCCGAAGCACTCGCCGAGCTGCGCCGGTCGCTGCGCTGATTTTTCGCAACTACGAATCGGCGACGGTCAGCGCTTCGATTCCAAGCTCGACCGAACCATCCTCGCGAGTGAAGGGTCCTTCCGTGACGGCGATGTCGGCGACAAAGTGGCCCCACACTTCGAGCTCGGCATCTTCCAGTCCGTCCAGCAATCGCCCCACGGTCACTCTCGAGTCAGGGCCGGGAATTCGAAGCCGAATTTCATGCCGCTCGCCGATGAACGTTAGGGATTGCCAATCGGTGGAGCGGAATTCCGTGGCGATATTATACTTGGGATACCCAAGTCGCCGGACAGGTGGTAAGTGAACGCGCCTAGCGGGATTCGCTTTGCGACTGCTGTTCGCGCTATCGGGCCCGTTCGGGAGGCGCGCACTCACATGTCACGTTGAGCGAAGCCATTATACAGCAACAAGGAAGTCAACCGCGCTGGGAAGGTGTTGGTTGGCAACGTACCGAGCTGGGAAGAGTACGAAGCGGCGCTTGGGGTAATAAATAACTTTCGGGCCATTCACGGCCATCCGCTCAACACATTTCAAACGACCCTGCGCATCAAGGGCCGGCAGGTCGACAAGGGCATTATTGTCGCACAGCGCATTAAGCGGCTTTCCTCAATCGAGCTAAAGCTCACTCGATACCCAACGATGACCCTATCGCAGATGCAGGACATCGGCGGCTGTAGAGGTGTGGTCAGTAGCGTTGCGGACGTAAACAAGCTTGTGGCGTCATATTTGAAGAGTGACCTGAAGCATAAGCTTCACACCTATGATGATTATATGCTTAGCCCGAAGCCGACCGGTTATCGGGGCGTTCACCTGATCTACCGCTACTTTTCGGACAAGATCGACACCTACAACACGCTCAAGATCGAAATGCAGCTACGGTCGCAGTATCAGCATGCGTGGGCCACCGCCGTTGAGATCGTCGGAACCTTCACCAAGCAGGCGCTCAAATCCAGCCAAGGCGAGGATGAATGGCTGCGCTTCTTTGCCCTTATGTCTTCTGCAATCGCACACATGGAGGGTACTCCAATCGTGCCCAATACGCCTGACGACAAGGGCGCTCTTGTGGCCGAGCTGAACGCCGTGGCCGAACAGTTGGACGCTGTGGGTAGATTGCGGACCTACGGCACGGCGCCTCAGGTGCTGGAGACCGCCGAAGCCAAGGGAAACCACTTCTTCCTCATGGAGCTTGATGCCGCTGAAATGCAGCTTCAAATCACGGGCTACAAGTCGCAGAACCTGGAGGATGCGGCTAGCGCGTATCTTGCTGCGGAAACGCGCTTCGCACAGCGAGCAACGGGTGGCGATGCCGTGTTGGTGTCAGTGGAATCGCTCGCGTCACTTCGGCGCGCGTATCCGAACTACTACCTAGACACCTACATGTTCGTTGAGCTTGTTGAGCGCGCCCTAATGGGCGATTTCTAGGGCCTCGGCGATGAACGCCGCACCAGCTTATCCAGTGCGGCGTCCGCCTTTTCGGGGTCGAAGTCGCCAGCCTCTCTTAGCTTTTTGACTTCTTCCTCGAACCGCTTCCGCTGCTCCGCAGGAGAGAGCGGGTTTTTCGCCTTTGGCATCAAGCCCTCGCAGCAGTCGTTTCATAGGTTAGACGCTTGCCGACGATACCACGAAGCATCTGGTTTGCGCGATCCTCGTCGTTGCATCCGGTCGCTTCGCGATGGCTGTAGCGGAACTCGAACTCCGCGAGGTAGCGATGCAGATGCTTCTCGGCGCAATGCTGATAGACGCCACGCATACCGCGCTTGAAGATTGAGAAGCAGCCTTCGACGGTGTTGGTAGTGACGTCGCCGCGCACGTATTCGTCGCGCTGATGGTGGACGGCGGAATGCTCCGCGAACTCGCGACCGATACCACGATATATGTAGCTTTCGTCGGTCATTAGCCGGGCTTCGCGGGAAAGGTTCTCCAACACGATCGGCTGAATATTGCTGCCCGACGCCTTATCAACGTGGAAAAGTCGGGCACGTCCGCTTTCTCTGTCCACGAGACCGAGAACCGCCATTTTGTGATGATATGCGCCACGGATGGGCATTCCCTTCTTGCGACCGATATAGGTCTCATCCACTTCCACCGCTCCGCCGCCCTGCCCGAACGGGGCAAGATCGCCTTCGCGCATAGCTTCACGGATGCGGTGAGACAGGAACCAAGCGGTCTTAACGGTCAGGCCAAGAGTTCGTGCCAACTGCTGTGAACTAATGCCCTTCTTGCTTCCGGCAACGAGATACATCGCCTGCAACCAGATGTGCAGCGGAACATGGCTGGACTCAAAGATGGTGCCCATGCGAACGGTGAACGGCTTGCGGCACTGATAGCACTTGTAGAGGCCGAGACGGGTAGTCTTGCCTTCCATTTTGCCTATCCGTTCCACACCGCCGCAGTGAGGGCAAATAGGACCGTTCGGCCACAAATGCCGCTCAACATAGGCAAATGCCTTTTCCTCGCTATGTAGATAAGGACGTGATATACGCGAAGCCATGTTTGTTCCCCTTATGACTTCCGTTTAGTCTCAGAGGTTGGGTATGTCAAGTATAACATCGCCACTTGTCTAGGCTATTTCCTATGCTTAAAGCAGCAACAACCATGAACGCCGACGCGCGCCGAGTTTTGGAGAGCCTGTGCTCTGAGCGGGGGGAGGATTTCGCCGGCCTGTCGCGGATGCTTGGCCGCAACCCGGCCTACATCCAGCAGTTCGTGCGCCGCGGCGTCCCAAAGCGGCTTAGCGAATCTGACCGGCGGACACTCGCTCGCTATTTTTCAATTCCGGAATCGATGTTGGGCGGTCCAGAGACGGGGGAGCAGCCGAGCGGGCTGATTTCGATCAACCGAAGTTTCGTCCGTGCATCCGCTGGTCCCGGAGCTATTCCGGCGAGTGAATCTTCGCGGCCTTACTTCGCCTTCGACGAGCGATGGCTGAAGGCGCTCACCGGCTCAGCGCCGCCCAAGCTTTCGATCATCAGGGTCGAAGGCGATTCGATGGCGCCGACGCTGAATTCCGGTGACGACATTCTCGTCGATCTCGGCGATTCGATGGATCGTCTCCGCGACGGCATTTATGTGCTTCGCGCGGACGACGTGCTGGTGGTGAAGAGGCTCGCGATCCATCCGGCAGGGCGAAGGGTCACAGTGCAATCGGATAATCCGGCCTACCCCGATTGGCCGGACTGCGACATCGACGATATCCACTGCATCGGCCGGGTGATCTGGGCCGGGCGCAAGCTCTAGCTGGAGCGTCTGCGGTCGATCAGCCAGATGCCGACCGCAAGCACGATCCCGATTCCGGTTCCGATCAGGACGCCTCGATAGGCGTTGCCGGTCGCCATTCCGGCGATGAAGCCGATCAGGATTGGCACGATAAGGAAACAGCCGCCACCGAGCTTATTCTGCTGAGCCATTGAGCGCCCATGGCAGAGGAGGGCGACCGACGCCAGCGAGACCATGGTTAGCGGCGCGTTGACGATGCTCGTCGTCAGTCGCGAAACCCGATG
>Ga0105240_10009442_pt1 | contig 13809 bp, 10 predicted proteins | sample KBSC54metaG_FD_80426 | JGI IMG/M metagenome (GOLD analysis project Ga0105240, IMG submission 80426) | Corn rhizosphere microbial communities from Kellogg Biological Station, Michigan, USA - KBS C5-4 metaG | ecosystem: Host-associated > Plants > Roots > Rhizosphere > Soil | place: Michigan, USA... | reverse complement strand
GTGGGCCGCCCCCAGGGCCACCAGGCCCAGCGAGAACAAGGCGTAGCGCAGGGACTCCATTCCCAGGCGCGGCTGCAACGCGTCGCTCAACAGACCCACGACCTGGGGACCCAGTCCCATTCCGATCAAGTTGGCGAGCAGCATCGTGATCGCAAGCGTGGTCGCTCGTATCTCCTCCGGCACCAGGCGCTGCAACAGTGCAAAGGTCGGTCCGAGAAAGAAGTTGAATACGATTCCCAAGGGAATCAATGCCAGCATTGGCAGATATCGACCGGGGAGTGTCAAGAACGAGACCAGGCACGGAATCATCACCACGATCATTGCCGCACTCAGGCGCACCTGCCCGCGCTCGTCGCGCGAAAACCAACGCGCTGCCACGTAACCGCCGCTCAGGATCCCGGCCATCCCTGCGCCCCCGAAGATGATGCCCAACCAGACTCCGAGCTCAGCCGTACCCATCGCATGACTGCGAATCATGAATGCCGCCTCCCAGGGTCCGAGGCCCGCGCCCAGGGTCCATAGCAGAATCATGGCCAGAATGAGGTGTCGGATAGAGGGTCGGCGCCACAAGGCTCCCAGTACTCCCCTCATTTGGGGGGGCGCGGGACGTCCATTCCTCCTGTCCTGTTGGTGTTTTCTGGGCTCGATCAAGGTCACTCTGGCGATGACGGCCATCACCAGGCCCGGCACTCCCATCAGGAGAAACGTGGTCCGCCACCCGTATGCCTCGTTGAGCCGTCCGCCAATGATGAAGCTGGTCACGGCAGCCAGCGGGTTGCCAAGCCAGTAGACCGCCATGGCGCGCGCGCGCGCCGTCGGGCTCGGGAAGTAGTCGCCCACCAACGAGTACGTTGGCGGCATACAACCCGCCTCACCAATGGCGGCCGCGATTCGTGCCAGCATGAGTTGCACGAAGTTGGTGACGAACACACACGACATGACTGTCACACCCCACAGTCCAATGGCCGCGGAAGTGATGGTCACACGATTGCCCCGGTCCGCCCATCGAGCGATCGGTAGTCCAAGCGTTGCATAGAATAAGGCGAACGCGATCCCGGTCAGGAAACCGAGCTGCGTGTCCGACAGGCGCAAGTCATCCTTGATCGGCTGCAGCAGCAGGACGATGAGCCCGCGGTCCAGATAATTCAGCGCGTATACCAGGGTAACGATCGAGAGGAGATATCCCTTGTGTGTCGGCGTGAGCTCGTGCTGCATGACTTGGGTTCGCCGGCTCAGCCACAACGACGGAACTGCAACCCTCGGGTTCGAGTGGTATTGAGCTTGAAACTGCCACTCACCTGGTCGAAAGCCAGCAGCGCACCCCAGGACATCGGATCAGTCGACCGGGCGCGCCAGACGTTCTCCGCCAAGGGTTCCAGAGTGAACCGTGCGGATCCGAAGGGACCGACGGTGGTCATCTGTAGCTCAGCGTCAGGGCCGCTCACGAGCGCATCAACGCTTGCCGCGTCCGAGCGATAGCGGGACCGGATCCGATCGGTGCTGGTGCGGGCCTCCGTGCTGACGGCCACGAGCTCATCCCAGTTGCCAAACTCCTGGAGTCGGAGCGCTTCGGGATGCTCCCGGTTTCCGACGAGGTGAATGTGCTGTTGGAGCATTCCATAACCGGCCGCTGGGTGCAGCACGGCGTCGGCTCCTGACCTGACCGGCACATCGAAGCCGTCGATGCACGCATACTGTTGCCCTTGCCTGCCATGCAGTTGGACCACGCGATCCGTCGCCGGGGATCGGAATGTACCGGTGACGATGGCGACGTTGCGCTCCGCTTGCGGCGGATCGAGGCCTGCGAGGCAGCGCTCGAGCAGGTCGTTGACCAGGAACATTCCCAAAACATCGTGCCGATTCACCATGACCACGATGTCGAGCCCAGCCGCCGGCACCTTGAGCATCTGCGAATTCCCTCCCAACACCCCGCCAGCGTGGGACAAGGTGGTCACGTTCCGGTAGTGCTCCGTGATCAAACCCAATCCGTATCCTGTCGAGGTTCCGTTGACGAGCCGTTGGGGCGTTTTCAGGGCTTCCCAGGTCGAGGCACTCCCGACGAAGGGGTGGTCCATATGGGCGAGCCAGCGCAACATGTCGTCCACCGTGGAAACCATGCCACCCTCGCCCGACAGGGCCGTGCCCAGGTAGGCCTTCTCAAAGTCCCCTGCCCTGTTCCTCGTATGCAGGGTGGCGCTGTTGGGGAGGAAATCCGTGTCAAATCTGCGCAGCCGCGTATCGAACATGCCGATCGGATGGAAGATCCGTTTCTCGAGGACCTCCTCGAGCGGCCGATTCGCAATCCGCTCGATGGCGAATGTCAGGAGCACATAACCGCCATTGTTGTAGCTGAACGCCGTCCCAGGCGGGAAATTCACCGTGCCGAGATTACGATAGAGGGACAGTAGATCCTGGCTCGAGACCGGGTGTCCGGTTCCACTGAACAGCCAGCTGAGCTCCACGGCATCGCGTATGCCGCTGGTATGGCCCATCAGCTGTCGAATGGTCACGTCTCGGATCACACCATGAACTTCCGGCACGTACTTGCCCACCGGATCGTCGAGGTCCGCAAGTCCCGCCTCGCACAGGAGCAGGTAGGCCAGGCACACAAAATGTTTGGTGGTGGAACCGATGCGCATGCGCATGGTGGTCGACAGAGCGATCGGCAGCTCCATGTTGGCAAGCCCGAACGCCTTGCGATAGGCAGGCTTGCCGTCGATGGCAACGCCCACCGCCGCGCCGGGTAAATGACAGCCCTTCAGGGGCGCGAATACGGCGTCGATCCTGGCCTCGTCGCAGTCGAACGCCAACCTCGTACCACACGCAGCACCCACGTGCGTCACTTTAGAACGTGCGGACGATGTTCAACCCCACCGTACGAGGTTGAATGAAGTAGTAGCTATACGGGAAAAAGGTGCCCTGTCCGCCGGATAACAGGCCCCTCTGATCGGTCACGTTGTTTGCGTACAAGCTCGCGGTCCACAGCCTGTAGCGGATTCCTGTGCGGAGATCGACTTTCGCGTATCCCGGGAGGTTCTGCCGTTGCGCCGTGGCAGTAAAGATGCCGAGGCGATCGCCGGTGTAGCTCACAACACCGCCGCAGAATGCGGTCCACTCACCGGCGAGAATAATGTCCTGATCGATAGACAGGTTTCCGGTGAAGCGTGTGGTGAAGGGCAGACGGTTGCCCGAGACGCCATAGCTTCCGGACGTGGATGGAAAATCGCTCGTCAACACGGCCTCGCCCCAAGTCACCCAACCCGCCAGGGTCAGCCCGGTGGTCGGCCTGGCCTGCAGACTCAGCTCCAGACCCTGACTTCTGGCCTGACTGGAGTTGGCGGTATATTCGGTGCCGGCGGGATCGGTCACGTTCACCTGGACGTTATTCCACTTGATGTAGTAGGCCGAAATGTCCGCGGCGAGTCGGTGATCGAGAAAGTCGCCCTTGGCGCCGATCTCATAGTTATAGGTCTTGTCAGGTGCGTAGCCCGACGGAATCCGGTCGTTGAACACGGCGGGTGGCTGGTAGTTGGGTCCACCCGGCCGATAGCCCGATGCCAGGCGGGCATACACCACCAGGTTCGGCGAGAACTTATAGCGCGGCGTGAAGAGATAAGTTACCGGAGTGTTCTTCACCACAGGATAGTAAGTTGTCGCTACGACATTGCCATACAGGACACCGCCCGTGGTGTCCTTGAAGACTTCCTGGTTGCGCACGGCACGCGCACCGACTTGGACGTCGAAGCGGTCGGTGAGATGCAGCGTCAGGTCACCGAATGCCGCGTACTCTGTGTAGGTGCCGGGATAGCTCTCTTCGCTGATCTGCGCGACGCGGGCGCCGGTCGTGGGGTCGACGACCACGTCCGGATCACTAGCCGCCGCATACTCGTGTGTGTAAAACACTCCGAGCAGCCAGTCGAGTCTCGGGCCGATGGACGCTGCGAGCCGCAGCTCCTGGCTGAACTTGCGAACCGTGGTGTCGACTGTGCCCAGGGTATCGGGGCTGCCGAAGTTTGGTGTTGTATAGGAGGCGAAAAAGTCCGAATAATCGGCCGAGGTCGCCAGGGAGTTGATGTTGTAGCCCGTCGTCGCCGTCAGGCTGACGGCTCCCAGCTTCGCCGTTACCACGGCACTATAGGCCTGGGTCTTGCGTCGCGACTTTCCGGTGCCCGGAGCATAGTTCTGCTCCAGGGCGCGCAGTCCCAGCGTGCGGGGGTATCCGGGGGTCGGGACATTGATATCCGACTGCCCATCGCCACGATCGTCCTGCACGAGTGCGCTGAGCTTCAGCGATAAAATATCAGACGGACGCCACAGTGCTGCGAGCCGGCCACCGCTGACGCGCTCTTCGTTCACCCCGCGAAGGTGTAGCGCCGGATTGTCGATGTAACCCGCGTCCCGGCGCGTAAACGCACTGGCGCGCAACGCGAACGTCTCAGTTAGCGGCACATTGACAGACCCGCGGAAGCTATAGCCCGGGTCCGACCCGTGGTAAACACCGTCGATCCCCGCTTCGGCGCGCCCCGCCAGGGCAGCGGTCGAGGGGTCCACAGTCACAAACTTCAAGAGGCCGCCGATACTACTCGCGCCGTAGAGCGTTCCTTGCGGACCGCGCAATACCTCGACTCTCGCAAGATCACCCGGATCGAAGTCGGGTATGGCGCTCGCCTGGCCATGCGTCCACGATCCTCCATAAGGAACGTCGTCGACGGTGATGGCCACCGTGGGATTGATGTTGGGCCCGGCACTTCCCGTGGCAATGCCGCGAATCGAGAGATTCAACGCGTGGTCGTAGCCTTCCGAGAGCGTCAAGCCGGGGACGCGACTGTAATAATCCTGAATCCTCACCTGGCCGCTGCCGGTGAGGGACTCACCATTGATCACGGTCACCGGCACGGGCACGTCCTGGAGTCGCTCTTCACGCTTTTGCGCGGTGACAACGATTTCCTCCAGTGTCACGTTGGTCTGCTGGGACGCTATGGGTACCGATCCGGCAGTCGGATCCGATTGCGCCACGCGTAGGGCTTCCTGCCCTGGTGTCGCGTTGGCGCGATTGGCCTCTCCCACGATGAAGGTTCGCTCATTGACCTTACGGATGGTGAGGCGATTGCCATCGATGAGAAGCTTCAAGGCCTCGAGTGCCGGGATCTCACCCTGGATGGTATGGGAAACCATTCCCTGCAACTGCGTGCGGTCGAACAGGACCTCCTTGTCCGCCTGCCTGGCGAAACTCTCGAGGGCCGTGGCGAGATCCTGGCCCGGGATGTTGAAGCTCTCGGCATGGGCGGCGTGCGCCGCGAGGATGGCGCAGGTTACAACGAGCCCGGTCGAGAATCGCCTTCTGATCATCAGCGCACCCCGTGTTTTCTGTGAGACGTCCAGCGTCTCTTATGAAAACTAAGATGCCGGTCACGGCATTTACCGCATTTGTGTTTTTTCAGGCTCGAGCCGCAACACAACGGCGTTTTCGCCGCGCTCCTCCACTCGTACACCGTAAAACGTCGCTATCGCCGCCAGGAAGTCATCGGGCCGCAGCGCCGTAAACACTCCGCTCACGGCCAGGTGCTCGAGCGCGGCGTCTTCGATGACGAGTTGCTTGGTGTTGTAGCGATTGAACTCCGCGACCGCGCTCGTGAGCGGCTCATCGCGAAATATCAACCTTCCCGACTGCCAGCTGTTCGTGCTCTCGATATCGGCGGACCCCAGCGACACCTCGCCGGTGGTGCGAGCGATCAGTTGCTGCCCGGGAGCAAGCTGGCGTCGCGCGAGAGACGGCACGAGGCGTTCCACGCCGCGCCGCATGAGGGGCTCAACAACGATGCTTCCTTCGACCAGTACGACTTTCGCTTGAGAGCGCTCGACACGTACATCAAACGTGGTCCCCAAGGCAATCACGTTGAGGGTCCCAGCCACGACCGAGAACGGACGCGTGGGATCTTTCGCGACGCGAAACAGTGCCTGCCCACGGACGAGCCGTACCTTGCGGGCGCCCGCCCCGATGGAGACTTCCGCGCGGCTTGCCGTGTCCAATGTCAGGTGCGAGCCATCCGCGAGCTCGATCGTTCGACGCTCACCCCTGCCGGTCTCGTAGGTCATCGATGCACCGGCGGTCGCCGTTGTGGCAAGTTCTTCCGCGGGCGTGGCCAGACGCTCGTGGTCCTTGATCTGCTTGCCAAGCCAGACACCTGACAGCAGCAGCGTGAGGACGAGCGCCGCGGCCGCTCCCCAGTGAGGGAGGCCCCATCGCAGGCGCCGATACCGCCCAGCCTCCAGCGCTTCAGCCCGCATTCGCGCGATTCCGGGATCGGCGGCATGCTCCTGAACGACGTCAAGGAGCTCACGCAGGTTGCCCAGAGCGGATTCGAACGGAGCCTCGCCAGGCAGTGGCTCGGCCGTACCCTCTGGCGCCCGTCGCTCGAGTCCAAGGCTCTTGCGCGCCAGGCAGTGCGCCGCCTGCTCTTCCGGCGTCAAAGAGGGCGATCGCTCGTTCTCGCTTCGTCGACGCAACCAGCTCATTTGAGTCGTTCCTTCAGGTGCAGAATGGCCCGCGCCATGTCCTTCTCGACCGTGCTCAGCGATACGCCCAGGCGGCGGGCGATCTCCACACCCGTCAATTCCTCGAAGCGGTTCAGGACGAAAACATTGCGCACGCGCGCGGGCAGCTCGCGCAAGGCGCTCTCCACGAGAGCGCAGGCTTGCCGCGCGGCATGGACACGCTCGAGCGAGAAATCCGCATCGCCCTCCAGAAGCCCCGCGCTCAGAAATCCCGCGCCGACGCTCCTGTGACGGATGCCGCGTCGCGCGCGTTCGAGCAGCAGGTTGGCTGCAATCTGGAACAGGTAGCCGGAGATGTTCTCGATCGGGTCCGTGCGGGAGCGATTCAGGGCCCTGGTGAACGTCTCCTGCACGAGGTCGTCGACTTCAGCGCTACCACCGACTCGCCTGCGGAAAAAGGCCTTCAGCGCGGCGGAGTGTCCCTCGAGGACTCCGGGAGCTCGCCAGGTGGCTTCGGGGTGTGGCATGCGGTCGTCAAGAGTGAATGGGCCTCAAGGGTAAGGATGCCGATGGGGCGAAAACCCGTAAAGGCGGGCCCATGAGGAGAGCACTGCCCAGCGGCAGGATATGACGCAAAGGGCCTCGTCCGGCAGACGACGGTGGTCAGGTCTCCATATAGGCGCAAAATCACAAGGTTGTATTGATGGGTGGATTTTCGGCGCGGAGCGCGGTTGATATGGAGGGATTACGCTCGGGCTGCACACTCCACCGCCAAGGCGATACCTTGCCCGCCGCCGATGCAAAGCGTGGCCAGGCCACGGCGCGCATCACGGCGCTGCATTTCGTGAAGCAGGGTAACCAGCACCCGGCAGCCCGAGGCACCGATCGGATGTCCGAGGGCGATCGCGCCACCATTGACGTTGACTTTGTCGCTGTCCCAACCCAACTCCTTGCCCACGGCGAGGGTCTGCGCGGCGAAGGCTTCATTGGCCTCGATCAGGTCCAGCGAGTCGATGCTCCAGTCCGCCTTCTGCAGACACTTTCTGACCGCCGTGATCGGTCCGCAACCCATGTAAGCGGGATCGACACCTCCGCTGGCGTAAGCCTTGATACGCGCGAGAACCGGCAGGCCGAGTGCTTGCGCGCGGGCGTCACTCATGACGACCACAGCCGCCGCACCGTCGTTCAAGGTGGAGGAATTGCCAGCGGTCACCGTACCTGAGGGTGCGAAGGCAGGCTTGAGCTTGGAGAGACCCTCCAGGTGGGTATCGGGCCTCGGCTGCTCATCTTCCCCGACTTCGAGGGCGGGTCCTCGGCGTTGGGGTACCTGGATCGAGGTGATCTCGTCGCGAAATCGCTTGGCCGCAATGGCCTCGGCCGCCCGTTTTTGCGACAGCACGGCGTAGCCGTCCTGTTGCTGGCGGCTGAGTGAGAATTTCTGGGCGACATTCTCCGCCGTCACACCCATGTGGTAGTGGTTGAAGGCATCCCAGAGTCCGTCGCAGAGCATCGAATCCAACAACTGCGCATCGCCCATGCGCAATCCGGCTCGGGCGCCCATCGTCAGGTAGGGCGCACGACTCATGCTTTCCATTCCGCCGGCCACCACCACTTGCGCATCGCCTCCTTGGATCGCCTGAGCCGCGAGGGCAACCGCCTTCAGTCCCGAGCCACACACCTTGTTGATCACGAATGAGGGCACCTCGAAGGGTACCCCCGCCGCGTGCGCTGCCTGCCGTGCGGTGTTCTGGCCCAGTCCCGCAGTCAGGACATGGCCCATGATGACTTCATCAACCTTTGCGCCATCAACTTCGATCCGCGCCAGGGCCGCACGAATCACGGCGGCGCCGAGCTCCACCGCGCTGATGCTCGACAGTGAGCCCAGAAAGCCCCCGATCGGGGTGCGAGTGGCCGAAACAATGACCGCGGTAGGCATGGTGCACATTTCCGGGTTTAAAACTGCATTTCAGGGACGGAGTCCGGGACGAGGAGTTGGCCTGCAGTGCGCTCCTTGATGTACTGCACGGTGACGCCCGGCGCGCGCTCCTTCAGTACGAAGGCACCATTCTCAATTTCCAGGTAGGCGAGGTCAGTGAGCACGCGGCGTACACACCCCACTCCTGTCAGAGGCAGGGTGCATTTCGGCAGTAGCTTCGATTCACCCGCCTTGGAGGCGTGTGTCATGACCACGATGATGTTTTCCGCACCGGCCACGAGGTCCATGGCGCCCCCCATACCCTTCACGAGCTTGCCGGGTATCATCCATGAAGCAATGCTGCCGGAGACATCCACCTCGAAAGCGCCGAGGACGGTGAGATCGACGTGGCCTCCTCGGATCATGGCGAAGGACTCGGCGGAGGAAAAGATAGCGGCGCCGGCACGCGCGGTGACCGTCTGTTTGCCGGCATTGATCATGTCGGCATCCAGCTCGTCGGGTCTCGGGAAGGGCCCCATTCCCAACAATCCGTTCTCGGATTGCAGCATCACGTCGATGCCGGCGGGGATATAGTTGGCCACCAGGGTGGGAATGCCAATTCCCAGGTTTACGTAATAACCATCACGGAGCTCGCGTGCGACGCGCTGTGCCATCTGTTCTCGGGTGAGGGCCATTGTCATGCGCTCCGAGTGGTTGCTTGTTCGATCCGCTTCTGGAAGGTCCCCTGGATCAAGCGGTCGACGTAGATGCCAGGAGTGTGGATAGTGCTGGGCTCCAGCTCGCCCGGCCGCACGATTTCTTCGACTTCGACCACCGTGATGCGACCGGCCGTTGCGGCCAGGGGATTGAAGTTCTGGGCGGTGTGCCGGTAGATCACGTTGCCGTACCAGTCGGCCTTCCAGCCTTTCACGATGGCAAAGTCCCCTGTGATGGACCTTTCGAGGACGTAGCGGCGCCCGTCGAACGTTCGCTCTTCCTTACCTTCGGCTACCGGTGTGCCGACGCCTGTGGCGGTGTAGAAGGCCGGAATCCCCGCCCCTCCGGCGCGCAGCTTCTCGGCAAGTGTGCCTTGAGGTGTCAGCTCAACTTCCAGCTCGCCGGACAGCAGTTGCTGCTCGAACAGTGCGTTCTCGCCGACGTAGGAGGCGATCATGCGACGGATCTGCCGACCCTTCAGCAGGATTCCGAGCCCGAAGTCGTCGATCCCGCAGTTGTTGGACACCACCGTCAGGTCCCGGACTCCCAGGGTCCGGATCTGCGCAATGAGATTTTCCGGGATGCCGCACAGTCCGAAACCGCCTGCGATCACGGTCATCCCGTCCACGAGACCCTCGAGGGCCTGCGCGTAACTTTGAACCCGTTTGTCGAATCCCGCCATGGCCGCCACCCTCGTCAAAAGCACGCGATAGGCTCGCATTATCGGCAGCGGGACTGCGCTTGTTAAGTTTAAAATAGCGCATCATTCATTTGCGTTACTTATCAATGAACGAACGGCAACTCAAGGTCTTCCTGACGCTTGCGGAGACCCTGAACTTTGCAAGTGCCGCGCGGCGGCTGCACCTGTCCCAGCCTGCCCTCAGCTTGTCGCTGAAGAAGCTCGAACAGGAGGTGGGAGGGGCGCTTCTGTCCCGTACGACCCGGCAGGTGCGGCTCACTCCGGAAGGGGAGACGCTGCTGCCCAGGGCCCGCCAGCTCCTTGCGGATTGGCAGGACACGGAGGAGATGCTGAGGCAGCGGTTCACGCTCAAGCGTGGCAGGGTCACTATCGCGGCCATGCCGTCGTTTGCGGGCAACGTTCTCCCAGGGATCCTGGCGGCTTACCGGCAGCGATATCCTAACATCGACGTCTCCATTCTCGATGTCATCCACGAGGAGGTGCTCGAGCTGGTGTCCAAGGGACGGGTCGAGCTGGGCATCGGGCTCGAGCCGCCCGCCGAGCCGCTGTTCCATTTCGTTCCGTTGTTCCTGGATCGATTCGTCGCCGCCGTGCCGCCCCGATCCAAATTGGCGCGCAGCCGGCGGCTGACCTGGAGTCAGTTGTTGGGGCACCCCTTTATCGCCCTACAGCGACCCTCGACGGTCCGCAGCTTCCTGGAAGAGGCTCTCGAGCGCGAGGGGAAGCGCATTACGGTCTCCATGGAATGTCACCAGCTCTCGACGGTGGGCTCGCTGGTCGCCGCGGGCTTGGGTGTGAGTGCGGTTCCCGCGCTGTGCGCGCGTCAGTTCAAGCAGTTTGGAGCCCGCTGCGTGCCGCTGTGTGACCCTGGCGTCGAGCGCCGGGTGGGGCTGATCATGCACCCCGGCTTTGAGCTCTCGGTTGCGGCCCGAGCGATGCAAGAGATCATGGTCGCCACAACGAGCCAGCACGTCCACAGCGTACCTTCCTCTCGATAACGGCGCTGCTTGCATCCGGGACGGTGTTAGCGCGTACGCAAAAATGGGAACCAGCTTGCTGTCGCGTTGAATGCGTTGCAAGGGGTGCGAGGCGCCCCACCGTGGTGGAACGCCGCGCGCGATTGCGCGTGCGATGGCAACACAGGACCTACACGTTTGAGGCGATCTTCACGATAGGGCTGTCGTGATGCCCGCTCTAGAGGATTGCGTGTCGGTGTGAAGCGGAGGAGAATTACAACACTAAGAGCGGATTCGGATGGGTCTGGTCTGATCAAACAGGGGCACGTTTATGGCGGTACTCAAACGCGATGCTGACCACCACACCTTCGCGGACTATCTCACGTGGTCGCGCACTTATGGCGATGAGCTGATAGATGGGACTGCTTACGTCAGAGAGCCGCCCGCTCCGACGTGGTCACATCAGATGATAGTCGGCGAGATTTATCGCCAGATCGCGACGGCACTGGATGACAAGCCCTGCCGGGTGTGTGTCGCCCCGTCTGATATCCGCCTGCCCAAGGCCAGCGAAGCAGACGACGAGGTGGATACGGTAGTGCAACCCGACCTGTTCATCGTTTCCGAGCTTCGGAATGTCGATGAGCGCGGTCTGCGCGGTGCACCGGATTGGCTTGCGGAGGTCCTCTCGCCAAGTACCGCGAGACATGATCGGCTCACCAAACTTCCCGCCTACGAGCGCGCTGGCGTCAGCGAAGTCTGGCTCATCAGTCCAATCGATCGCACGGTGAGTATCTACCGGCTCGAAGCAGGGCGTTACGGGAGCCCCACTGTTGTGGAGCTGAAGGGACGAACATAGGTTGCCGTCGTGGAGGACGTCAGTGTTGATTGGGACCGGGTGCTCGCCAAGCTATCATGATCCCGCAGGAGGCGAGAACTCCATGACGGTGAATTTCCTCCCTGCCGCGCAACGCGGGTGCTATCTACCGGCGTGCTTCCTCCAACGCGGCGCTAGCTGTGGCCCAGAGTGCCGTCGAAGAAGCGGATCATGGCGTGCCAGGCCTCGCGGGATTCAGGTGAATCCCAATAGATGAAGCAATGCGGCGCGCCCTCCCACACTTGCAGATCCGCATGGACCCCGAGCTCGACTAAGCGTCGATGCGTGAAGATCACCACCGATAGCGCCGGGTCGCGCGTGCCGCTGATGAGCAGCGATGGGGGGAAACGTCGGAGCACGGCGTCAGAGCGCGCGGGGGAGATCAACGGATCGGAGAGGTTATCGTGCTCGAAATAGCTCCAGATGTTCATTCCGGGCGGGATGGTCGGAATGTGGTAGCCGCCGATCGCGGAGGCGAAGTAGTTGGCATCGCCCCAGTGGTCCAGGACCGCGCCTCCGCCCGCCATTACCGCCGCGCCGGGGGTCGGAAGACCGTGGGCCTGGAACCAGGCGATCGATTGCGCCGCGAGGTGCGCGCCGGCAGAACAACCATAGATGCCGACATTCTCTGGGCGGTATGAATGCAGGATCTCCCGATAGACTGCGGCGACGTCCTCGCTCGCCGCCGGAAAGTGGTGCTCGGGGCCCATGCCGTAGTCGACTGTGATGACCTTGATGTTGCCGAGGGCTGCGATCGGGACTGACTCGACCTGCCCCTCATAGCGCGCGCCCACTGTATACGCGCCACCATGTAGATTGAGCAGGACGCGATTCGCGTTGGAGGTGCGCATCTTCGCGATAGGGGTGATGACATCGGTTTGCACGCCACCGAACAGCGCCGGCCGGATCTCGACCTCGAACTTGCTGCGCAGTTGCGCGAGCCACGGCTTCATCAACACTTCATCCGCCAGGCGCCGATTGAATTGCGCTGCGGATTCTCCCTGCTTGCGCTTCTGAGCCCTCTGCGCTGCCGCGAGCTTTGCGTGCAAGTCGCGGTAGGCCACGAAAGCCTTGCGGGACTCATCTGTTGACAGATCGGAAAACGGGATCTCCATCGCGGGGAGGTGTACGACTCCCTGTGCATTCCAACGCGGTGCATCGCTGGAGGTTTGCGTAGCCGCCGCCCGTGCCATCGCGAGCACCGCCACCAGTGCAGCCGAACGGAGATTCAACATAGTCAGAACTGGTATTCGACCTGGACTCCGGCCGTGCGCGGGCGAACACGCATGTCGCGGTCGGTGCGCCCACCGCCACCGTTCACGTAAGGCGATCCCTGCTCGTTGTTCACGTTGTCGACATACAACGTTGCGGTCCAGCGAGTGGGCGCGACGAGCGAGGCGGCCACACGGCCGATAGTCATCGGATCGCCACGATTGATCTGAACTCCCGTCCCTGCGACGGCACGAAATTCCTCTGCGGAGACGTGGTTTACTGAAGCCGAAAACGCGGCCTTGTAGCCGCTGCCGCCGAGCAACATCACGTAGTCCGCGGATGCGCCCGCAGTGAGTGCCGGCGAGAAAGCCAGACGTGCTCCCTTAGGGAACAGCACGACGTCGCTGGTGGCACCCGCTGGGCGGGTCAGCACTGCGGCATCTTCCTCGAGATTGTTCCAGCTGAAGTTAGCAGAGAGATGGAGGTGATCGATGGGCTGCACGCTGACCGAGAAATCGACGCCGATGCCACTGGCCGACTGGCCATTCACGTTACCCGACACGTAGAGATTCGCAACACCGGGCACAGGCACCCGAAGACTCTGCTGCACGTCCTGCCAATCCATGTAGTACACGGCGCTGTCATAGCTGAGTCGACCATCGAGGAAGACGCCTTTGGCACCAACTTCGTAGTTCTTGAGATTGTCCGGATGAATCGGCGGGAAATTCGGCGCGGTACGGGCGACCGAGGCGTTCTGCGCGGAGCCGGAGCGAAAACCCTCGCTGTATGAGGCATACAACGTTGTACTGTCGCTCGGATGCCAGGTCAGTACGCCGCGGGGTGACACCTTGTGGAAGGTGTTGTCACGACGATAAAGCGGAGTCGGCGGTTTCGTGCCCGACGTGTTCTCAACCTGCGTGACATCATCGATGAAGTAGCG
>Ga0105240_10009440_pt1 | contig 13810 bp, 16 predicted proteins | sample KBSC54metaG_FD_80426 | JGI IMG/M metagenome (GOLD analysis project Ga0105240, IMG submission 80426) | Corn rhizosphere microbial communities from Kellogg Biological Station, Michigan, USA - KBS C5-4 metaG | ecosystem: Host-associated > Plants > Roots > Rhizosphere > Soil | place: Michigan, USA... | reverse complement strand
TGGGGAGGACCTTCGCGGGCCGCGGGATTTCCATGGCGCTCTCCGGATCCGCCAGATACTTCGCGATGGCCACCCTCGCCTCACCGATATCGCGCAGGCGTGCCTTGGGGTCCCGATCCAGACACCGGCGAACCAGATTTTTGATGGGCGCAGGCGCCGTCAACTTATCGAAGTCCACCGGCGCTCGCAGTACGTCGGCCAATGTGTGCGCGATGGTGTCGCCGCCGAAGAGACGCCGGCCGCTGAGCATTTCCCACAGCACGACACCGTAAGACCAGATGTCGGCGCGGCGATCAACCGGAGTGCCAGCGGCCTGCTCCGGACTCATGTACGCGGCTGTGCCCAGGATGACCCCGGCTTGGGTCATGTTCATGGTGAGCGTGGGGGAGTTAAAGGGATCGACGGAAGCAGAGGGCGCACTTTGAACCACGGCCGCCAGCCCGAAATCGAGCACCTTGACCAACCCATCGGGCGTGATCATCACGTTGCCGGGCTTCAGATCCCTATGGACCACGCCTCTCTCGTGCGCAGTCTCCAGGGCTTCGGCGATCTGCCGGGCCACTTTGAGTGCCTCTTCGACAGGCATGGGCACGCGCTTGATGCGGGCGCTGAGCGTTTCTCCTGGGACCATCTCCATCACCAGCGCGCGCTGGCCATTAGATTCCACTAGGCCATGAATGATAGCGATATTGGGGTGACTGAGAGACGCCAGCAGCTCGGCCTCGCGCTGGAAGCGAGCCATGCGCTCCGGATCATGTGCCACGGCCGCAAGAAGCACTTTCAGAGCAACTTCGCGTTTGAGAACAGTGTCCCTGGCGCGGTATACCTCACCCATGCCGCCCGCACCGAGAGGCGCTAGGATTTCATAGGAGCCCAAACGAGTTCCCGGAGATAGGGGCATGTTCGTTGAACAATCTTATCCCACCGGACCTGCACGTAGCCTGATATCACTTAATATCGGAAGCTGGTAGAAGCGGGCCTGTTCAAATTGCGGAAGAGCCACGCGTGTGGCAAGTCCCGTCTATTTTGGTGCGGATTCGACGCTGTTGGGAGATGCCATGCAAGAGAAGAAATATTGCGCGTCTCACTCTTGCGGACCGGCGAGCCATCGTTAGGATTCTGCGAGACGGCGTGCCGGATTACTTTCGGCCCTAAAGTGAGAGTCTCTATTCGTAGCGGAGCGCGATGGCAGGATCGACCCGAGTCGCCCGCCGTGCAGGTATCCATACCGCAAGCAGCGCGACCGCGCTCAAAACCAGTGGCACGGTCACGAAAACCAGAGGGTCCCATGCCTTTACCCCAAAGAGAAAACCTTCGAGCAGCCGCGCAAAACCGAATGACGCTGCAAGCCCGACAACGACTCCAAACAGAGCTAAACGCATACCCTGCAAGACAACCATGTTGCGGACTTCCCTCTGTTCAGCCCCGAGGGCCATGCGGATTCCGATTTCTTGCGTTCTCTGCTGGATGGAATACGCCATTAACCCATAGATGCCAATAGAGGCAAGAAGAAGGGCTGCGCCTCCAAAACTCGTCATGAGCACAGAGTTCAGCCGCGCCCGAAGTGTCGATTGGATTGCCACTTCGTCCATCGACCTAACTCGCGTCACGGGTAGTCCGGTTCCCTTGCGGAGCTCCTCTTGAATTGCCGGAACGAGCGTATGGGGATCGACTTTCGCGTGCACAATCCACGCAATCGGCAACAGCCTGAAGTTGAGGGCGTTAATGCCGTCAGGCAACTGGGCGATGGGAACATACATGGCGGGCCTTGGAATGGCTTCCAGTCGGGAGTCGCGAATATCGCCCACGATCCCCACGATCTGCCGCGGAGAATCCGCGTCGTACTCGGGGCGCACTCCCTTGCCGATGATCAAGCGGTCGTTCAGTGGATCTCCTTTCGGCCAGAAGCGGCGAGCCATGGCCTCATTAATAATCACTACGCCCGGGGCGCCCGCAGCGTCGCTTTCGTTGAAAGCGCGGCCACGCCGAAGGGGAATATGAAACGCATCGAAGTATTCAGGTGAGATGAAGGTCCAGCCAGCGAAGCCATGAAATGGCCCATCCAAAGGGCGGCCCGTAACGATAAAGGAAAGTTGCCAGACGGTCTCCAACGGCACGCAACACGAGGAAGCGACAGACTCGACGCCTGAAATCGAATGGACGGATCGCACGCCTTCACGAACCAAGTCGCTGGCTTCAGACGTTTTCTCAAAGCGCGTTCCCGAGAGAGACATTTGCATGACCAGGGTGTTGCGGGAATCAAAGCCGGGATTCACGGCCCGTAGGGCGATTGACGTGCGAATCAGAAGTGCCGCACCATCAGGAGAACCAGCGCCAGCGCAAATTCCAACGTTACAAGGACGGCACGCATCTTGTTCTGTCGCAAGCCCGATCCGGACCGCCCGCTAGTCTTTTTGAGCGTAGCGCTTAAATCGGTGTATGACGCCTGGAAAGCGGGGATCAGACCAAACACCACGCCTGTGCCCAAAGAGAGGATCATTGTGAAGGCGATAACGCGCCAATCGGGTGTAACCACAGACCCGTTCGCACCGATTCGCGGGATGTTTCCGAAATTTGAAACGACGAAGAATGGAACGCCGCCCGAGTAGAAAGCCAAAAGAAGACGTATTCCGATGGAGCCGATTACGAGACCGAAGGCCCCGCCCACTACAGAGAGCAGAACGCTTTCAGTGAGCAACTGACGCAGGATACGACGGCGCCCGGCTCCGAGCGCGGCACGAATCGTTATCTCACGTTTTCGGCCAACGGCTCGAACCAACAACAGATTGGCGACATTCGCACAGGCGATCAGTAATACAAGGGTCACCGCGCCTTGCAGAATCAGGAGCGAGGATCGTATGTTGCCGGTCATGGCCTCCTGCAATGGGCGAACAGTGAATCCGGCCTGTGCCCCAAGCTGACTTGGGAACTCACGTTGGTACTGGCGCGCCAAGACATCCAACTGGGCTTTTGCCGTATCGATCGAAACACCCGATCGGAGGCGACCGTTCACTTGGCAGTAGCAGCCGCCTTCAGTGCTCTCTGGGTCGATTTCAAACGGAATCCAAATATCTGGCTGTTGATCGAACTGCTCGCTATCGAATCCTGATCCAAGAATGCCGATCACCTCATAGGAAGCTCCGCTTAGTAGAACCTGTTTCCCTATAATTTGTGGATCACCATTAAAACGCTTCGCCCACAAAGCGTGGCTCAGAACTGTAAATCTACCTGTTGTGCCAGCTTCCTCCTCAGAAGTGAAGGTTCGTCCTAGAGCAACGGGTGCGTTGAAAAGACGAAAGAAGCTGGCTGTAACGCGAGCTACCGCGAATTGTTCGGGATTTTGGTCCCCGGTGAGATTCATCAGTTCCATCCGGCCCGCAGATACGTCTTCAAACAAGTTTGTCTGGCGCCGCCACCAGTCCACTACACGGGCTGGACCGCCGTCCCCCATCGTGTCCTTATAGGTCATGAAAAAGCGCACCGCGCGTTCTGCACCGGGGAGACTTAAAGGTTTCAGTAACACCGCGTTTGCGAGCGAGAACACTGCTGTATTCACACCGATGCCCAGCGCCAGAGCTGCGACTGCGGCAAACGTAAAGCCTGGGGTCGCACGGAACATGCGCAGTGAATGCTTTAGATCTTTGAGGAGGCTTCCCATGAAACTACTCGTCCAGTGTAGACCTTGTCTGCGGCTCCTAAATCGGAGGCGTTCGTGAGGCGAACGCGGTCTGGCGCGGAGTCGGCATAATTACTTATGATCAACCGCTCTCAAAGAATCCCGTTATGCAACATTATCGTTAGACATTCGCGGTAGCATAGCGAGGGATCATCGGCCGCTTGGTCTGATCGATTTGGATCATGCAACCACCGAGTCTGCCGGCGGGCTTTACCGTAATCCCAGGGAGTGGTCATGCGCATTCTTGAATTGAAGATTCCGCCGCCCGCCGTGGCCTTGGTGACCGCAGTACTGATGTGGCTAGCGTCGCGCTCCTCACCGGTCCTTGCTTTCTTCTTTCACGTGACTAATCTACTTGCCGTTGGTCTCGCCGCCATCGGACTCATGGTCGCGATTTCAGGCGTCGTAACATTCCGCCGGGCCCGAACTACGCTCAATCCGACCAAGCCCGAAGCCTCTTCTTCGTTAGTATGCTGGGGGATCTACAAGATTACCCGCAACCCGATGTACCTAGGTCTTCTGTTGGTCTTGACCGCTTGGGCAATCTTCTTATCTAATTGGCTTGCCTTCCTGTTTCTTCCTGTATTCGTCGTCTATATCAACCGTTTCCAGATTGTACCGGAAGAACGGGCGCTCACCTCCCTATTTGCGCGCGAGTTCGTCGCTTACCAGTCGCGCGTGCGGCGATGGATATAAGGACGCGAGAAGTTTGCGGCGCGGCCAACGACGATTGGATTCCGTGAATCGACAGAGCCCGGTTGTAGGAAGTCGAAATGTCGCGGTTCACCAAAGCTAGCCCTGAGACGCTACAAGCGCTTGATCGAGGTCCCACAGGATATCTTCGATGTCTTCCAGGCCAATCGATAGTCGGATCAGGTCTTCCGTCACGCCGGCGGCCTCTTGTTGCTCGGGTGACATTTGTTGATGTGTCGTCGAGGATGGGTGAATCACGAGACTGCGTGCATCGCCGACATTCGCCAGATGACTGAAGATCTTGAGACTGTCATAAACTTCTTGCCAGCGTTGAAGCCGCCTTTTATGCCGAACGAGAAAACCGCGCCACCGCCCTTCGGCGTGTATTTCTGCGCCAACTTGAAATATGGGCTGGAGGGCAGCGACGGATACTTGATCCAACTCACAAGAGCGTGGTTCTGCAGGTGGTGCGCGACAGCTAAAGCGTTCGATAAATGGCGATCCATACGCAGGCCAAGCGTCTCAATTCCTTGAATGAACTGAAACGCGTTGAAAGGGCTCAGGCAGGGACCGAGGTCGCGCAGCCCTTCCACGCGGCAGCGAATGATGAAAGCAATGGCCCCAAAGACCGCGCTGAAGTTCATGCCGTGATAGGCCGGCGAAGGAGTATTGATTTGCGGGTGGCTGCTCTTTGACCAGTCGAACTTTCCCCCGTCGACGATAGCCCCTCCGATCGAGGTGCCGTGTCCGCCCATGAACTTGGTCAGGGAGTGGACTACGATGTCGGCACCATAGTCGATCGGCCGGCAAACATAGGTGTCGCAAATGTGTTGTCAATTACCAGCGGAATGTTGGCCGCGTGGGCTATCTTAGCCACAGCTTCGATATCGAGCACATTACCGCGCGGGTTGCTGATCGTTTCCCCAAAGAGGAGCTTGGTGTTTGGCCTGATCGCCCTATGGAAGTTTTCCGGGTCGTCTGGCTCTACGAAGGTCACGTCGTAGCCGAACTTACGAAAGCTGACGTCAAACTGCGTGTAGGTCCCCCGTATAAAGTGCTGGCAGCCACCAAGTGATCGCCCGCCTCCATCAAACTCGAAATCGCAATCAGCTGGGCGGATTGACCGCTCGCTACAGCCAGACCCGCCACGCCGTTTTCGAGCGATGCGACGCGCTGCTCAAGGACGTCATTGGTCGGATTCATGATGCGCGTATAGATATTGCCGAATTGCTGCAACCCGAACAAAGCTGCCGCATGCTCGGAGTTGTCGAACACAAAGGACGTGGTTTGGTAGATGGGCACCGCACGCGCCTTTGTCGTTGGCTCGGGAGTATAACCTGTGTGAAGAGCACGGGTATTGAAGCCTAGGGAACGGCTGGTTTGCTCAGAGTCTGCCATGGGGTGATTCTATCGCGCCCCGCGCCGTCATTCCGGTTTCATGACCAAGTACGAGTGCTGAAAACGGACTCTGAAGGCGCCCGATAATTATCATTATCGGTAGGCACGTGCTTGATCAGGGGGCCACGTGCTTGCGATCAACATCAACGGGAACGTCCCTCCGTGACGCTCGGAAATCCGTGTCAAGTCCGGCGGAGCAACTTGAGCGTGGCTGCCTTGGGGCCGTCGCCCGAGATCGTTTGCTACCGAGACAGAGCGGAGCCAGTCCAGTTGACAATTGTTGATGATCTAGGTATAGTCATCGATGAGCTAGGCATCATCGCAAATGCCCAAACCATCCGATCTTCTTCAAGGAACCCTGGACCTGCTCATCCTAAAGACCCTCGCGCGCGGGCCTATCCACGGCTGGGGAATCTCTAAACGTATTTTTGAACTGTCCGGAGACGTACTTTCCGTACAACAAGGCTCCCTCTATCCGGCCCTTCACAGGCTCGAACAGCAGGGCTGGATTGACGCCGAATGGAAAGAAACGCACCTTGGTCGGAATGCCAAGTTCTATGCGCTCACGCGCGAGGGGAAGCAGCAACTCGACCGCGAGCTAGAGAGTTGGACCAGACTTTCCTCGGCGGTCGGACTCTTATTGAAAAAAGCGTAAACAAGGAGGCCTGTGACTCTCCTACGAAGGTTCCGAATCATCCGGCGTCGCATCGAATCGCTCTGGCAAAAAAACAGGCTCGACCGCCAATTGGCCACCGAACTCACGTTCCACCTCGAACAACTCGTGCAGGAGAATATCGCCGAAGGCATGTCTCCGGAAGAAGCACGGCATGCCGCACGGAGAACGCTGGGCAACATCCCTCTGTTGCAGGAACAATGCCGCGATCAGCGCCGCGTCACCTGGGGACACGACCTCGTTCAGGATCTTCGCTATGCCGTTCGCCAGCTCGCGAAAGGACGCAGCGTCACCCTCGCCCTGGTACTGACCATCGCCTTAGGGATCGGTGTCAACACCGGCATCTTCGGCATGGTGAATGGCTTCCTGCGCCCTCTGCCGGTGCCGGCGCCGGAGCAGATCGTCGTGCTCGCAGCGGAATCCAAGGATGACCCCACAGGTGTGCTGTTCCGCTTCTCCTATCCTGCGCTTCAAGATCTACGCAAGCAAGCGGATGTTTTCAGCGATCTTTTCGGATTCGACTCTCAAGTCGGGGGATTCAGCACAGGCGGGAAGAGCACCCAGATGCTCTACCTCGCGGTCACTGGCAACTACTTCTCGGCTCTCGGCGTTACTCCTGCCATCGGCCGACTTTTTGTTCCCGGCGAAGGGGAAAACCCCGGCGCCGATCTCACCCTCGTGCTCGGATATGCGTTCTGGCAAGGGAAGCTCGGCGGCGACACGGGTATCGTCGGCAAACAGATTCGCTTGGACTGCAGAACGGCAACGGTCATCGGCGTAACCTCGAAAGACTTCCATGGCACCTTCTCGAGCGCGGACATGCAGGGCTACTTGCCGCTGCGCGCCTTGGTCCGGGACGATGTCCCCAGCGTGAGCCAGATCTTCACCAGCCGCCACGTAAAGCGCCTGACCGTGCTGGCCCGCTTGAAGCCCGGCGTGAGCTTGTCGCTTGCAAGGACGGCGATGAATATGGTGGCAAGTCGCATAGAACGGGACCATCCTGAGACTGACAAGGGCATCGGCGTCCGTGTTATCCCCGAACCGTTGGCTCGTCCGCAACCGGTGCGGTGGGTGGCGGACTTACTGCCTCGCGTCGGATTCTTTCTCGCTCTGTTAACGTCTCTAGTTTTGCTGCTTGCTTGCATGAATGTGGCGAACATCCTGCTGGTGCGTGCCACTGTCCGCCAGCGCGAGTTAGCCATCCGTGCCGCGTTGGGATCGGGGCGGGGACGTCTGATTCGCCAAATGTTGACGGAAAGCGTGCTTCTAGCATTGCTGGGGGGCGCGGCCGGCCTGGTCTTAGGCGAGGCTGCGGCGAATACATTCGCGGGTTCTATAGACCTCGCCACTGATTTGCCGTTCCTTCTGGATTTCAGCTTCGACTGGCGCGTCTTCGCTTACGCTGCCGCCTGTGCGCTACTCACCGGCATCGTGGTCGGAGTTTTGCCCGCTCTACGAGCCTCTCGAACCGAAGCCTGCGCCGCGCTGCATGACGGGAGCCGAAGCAACTCTGGTGGACCCAAGCGTCAGCGCGTGCAAAGTTTTCTGGTAGTGGGTCAAGTGGCGGGATCGCTGGTGCTCCTGATCGCGGCGAGCCTGTTCGTTCGCAGCCTCAAGAACGCCCAAAGGATGGACCTCGGCTTTACCCCCGATCATGTGTTGAATGCGAGATTGAATCCGCAATGGGCCGGCTACACTCGCGAGCGCACTAATACGTTCTACCGCGAACTGGAGCGACGTGTGAAGTCTTGGCCCGAAGTCGAGTCCGCCAGTCTGGCGTTTAGTTCACCCATGGGTTATATGGACAACGCCCAGCCCGTCTACGTCGAAGGACGCGCATTCAAAGCCGGTGAACAACCCCCGGTGATCGCGTACAATTCCGTGGACACCGGCTACTTCGAAACCATGCGGATCCCTATCCTGCGCGGCCGGGCGTTTCGGGAATCGGACTCCGAAACCGCGCCACGCGCAGCCGTCATCAATCAGACCATGGCCTCTACTTTCTGGCACAACCAGAATGCCCTCGGGAAGCGCTTCCGCACGCAGTCTCAAGACTCGCCTCTTTGGGAAGTGGTGGGAATTGCACGCGACAGCAAGTACTTGCTAATTTTCGAAGAACCCTTGCCGTACTTTTATGTTCCCCTCTCCCAGGATTTTCAGCCGGCGCGAGTCTTACAGATTCGGGCTTCGGTGCGGCCCGAATCCCTGGCCACGCGTCTTGAAAAGGAAGTCCAAACCCTCGATCCTAACGTACCCGTATCCGATCTCCAGACCCTCAGGCGATCTCTAGCCGGTCTTGATGGCTTCCTGATGTTCCGTATCGGCGCGATCCAGGCCAGCGCTCTGGGTATCGTTGGCTTGGTGCTGGCACTGATTGGCGTGTACGGCGTTGTATCCTACGGAGCTACGCAACGGACTCGTGAGATCGGAATTCGCATCGCTCTTGGCGCTACGCCTGGAGCCGTCCGCACGCTCATGATGCGCCGGGGCGCGGGACTGGTAGTAGGCGGCATTTTGCTGGGTTGGATGGGAGCTGCCGGGCTCATGCGCGTACTGTTACGCTTCCTGGTGATGGTCTCTCCCAACGATCCCGTCGCCTTTTTCGTCGTTCCCGGCGTTCTGGCCCTGGTCGCCTTGTGGGCCTGCTACATCCCAGCGCGTCGCGCAACGCGGGTCGATCCAATGGAGACTTTATGGCACGAATGAGTTATGGATTTTATCCGCGAACCATCGTCACTCTCGCACATCTTGCGTATTAGCCGGAGAATTGAAATGGCTGTTGGACTAGGCCATCTTCACAGTCGCTTCATTCAGACGCTCAGACAGCCCTCCTTCGAAAATGCGGAGGCAGAAGAAACATGAGTAGCAACAGCAGCACGCCCAGAGTCCAGTACATGGCGTCCAAAAACCAGCCCGGGATGGCTGTGGCGAAGAAGTACGTCGAACACACCACTGACCTTATTTGGCTGGACCGCTGAGTTCGCAGGTCCGTAACGCAATCTGCTTTCGAGCACATTCAGTGCGCACGGAAAGCGAAACACATCTTCAGCCAAAATGAGGAGCACTGCCAATAGATGCCCCAATTCTGAACCACGGATTGTAGATCCATCTCCGGCCCTGGCGCGCCCCCACCAAGATTCCAAAGGTCCACCGACTACGATTAGAAAATAAGCGACGTGCGACGCAGCGACAAGATTCGCCAGGGCCTCCATGCCGATTGGGGCCCGCCGGTCAGTTCTCGCTGGGCATCCGTTCCATGTTGTCGATGATCATGATCTGCGTCTCGTACTTGCGTGGCTCTAATTGCAGACCGAGTTCTTCGCGAAATGCGGTGATGGTCAAGTTGGCGAGGTCCTGCGGACCGCCCTGATCTGCGTATGCCTTGGTATTGATGATGAAGTCGTAGGTGCCGTCCAGACCGGTTTCATCGCGAACAGGGCGGCGCAAGACCGCCGAGAGAAGGCCAGCCAGGCGCCCTAAGGTCACGTTGCTGCCCGTGAAGACGCCAGCGTTCATCGCGAGATTATTGCTGCCGCCCTCCGAGACTTTCAGCTTATGTCCCTTCTTTCCGACCACCATGGCGAGACCCGAGACCTCCCGCGTCTCGCTATGGCTGGTCATCTTGAACCGCTCCGAGAGCAGCGGGCGCACCATCTGCCACAATTGCGCGTCCGTGGCCGGCTTGGTTGACTTGCCCACCAGATCAACCCTCACGTCATTGAGCCAGGCTGGCCCCTCGAGTCCTTGCGGTCCAATTCCGTAGGCGCGCTGGATGATCTCTCGCAGCGCCGTATTGCGCGCGGTCAACGTGTTGGGCGTCGTGCGCTGTTGACCGAGATTGAACGGGATGCCGGGGATCGGCCCCTCACTTAGGCGCACAGTGGCGACTTCAAAAGCGACCAGGGGCTGCGCACGAAGATCGGAAACAGTAATCATAGCCAGCGAAATGAACAGAACGAGTACGCACCGTGACATTGAAGCTCTCCTTTCTTTGCGACACCCCGAACATCGACAAGTATGCCTCGACCATCGACAACTGTCAAGGACGCATGCATCCGACACAGTCGTGCGTGCTTACGCGAGGGCTTCGCTGTTTTATTGACCGTGGCTGCTCACCAGGAACGCGTAAACCGTCCTAACAGGTGACGAGATCGGTGTGGGCGAATCCCTTGGAGTAATCGAGCACGGAGATCACCGTCGGGGTCACGCGGAATATGCGGACATCCTTTGGACTCGGCATCGGCAATGGTATGGAGTCCTGCTGCGGATACTTCAGCATGAGCAAGCCTAAGGCCTTCGCCGCTTCGGTTGAATCGACCACTGCTTGCGCGTGCGCCGCCATGGACAGTCCGGTAATCTCCATCACTTGCGGCGTGTCGTGATCGATCGTCAGCGACACCCGATTATCTCGGGCTAGATTTCTCGCCTTCTGGCTATCCGGGCCGCAGAGGAAGTAAATCGTGAGGCCTTCGTTCGCATAGCCCACGGTCGTCGCCTGCGGCCAGCCGTCTGGCCTTAGCGTGGCAATCGTCATGATCCGGTGCTGATCCAAAAGCGTTAGGATCTTCCGTCTGATGTCTTCGTCCATCGTCACCTCCACGATGCTAGGTCACCACGATCCAGCCGCCAGACTTGTGGCTGATGAAGAAGGAAACGCGCAATTGAGAAGGAGTCCCCCACCCAGCGACGGACAAGTACTGCTGGCACCCCCATTCTATCGCCGCGTTGAGCGCAGAAGAACCCGGAATGAGGACTATAGCGTGATCAAAATTGTCAAGGTCCATGTTCCTTCCAGCGGCAACTTGCGGTCACAATTAACTCGATGCGTATGATGCTTCGTGTGGTGAGAATCGCGAGCCTTCTAGCCCTGGGCACCCAAACTGGGTGCCCAGTTGATCCAACGGTGTGTGCATGAAAACCCTCACACCGATATCCCTTTTTGGCTTCCTTGCTGCGAACTTCGCATTGCGCCGCTACCCGCCCGTCGAAATGGGAACAATGATGATTCTCCTTGCTGCTGCTCTTATCATGGGGATATTGTCTCTCCGCGAGGGCTTACGGAAAGACAGAAGCATCACTGCGGCATACCTAGTGGCTTCTCTGCTGCCTTGGATGATGGCTGGCGCGTTCTTCGCGAATGGGGCACTCGACCCTTCACAGGAAATCCGTCACCAGACGGTCGTCGTTGAAAGGACGTACGGATCTAGATGGGTGCCGGACGGACTGGTCGTGCGATCTTGGCGTTTTGGCCGGACGAAAGAGTCGCTCTATGTGGGCCATTTCGAGCCGTTGCCCCATGCAGGCGACTACGTTACGGTCGGTGTAAAGTCTGGCACCTTCGGAGTACCTTGGGTCAGCAGTATCGCCCGCTCCCGCTAGCGAGGGGCCTTAGTCTTTGGGGCCGGACTTCACCCAGCCCGATTCCGCATGTTGCATCATTGCCAAGGCGAAGTTGACATAGGGCCGCATCGCGTGTGCAGATCCTTCAATGGAACCCAGTTGTCTAGATCATCACGGCGGATCCGGAAGTTATCCTGCCGAGTCCAGCGCCAAATCGGAATCAAGGGAGTGGCCCATTATGTACTATTATCGGAAGGCTTTCACGGGAGGGTGGAGATAGCGTCCGGATGCGCCGTCATTCAGGAGTTGACCGCGAGCGCATGGCAGCATGGGTCACTTGTAGGGGATGTCGACGTTGCGTCTTCCCATAACGAGACTTATGGCCCGCTTCGATCAGCTTCCACTTGTCCGGTTTAAAGGTTAATCGTTACTTGAGCCAGCACGAGTGCGACTCTCTTTGGCATGCGTCCGCGCACGGTCCTTTGCTGTCCGCTCCCAAGGTGCTATTGGCCCTTCCACCGCCTTGAATGTTGAATTGACCTTGACGGGTTCGCGTTTACTGACCAGTTGCAGTCGCTTGGGGTCACGGTGACGAAGTTTCTGTTTGAGATGCGCGAGTTCGTATGCAAGCTGTCCCGTGGTGACCGGGATTGTGACCCTTCCGCGGGGCATCCCGATTTTCGAGATGTCGAAATCGTAGCCGCGTTGTTTGGCTTCGTCGGCCACAGTCCAAAGATAGTTTGCGATGGCGCGGGTGGGATTGCGGGATTGTCGAAATCGATCGAGTTGTGGGTGGTGGCGGTAGCCCCTGGTTGTTCCGGCCAGAACCTTTTGGGCGAGGAGTGCCTCGCGCCACAAGGCAACAAGTCCTGCTCGGTCTAATAACGAAGGACGAAGGGACCATAGTCGCATCCGGGATCACGCGTTCTTTGGTTGGCGGGTGAGGAGTGCCTGAACCTGCTGTGCCCGATAATCGAATATCTGCTCTAGGTCCCGCGCCACCTGAAGGCGATGGACCAGCCGGCCAAGCAATCCGAACGGAAGAGCATACTCGACGGTATCCGCGATCTGAGTGCCGCACCCAACCTCTGAAAACCGATGTGTGTGGCGCCAAAGCCTGTACGGGCCCTTGGCCTGAACATCAATGAATTCGAAAGGTGGATTCCAGCGTTCTATTTCCGTCAACCAACGAATCGGAATCCCCCGGACGCGCAGCGCATAGGCGATGGTCGCTCCCGGCTTCATCACAATAGGCGGCGGAGTGAGAGTCCGGAAGCGCATCCATGGCGGAGTGAGGTGTTCCAGATTCTCCGCGCGGGAGAAGAAATCGAAGACCGTGGACAAGGGGTGCGGCACCCACAATTCCCGATGGAGTGTGTAAGGACCCATGGCTCAGTCCGCGGAAAGAAGCCTCGACACCTCCGATGAGAGCGCACTGTAACGCTGCTCGTCGAGACCTCCCGCAGTGCGCCAGGCGACGCTGCCGCGCTGATCGATCAATACGAGATACGCCGCCGTCGGGTCGTTGAAGCCTACCCTCTGCTTCCACGCATCCGTGCCGCCGTAGACGGTGATCACATTCTCGTGATCCGCTTTGGGCGTACCCCGTCTCATGCCGCCATCAATGAACCACTTTCCCATCCTCGCCATGCCGCCGATCATGGGGATCTCGAAAAATGTAACACCTGGTTTGGTTCCGAAGTCCTGACGAAACCGCTTCGCCCAGGCTTCCACCTGAAAGCGTGAGTCGTAAGTGAAGCCGAGCATCAACAACGCCACGCGTCCGGATGCAGCTTGCGGAAGAACCGCGGTTCGGCCGCTCAAAAATTCTCCCTTAAGCGGCGGGAACTGGTCCCCCACAGCTAGTTCGGCAACGGGTGCACCGGCGGACGCCGTTAGGGGTACCCCGAGTATCGCTAGAATCCACATGGTCATCGAATCACTTCCGTTTCTCTCAACTTCACCGGTTTAATATGGTTTTCCGGGTGGAGTGCCGCAGCGGCGATGCGCCGCAACATTCCCCGGAACAT
>Ga0105240_10009439_pt1 | contig 13810 bp, 15 predicted proteins | sample KBSC54metaG_FD_80426 | JGI IMG/M metagenome (GOLD analysis project Ga0105240, IMG submission 80426) | Corn rhizosphere microbial communities from Kellogg Biological Station, Michigan, USA - KBS C5-4 metaG | ecosystem: Host-associated > Plants > Roots > Rhizosphere > Soil | place: Michigan, USA... | reverse complement strand
AATGCGTGGGTGGCGTAGTAGTGCCGGTCCATGTCGCTGATCGACAGTTCGGCCTTGTGGATGGTGGCGGTGAGGGCCATGGGGGCACTTGAGTGGGCGTAAAGCGGCTATTTTACGCGGCTTTGCCCCGGGGGGGGTGGAAAGACACCGGGGGCCATGCTTGGGCCGCCCGTCTTGCGGCCATACAAGGATATTGGCCGTGGTCGTCCATCGAATGCAGAGTCGAGCTCACGCCGTTGTCTGTGTCGCCACATATGCCCGCTGTTCCGATCAACCCGTCGGCGTGGGATAACGAGCTAGCATTGGTCCGCTTTCGACCCAAAGCGGATCTTTTTCGCGAAGATTCAGATCCATGGTCATGGGCCATTAGGGGGAATGATGTTTGGTATTTTCAAGAAGAAAGAGCCGCCGCAAGAGCCTCCTAAGGCGCCGCCGGTTTCCACACTGTCCGCAGAAAATCTGGCGACACACGCTTTCAATATTTTCCTGACGCAAGGTCGCCATATCGAAGGGGCACGAGTCATCTACCACGCGCTGCGATTGCAGCCACACAATCCTCTAGCCCTTCGCTGCCTCAGTGACTTCCTTGCGAACGAAGGAACTGAGCAGTTCTCCGCCGTGACATTGGAATATGCACTTTCGGAGCCGTGCGGAATTCAGCGGCCGAATCGTCAAGTCATTGATGATTTGCGGTTTCTGAGTATTTGGTCATGGGGCTTCTCTAAGCACAAATCTGGTGCAGTGAACTTGAATGGCACGGCGTTCCAAACCCGCGATGACTTTGTATTCGATGCTGCGGGTTACAAGGTCTTCATTGATGGCCTGGTGGCCCGTTGCGGTTCTCTAGAGTCGGCCTGCCAGGCATCACACCGCCTTACCGGTGTCATGGCTGGATTTCTAAGGCACGTAAGCAAGCCAAGCCCCTCTATCGAAGACGTTGTCGACCCCACGCAATTTGTTGAGACGGATGCATACGCGCAGTGGCTGCAGTCCTCTGCAGAACCTTTGATAGCGCTGGACAAATCCGTTCAGGCTAGAAGAAATCAGTAGAAGCAATTTGGTAGGCAAATGGGTTGAACCGAGATTTGCTTGTAAGGTCCGCTTCCGACCCATAGCGGACATAATCGCGCTAGACAGCAAGGGGGGGGCTTTTATGGCAAATGCTCAAAAGCACGACAATGATCAGCTTGCCATCGTGGGAGGTGAATTAAAAAATGGCACTTGGCTTGCCAATGCCCAGCGACGGTCACAAAGGCGGAAAAGCGCTTGGAACATTCTTCTCCCGTTGCTCGGTTTCCCACTTTGGGGAGTAATTATCTTCTCGCTGGCGAAGGGCGCATCTCACTTACACGGATTGGTGCATCCTGACGCGCCTAATCTGTTCCATAACGGCCCATTGACCTTAAGTCAGGCTCTTACCCTATTTCCTTCCTTCATCGTGGCCATTTTTCCTGCATACCTTCTTACTAACTTTTTCGTCTACCTAATCCCGGCGGCTCGCCGCGCTATGGACTTGGAAGATCGTAGCTATCCAGGCACGAGCTACAGATCCTCCCAGCGTGCACTGTTCAAGTGTGGACTTTGGGTGCTGGCTATATGCTTACCATTGATTCTCGTGGGCGCGCTCTTGGTGTAGGCCGCGGGAGTGACTGCCTGGAAATTTGTGCGACGGTAGCCACAAGCAAGCTTGCCTGTTCCGACGAGAACAATGTCCGCTTCCGACCCGAAGCAGACCTTAGCGTCAGGCTATACATGCGGTGACATTGGAGGGGATGACGTTGACGAGATCATGGAGTTTGAATTGGCGTACTCGGCTTGTGATTGCCTGCTTCGCGCTGGGATATCTACTCGTTCTTAGGCCTTGGAACCAGCCCAATCCTTCGATATCCGTTGATTCCTACTCGTGTGCGGGTGCTGTGTTGACCTTGGCCCTGCTTCCACGGAGAACCCGGCTTTGGATGGCCGTAGGAGCTGCGCTCGTCATCGGATTATTGATCTTGATCGTGGGTTTACACTTTAATCTGTGAACAGTTCGCTTTCGACCCAAAGCAGACATTGCGACAGGCAGCCCTGACCTAGCAAGAGGATCCTTAGGAGATGTGGTGCAAGTTCAGAGTGATCGGACGTCTGAAACCGGAATCATTGATGGTGAGGCCGATCGTCCCACCTGCTCCCGAAGGTCAAGTTGTTCTTTTCGATGTGTTCGTCGATGAAATCGCGCTGGACCTAGTTCCACACGCCTTGCGGATGCCAAACGGCGAATTTTGGGGGTTAGTAAAGGATGGCCGAGAAGTTGTCGAAGTTCGACGCATAATCGCCAGTGATGAGCAATGGGTTGATAATTGAGTTGATGCTCGCTTCGACCCAGAGCGGACGTCGGCGGTGGCCATCCTTATCCCGTGGTGCAACTCCTGCCAGGTGCAATCAGCATGAAATTTGGTGATCTTGAAAAGTCGGCCATACAGCTAAACGAGCTCTACGAACAGCTTGAGATCAAGAAATGGGGGCGCACTTGGACCACAGCAGAACTTGCGCTGGGTTTCGTAGGGGACGTTGGCGATCTGGCAAAACTGATCCAGGCCAACGCTGGTGTCCGGGATATCGATGATTGCAAAGCTAAACTTGGACATGAACTTTCGGACTGTTTGTGGTCAATCATCGTTCTTGCAAACAAGTGCGACATTGATCTAGAGGCGGAGTTTGTAAGAAACACCAGAGAGCTAGCCCAATATGTGTCTGGTGAGCTGCTCGCGTAGTCGAAGGCTCCACCACAATGCATTTGGCGCGGTTTTGCGTCACGAGACTTGCGCTTGAGCACGGCCGTCAGGTGTTGCCAGCCCATTCATGGCTGGCCACGCCACAGCGCAGCATGCTTCAGCGGTCCGCCCACCCGACCAGCGTTTCACCGATCTGATGCAGTGATTCACCCCGTTGCCAGCGACCCCACATCAGGGCGGTCTGTGACTCGTTGTAGAAAATCTTCGGTCGTTGGGACATCTTGCAACACTCCTGCAGCGAGCTCAGTCTTCAGTGTGTTGCGTCGACCGGCTGAAGTCGCAACCCAAAGCAGACAACACCGTTCGCCGATACATACATTGGTGTCACGCCCAAACCGTGGCCGCTAATCCCCCATGACCTCCAGCCCATGCCCTAGTGTGAACTTCACACTATGATGGACTCATAGATAAGCCGCCCTGCAGGTGAGTCGTGGAAGACATCGCCAGCCATTTGAAGAAATTCCAGAAGGAATTGGCCTCAGGTACGGTGTCGCTGGTGCTGTTGGCGGTACTGGGACAGTCGCGCCAGGCGCTGTATGGCTACCAGATCGCCAAGCGGCTGGAAGAGGTCGGGGAGGGTGTGCTGGCGGGGAAGCAGAGTGCCTTGTATCCGGTGCTGCGCAACCTCGAGGGTGCTGGTTTGCTGGCCAGCGAGGTGGAGCCTTCTGTAAGTGGTCCGCCGCGCCGTTATTACCGTATTACCAAGCTGGGGCGCGAAGTCTTGCGTGAGTGGGTTGCTGCGTGGAGCGCCACGCGCGATTCCGTCGAATCCGTTTTGCAGGGAGGTGTTGCATGAATACGCCGCGCACGATCGCCGAGTATCTCGATCAACTGCGTGCCGCTTTGCGCGGTGCCGATCCGGCGCTGATCCAGGATGCCTTGTACGACGCGGAGGAACACCTGCGCGCCGAACTGGCCGAACAGCCTGGCCGTAGCGAACAGGACATGCTTGAGCACGTGGTCAGCACGTACGGCGCGCCGGAAGAGGTAGCCGATATCTATCGCGACCAGGAGATCAAGATCCAGCGCGCCTTGCGACCGCCGCCGCAACCGAAACGCCGGACCTGGGTGGGGCGCTTTTTCGGTGTGGCCGCCGATCCACGCATGTGGGGCTCGATGTTCTACATGGTGCTGGCGCTGGCCACGGGCATCTTCTATTTCGTCTGGGCGGTAACGGGTACATCGCTATCGGCCGGCTTGTCGGTGCTGATCATCGGCATTCCTTTCATCATCCTGTTCCTGGGCACGGTACGCGCCTTGTCGCTGATCGAAGGCCGCATCGTCGAAGCGATGCTCGGCGTGCGCATGCCGCGGCGGCCGCCCTATCCGACGCAGGGTCTGTCCCTGATGAAGCGCATCGGCGCCTTGTTTACCGATGGGCATACGTGGACGACGCTGTTCTACATGATCCTGATGCTGCCGCTGGGCATCATCTACTTCACCATCACGATTACCTTGCTGGCGGTGTCGGTGGCGTTTATCGGTGCACCGTTGGGTTACTGGACCGATACGCTGGGCGTCGATGTGAACTTCGACGATGTCAGGTTTGCCGGGCCGTGGTCGGTGGTGGTGTTATTCGTGCTTGGTATTGTTCTGTTGTTTGCCACGATGCATCTGGTTCGTGCGCTGGGGCGGATGCACGGGCATATCGCCAAGCATTTGCTGGTACCGCGTTCGAGCAATTGATTCCCAGGAGGCGCAAGGCATGTCCGAGGTTCTGAGCAAGCTGGTCGGTCAGTGGGTGGGCGAGGAGCAGGTTGCGACGACGCGTTGGGGTCAGGGCGGTCCTGCTACGGCGGAAGTCGACGCGCGATTCGATCTGGGTGGCAAGGCGTTGGTGTTCGACTATCGCGAGACGCGCGATGGGAAAGCTGCTCTGGCCGTACATGCGGTGTTTGTCGCCGGACCTGAGCATGATCAGTTTCAGCTGTTCTGGTTTGACAGCTATGGGTTTGTGCCCTCGTCACCCGCGCAGGGACTTTGGGATGGGAGCAAGCTGAGCTTCGTGCGCTGCTCGCCTCGCGGGCAGACACGCCACGTGTATGTGTTCAAAGATGACGGCGGTTATAGCCTGGTGCTTGAGAGTTCGTTTGATGGTGGCGTGAGTTGGGAGCCGGTAATGCGCGGGGAGTATTGGCGGCGGTGAAGATGGCAGGCGGCTTCTGGAACCCTCAATTGCCATCGTCATCCCGGCGAAGGCCGGGATCCACCCCTCGGTTCCCGCTCGTAAAACAACATCTGGTAAGCGTCCACGCTCAGCAATGGATCCTGGCCTTCGCCGGGATCACGGCTAGGCAGGCTTTGCCTGGAGCCTTAGACCAGTTGCAGATCTTTAGGTTTTACACCAGGAAAGACGCCTTGCAACTGGCTCCCTGACAATCCCCACGTGCGCGCCAGCAATCCACCCAACATGTCGCGGTAGTTGGTCAGCACCGGATAGTCGCGATTCTGGAGCAGGTTCTGCTGATTGACCGCCATCTGTTCGCCGGCAATACGCCCACCGTTGACTTTGCCGCCCAGCACCCAATACACGGTGCCGTGGCCATGGTCGGTGCCTTTGTTGCCGTTCTCGCGGAAGGTGCGGCCGAATTCGGAGACGACCACCACGATAGTGTTGTTCCATTCGTCGCCCAGCGCGTTGGCGTAAGCGGCAAGTCCCTGGCCGAGGTTGCTCAGGTTGTTGGCGAGCTGGCCCGTGGTGCTGCCCTGGTTGACGTGGGTGTCCCAGCCGCCGACGTCGACAAAGCCAAGGCGATACTGGTCGCGCATCATGGTGGCGATGCGTTGGGTTTCATCAGCAAAATTCTTGGCTGTGGGCGCGCCGCGGTTGGCCTTCATCATTTCGTCTTGCAGCTCTTTGGACACGCGTTGGCGCAGGTCGAGGCCGTCGCTTGCGGCAGCGGCCAGGGGCGTGCCCTGGTACATGCCCGAAAGAATTGCCGACTGTCGCTCGTCGAAAGCGGGCTTGCCGACGCCGCGCAGCGAGATGTTGGGGATATCGCGCTTGCTGCCCTGGAAGGTCAATGGCAGGGCATCGGTAAAGGCGATCGAGGGCACGGTGGTCATGGCGCCGGAGAGCCGCGCCATGAAGCCGGAGCGATAATCGTTGTGTTGGGTGCTCGGTTGGCCCGATTCGATATTGTCCTGTGTCTCGAAATGGCTGCGCGACATATCGTCGGTGCCGGCGAACGGCACGAAGGCGACTTGCTTACGCTGCCATAACGGATAGATCGAATCGCGCAGCACCGGATTGAGACCCCATTGACTATCCAGTGCGATGGCGCTGTTGGGGTTGTTTATATCGGGCTTGGCGATCGCTAGCGAAGGGCGCGACTGGTAATAGAAGTCGCTTCTGTAGGGCACCAGCAGGTTGTTGCAGTCGTAGCCGCCACGCAGAAAAACCAGCAGAAAGCGTGGCGTCGTCGCAGGTGCGGCGAACAGCTTGCCCGAAAAGCTCAGGGTGGGCGCCGCAAGAGCGGCGGTGGCGGCGGTAAAAAGAAACTGGCGGCGATTCATGGCTGACCTCGATATCGCTTAGCGGAAATTGAAATCGGGCGACGAGAGCAGGAAGGTGTTCCACTCCTGCTGACTGGCCGCCTTGCCGAGCGCATCGCGCGTGGCGGCGGAGAGATTCGGTTCGATTGCGTCGTAGAACAGTCGCGTGGTCAGCATCGGAAAGCCGGCGCCGACTTTCGGGCTGCCTTCGGGGGTAAACAGGCGGTTGTCGCCGGTACCGATGGCGCGCGCGATCTCGAAGCGCTTGGACATCTGTCCCGAACTTGACCAGCCAACGGAGTCGAGTGGCCAGCCGTCGGGAGTGAGGCGGCCGAACGTCGGTTCGCCTAATTGATTGAGCCAGTTGAGCAGCGGTTTGGCATTGACCAGCGGCTTGCCGTCATAGGCCAGTCGCACCGAGGAGACGACAAACTGCGTTGGGTCTTTGAACTTCTTCCCACGCGATGCCAACAGTTCTTTCGACTCGAACAGCGTGCGCAACACCTTGGCGATATCACCGTCGCTGCGGCGGAAGGTGCGGGCCATCTTGTCGATCAACGCCTGTGGCGGCTGGTCGGCCACAAAGTACTCGGCAAGCTTGCGCGAGACGAACTGCGCACAGGCAGGCTGGCGGGTAATCAGGTCCACTGCCTGCTCGATTTCCTTGAAGCCGCTACCCTTGATGGTCTGGCCGAGCAGGGTTTTGTCGCTGAAATCATGGCGCGCCGGGTTGAATTCGAACGCACCCTGGCGGATGTACAGCGGCTGCATTTGCGCGTTGAGCTTGGGAGGCTCGCCGCCACGCTTGGGCGGCACGATGCCGGCGCCGGTGAGGATCAAGGCAAGCTGTTGCACGTCCTGCTGCGTGTAGCCGGAATTGACGCCCAGCGTATGCAGTTCCATCAATTCGCGTGCGTAGTTTTCGTTGATATGGCCCTTGGCATTTTGTGCATTGTCCAGAAATTCCAGCATGGCGGGGCTTTGCAGCGTCGCCATGACCAGGTCGCGGAACTTGCCTAGCGCATGCGCGCGAATCGTGTTCTGCGCGTAGTCGGAAACGACCCAGCGAACGCGCCCCTTGGCGCCATAGACGCTGAAATGATTGAGCCAGAACCAGACCATCTGTTCCTTGAGCTGGTTGCTGCCGTAGACGGCGCGCAACATGACGGTTTCCTGCGACTGCTGCAATAAATCGTTGGCATGCTGTTGCTGAAATTTGCGCGCATCGTTCTTGGCGTCGCCATCGGGCATGTCCTTGATTTTTTGTTGTTCCTCTTGCAGCCGCACCAGCATCTCGTCATTGGGTGTGCTGTTTACCTCGTAGCTGCCTAACAGCTGGGTAATTTCCGGCGGCAGGTTATCGGTACCACGGTCTGTCAGCTGTTCGTCGAGAAAGCGGGAGCGGCCGAGCTCGCGGTAGCGGGCGACGGTGGCGCTGTTCAGATCGAAACTATCGCGGCGCAACCAGGCGATGTCGTCCTGGCTAAGCGTTTCCTGGCGAGCCAAGGCTGGCGTGGCGGCCACGCAAGTCAAGGCAAAAGCAAGCCACGTGCAAGCTGAGCGTCGGGCGGTCGGGATTTCCATGCAAAAGAGCACCGGCTTTGAGGACGTTGCAAGCTTCAACGTAAAAGCCTGTGCTGTCGCCGACAGGTTTCGCGAAATCGGCGGCCCGCATTCGGTGGGGATTCATTCTGGCGCCATGCGCAGGAATTTGCGAGTGCCTCAGAAGTCGTCAACAACCTCGGCTACCGTATCGAGTCGGGCGGCTTCCAACTCGACCACATTGCGCACCACGCTGGCCCGCTTGCTGTTATGAGCCTCCACTTCGATAAAGAACATATCGCTGCGGTTGTCTTCGGCCGATTCGCTGGAGCTGGAATCGTCGCGGGTGTACTGCGCAGGGTCGTCGAGTTCTTCCACGCGTTCGATGCCCTCGATGCTGTGCAACGTGGAAATCAGGGTATCGGCATTGGCGCGGGTGCCAAACAGGCGGACACGGATCAAGGGCATGGTCTGAACTCCGTTGGCCGGGAAATCTGCGTGCCATGCTCGCGCCCGGGGTGTGTGGGGCAGGTGATGCCGCTACCATGCGTGCATGACCAAGCATTACGACCGAGCCTATTTCGACAAGTGGTACCGCAACCCGGCGCATGCCGTCGGCTCGGCTGCCGAGCTCAAGCGCAAAGTGGCGATGGTGGTCGCGCAGGCGGAGTATTACCTGGGGCGTCCTATCCGCAATGTGCTGGACGTAGGCTGCGGCGAAGGCGTGTGGCGTGCGCCGCTGCGTGCGTTACGGCCAGGTATTCATTATCGGGGGCTCGATGCTAGCGAGTATGTGGTGGAGCGGTATGGGCGGTCGCGCAATATCGGTTTGGCGACGTTCGGGCAGCTGGGGCAGCTGCGTTTCGATCATCGCTTCGATTTGATCGTGTGTTCCGATGTGCTGCATTACCTGAAGCCGGTCGAGATTCGCGCGGGGCTGCTTGGGATTGGCGAGATGCTCGAAGGCATCGCGTTTCTTGAATTGTTTACCAACCGCGATGACGTCGATGGCGATCATGTGGGCTTCTACAAGCGTTCGCCCGCATGGTATTTGAAGGCGTTTCGCGAGGTGGGGCTGTTGTCGTGCGGGTCGCATTGTTATCTGGGCCCGCGGTTGGATCGGCATATTGCGGCGTTGGAGCGGGCGCAGTTGGTGGAGTGAAGAGCCTCTTTATCCAGATCCCTCCCCCAGCGAAGCCAGGGGAGGGTACTTCTCTGCCTCAAGGCAAATTATTCACGTCCACATCCGGCGGTACACCACCAGCGTCACGCGTAAACGTCTGTCCGGACGTCGTCGAGTTGCTGAAGAATCCATCATTGCGCAGATAGAACTGCTTGCAGTTCGCGCCGCCGGCAAAATCCAGGCGCTGCTTGTTCAAGCCGGTCGGGTCGACATCGAAATACGCCGACGTAATTTCGCTCCACTGGCCAGACGTGTTGCGCACCCACTGGTTGGCAAAGTTGCCCTGGCGCCCGACGTAGCCGTAAGCAGGATCGAACGATTCCAGGAATGAATACACCCCGCTCAGGTAGCTGGATGTGCCCATGTATTTCCATGTGGCAATCAATTGCCAGCTGGTCTTTCCTTTTTTCTCCGTGCCGAACCATGAGCTGTACATCGTATTGCCGCTGCCATCGGGCTGCGCACGCGTCAGGAAGCGATAGGTTTGGCCGGCTTTCCACGGGAATACCAGATGGCTTTGCCCACCCGTACCTTCACCGCCAAAGGTGTCGACAATGACGTTGGGACCTTGCTTCACCAGCGTGGTGGGTGCGGTTGGCGAATCCCACACCGAGAACAGTACGCGGCGTTCCGTTGCCGAATTCACCTGGATGCCGAAATAGCCGACATTGAAGCCGTTGGCCATGTAGTACGAGCCGATCGGATCCTGCCCCTTGGGCACCGTGACTTCGCTGTAGAAGTACTCGGTGTTGGTAGGCACCGTGAAGCCCAGATGCACCGACGGGCCACGTAGCGACCAATAGAAGTTGGTCGGATCATTGGCAAATACCGTGCCGGCCGCCGTAGCGCTGCCGCCGATCTGCAGGTTGGAGATGTCGCCGTAGTAACCGCCGTCGCTGGACACCGCTTGTAGATCGACTTTGACGTAGCCGGGCTTGTCGATGGTGAACGTTCCAGCCGAGAACGGTGCAGTGCCCGTACTGGACAGATTTACCAGATGCGACTGGTGGCCGATGCTGACTCTCACGGTGCTATGGCTGGCGCCGTTCAGCGAGCCGATCAGGGAAAGGTCGAGCTGGCCGGCCTGCTGCACGTCGAAATAGGTGCTGATCACCGCCTGGGTCGAATCCCAGTTGTGCAGGCCGTTGTCGTCAATAAGTTCGTCGCCGGTTGGCGATACGGTAGTGATGTAGGCGTTGCCACCCAGGGGTACTTGAGTGGGCGTGCTTTGAGCGAATGCGGGACAGCAGGACAGCGCGAGCAATAGACCGGTCAAACGGTACGCGATAGGTCGCATGATTCCTCCCCAGGCTTAAAGACGGTGGTGCGAAGAAGGCCGTTCGAAGCGAGGCAACGGCCGGAAAGCAGGCGTCTAAGGCTGCAGATGGCTGCAGCAATCGAAAAGATAAGTTTGCCAAACGAAGATTATCGAAAGTTACATGACTTGCAAGTGCTTTCGATAGCTAGTGAAAAACTTTCATGTGATCGCGTTGGCATTCACGGCACGCGACTGCGACTCGCGTAGGAGGCGAGCGGCGATAGACGTATGCGCGAGGGTGTTGGAGGGGATGGTCGCGACTGAAGTCGCTCCTGCACGCCTGCCGGTCCTGCCTGAATTTGTAGGGGCGACTTCAGGGAATCTCTAAAAGCCGAGGTGAGTCCGGCCGCTGCGCGGCCTGTCAATGGTCAACGGTAAACAGGGAGAGCAAAAAGCGTTGAGTTAGCGAGGCCTGGCTTTTCCTGTTTACCCTTTATAGCGCCGAAGGCGCGATCTGACAGGCCGCGCAGCGGCCGACTTTACGGTTTTTCGAGGTCCCTTCAGTCGTGACCACAAGGGGTCATCAAACGAGGGTGACGTTGACGCCCGCGTTGCGCAGCGATTCCACCGATTTGGCTTCCGCGCTGCTATCGGTGATCACGCGGTGCAGCTGCTGTACCGGCGTGATCACCGACAGGCTGCGTTGGCCGAGCTTGCTCGCGTCGAACACGGCAATGGTTTCGCGCGACACGCGAATCATGAGTGCGTTGAGCGAGGCTTCGAGTGGATCGGGGGTGGTGACGCCCACCACCGGATCGAGGCCATCGACGCCGAGGAACAACTTGTCGGCCGAAAGCTTTGACAGCGCCTGTTCGGCATCCGGGCCTACCAGCGAGTAAGAGGTGTCGCGCAACAGGCCGCCGAGCATCATGACGCGGATATGCGGCAGGCCCGATAGCTCCAGTGCGATGTTGAGCGCATTGGTGATGACGGTAAGCGACTCGAATTTCATCTGGCGGATCTGGCGCGCGATTTCCACGGTGGTGGAACCGGAATCCAGGATGATCGTTTCGCCATCGCGAATCAGCGCGGCAGCAGCCTGACCGATGCGCAGCTTCTGCGCGTGGTAGCGCGTTTCCTTGATGTTGAGCGGCGTGTCGTGCGCGTTGGCCTGGGTGGCGGGCAGGGCGCCGCCGTGTGCGCGGGCGATCGCGCTGCTGCGCGCCAACTGTTCCAGGTCGTTACGGATGGTGACCGCGGAAATACCGAAACGGTTAGCCAGCTCGTCCACCGTCGCGCGGCCCTGGGCCTCGACGTAATTCACGATCATCCGGCGGCGTTCTTCTGCCAGCAGTCGTTTGGAAGGTGCAGCGCTTTGTTCACTCATGAGGTAGGCGCAATAACCGGGCAGCGTTGTCGTGGTAAACCTTGCGCAGGATAGCGTCGGGCAAGCCCAGGCCATAAATCGACCAGCGACCCTGCGGCGGTGTCTGGGCAGGAGCATAGTCGAAATACTCGTCTTCTGTTTCCAGGAAGCGGTAATAGATCTCGTATAGCTCGTCACAGAACAGCTGCTGCGGCACGTCATTGCCAAACGGTGGGGGGACGGCATCGGTACCAAACAGGATGCGGTCCTGGTATTTGTCGAAAAACTGCCGTGCCGCACGCGGCTGGCGGCCCAGCTCACCGATGCGGGCGCTGATGTCCACCAGCGTGTTCGGGAATCGGTCCAGGCAGGCCGAGACGGCGGCCAGGTTCTCCGCGCCATTGCCTACGTGCATCAGCGCGAACGTGGTGTTGGGGTGCCGCGCGATCATGCGGTCGCGTGCGGCAAGGATCTGGGCGTTACTGGGAAACTCCGGGCCGTAAAACGACCAGTCCGGATGGTTGGCCAGTTCTTCGTAGCGTTCGTTGGTGGCATCGGTAGGCAGGAAGAATGCTTCCGGGTCCGATACGTGCAGGAACACCGGCATGCCGTGACCAGCGCATGCTTCCCACATCGAGTCGAACCGTGTGTCGTCGACGCCGATCAACTCGCCTTCGTCGATGTTTTCGCGCAGATAAAGCCCGAGCGACTTGAGCAGCTTGAGTCCACGCGCACCCACGCGGTGCGCGTGATCGATCGCATCGGCCTGCAATTGGGCGAAATTCGATTCGGCGAACAAGCCGTAGGACGGCTCCGTCATCGTCAGGAAGCGGCCCGGTGCTGCCTGATCGAAACGACGGATGCTTTCCTCAAGGCCTTTGCCCACGCCGCCGGTGAGGTTGATCATGGTGCGAATGCCCTTGCGGTCCATCACCGGCAATAGATCCGCCGGCTCGGCAAAGACAGTGACCTCTTCCCCGACGCACACGCCACTGCGCACGTTGGTGGTCCAGGTCAGATGCGCGTGCGCATCGATCACCGGAAAGCGCGGCGTGTCGATCGGCGTGCGCGACGCATACAGCATGCTGCGCGGCTTGAAATCGCGCAGACGCAAGTCGGCCTTGCTCGCATCCGGTTGCGTCTGAAGCTGATTTTTTCCGCTTTCCACACGCACGCTACCTGCGCCTACAGGAGGGGAACAGCAGAGGCAGGATTTAGCGTGATTCATTGATTTGGCTCAACGCGGGTACTTCGCCATGATCGTATGCACCTGCTTGACCAGGGCAACCGCCTGATCCAACGGGCGCAGCCACATATTGCGGCCAAACATCACGCCTTGCGCGCCCGAAGCCATATAGAACTCGACCTTGCGCAGCACTGCCGCATCGTCGTCGTTCTTCTCGCCACCGGAGAACAGCACCATCGTGCGTCCGGCCGATCGCACGACGCGCTCGGTACGTGCGCTGGCATCTTCGTCGAGCTTGTCATAGGGCGCGGGGACGTTGGCGCGCTTGTCATCGGGTTCGTGGAGCTTGACAAGATCGGCGCCGAGCTCCAGTGCAACGCGCGCGGCATAGTCCTGCGCAAACAGCGTGCCCTTGCCACCCTTGGCCTCGATCGCCGCACCGCGGGGGTAGGACCACACCACCAACGGCATGCCGTAGCGCTCGCAATCCTGGCGCACTTTTTCAAACTGGCGGAACTCGTCGTGCTGGCGTGGCGAGCCGACATACATGGTGTAGCCGACTGCATCGGCACCCAGGCGCACGGCGTCTTCGACCGAGGCGAACAGCGGCGAGGTGGCGTCGGCATCACTGGGGATATTGGTCTTGCCGTTGAGCTTGAGGATCAGTGGCACCTGGCCGGCATACGCACCCATGTACTTCTCGGCCAGGCCCACACCCAGGGCTATCGCCGAAAAATTCCCCTCGACGGCGAGCCGGAACTGATAGTCCGGATCGACCGCCGGGGGATTGGGGAAAAAGTCGGTCGGGCCGTGTTCCAGGCCTTGGTCCAGCGGCAGCACCAGCAGGCTGCCGTTGCGCGGACCGTGGCCGTAGAGCAGCCGCCACAGGCGCGTGCGCTTGCCGTGGGAGAGCGAAAGCTTCGATAGCGACTCGTAAGAGTTCGAAAGGTGTTGCAAGTGCTTATTCATTTCGAATACCGTTGAATCCGTGATCGGATGGTTT
>Ga0105240_10009438_pt1 | contig 13812 bp, 13 predicted proteins | sample KBSC54metaG_FD_80426 | JGI IMG/M metagenome (GOLD analysis project Ga0105240, IMG submission 80426) | Corn rhizosphere microbial communities from Kellogg Biological Station, Michigan, USA - KBS C5-4 metaG | ecosystem: Host-associated > Plants > Roots > Rhizosphere > Soil | place: Michigan, USA... | reverse complement strand
GACGCCGATCTGCACACCGACACGGCGACGGCGGCGCTGCCGCTCGCCAGCGTCTCGCCCATGATGGCCGTGATGATCTCCATGATCACCGGGTCGGGCAACTCGATCAGGCGCAGGAAGATGGGATACTGCGGCCGAACGGGTCAGCAGCCGGAACCCGCCACCTGAGGTCAGGCGCAGCGCAGCCTGGAAGGCGAAGATGCCGATCATCTGGGCTGTACCGAGGTATCGGTGCGCCTGATCGGGATGCGCGGTTCCGGCAAAGGTACACGGGCCCATGTGATCGCCGAGGCGGGTGTAGGGCACAGTAATGCCCTCATTTAGGCCCTCACGAAGGCCGAGGTCCAGCACCGCGCGGTCACGACCATCGAGATCGACATATGCCTGCAGGTCCGACCAGAGGAAGGCACCCCCAGTGTACAGGCAAGCGCGGACGACCGGGTCTCGCCGAAAGAGATGTTGGTTGACGAGACGCTCGAATATCGCTTCGGGGTACGCCTTTAAATTGACAAGCGTGTCGGCCGAATTTTTTAGGTCCGCATGATGTGCCAAGGCGTAAAATCGGAAGTCCATCTCGCGAGTGATGGAATCAACCAGCCTCTCAAGATCTCGACAGGAATCAATCGAGCGCAGCTCAGAAACCACTGCGCTAGCCAGTTCAGTCCAACCCAGACGAATCCTTCCCATGGCAACCTCAGGCACCGCAACCTCATCCTAAATCGCGAAGAAACCGGGCAAGCACCACCAGCGTTGCCCAAACGGATCTTGGGAGGCCTCTAGGCTCGGAGAGACCAGGGAAGGGCCCGCGCGACACGGCCGAGGCAGGGCAATCTCGATAATATTCATAAATAGTCGTATCTGGCAATACTATTGCTTATTTGCACGACCCGATCCGGTATGCGCCATCACTCTCGCGTGTCACCTGGACTGCATGAAGTGCTTGGACTGCGGAGACGAATGCATCGGCATCGCCGGTATTAAACACCCCGCTGATCGGAAGATTGCGCGTTACGGGATCGACGGTCACCTTGGCTTTCGGAGAATACCAGTTCACTTGTGCCGCGGCCTGCCCAAGCGGCTCCCGATCGAAAACCAGCCGACCGTTCTGCCACGCCGTTACCGCTGCGACGTCAACATTGGAAAGCAGCTCCAGCCTACCGCCGACATCGCGCAATTGCTGACCTGGCCTCAAATGCAGGCTCATCTGAGGCGCACCCAAGCCAAGCATGGCCTTAAAACCCTGATTGCGCGGTGAAACATCGACCCCGCCACGCAGCAACGTGGTGACAAAGCCACTCGGTTCCAAAGAGACGACGAAAACGGTACCGGTTGCCACGACCGTCTTGTCGTCCGCCGAAACCGAAAAGGGTCGGTTGGCATTCTTGACAACTTCGAACCTGGCCTGTCCGCGCTCCAAGACGAGTTCGCGTCGACTCCGATAATAGGAAACGCGAACGAGGGAATCCTTGTCGAGGATGACGCGCGAACCGTCAGCCAGCCGCTCGGAACGCGGAGCGTCGATTCCGGCAGTCAGCACGCGTTCGTCTTGAGGGACGAAATGCGGACCCGCCAAATAAAATCCTGCACAACTGAATACCAGCGCAACCAAAGCCACCAAGCCTAACACGCGAAGGCGGCTTGGCCACTCAGCTACCGGCGAGTCGCTTCTATAGTTCGAGTCGCTGCCATCGTTCCGCGCGCTAGCGCGCATTTGCTGGATCTCGGTCGATGATGCGCACTCCGCGAGTGAGCGCCAAGCTGTTCCCAGCATCACGCATGCTTCGACATGCGCAGCATCCCGCTTCAGCCATTCTTCAAAGGATGCCTGAAGTTCCGCATCGGCAGGCGCCTCGCCGAGGCGCAACCGCCATATCACCGCGGACTCGATCATCTCATCGGTTACGGTCATATCCGGCTTCATCGCTGAAGCTCCCGCACGAGACGGACTGTCGCCTTGGCCACATGCTTTTCAACGGCACTGACACTTATTCTGAAAATTCGGGCGATTTCACTTTGTGACATACGTTCTATTCTAAAAAGAATGAATATAGATCTCGTGCGATCACCCATTTCTTCGAGAGCGGCTTCGACCCTGCGCAACTCGTCACGGGCTTCCAATATTCGTTCGGAGGAGATGTCGTCTGCAAGAATCTCTTCATTCAATTCGGACTTCCTTGAGTCTTTTCTTGAGAAAGATTTTTGCCAGTCGCGCAATACGTTGCCGGCAATGGTGAAAACCAAAGCAGCCGGAACACTGATTTCGTCTTTGTCGTAGCGAGCCAGCCGCACAACGACGTCATGCGTCAAATCTTCCGCCGCCTGCGTGTCACGGGTTTTGCGACGAAAATATTTGAGGAGTGGCTGGTAAAACTCTGTAACAAGGCCCTCCAGGCTGCCCGCCACCTTACACTCCTGCGTCGCCGACTTCATCAGTGAAACACTCGGCCGGTATCGGGTGGTCGCCCGTCTCGCATCTTTGCACCGTGGCGCGTTGCAAAGCAAAGCCGTTGGCCCAGAACGGCGGAACACAATCCGCACCTTGACCTTATTCGGTAGAATGCGACCTCCAGAGATTGCGAACGCGCCCGAAAAGCTAGCCCCTCGTCTTCTTCCGACGCAACGTCCGTTTGCTCAGCCCTAAAATCCTTGTCAGGCATAACGTTGCAAGAAATGCCGGCCTTAGCCACGGGACAACCGGGTAGACCTATCACACGAGAGCCATCGAGTTCGGCCATTAAGGCGTCGTCTCCGAGCCAGCGCGATCCGTGGGTGTTGAACACCGATATTGCAAGGCAGCGTCACCCTCGATCGCTCTGTGCGAGATTCCGCCGAGGGAGTGATCGGCCCCAGGGCGATTGATTGGGTCGCCTTTCCTATTAGTCATCACCACGGCACGAGCTCTTCCCCCGATGACATCCGGATCCCGGACCTCGGCTCCTGCATGGAATTTGTCGACGCCATCGCCGTGCCCGGCGTAGCGGCCGTCGGACAACGAATACCGGCCAGCGCAATTGGAGTCATGGATCGACACCTGGTTTGCCTTGAGCGACATGCAGAGGCCAAAGACTGTCGCAGCCAGCAAATCCTCAGCTACCTGGCAAAAAAATCTGGTTCGGGCTATGTGGCAACGATGAGCATGTCTGGCGAGCGGACCGTCAGCGGCCTGCGGGGCCTGATCGGCAAGCTTGCCCACATTTTTCAGTCTGCCGAACGCGCAAACACTTCAGTAAATTCGGGCATAATCCCAACTGACCGAACGCAATCCATCGATGCAGTCAGAGTAATTTCGCCGCGAGGTGATCTTATTTACAAAATTATTGCGTCAGTTTCATCTATAATCGTTATTTTTTCTCGAATTTCCAGGATATTTATTAGCTATTTTTATAAGAGCTTCGGTCAATGCACCGTCCAGTCTCTGAAATCCGTCAAGTATATTGAAATGATCTTTGTTCAAAACCAAGTCTTCCGCAACATTGCCTTGTTCACGCCATGCCGCTCCAAACTGGGCGGCTTGGTCCTTGAACGGTTGCAGTTCTTGTTCGCCCCAGATGACGGTCATGGGCATCGACAGCGGACGGACGTGTCGTAACGGGCTTTCCCTCATTATCTGGTCGCCAGTCAGGCGGAGGGAAGATTGCATGAAGCACAAGCTCACGGGCTCCAGGTCGAAAAGCCCGCTGATCGGCATGACCCCTTTAACTAGGTCGTCGGGCAGGCCGTAATCTCGCGACCAGGATGTAAGCGCGCACATTGCTGCCAGATGACCGCCCGCGGAGTGCCCGGCGACAAAGATGCGGTCCGGGTTGCCGTTAAAGCTAGCCGCGTTTCGCGCGGCCCAGGCTACGGCAGCACGTGCCTGTCGCACGATCTCGCTGATGGTAACGCTAGGGCACAGGGCGTAGGTAACGTTCACCACCGCGAACCCGGCCGCAATCGGCCCTGGCGCGATCAAATCAAATATATCAGCGCTCAACGACCGCCAAGCGCCGCCGTGAAGGTATACTAGGATTGGCGAATTTGACTCGGCTGCGGGAAACACGTTGGAGTGTTCCATAACGGTTGGACCATAGGGCACCGAACGGTTGCAACGGTGATCCCGGCGGGCGCGTTCGCTGCTTTCGACGAACCACTTTTCGTACGCAACCATATCGGCCGCGCCTTCGACATCATAGGCAGCATCGATGGCCTGCTGGCTGCCGAAGCCCCCATACAAATCAAGCATCTGACATTTTCCCTTATCGTAGATTTGCCCGACCCAGCAGACATAACAAGCAGCTGCATCGAGAGCATTGGTGGTTGGCGATCAGGATAGGCCCTCGATGATGGCTTCCCGACCGCTGAGAGGCGTGGTTGACGGCGAGGCCAAGCGGCCTCCTTGCCCCCCGCCGTCTGGCGTGTGGCTGTCCAGCTGGGAAGATAAGGCTACGGCCGGTCAGCGGGGACCGGATTCGCATGGGGATCCCACCGGGTCATGATGTGGTCGGGGCCCCGGGCATTGCAGTTCATCGGGGAAAAGGTGAAGGATTGCGGCACGAGCTCCACCTGAGGCAGACGGCGCACCAGCTCCTCCAACATGACACGCATCTCCAGCCTTGCGAGCGGGTTACCAAGGCACAAATGCGGGCCGAATCCGAATGACAGCATCTTGTTGGTGTTGTCGCGTTGCAGATCGATCGTTTGCGGATCAGCGAAAACTTCAGGATCGCGATTTGCGGCGCCGTTGTACATCATGATATTTGAGCCAGCGGGGATCTTTACACCGCTGAGCTCGACATCGACCAGGGCCTTTCGCCGCCAGGCTATGATAGAGGATCCAACGCGGAGCAGTTCGTTGACGGCATTGGGAATGCCGGCCGGATCAGCGACGATCTGCTCCCACAGCTTGCGGTCGAGCAACAAGTTCATCACTGCGTTGCCAGCCGCGTTGGTCGTCGTTTCATGACCCGCAAACGTGAAGTTGAGCAAAAGCCGGAAAAGATACTCGTCCGACCATATCTCCTCGCCTTCTTCTCTCTGGCCTTGAATTGCAAGGCTGATCAGGTCGTCTCCGGGATTGACTTTTTTATGCGCGACATATTTCTTGGCGAAAGCCCAGTATTCCCCGAGGGCGTCGGCCATCGCCTTCTGTTGATGCGGTTCGGGCCGCCCCCAGCATAGAAGCGCGGTATCGCCGGCCCATTTCTTCACCTTCTTGAGTTCGTCGTCAGGCAGGCCGAGCAAATGGAAGACCACCAGAAGCGGGATGTCGTAAATGAAATCTTTCATCAGGTCCGCCTCACCCTTCTTGACGATTCTGTCGAGATAGCGGGTCACGGTCTGGCGGATGAACGGCTCCATCGCGTTGATCTTGGCCACTTCGAACTGGCGCGAGAGACGCGCCCGGCGCGCCTTGTGCGTGGCAGAATCTTCGTTGACAAGCGAAGGTCCGTCGCGAAACCCGGACTTCTCGAAACTGGCGATCGTTTCGTCGGTCAGCGGCCTCATCGGCGCGATCGTAATTGCAGCCGAAAACGACTTGTTGTCCAGAAAACACTTCCGGACGTCTTCGTGGCGCGTTACGATCCAGAAATCCAGTTCCGGCGAATAGAAGACGGGAGCCTCCTTCTGCAGCTTTTCAAGGATCGGCCAGGGGTTGGCCCAGAACTCGTCGTTCAGCGGATCAAAGCTTCTGGATGGGAAATGGAACGGGCAACCTCCCGCTGCGGCATTGTCCATTGTTCCCGTCATGTCAGTCATTCCAGGATCCTTTCCGGCATAAGGAAAACAGATACTCAACAATATATTGCGGCGCATCAGCTACGTAATATGGTGCTTCGTGGTTATTTAACGTGAATATAAACTTCCGATTGCAACAAGACCTATCGGCTTGCATAAATACATATTTAGAATTCTTCAAAGTCCTTTCCTGTAACGACCACTCCATCATATTCTTTCCTAACACGGTCCGAAAAGTGACGGAGATCACTCTCTGAGTCAGGTGCCATTCCCAGGTGATCTAACACGACCATCTTGACGTTCGCGGCTTTTGCCAGCTTTCCCACTTCTTCAGCCGTCAGATGCTCTTTTCGCATATGTTCTACGAGCGGAGCAGTGGAAGAATCGAGTCTATTGTATTTGCGCTGAATCCAGGCAATTGTTTGCTCCAGATCGATAACTTCGCTTACGAGAATATCCGCACCCTTCGCTAGTTCGACAACGCTCGCGCTTGGGCCGGTGTCGCCGGTGAAGACAATCGATCGATCCGGTGTATCAAATCGCAATGCCCATGACTGCGTGTGATACGGCCTTTCACTCTCAGCTATATTTACATAGTGACTGTTCGTGACCGCAGTAACCTTCACGTTGGCGTCCTGATAAATAACAGTGGGGCCGGTCAAAGATTTTTCATTCGCATTGACCATCTGCGCCAAGGTCGGTCCCGGAGGCGTGGTAACCGCATAAAGTATTTCAGGAATTGCCAAGAAATTCAGGGCTCCAGCAGTCATGGCCGCCGTGCCAGGGGGACCGTAAATGCTCAAATTCCCCGCTGGCTTGTTGTTCCAACGAAAACCAATCAATGCCGGAAGGCCTCCGACATGGTCGAAGTGGAGATGTGTGAGGAAAACGAAGTTGATATCAGCTGGCGCCTCCCCCGCTGCCACGAGTTGTCGGACGACGCCGTCCCCCGCATCAACCAGATAGCTGGACTGCCCGACTTGAATAAGACTTGCTGACTGAGACCTGTTGACGCGAGGAATAGGTCCCCCACCGGTGCCGAGCAGTACGAGACGCGTAGAAGAACTTTTATAATTCGACAGAGGTCCTTGTTCCGGAGCGGCTGATGCCGCAACCCCCGCGCCAAATACGAGCAAGAACATCACTCCAATAATTCCAGTCAGCCTAGCTTTCACTTTGGTTGTCCTTCCAAAATCACGCTCGGGTAAGACGAGCGCGGGCGTCAGTGCTCCCAAGATAGCTGCAGGCCGATTGTCCTCGGCTGATCGACCAGCGCTTGAATCGAACCTGGGGAACCAGGCAGAACCTGTCGAAAGCTCGCAGTCGTCTTGTTCGTCAGGTTCTTCCCGAGGAGAGACACCGTCCAGCCGTGGGTCGATACAACGGCGATGCGTGCATCCAGCTTGGCATATCCCGGCTGACGCAGCAGATCGTCCGCCAAGGGTTGTTGATAGAACTTCGACGTGAAATAGGGACTGATCCCAAGGTCCAGACTGAGCGAGCCCGATATTGGGAACGACCAGTCGACGTTCAGGTTGCCGGTCCACTTTGGCGCGAAAGCCCGCGGCTTTCCGGACAAATCTTGGACACATGTGGAGTTATTGATCGACTGTAAAACGGTGCAGGGTGCAGAAGTGTAATCCGTGTATACGGCGTTATTGTACGCGAGGTCGAAACCGATATTGAGGCCCTGCGCGGGTCTCGACGAAAAGCTGAATTCTATCCCCTTGCTCCGCGATCCCGCGACATTGCCGACAATCTGCGTCGTGGCCCCGGAGGGAAGTAGAATCGTCGTCGTCTCCTGAAGGTCATGGTAATCCGCAAGATACGCCGACAAACCGTATGTGATTAGGCGATGAAACAGGCTTCCCTTGACCCCGACCTCGTAGGAATGAACGGATTCGGGGCCGAACGAAGCCTTCGACAAGAAAGTGGAATATCCTCCCGCCTTAAAACCCTTTGTGAAGGTGAAGTAAGCCATCGTCTCGGAATTGACGTCATATTGCAGACCTGCCGACGGCATGAGGGCATTGTCCGAGCGATGAGGATTTTCAATATTTCCCTTGTCGAATGGCAAGAAGGGAAGAATGGCTGCCTGCGCGTCGGGCGAAGCAGGCATGTATCCTGCCGCCTCGAAGGTTGAAGTCAACATGGTGCCTGCTGAGACCGATCGTTCAGCCCGCTTGTCCACGATCGAGTAGCGGAGCCCACCGTTTAGACGGAGGCGGTGGGTCACCCGCCAGGTCAACGTGGTGAATGCCGACATGGTATCGGATATTTGTCGATCGATAATGTTGCCATCGATCGCCTGCGTTGGCGAAAAATACTCAGGCGCACGCTTTGCGAGCGGAATGAAATTATAGCCGACAAGTTGATTCAGATTAAGCGTAGTGTGCTGGTAATAAAGACCTGCCATATAATCAAGCGTGTTCTTGCCGGTCGATTGAATTCGCGCTTCCTGACTGAAACTCTCAAACCTTTCGCGGTACAGATTGGGAAAAGCCTCTTCCTGACCCCCGACGGTGACCAGGGGTCCGGGCACCGCTATGAAATCGTTTAGCAAATTGCTTTGGTGGTGATAATATCCGGATGTCAGGATGACACTGTGAGTCTCGGCGTTAAAAGTGCTGGTTATTTCCGCCTCGGTGAAGTCAAGATCATGATACGACTTTCCCGCATAGCTGCTGTAGTCCAGATGGTTATCCAAAGCAGAGCCATGCAGCGCAATTTCGGCAGCGCACCCCCCTTTGGGAGCGCCATAAACGGTCGGCGCCGGGCAATTTTCTATCTCGGTTGAGAGAATTCCCTTGTCTCGAAGCCTGCCATAATCGACCCGGGCTTCGACGGTAACGGTGCTGGTGGGTTCCCAATGAGCCGATGCCCTACCCATCACGTCTCTGGTCCGCGGCTCTCGCTGTTCCAGGTTCCGGTTGTAAACATAGCCGTTCATGCCACTTACTTGGCCGGCCAGGCGTACGCTGAGAACGTCCGACAAGGGTATCGAAGCGCCCGCTTCAAGCCGGAATTCGTCGGTCTTCGGAACGTAGGCAGCGGTGGCGTTAGCCTCAAAGGTATGCCCGGGCTTGCGCGTGGTTATATTGAAGGCGCCTGCAATAGCATTATTGCCGAAGTAGGTCGTTTGCGGCCCCTTGAGAACTTCCACCTGCGCCACATCGAAGGTGGCAACGCGCATGGATTTTGACCGTTGACGATAGACGCCATCGACGAAGGTTCCAACCGACTGCTCAAAGCCGCCATTCAGGGACGAGCCAACGCCGCGAATGGCGAGATAATCTGAAACGGGCGCTTGGGCTACCCTAACGCCGGGCGTGCGGATTGATATATCTTCGAGAGAATGGATATTGTACTGGTCCAATTTCGCGCCCGAAACAACGGCGATTGAGGCCGGCACGTCCTGTCCTCGCTGGGCGCGCCTTTGCGCCGTTACAGTGATTTCTCCGCCTGAGCTGTCCTCGGGAACGGCTTGTGCGATTCTGCCGACGTTACTGGCGTCAGCGTTACCAAGGTTTTCCAATTTGTTAGACTGCGCAGGGTGTAAAATTGCTGCTTTTTTCGGCGCATAGGCTGCCACCACAACACCATTGGGCGTAATGGTCGTCGTAACCGAATTGTCGCCAATGACGAGACGAAGTGCCTCTGCATGGTTATGGCGCCCGCGCACCCCCGGGCTGCTCAATTTTGCGATCTGGTCAGCGTCGAAAATGATTTGACGTCCGGACTGAATGGCAAATGCTCGCAATGCCACGTCCAGCCTGGACGCCGGGATATCGAACGTCGATTCTCCCGTGGCGTTTGGTGACGCCGCCGCCATCTCGGGGGTAGCCACCATCAAGCAGCAAATAGTGCCCAGCGCAGTTGCAGTCCGGAATTGATACATGGTTCCCCCCTGATTGATGTTCCGGTGGTATTGACTGTCGCGACGATCAGACCCTCACCATGTGGGCAAAATTTTGCGGTTTGGAGCACTTTTCATCGCAATCGTCTTCCATTCGGCCCAGCAGGAAGGCGGAATGTCTAGGACCGCCCAATGGGTAATAGTTCCCCGATAGAGCGCGGTTTGCGGCGTACGGTTCATGCCCGAGAGCAGCCATGGCCTTGCGCGTGTCATGCGCCATGGTGGCCTTCTCCCACCCGTCGAGATCCGCCGGCTCCACGCCGAAACGCTTTAGCCAGCAGCGACATAACCTTGCGCTATTCGCACCATTTTATCATCCACGAAGCACGATCTACGGCGGGCCTGACCCGGTGACGGCGTCGATCCTGATGCCGGCCACCGGGAGCAGCTGCTGAGTGAGTCGTTTCAACGCCGCGATCATGATCGCTGTTCAGTTGGATGTAGAAGTTCGTCCCGCACTCGCGGTTGCCGCTCAGGGCTGGTCGAAGTCCGTGGGCATCGTGATGTCGCGCCAGGCGTCGATATCTCTGCGGAACGCAGTAAGCTTGCGCTCCGCGATCGCGTGCGCCACCGGGCCGAGCGGCAAATGCAGCGGAGCGTCATCGGCATCGACGGCATGCAGGATCACTGCGATCGCCTTGTCGGGATCGCCCGCCTGTTTGCCGTTGTTGGTTTCCCGGTATTGCTCGCGCGAGCTCGCGGCATATTCCGACATCGCGTTGGCCGCCATCGTGATAGAGCGGCCGAGAAAATCGGTGCGGAACGGTCCGGGTTCGACGATCAGCACACGAATGCCAAACGGCCCGAGCTCGTCGGCGAGCGCCTCGGAAATCCCTTCCACGGCAAACTTGGCCGCATGGTAGTAACCTGCGCCGCCTCGGCCCTCAATGCCCGCGCCGGAGGACATGTTGACGATCGTTCCGCCCGAACGCCGCAAGGTTGGGAGTGCGGCTCGAGTGGTTTCGATCAGACCGAAGACGTCCACCTCGAACATCGGCCGATATTCCTCGGGCGTGCATTCCTCGATCGCGCCGAACAGCGCATAGCCGGCGTTGTTCACGAGCACGTCAAACCCGCCAAAAATCTCGACCGCCTTGGCAACCGCCGCCTTGGCGGCCGCTGCGTCTGTTACGTCCAGTGGCAAGGCGATCATGCGCCCGCTGAAAGGCTCGCCCATTTTCTCCATCGTCGTGACATCTCGGGCGGTCGCGATGACCCGATCGCCGCGTTGTGCCGCAGCGAGCGCCAGCCGCTGGCCAAAGCCGCTTGAGCAACCGGTAATGAACCACGTTTTCATTTCGTCTTCTCCTAGTTGTTATCCCCAATGCCGTGTTGTTACCGCGCTGATGTGCCGATCAGAGCCCGCCTGGTCACGGAAGCTGCGTGTGCGCGCAAAGGAGCGCGCGGTCCGGGCGAGCTTCCCTTGGCTTTCGCACACGAGGTTACCCCAAACCCGCGAGGGGAAGGAACCGCGAACAGATGGAACCTAGGCCATTAAATTTGTTCTTGAACTGTCACATCTGTAATTTCGCTGTTCATTTTTGTTTGGGTGACCGCAATGGAATGGAGTGATGTCAGGATCTTCCTCGCGATTGCGCGCGCCGGCACGCTCGGCGGGGCCGCGCGTACCCTTCAGACGAGCCATCCGACTGTCGGTAGGCGCCTTCGCGCACTTGAGCAGGCGATCGGTCACACGCTTTTCCAGCGGACCGCAGACGGTCTGATTCTGACCGACGAGGGGCACGCGATCATCGCGCTGGCCGAGCAAATGGAAGAAGGCGCGGTGGCCATGGAGCGCCGGCTTGCGGGGCGGACGCAGAAACTCGAAGGCAGTCTACGCATTTCGTCAGCGGACTGGTTTGGGGCCTATGTCCTACCTCCCATTCTGGGGAGCTTCTCGAATGCGTACCCCAATGTCGAGGTCGAGATCCTAACTGGCACGCGCCTGTTTAATCTTGCTCAACGGGAGGCTGACGTCGCCTTTCGGATAGTTCCGTTCGATACTGCGGATGTCGTTCAGCGGCGGCTCTGCAGGCTGGAATACGGCGCATACATCGCAGACGAGTCGGCCGACCCCAAATATGGCGACGGGACCGGCTTCCGGCTGATCACTCATGACACATCCACCGGCCATTTCCCTGATATCGCGTGGCTCATCGAAAGCTTCCCGAACGCGACACCGGTCCTGCGATCGAACAACCGCAACGTCCAGGGGCGCATGTGCAAACAGGGCGTTGGCATCGCCGTGCTGCCGCGGGTGGTCGGCAATCAGATAGCCGGTATCCGCAGGCTGGTCCTGCCGACGCCGCCGCCCGCGCGAGATATTTGGATGGGATACCACCGCGACCTACGGCGTCTCCAACGCCTTCGCGCGTTCGTCTCCACTGTGTCGGACCATCTCGTGAACGCGACTGCGTAATGCACGGTCGGGGACTTGCGAGAGTTAGTACACTTGCCCAGGGCGGCCACCGCGATCTGGCTTTAATGGCGGCCCAGCATAATGTCTCTAATCGGAACAGAGCAGCAGGTCTGGCAGATGCTGTCGTCGACCCCGCGCATGGCTGACCGACAGTAAGGCCCGCACCACGCCAAGGATCGACGCTCCGCAAGCTCTGAGCCTGCAGCGTGAGCCAAAGGCCAATCTCGAACGCGACGATGCGCTGCGCAGTAGGGAGACCGCCCGTGCTTCACGATCTTGCCAGCGCTGCCGCCGTAGTCATGCTGCGCGGCCTCAATGTGTACGGGATGGCCCAGGCCGGGGCGGACCTCATCGAGCAAGGGGCACCAGCCTTCGATGGCGCCGCGCCGATCCTGTCACAGTTGTGCAAGGCGGAGGTGGCCGAGCGCGAGGTGCGTTCGATCGCCTACCAGACCAAGGCGGCACGCTTCCCCGCTGACCCTGTCCCGGAAAATGCCTCCAGCGAGAATGAGAGGAATCTGGCAAGATCGAAGCTGACGGAAGCTGGAGGTTTTGCATGAAGAAGTCGAAGTTCACGGGCGAGCAGATCGCGTTTGCGCTGCGTCAGGCCGAGGTTGGAACACCGGTCGCCGAGGTCTGCCGGAAGATGGGTGTGTCCGAGGCGACGTACTACCGCTGGAAGCAGCTGTACGGTGGTCTGGGGCCGTCGGAGCTGCGCAAGATGCGCCAGCTCGAGAAAGAGAACCAGAAGCTCAAGCGGCTTGTGGCGGACCTGTCGCTGGACAAGGCCATGCTCCAGGAAGTTCTGACAAAAAAAGCCTAGCGCCTGGTCGGCTGCGCGAGATCGTCCACTGGGTGCAGGATCGCTATCGGGTGAGTGAACGGCGCAGCTGCGCCGTGCTCCGGTTCGATCGCAAGACGCACCGCTACCGGTCGGTCGGAGCCGATCAGGCGCCACTCCGGAGCAGGATCAAGGAGATTGCCGAAACGCGTGTGCGCTAGCCTCGCGCGAAGGGGCGTTTGCCGCTGACGGTCTCGAGCAGCGTTTCGAAAAAACAAGCTGTTCGGCGATAATGATTACGCCTTTCGCCCGCCTTATGGGTACTACTAAGGCGACTAGTGGACAGCTAGTGGACAGCCTATTTTTACCCTCGTCCGGGGAGGTCCACCCTTTTCCAAAAGTCGTGTTGGTGCTATTGTTGGTGCCGGTGATTTTGCACTGCCGATTTGCAGGAAAAATCAGCCGCTTGAGCACCCGATGGGAGTGTTCTTCTGGCTCCTATGGTAGCTTTGAGCGCCCGCTACTAAAGTTTCTGCCCCCAACTCGTGTCACCCAATCTCACTTTTTTGGGGGCACTCATGGGGGCACCGAAGGACGATATAGTGGAGGATTTGGCTGACTTTGGCCAGTAATGGGCCGGCTTTCGAATCCCACCCTCTCCGCCAGGCGCCCCTCCGCAGGGGTCCGCAGAAGTCCGCCGATATCGACTTTTCCCTCTGATAACTGACGCTTAGTAGGTCAGCTCGGCCACGGCCGTCCGCACGCCTCCGGCAATGGCGTGGGTTCAGCGCGTGGCATCGGCTTGGAAAAACGTGGTATCGGAGATGACCCTTGCTGAACGATGTGCCCGCCCATCTCCAGCACGAGCACCGGCAGAGCGAGCACAAGGCCGATCCAGAAGCGGCGGGACATGTCGCGCAACTCGGGACTTGGTCCGGTCTCGGCAGTGACCGTCGCCGGCTCCAGCGCCATGCCGCAGAT
>Ga0105240_10009435_pt1 | contig 13814 bp, 28 predicted proteins | sample KBSC54metaG_FD_80426 | JGI IMG/M metagenome (GOLD analysis project Ga0105240, IMG submission 80426) | Corn rhizosphere microbial communities from Kellogg Biological Station, Michigan, USA - KBS C5-4 metaG | ecosystem: Host-associated > Plants > Roots > Rhizosphere > Soil | place: Michigan, USA... | reverse complement strand
TGGGTGTAGGTGCTGCGCGTGCAGCAGAGGATTTCTGGAAGGCTTCCCCCTTGGAACCTCCAGAGGTTCGCACGTTCATCTGCATCAACCTTTCTACTTACAGTCGTCAGTCCTTCGTAAGTCCGTTCAGTTTGAGGAGAAGATAGGACCGTTTGTGTCAGGTCGCCCTGCGGTCTTTTCGCCCCTCCTCATCTATAAGTTTCGTCACCGGGTCAGGGTTTTCCTCCCCGATTTTCTGGAGAGACGGAAAAATCTTTTCGCCCCTTCTCCATTCTTCCGGTGTTGATACCCGTGGTACCACCCGACATAGTACGCACAGGCCATCCCCAGACAGAGAGGAAAAGCAGTCAGGAAGATCATGGAGTTCATTTATGCACCACCCCGTCTTCCGTTTTCTTGTCCAGTTTTTCCTTGTCAGGAGGCAGAGCGGAGGGAAATATCCGCCTACCCGCACCTTCGTACCCAGACTGGTGATAGGTGGGGTTGTGGAAGAGAGCAGTCAGGAACTCCTGCGCCCGTTCCAATTGCTTCTGATGTGCGGGACAAAGATTGTTTATCGCAGGTTCCACCCGTTTCTCCATATTCCAGCAGGTATCACAGATGTTCATCATTCCCTATCTTTCTTGGAATTCGTCGTGTTGACCCCGCATCCGTAGCCGCAAAGGAAACATATCACTGAAGCAATCAGCCACGGTCACGAGAACGCGCCGTTCCACAAATCCGTGCAGTAATTCATCCCTCCGGGTCCTTCTCGATGACGACTGAGATCTCCTGGTTAACCCTCTCATCCCCTACAGAGATATCAGAGTAAATATCGTCCCCTGCTAGTTTGCCACGGATAACGAGTTTGACGGGTAAGTGGTCCCCGTAATCCTCCAATTTTTCGATCAATTCTGCTACTGTCATTTTCGTTCTCCTTAATCGTCTTCCGTCCCTACTTCGGCCAACTCGGGGAAAACCGCTGACCGTCGTTTCAACCCGATGTAATCCCCTCGGGAACAAACCGGCAGGAACTTGCACTTTCTGCCAGGGAGATTACAGGCATGAGAATTCTTATAGTTGTATTGCCCCTCCTGCCACATCACCGCCATCCTCATAATACTATGGAAGGACGGCATGAATGCTTCTTGTTCGAACGCGTCGATCTCGCAGTTGAACCGGAGGAAGTAGAAATCGGGACGGGCTTCTATATCCTCCTTAACTCTCTCCAGAAATCCATGCAGGGTCTCCTTTGCCCCCATCCGTAATTGTGGACGCCGTATGATGTTGTAGACCACCCCTGCCGGGGTTTCGCCGTACACCTGCTTAATCGCCCATAGGTACAGCATGACCTGGAGTTCGTGCGCCATGACATCGACGATCCCTCCTTCGTCTACCTGCCCCTTCGTCTTCGTCTCGAACAGCCAGAGTTTGCCGCGAATACGGAGAACCCCATCGAATTTGCCCCGTACCCGGAAGGTATCCGCAGGAGGGTTAAGGTGCGGCAAGTTCAATTCTCCTGCCGCATTGTACGGAACATCGAAGGTCTCCTCCAGGGATAACCACTCGTACCCGTCGAACTCTGCCGCCCATCGGCGGAAGTAGGGAGGGAGAAGGACTTCTGCCAGTCCGTAGTCCATCTCCAATCCTGCCAGGGCAGTCGCATCCCCCTCTTCGTTAATCCGGTGCCGATCCAGGGCTTCCAGTTCCGCAAACAACTCCTCCAGCCATATCGGGAGTTCATGATCCCAGAAACCGAGGAGTGCTTCATCCCCTTCCTGCTTTGCTCGTTGCATACAATGGGTGTAGGTAGCATCCAGCACCTTATGTACCAGGGTGCCGAACTCCAGGGCTTGGGTGCTACCCCTCTGGCTGTACCCTTCTGGATACGCGAGCCTTGCGCGCTCTGGGCAGGTCAGGAGGGTCCCCAGGAACGATTGGGTCACTCCGTCCCTCCACAGGTTCCACATCGGCAGAGACGGGCTTAGGCTTGGGTTTGCGGACCCGCTTCGGCTTGCCAGGAAGAGGTTGGATGTCGATGACTTCTCCGTCTTTGACGGTGGCAATGACCGTTTGATCGGAACCTTCGACTGCGGGGTCAACGCCGATACGGTAGGTGTCTCGGTCTTCCGCGAGACTTTCGAAGAGGGTATGACAGTAGTCGGTCTCGGTAGCGGGTTCTCTGCCACTGAGGATTTCGCGGGTGTGTTCTTCTGCGATCCTACCGACTTCGAGGATTGGGAAGAACGCGTCGAACTCGAAGACGCCGTAGGTCTCGGTGGTGGGGGTGGAACTCTCTTCTTGATTAGCATGCGTTTTCATCCTCCAGGGAAGGGTAAAGAAGCACTCAGCTTCTACTACGAACGAGTAAAACTGCATCCACGTCTGTACCCCGAATTGACGGAGTGCCCTACGTTTTCTTTTGTACTCCTTCCGTTTCGCTGCACGGATATCGTCGAACGGAAAAGACTTCGTTGCACGTCGCATTTTGCTGTCCCACCGCCGTTTGCACCGTTTGTCTGGGGTTGGGAGTGCCCTGCCTTGCGGCTGCTGGTATTGCACCTGCTTGCGATCTCTGGGAAAAGCATTAGCTCCTACCATCACCGCAACCGCCCCGAGAATAGATACGCTACGTCCTGATTTCACCTTCATCTCCTTTTGTTCCATCCGGTTTGCAGTCCTCTGCCTCCCAGTGTATCCAATCCCCGGAAGGAAGTTGCATCGCCGTTTCCGGGGTTGTCGGCTGCTTGCAAATGTAGCAAGGTGCAGTCTCCACGGACGGCGGGTTCATCCTCGTTTCCAGATCATTGAACAGTCCATCGAATGCCTTGCGTAGAATAGAGGTCTGATCCACCGGAAAGTAGAACTTCCGACCGTTCAACGCTATACAGAATTCTTCGGGACCGTCGACGCTTTCTCCCGCCCGAAGGGAGTGTAACTCTTCCACAGACTCTTCATAATCATGGAGCGCGTCGAACCTTCTCAGAAAATCCTCCAGGGTGAGTATCCTCATAACTGTTTCCCCCTATTCCCGGTTTTAGAGGGAACCGGGAACCCTGGATCTAACGGCTAACGGACGTTTTCCACCGCCTTCGTCTGCCCTCCTATACGGCCAATTTCGGCCATATGCTGCCGATCAGAAGAGGTCTTTGTCCCTCCTTTGCGCCCGAGTTCGGCCATGTGCGACGCTCCGTACTTCTCTACGCAGGAACGGCCACCCTTACGCCCTGCTGCTGCATGAGCCTCGCTATTGCCATGCCACCCTTGCCTACGCTTCTTGACCGTTGTCTCTTCTTCCATGCTTTTCACGACCTTTCGTTATCCCCGGTTTAAGGATGACCGGGAACCCTCTGCACATCTCAATTCTCCTCTGCTACCGGTCGACCGTTCGCATCGATCACTTTGACACTTTCGATCTCTGCCAACCCGTTGCACATTGCCCTACACGCGTTGCGCCGAGCTTGTATGCTATCCATAGCAACCACAACACAGAACTCCCCGTTTGCGAAAGAGACTGCGTACCGTTTCTGGGTACCGACCCCCGGCCGACCGTTGTAAACTTCCATCTCAGTTTCCTTTCGCCGTTCGGGTCAAGAATTCTGCCTTTGACAGGGCAACTTGAGCCATCCCGATGAGCATCCTGACTTCCGTCATCGTCTTCGCCCTTTGCGCCGCCCGGAGTTTTCGCTGCATCTTCTTGAGAGCGTTCTTCGCACCCTTGTTCTTCGCCGCGAGTTTGTCCAATTTCGGAGACGGCAGAAGCATGTCGGTTAGGGATTTTGGAGTCATCGGGTTGTCCTGTCTAATCATGTTTTCGAACTTACAACCCTAGTATAACACGATCTTCCAGAAAAAGCAAGGACTTTTTGAAAAATAACTGAATTATTTTCGCAGGGTGTTTACGATCTCCTGTAATTTATGTCTCCAGGGCTGAAACTGAGACCCGATTTTACCCCCGGTACGAAGGATAAAGGATGGATGCTGGATATAAGACCACCGATCCGGTTCTCGATCGGACCACCCCTTGAGGTATTCTGTCGGCAATTTGCCAACCGTAACAATCCTCCGGGATTCCAGAATACGGATTAGCTCTGTCAGACGGGGGGTACATTCTACGATCTCCCCCTCTTTCGGGGAACGATCGTAACCCCCGGCAACATCCACCGGACGACAGGCTACCAGATTGGTATATGCGACCGTTAAACTGTTTGCCCCTACTTCTGCCAGGGTCTCACGTAAAAGTCTCCCAGAAGGTCCGCAGAAGGGCTTCCCGATAACATCCTCCGACCGGCCCGGTCCTTCCCCTATCAACATTAGATCCACGGGGATCTCATTACCCCAATCCGCAGGAGTGATATCCAGTATGCAACGGGTAAACGAAATTCCTCCTAGAGGGCATCGATGGCAGTTCCGCCATTCAGCGCTGAGATCTTCCAGTCGGTGTAGTACGGTCGTATCTGTCAACTTTCAGGCATCCTTTCGCAAAAAGTCCAATACCCCATGCATCTATAGAGTGGGATTTGGCACCAACCTTGTTCCACCCGTCTTCTCCTACCCGTTTAATGATGCGTTGTTCAACAACCGCTTTGGGCATTTGCCCCTTCCATTCGTTCACGGGGTAAGTATGGACCACCAACCCCTCGGAATACCCACACTCCAGGAACATCCCTACCAGGATAGAGAGCTTTACCAGAGAGCCGGTTTCCGCCGATGCGTTCCCTCCTGCCGTTCCCCCGAAGAACCCAGGATACTCGATGTGCATCTCCTTCACCATCGCATACTGCATTATCGTACGCACCACCCCGGCAAGTTCGGCTGCCTGTCCCTGCCAATCCAGCCTCCTGTTCGGGTAGAGGTTGGCCACCTTCTCTGGGAGGAGATCCTTCTTCCATCGGTTGTAATCCCATAGCGCAATCCCCGTACCCGAGGAACCCGGATCAATGGAGAGGATAGAGTAGAAGTCCCTGCGCCATTCTTCGGGTTTGAAGGTCATCCGATGTACTCCCGTCTTCCCCCTGCCGGGGATCGCTCTTCCCATTCCATGCAGTCTGCTTCGTCGTTGAACATGGCGATATGCTCGGGGTCCGGGGTTCCCTTGAGAGGGTGATTGCGGATAACGAGATACTTCATCTTTTCGAAGTAGTCCGACTTGCGCTTGTTCCTGTTTACGTTATTCTTAAGATCACAGAGTTCCTGCACCAACCTGTTCTTTTCGACAGAATGCTCTGATTTGAGGTCGGCAACCTGAGCAACTAGATCGTTAATCTGTTGCTGCCGTTCCACTGCTAAACTCTGGTATTCGTCACGTTGATGCATCGCCATATTCAACCTACGCTCGAAGTTTTCGGCTTTCTTTCGTTCCTGCTCATATCGTTCCCATGCCCGAAACCGTTTGACTCTCTTCTGGAGAAGATTGTACTCCTCCAGGGAAATAGTGACTTGTGCCTTACTCATTTTGAACCCTTCTTTCCGAAATAGTATACGAAGAACATCGCAAGCATAATGCCGCCGAAAGTGAGGCATCCAACTCCCGTAGAATGACAAACCCCGGACACCCCAATAGAAAAGAACAGATTTCCGATTACTAGCCAGTCTGAAGCTGCTTTATTCTCTTTCATCGTCGTCCCTTTCCTGTCGGTCCATGTATCGAACGTAGAATACCCCGAATAGGATTCCACCGAATACAATTGCCCCGAGAGGTAGATTACGGCAGAACCCGGCTATCCCTAGAGATAGGATAGCCACGGCGATTATGATCCATGCCAGATTATCCCGTTCCTCCTCTTCGTTCATCTGGGTTCCTTCCGTCCCTCTATCCGGAGTTCGCCGTTCGGCATTATCAGGAAGATCGGCTTACCCTTCCTTCGGGCATAGCGCACCGTTGCCCATGTTCCCGACCGAAGGTCCTCCAGAATTGATCCTGGACATGCTATGAGTGCATCGCAAGCATCCACGATGTCCCTGTTTCGGTCGATGTACGGCTTCGGAGGGAGGATCTTACCGTAGAGAGTTTTACACCACGCCCGTCTACCGGGTTCTTCTGGAGGGTGAATTAGGACCCTTACCAGGCTGAACCGAATTCCTAACCGTTGTGACTTTGTCTCCTCCTTCAGAGCTTCCATATGGAACTGCATATCTGCCCCGATACAGTCACCATGGTGGAATTCATAAGCGTTCACCATCATCGTAGAAATCGGATCCTTCCGGAAGGTTCGCATTTGCGCCTCTGTCATGCCCTTCCGTGTTCCTGTAAATCCTAGGATCATCGTAAATCCTTCCGTCCCCAGAGTTCAACTTCCAGGGTTTCGTATAGCCCGTTCCCGATATTCTCCAAGTTTTCTATACACCATAGGAGGTAATCCGAGGGAAGGTCGGTTATCAGACTTCCCTTGTGCGCCCCGAACGGCATGTACTTCCATGTAGGAGGAGCAGCATTCGGCAACCGTGCACCTGCAAGAGGGATATCCGCAATCTCACGCAGGCGCGTCGGGAGTTCCGGTGCTGGTGCTGGTTTCTTTTTCAATCGGCACTTCATCGGGGTTCCCTCCTTCAGCATTCATGTAAGCCTGTGCCTGTACTGCCAGACCGATACTGAGGTTATCCAATCTTCGGATGTAATCCTCTAAACCGCGTAACTGACGTTGAAGGGCTAATTGCTTCTCGATACTTCGGAGAATAACACACCGAAGATCGAAACGGGTAGCCTGCGTTTCGACGTATGCCCGTTTACGAGTGTTTTCAGAAAGCCGAACTCCTTTATCTGCCAATTCAGAGGACTGCATCTCTGCCAGTTTTTCGGCTTGGATAACGATTTCACTATCCGGTAGTAGACCCATTTCGACCTCTCCTCTTAAGTAACTCATGGGTAAATTGGTTCATAAACAGGGTACTATCCGTCTTCTTCTCCCGCAGAGCACCGACGATGTCCACATCTACCGTACCCCGGCACACCAGGTCAATGTAGAGCAGGGGTTCCCGTTTGCCAGGGTGCAGGATACGGTCTTCCGATTGTCCCCGGTCTTCGTATCCGCACTCGTTGGAGTAGTAAATCGCTACGGATGCCGCAGACACATCTATACCGAAACGGGCGCATTTCTCTGTTGCCAGGAACCCGAGGGTGTGCTTGTTCTGGCGGAACTGCTGCATTCTCTGGGAGCGAACTTCTTGTGGAGTGCCTCCGAGAACGGAGACGGTATCAATACCCTTTTCCCGTAGGGCGTCCTGGATATACAGGAGTTCATGCCGGTACTTAAACCAAACGACGAATTTCTGTTTCCGTAGCTCTCCCTCCAGGAGTTCGAGGAGTTCATTTTTCTTCGCCGCAGAGACGAAATTCCTATCCGGATCAAAACCCCCTGTAAGATGTTGCAGCCAGTTCCGCATAACGATGACCCACTGGGTTTCGATTTCCTCTCCGCTCTCCAGTCTCATCGCGAATTCGTCTTCGGCCTGCTGGTACATCTTCTTCTGGGGAGCACTCATTTCGATTATGCGGGTTTCGTAGATCTTCTTCTTCCTCATCCCTGCTTGACGGCGGGTAAGAACGAAAGCCTTCTTATGCACCATCTCCTTGATGTAACTTCGGGCTTCCGGCTTAGGTTCCCAATCTCTGCCGTCGAAAGAACGACGAAAGTACCTCGACCGCCATCGGTAATAATCGTCGTACCCCATGAACCGGCCATGCAGGAATTTGAACTGCTGGAAGACATCCAGATCGCTCTCAGGACGGATCATGCCTGTCAGGATCACCCGGTGCTTAACCCCTCTGAACCCGGCACAGAACATCCTCGTTCTCTTCGCCTGTGGGTTCCGAAGGTATGTACTTTCGTCGCATATGACGACATCCCAGGGAACGACGGTAATGATCGGGGTAACCATGACCCCCTCGTAGTTAATGAGGAGCCATTTGCGCTTGCGGGTGTTGGCAACCATCGCAACCCGGTCCAGACGATCCAGCTTAGACAAACCGTAGCAGGGAATGAAGCATTCTCCCTCTGCTGCGAGTTCTCTCTGCCAGGTATCCAGAACGGTAAGAGGGGCGATAACGACGCAAGTCTTGGGACAATCGGGGAGTTCCTGAACCCATCGTATCGTAGTGAGGGTTTTCCCCAGACGCATCTCCATGCAGTAAGCTACATGATTCCTTCCCCATGCATAATCTAATGCTTTTTCTTGATATGAGTACAGTTCACGCATTTTTGACCCCTCGGTAAAACTCTGGAGAACATTCACCTCGTTTCCACCGTTCTCTTGCTGCTTCCGCTAACCGTCTTTTAGTTTCCTCTGAATGCGGTTTACCGGGTTTACTTTTCCGAATTCTTGACATCTCCGTTCGGACTTCCAAACTGTGGGGAATTCCTAATCGGTTCTTATTCCCGATCCTTCCTGCTGCCATCTTCTTTTTATGCTCATCGGAAGGGTATAAAGTTCCATGCAGTCTTCGATCCTCGGTGTTCTCCTTATGAGTTCCCCATCTGAGATTATCCGGACGATTATTTAACTTGCATCCATCTAGATGACGGCATTGAGCTTTCGGAAAAGGTTTAGGTCCGTGGAATGCAAGAAGAATGAGGGTATGCACATATGAACCGCCTGCACGGAGATAGCCCCCTCTGTAGGCTTCGGGAACTGGGGTACAATCTTTTGAATAGCGTACGTTGCCTCGATTGGAAACTTCATAACGAAGTTTTCCTGACACCGGTCGCCATTCTTCCTGTTTACGCTTGACCCGTACTAGCATGACAGTATCCGGCCATAGGCATAATCCAGGGCTTTATCCTGATAGGGGTACAATTCTCGTCGTGCGGGGGTAACGATGGGCATGTCCAATCCTCTACTCAAATCATTCGAAGTCCCGAGGATTTACCCCCTCGGAGGGTGTCTGTCCCTTAATGTTCGCCATCGGGGACGGAATATCCTGCCCGATTTTCCGTCCCCGCCAACCCTCATGGGTTCTTACTTCTTCGTAGACTTATCACCCGCAGGTGCTTTCTTCGTCGGAGGAGGGGTAATCGATACGTCCCCCTCCTTTGCCACGAACCGATCCGACCGCGAAGTGTCCTGCTTCGTCTGCGTCTGCGGCGTCTTCTTCTGTTCTGCCATTCTTCTCACCCCCTTTCATAGTAGGTCTACGTACACCTTCTTCTTGGTTCCCGTTCCATAGTTTTCGGGAACTTCATCAATCTTCGTAATTCGGTATCGAGTTGCTCGGGGTAGCATAACTTCATTTTCGGTAGGGTAGTTGCTATGGGGTCCAACCGCAATTGCCCTTGCGCCTTTCTTCGCCCGAATTACTAGTTCAATGTTCCCTCCAAATCCAGATCGAACTGAAGTGGATACGAACCCTTTCTCCAGGAAAGTAGACCCTACCGCGAGGTTATTGTAATCGTTAGTGTTCAAGTACATCCCTCGGTATAGCATAGTGTTCTCTTTCAAACGGGATGCCGGGTTCTCGAAAGCCTTATCCAATCTCTTCACCCTGTTGAAGTTAGTAGCACTGCTCGGTATCTGCCCGTTAGTCAACTGTCGGGCTGCATAGTTAATATCCGTATACTGCCCCCCGGTATACACCCTAACCGTATTCCGATGAGATGCAGGTAACGCCGACCAATTATCCTCGTGAGAATTGAAGAATGCATGTATTCCAGTGCTCATCGAAGACTCACCGGAAAAGCTAAGGTAGGTTTCCTGCGCTTGCGCTGCCGCAGTGACCACCCCGGTTCGTATCCTGCTCTCCTCTCCTATCCGTGCACCCCGTCCACCCATCCCCGGCCTCCTCCCTAACCGAGGGTGCCATCCTGATTGAAGGCATCCCTCTTGTGCAAATACGGTATGACATTCGAGCACCGTTCCATTTCTGGCAACACCGGCCCGTATGCAACCACCCAGGAGGGGTCCAATCGCCGTACCATCGCATAGTACCCCAGAAGGAACTCCCTGCGGAACCGCCGCAGGCACCCTACCGTGCTTATTGCGAGGGGTGCATTTTCTGGCAGTCCCTCGAAACACCAGGAGAACGACGATCTATCCGACCACGAGACAGTCGGGATAACCGCGATACCCTCTGTCTGCCAGAGAGCAGAACACCACCGGTTACGATACACGTTGAACATCTGCACCGGTAACGGCCAATCGCTATAGGTGGAGAAGTCCGGCCCGAGGGAGAGACCTACCCCCAGAAGTCGAGTCAGAGCAACGGCAGGATTGCTCCACGCTACCTCGAACTTGTTATCATGGATAAAGAAGTGCACCGCCATCCGATCTCTGGGGATCCTTCTTGCCACGGAGTTATAGGGTACCAGGTCCATAGGCGGTTTCCCGGTATACGGTGCGACCTCCGGGAACCCGTGTTCGCCGTTAGACGGGAACACGATCCGGAGGTTCTTATACCCTCGATCCTGTTCGGAGAGGGTCTTGAAGTCTGACAGCCTCGGTTGTCTCCTGTATACCATACCCTAATGTTCTCCAGGCTTGCCGGGATATCCTCCTTTCACCGTCCCTTAATTGCCGTTCATCAGGATTGCTACCGTTGCTGCGTACATCAGCAACCCTCCGACAACGATTGTAGTTATCATACCGATTGCTTCCCAGTCTCGTTTACTCACGGTTGTTCTCCTTTAGAGGGTGTAATGCGGATTGACACGACTGCAAATCTGCCGTTCTCCGAGTTGGCAACTGCTTCCTCCAGAGTGGCATATGCTATGATAAACCCTAACCCCTCCGGTTGGATCTTTATGGGGAAGGGTGCCCAGGAACCCGGTGCAGGTTCGAAACTATCCCAGGACTTAAGACGCATAACAAGAAAAGCCTCCGTCTTCTTAAGACGATCGATCTCTTCCTGTTCTGCGTCTGTCGGTTGTCGGGGTTCATGACTTGGTAAGCTCACTACTGTTCTCCTTCTCGTAAATTTCAATTCTCCAGGGACGGTCGTAAGTTTTACGCCGCGCCCGAGTCCCTGTGGAATTTATCACCCGGCACCGGAACCCTCGTAATCTGATATCTCGTGCATCTTCCTCTGCCTCCCCATGTGTACGATAGTATCCGTAAATCTGAGGCAGAGAGTTATTCCCTGTCACCGTCGTCCTCCGCAGAGCTCCTGCGCCCGTACCCCGGCAGGACTCTCCATAATCGCTTTTACTTCCTCTATGGTAGCCTTACGACCGCATCCGGCACATCGGAGTTCTTTGTTCCCGTTTCTGGCAAGGGCTTTCTTTGCCATCGTACGGATTTCTAGGTATAGACCAAGACCCCATTTCCAATCCGGGCACCCACATCTCTTGCAGACAACCACCGTCTGGGGTTCCGGTACTGCAACCGGGGTAACCCGAACTCTTGATAGCAGTTCTGTATTGCTCATTGTTTCTTCCTTCCTCCCTGGAGGGGTTAATCCTCCAGGAAACTCACCCCGTCCTCCGGCCATACCGAGTACCGGGCACCCTCCCAGTCAAACTCCAGATACCCCTCTTCACTCATTCGTTCGGCCAACACCACGGAGGTATCCTGTAGGTGGTACGCCGCATTGTCTGTCGTATCGTATATCGTCGCCGATTTCGCAACCTGTACCCTGACGATCTCTGGGAAAGATCTCTCTTCCAGGTAAGCTGCTTGCGCTGCGTTCCATCCGGCCATGTAATCCGCCCAATCCTGCGCATTGTCCGACGACGGTGCACAATGCCGGGTTACCGAGGTCGAGAATTCTTCCATCCCCCTACGGTACTCCGTATTTCCTGAGTTGGGTGTTTTGGGGGCATCTCCCTGGACCCTTGTCGGTACAGGGGTGTTGTTCTGAACCCGAACGGCGGGGATGCGCGGAGAATCCACCCTGGACACCTTCTTTGCGGTTCTTGCGGCGACCCTGACCCTGTTCTTCTCCATGCTTTCCGCAAAGGAAGACGGGGTTGGCTTGGATTTCGTGTCATCCCATACCGCATCGTTTGCTTTCTTCTCTGCCATCGCCGTTTTCCATCCCAGAAGATACATCGTCCAATCGTCTCCACAAAATCGTTGCTGCGCCTTTTTGGAGGGTCGGAGCAGGCGGATGGGGGTTCCCCCCTTCTTCGCACCTGCGATTGCTTTTTTCGCATCCTCGTAACCGAAGGTATCCGCCTGTACCGTTCCTATCACTTTCCCACCCTCCGTCCCTCTTTCGCGGCGACTTCGCGGTTGATCTTCTCGTTCTCTTCCGTCCACTCTTTCTCAACCGCATCCGACCATGGAATAAGGGAGGTCACGGTGTAATTTGAGGAACCGCATAACCCCTTGTATCTCCGTCCGACGATAAACGGGATCTCCGTTCGTTCCCGTATCGTCAAGCCCTTAAGCAGACCGGAGGTGAATTTCTTAGTCACCAGGAATACGGGTCGTTCCTTCGCGGGAACCAAACCTTTAGATCGAACCATCATTTCAATGCCCCTCCTTCGTTTCGTTTCGAACAACCCTAGTATAACAGATGCAAATAGAAAAAGCAAGGATTTTTCAAAAATTTATCGATTTATTTTCTACTCACCCTGCCGGTCGATTAACCGGGGCCGGTCTTCGGTATAACTAGAGAGTTCTAATCCTGTCTCCCAGAGAATTTTCAACGGGTCCCCTAATTGCCCGTTAGGAAGATATGCGGAAATGAGTTCCCAATGTTCCCTGCCAGGATAACGGCAGATCAGAACGGAACTGTTATGCAGGTTCGGATGTATCAGACGAATGCGCTGTACCTGTCGATTTCGTCTGGGAACCGGAACGACCCGAACCGGTTGAACCCGAACTCTGCATTTCATCTGGAGTATACCTCCCCGAGATCCCGTAGATTTGCCATTGGTTTATGCAGGAATACATACGCTTCTGCGTGACTTACCCCTTCATCTGTCAATACTTCGATCGTCTGTCGGGTGTACATGTATGGGTGCCCCTCCAGACGGTCTAATTCATGCAGGCATTTTTCGTTGACCTCCCAGAGTTCGCCCTTCACGTGCACCCCTCGCGTATTCTCGGGGACCATGTACGGTATAAAATCCCCATAAAGGCGGAAGATCGGTAGGGCAGTCATCGCTTCCCCGAGGAAAGTCGCCCTGTTTCGTCTTAGGATACTGTTGTTGCCATGCCCGGTCTTCAGCGTACCGTAGACGAACACCCGAGTACGGACTTCTTTCTTCTTCTCCACCGGGGGTCCCTGGAACGCTCGTATCGTCTTACCCTTTAGTTTCATCATCGTCGGGTTCCTCCTACCAGGCTCTTGCACTTGCTAATGCACGGAGTTCAGTATCCTCGAGACCGTTGCTGCAGTCATGGGTATCGTCGATGTAACCACCAGTCCAGCCGTCTGTTACGATGAATTGAACCGTACCGTTTTCGAAAATCGCCATCACGATAAACAGCATGCGACCCAACAATCGCTGCGAATTCTCAATCTTGTATACTTCGTAATTTACCGTAAACTCCCGGTCTTCCTTGGTCTGGATTGTCTTCTTAGCAAACTCAATGATTGCTTCCATCTTCGTCTCCACTATAGCGAGGCCATCGGCTCTCGACTTACAAACTTAGTATAGCAGACCGTTCTCAGAAAAGCAAGGATTTTCGGAAAAATTCTTGATTTATTTTTCGAAGATGTCGCCTACTAACTCGGAGATATGCGGGCATCTGGCATCTGCACGGTTGTACACAAGGAAGAATGCCTGGATGTCTACTGAATGCAGATCCCCCTCTATCCGTTCTCCTTCGGTAAGAGCGCAGTCTACGCAGTAGTACATCGTTGCTCGAACCGGGTTGATCTCCGAGTAGATAGACTGCCGGAACTCCAGTAACTGTTTAATCGTCTCTACGTTTGTTATCATTACCCCCCCCCC